>OLHJ01000035.1_pt1 | contig 61719 bp, 47 predicted proteins | sample 1609491 | NCBI WGS metagenome assembly OLHJ01 (sample SAMN05416861, study PRJEB24817) | seawater metagenome | isolation source: Sea water | place: Canada:Atlantic | collected 2013-11
TAGATCGTCGGCAGCGTCAGATGTGTATAAGAGACAGATTATTATTTTTATAAATACTTGGCCTAAAATTAATTATGGTTTTACAGGAAAGTGATTATATTAAGCCTTTCAAAATAATAGCTTCTCATGTTCAGAAATAAAACAAGTTTATTCTTCCTTTTCTTTTTAGTAATTGTAACAGTTTCCAATTGCCAAGAAGGAATAAAAACAACAGATAGTTTAGCGTTTGCAATCTCTCAATTAAATGATGGTCCTTTTGTTTTTATTGAAGAAAACCAGCTCATCGAAAAAAATATTGTCAATGGAGAAATCATCACAAAAACTTTAAAACCTAATGCTTTTGATACTGAATTCCTTCCAGATCCTGTGTTCTTTAATGAGGTTAAAAAAATTGCAGCTTTTAGCGATTTACACGGGCAGTATGATCTTGCTGTGGAACTATTAATCAATAATAATATCATCGATGAAAATGGCAACTGGGATTTTGGAAAAGGTCATTTAGTTATTGTAGGAGATGTTTTTGACAGAGGCCCGAAAGTAAACGAAATTTTATGGCTCATTTTTAAGTTAGAGCAGCAAGCCATAACTAATGGAGGACGTGTGCATTTTTTATTAGGAAACCACGAGTATATGGTACTTCATGGGGACCTTAGATATATTCATGAAGATTATGTATTGTCAAGTAAATTATTAGGTAAAGAATATCATGAGCTTTATAACAATAATACAGTTCTTGGCAGATGGTTACGATCTAAAAACACCATTGTACAGATTAATGACAATGTCTTTGTACATGGTGGGGTTTCTAAAAAGTTTTTAGAAAAAAACGATTTTACACTCAAAATCATCAACGACATCATGAGAAGTTCCTTAGAACGAACTAAAGAGGAAATGAAAGTAACCGGTTTTTATAAAACCTATTATGGCAAAAAAAGTTTGATCTGGTATCGTGGCTATTTTAATGATGATTTAAAGGAGGAAGAAATAGATGAAATCTTAGGGCTTATGGATATCGAACATGTGGTGGTTGGGCATTGTTCTAACAAAAAAGTGGTGCAACTCTATCATCAAAAAATATTTGGCGTAGATTCTAGTATTAAAAAAGGAAAGTATGGCGAAATACTATGGATTAAAAACAAGCACTATTCCCGTAGAACTTTAGAAGGGAAGAAAAAAGAGTTTAAGGAAAAGAAATAAAAAAACTACCATAAGGCTTATATTAATAAAGGGAAATTACTCTAAATATTTGATTAACATAGGGGTAAAAAAATAGCTTAGAAAAAAAAGACTAACTTTAAGCTTGATTTATACCAACTAACTAATAATGAGTCAAAACTTTATAGAGGAAGATCCTAGTTTGAGTCAATCTGCTGAAAAGAAAAAAACTGGCTCTAATTTTTCTAAGAAACGGGTCCTATATATTATATCTATAGTTGTCGCTTTTGTAATCTGCTATTTTGTTCTGGGATTTATTTTTATTAATAATTCGATATCAAAAGGCGTTATTTCTCCAAATTCTATTGCAGTATTGCCTTTTAAAAATTTTAGTCCAGAGGATAGCCAGTGGTTTTCAGATGGGGTATCCGATAATATATTACACTCCTTGGCACAGATGAAAGACTTGTCTGTAATATCATTTACTTCTTCTTCTACCTATCGAGATACCGAGAAAAAAATCCCCGAAATCGCTAAAGAACTAAGAGTTTCATACATCCTAGAAGGCAGCGTAACTTTAGTGGAGGGTAAAATAAAAATCATTGCACAGTTAATAGACTCCAACGACAATCATGTTTGGTCTAAAGAGTACGATGAAAGTTTTGATAATGTAATTGACATACAAAAAAACGTCGCGCAAGAAGTGATGAAACAACTGAAGATTACCTTAAGCCCGCAAGAAACAGTTATACTTGAGAAGTATCCAACTGAGAATATGGAAGCTTATAATCTACATCTCAAGGGGCGATTAATTAATGGCAGTAGAGATAGGGGTGATTTACTAAAAAACATGGAATTAAACAAACAAGCCATCGCTCTAGATTCTACTTTTGCTGAGGCCTACGCCCAAGTAGCAGCATCAAATTTGAAAAATGCTATTAACGATGCAAATTTTCAATTAAGTAGTAATCAAAAGTACATAAAAGAAGCTATTGATTATGTAGATAAAGCCTTAGAGATAGATCCTGAATCTGCCAAAGCGAATGCCGTGAAAGCAAGAATATTCTTAGGGAATGATTGGGATCAATGTAAAGAGTATTTTGAAAAGGCTATTGCATTAAATCCAAACGATGCCGAATCGAACTTTTGGTATGCAGATTATTTTCTGAAGATTGATAATGCAGATATAAAACAGGCGCTACAACACGCTACGATTGCCAATCAACTAAGTCCTTTTTCTTCTGTAATTGCCACCAAATATACATGGTTATTGATTTTAAATGAAAAATATGAAGAAGCTGATCAGTATTTAAAAGAATATGGGTTTCTCATGACTCATGCCAATCGTTCATGGCTTAGTGTATTTTCAATAGCATTCAAAAACAAAGGTTGGCAACCTGCATTTGATTGGTTAGAAAACCAACTAATAGAAGAGCCTAAAGATGCCGGAGATAATTATAAGTATTTATCTGAATTATATCATGAAATTCACATAGACAAACTAAAGGATATAGAATTTGGGAAAAAAGCCTTTGAATTAAATGGGGATCATTTTTGGTATTACTTCAAAAATTTAACCGAAAATGGATATTTTAAAGAGGCTGAACTAATAATGCAGACGGATTTTTTTAAAAGTCTTTCGGAATATAATAGAACAAAATATACTTGGGAGTTTTATTACTATAAAGAAGATTATAAGCTTGCTCAAAATTTAATAGATGAAAAACCTGAATTATTTGGATATCGAAAACTATTAAAAACCTACGCGCAATTAGGAGATAGAGTAAAATTAGATAGTATTAATAAAATATATTTTGTTCATGGAGAATATAAATATTTTAGTAAAGCTTATGTTCATGCTATTTTAAAAGATCGCGATTCTATGTATTATTATTTAAATAAAGTAAGGTATAGTTTCCGAAATGCTTTTCCTGTAACAAACGGAAGTCCAGAGTTTGATCCTTATAAAAACGACACACGGTATAAAGCTTTACTTAAGGAATTTTACATCCCAATTCCTGGGGAGTAAAAAAATAATTTAAAGCTAATTAACCAACATATAATGAGCCAAAAATTTATAGATAAAGATCCTAGTTTGAGTCAATTGGTTGAAAACAAAAAATCTAGCTCCCTTTTTTCCAGAAAACGATTGATTTATATTATCTCGACAGTAATCGCTTTTGTCATCTGTTATTTTGTTCTGGGATTTATCTTTATTAATAATTCGCTCTCAAAAGATGTTATTTCTCCCAACTCCATTGCAGTATTGCCTTTTAAAGATTTTAGTCCCAAGGATAGCCAGTGGTTCTCGGATGGTGTCTCCGATAATATATTACACTCCTTGGCACAGATGAAAGACTTGTCTGTAATTTCCTTTACTTCTTCTTCTACCTATCGAGATACCGAGAAAAAAATCCCTGAAATAGCTAAAGAATTAAGAGTTTCATACATCCTGGAAGGTTCTGTCACTTTAGTAGAGGGTAAAATAAAAATCATTGCACAGTTAATAGACTCCAACGACAAGCATATCTGGTCTAAGGAGTACGATGAAAGCTTTGATAATGTAATTGACATTCAGAAAAATGTCGCGCAAGAAGTGATGCAACAATTGGAGATTACATTAAGTCCTCGGGAAGAAGTTACCTTTAAAAAGTATCCCACCAAGAACATGGAAGCTTATAGTTTATTTTTAAAAGGGCAATTGATCAATGATAGTCGAAAAGTTGAGGATTTATTAAAAAACATTGAACTCAACAAACAGGCTATTGCTTTAGATTCTAATTTTGCAGAGGCCTATGCTGAAATAGCACATTCTTATTTATTATTAGGCAAGTACAATAATATGGATCCTATAGAAGGGTTTCAAAAAGCCGAATACTATGCTGATAAAGCACTATCGATTAATTCAAATATTTCTCGAGCTTGGGACGCAAAAGGAATGCGTTATCGATATTTAGATTGGGACAAATCTAAAGAATATCATGAAAAAGCCGTTTTATCCAATCCTAATGATGCCTTAGCGCATATACATTTTGCTAATTATTTTTTATATCGTCCAAATCCCGATATTAAAAAATTCCTTGAAGAATTAACTGTTGCACAACGATTAAACCCTTTTTCGAAAGTTGGGATAGGGAACTATTTGCGAGCCTTAACATACAATAACAAAATCGAAGAGGCCGAAGAATATTTAAAAGCTATGGGGTTCAATTTACAATTAGGTGAACTAAATAATTTATTTCAAAAATGTAACATTTTAGCCAATAAAAATAAAAATTGGACAACTGTTATCTCATTTATACAAGCAAAAATCAAAGAAGACCCAAACAATGCTCTAATGCATCGATTATTAGGAGAAGCTCATGATGAAGTGTTAAATGATAACAAGTCAGCCATAAAACAACTAGAAAAGGCTTATGATTTAAATTCTACAAATTCTGAGATTGCCAAAATTTATATAGACCTATTAATAGAAGGCGAAAGATATAGTGAAGCAAATACTTTATTAAAATCAGAAAAAATAAAAAATGTTTTAAGTAAAAGATCCCTTCTGCAAAAGTTATGGTATTCTCAATATTCTCAAGGTCACTACAATAAGGCTCATGAAATTGCAAATGACAGCTTACTTACCAATCAATATTTTGTACAAGTACTTACCTATGCACAATTAAATGACAGAAAGAAAATGGATAGTATTAAAAATAAATACTATTGGGGCAGTGGATTTAATTGGACTTTTCGTGTAGAAAGAGCAATACTTTATGCAGTTTTAAAGGAAAGAGATTCTATGTATTACTATTTAAATAAAATTAAATTTGATAGAGAAGATATAAGGTCGTTTAACAGCAGACCGGAATTTGACCCCTATAGAAACGAAGATCGCTATAAAGCCATTTTAAGAGCTAATTATTTGCCTGTTTCTGAAGAATAAATAAACTCGTAATTTCTACATTGATGTAAGCTTATTAATCTTCTATATACAAGCCATGTTTTATAGCAAATAACACCAAGCCTGCCATGTTACGGGCTTCGGTTTTAATGAGGAGTGCTTTTCGGTAACCCTCAATTGTTTTTGGACTTAAAAATAAAGCCTCTCCAATTTCGGTAGTAGTACGTTCTTTACAAATTAATTGTAAAACTTTTACTTCTCGTTCGGTAAGCCCATGACCTTCGAGTTCTTCCGAGTTTTTTAAATCTGGGTTAGACATTCCGTGGAGCATGGCTTTGGAGACTTCTTCAGAAAAATAAAATTCATCTTCCACTACTTTGTTAATTGCCTTTACCACTTCCTTTGGGTCGGTATTTTTAATAAGGTAGCCATTGGCACCTAATTCCATCATTTGCAATATAAAAGCTTCGTTGTCATGCATGGTAAGCATCAACACCCGAATATGTGAATGGTTTTTTCTAATCTCCATCAAAGTATCAGCGCCTCCCAGTACTGGCATATCCAAATCTAAAAGCACCACATCGGGTTTGGATTGTTCAATACCATCTAAAAGTTCTCGACCGTTTTCTGCCTGCTGTACCACAACAAAGTCTGCATTCTCCCGTAAGATCATCACCATACCCGAGCGCACCAGTTGATGGTCATCGGCAATTGCTATTCGTATAATTGTACTCATAATCTATTTTCATTTAAAACTAATGGCACCTCTAGGCTTACTTCAAATCCGCTTTGAATCCTTTTATTTAATTTGAAAGTTCCTTCTAGTGCATGTAAACGGCTTTCCATATTTTTCATCCCGATGCCACTAGATTTCAATTTAGCAAAATCGATGCCTTTCCCATTATCGGTATATTGCATTTTAATATATTCTTTTTGAAACTCAACAATAATTTTTATTTCTGAAGCTTCTGCATGCTTGATTGTATTTTGAAGTAACTCCTGAAAGATACGTAAAAGCCCTAAGGAAATGTCCTTAGGAAGCCCAAAGGGTTCCTGTACTGTTTGTAAATCAATCTTTAATGTATCGGTATGGTTCACGCGATCTATTCCCTCTTTCATCGCTGCTATCAATCCTAATTTTTCTAGGGTTGCTGGCATTAAATTATGACTTACTGCGCGTACATTTTTAATACCGTTATCTAACATAACACAGGCTTCCCTTAAAAAACGTCCCTGTTCCGTATTAGGATCTTCCTTCCCTTTTTGAAATTTCATATTCATACTCAGTCCAGACAACAGAGAACCAATCCCATCGTGAAGGTCTTTGGCCAAACGTTGCCTTTCACGCTCCTGACCTTCAATAGTTGCTTTTAGCAACACCTTTTGTCGTTCGTTTTCAAGTTTTTGTAGTCTGCTCTCTTGCGTAACAATTTGTTTTTGATAGATCAACAAAAACAAAATGAGGATGACGGCTAATAAAATAACGATGCCCCCACTTACCAAAAAGATTAGGACAATGTCTTTGCTTTCTTCACCCATAATAATGCAACGGTATAAATAATATATAAAAGAATAATAAGGGCAGAATTCAATCTCCAAACTGCAATAAATACGCCCTTATTGATTATGAATTTAGGAAAAATAAATAACATCAAATTTCCCATAAAAAAGATGACCAAGCCAGCACAAATCCAAAACTCGAAGGTGCGTTCCGGATTTCTAATCACTTTCTCCTTGAGCATTTTACGAAACCATATTGAAATGATCACTAGCATTATGACTACTTCCAACACATGAATGTAATCTGGAAATGCCCACCAACCCTCAAGAAAAAGCACATTAAATAACCAGACTAAAGTATAACCAACGGCCAATAGTAACCAAAAACGATCTTTAATAGATCCTTTAAAGAACAGCCTGAATATTTGCAATAACAGCAAGTACTCCACTAAAATATACACATGAAAAAATGGCATATTGTTATGTTTGGTTTCTCGAACCCATAAGTATCCAGAAAAAGAAATAATTACAATAAGCCAAAGTAGCAATGCAAACCATCGCTGAGAAGCATTTAATGATTTCCACTTCACTAAAGCAAGCAATGCGGGTAGCAAGGGTATATAAAAAGCGATAAGAGAGATTTCCATAGGATTTACTTATTCAAGAATTATTGTTATTCTTTTCCACAAAATTCAGGACAGGGTAATGCAAAGTCTAATTCTTGACTAGTGTCTGAAAGGTTTTTTATTACTTCATTGAATGCAATGTCTGAGTCTTCCTCCCAAGAAGTAAGTATATTACAAACCACGATATTTCCCGTAACCATTTCTATTGGTTTATTTTTGGGAGTGAAATTTACAATCTCTCCTGGGCCCAAAGTTCTTACACCATATTTTACACGTATACCACTTTTGGGGTCGTTCGAATTATATAATTCATCAAGTGTTTTCCATGAATAATTATAGGCTTTTACAGGTACATACCCCTTTATGCTTTCCATTCTCTTTTTGTTAGCATTGTCCCAATTAGTTTTGTATTGATGTAAGCTATCATAAGGAATGAATTCTTCTTCACCTTTATACCATTTAACAAGTACATCACCCTTTTCTACCTTTTGACAGTCGACAAGTGTGACCATTGCAAGTGATGGGTCTGAATCATCATCTCTCAAAAGATAATAAAGCAAAACACCATTGGCATTTTTATTTTTTGATTTGAGCTTATTGAGCATACCTGATTTAAAAATTAGTTCCGGGGAAGTCAAGGTAATAAATGAAGGGTTTTCCTTCTCATTCTCATAATTAGCATACGTAGCCCAGCTTTGCGACCAAATCCATGCAGTAGAAGGATAGACATTTTCGCTAGAAAAGCAAGATGAATCAGAGTCGGTTTCCTTAGCTGTCTTTGCTTGCTCCGTATCTGCAGTTTCTTCTTTATCTGCTCTATCATGTCCCTCTTTACAGGAAGTAAATATTAAAGCAACAATAAATAAATAGAAAAATAAATTTTTCATAATTGTAAGGTTTAATTGGTTATCAGTGTAAGGTACGATAAATTCTTTATTGTCAAACACTTAACCACGCCTGTCCCTGTGTTTCTATGGTATACCCTTATTAATATTAGGGTATACCCTTACGATTTTAGGGGTATATTTTAAACAGATTCAGGGAATACGAGCTGTTTTCCACTTGCTATTTGCTTCAACTTTGTACCATAGAATAAAACACATTCTAAATGGTGTAAACCGAAAAACCATTTTTCAGATTCTAAAAGAAGAAAAGAAACAGAGTAGGTTAAAATTCAAAACAATATAATTATGAAAAATTTAATTTTTACAATCGCACTAGCATCTTTTTTATTTACTTCATGTAGTAAGGACGATAGCCTGGAACAAACTGAATTACAAACTATCAATTCTGCTTATGTTTTAAATCAAATTAATGATTCTTCTTATTGGGATACCATGCTTGTAGAAGCTCCTATAAGTAGTTCAGATTATTCTTATGAGAGAGCTACACAAACAGAAGGTCATTATCAACCTATATCTCGAAATGAAATGATCATTACCTGGTCTGGAACTCAAAACGAAAATGCAGCTAGAGGAAGCGCTGAAATTACACAAAGCACACCAAATTTTAGCTTTCACATTATTCTAGAAACAGAATGTGTGGTAGTAAAAGGTGATGAAGCGGTATATGGAGGTGTTATTACCCATATAAGAAATCTATCTGGAGACACTCCTAATATTGGAGTGGGATGGCGCTTTTATTTTAAAGTGATAGATTATGGAGCAGGAGGAAATGTTGCCTACGATCAGATAGCAAACGCGACCATTTTTGTCTCACCAAGATCACCGTCTCTATGTAATGTTTATTTACCAGACCATCCATTTTGGTATACATCAGGATATTCAGAAGTTAAAAGACCTGGATTTGTGATAGTAGACAGTAATATAAATGATTAAAAAAACAATTAATAAATAACAATATAAAACTCTAATTATGAAAAATTTAATTTTTACAATCGCAATGGGACTAATTTTACTTACTTCTTGTAGTAAAGATGATTCCTTAGAACAAACTGAATTACAAACTATTGACTCTGTATATATTTTGAATCAATCTAATAATACACCCAATTGGGATACTATGGTCATAGATAGTCCACAAAATAGCGCCAATTATGCCTATGAGCAGAACAACTCTAATCGTCATAGTATAGAAGGTTTATATATGTCTCCTCCACAAAACGGATTGACAATACAATGGACAGGATCACAAACAGGTGATAGAACTTATGGGGTAGCTGAATTTAAACAAATATCACCAAGTTTTAATTTTCACTTTAAAATGAAAACCGAATGTATATCTGTAGATGGAAATGAAGCAGTATATGGAGGTGTTATTACTCAAATAGTATCTCTTTTAGGTGACGTACCTCTTATTGAAGAAGGGTGGAGATATTATTTTAAAGTGATTGATAATGGAGAAGGTGGGATACCTGGAGGGATTATTCCTAGTGATCAATTAAGTAACATGACCATTTTTGCACCTCCAGGGATACCACTTCTTTGCAACGGTTATTCACCATCAAGTTATATCTGGTCTTCTCAAGGATATACAGATGTCTATGAACCTGGGTTTGTAATAGTAGGGCAGGTTAACTAAGCATTTTATTTGTGGAGATAGTTTAAGTTTAATAGCAAGTTTCTCTATAATACAGATAGAAATCAAATATTTAGCAGAGACAATTTTTTAGGTGCCACAAATAAATAGAAAAGGAATTACAGCAATGTGATTCCTTTTTAATGTCTTTTATTTTCTAATTATGAAGAAAGACAATAGTCTAATCGATTTAATAACAGGGTAAACCCTTATTCTTTTAGGGGTATTTTTCAGACAATTATAGGGTATACGGGCTAAAATCTACTTGCTATTTGCTTCAACTTTGTACCATAGAATAAAACATATTCTAAGTGGTGTAAACCGAAAAACCATTTTTCAGATTCTATAAGAACTCAAGAAAAGAAACAGAGTAGGTTAAAATTCAAAATCAATTAATTATGAAAAATTTAATTTTTACAATCGCACTAACAAGTATCTTATTAACTTCATGTAGTAAAGACGATAGCTTGGAACAAACCGAATTACAAACTATGGATTCTGTTTATGTTTTAAATCAATTTAATGACAGCGCAACTTGGGAAACTCAGGTATTAGATAACTCTCAAAATGCTGCCAATTTTGCTTATGAAGATCCTAATATTTCTTATAGAACAAATACTACGGGTTTTTATAATCCTTCCTCTCGAAATGGAATGACATTACAATGGGATGGAACGTCAACCATTCAAGGATTTCAAGGAAGAGCTGTGTTTAAACAAACAACACCAAATTTTAGTTTACATTTTAATATGGAAACTGAATGTATTACTGTGGATGGTAACATGGCAGTTTATGGAGGTATCGTTACTCAAGTAATAGAACTTTCAGGAGATGCACCAATTATTGGAGTGGGATGGCACTTTTATTTTAAAGTGATAGATTCTAATTCTGATGAATCTGTTAACCACGATCAAATTGCAAACAAAACAATTTTTGCTTCCCCCAGTTCACCTTCCTTATGTAATGCTTATTTACCCAATCATATTATTTGGTCCTCTCAAGGATATACAGATGTTATAGAACCAGGATTTGTAATAGTAGAGCAGCTTAATTAAGCATTTTATTTGTGGAGATAGTTTAAGTTTTTAATAGTAAGTTTCTCTTAAATACAGAAAGAAAATATATATTTAGCAGAGACAATTTTTTAAGGTACCACAAATAATAGAAAAGGAATTACAGCAATGTGATTCCTTTTTGTTTTATAAAAATTATAAAACAAAAAAAACCAACCTAAAAAAAGATTGGGTAAATGCTAATATCTATATGGCCTCAAACCTATTAACATTTTCTTTTATGTTTTTTTGATTCTCTATTTTATTGATAGAGTTTGTTACCCATTTTCCATTTCCCTTCTGTACATGGACATTCACTTAAGGATTGAAGTATATCAAAGCCAATAGTAATTGCATGTGTACCCGAATTATAACCCGTTAATCCATTGATTGTTATTTGGTATGCATAAGCGACGTAAAAGAAAGATTTTTTAAGCCCCACCATAGGACCAATATTTAATGGGTTCATAAACTGGTCGTTCAAAAAACGATAGGAAGCTCCTACCCAATAGAAATCATTTTTTGCATTAAATTTTCTATACTTAAAGTTTAAATCGGTACTCGATCTTCCATCACTGGTAAATACTTGAATAAAGGCAGAAGGTTCAAATTCAGAATAATTAGACCCCTGAATAGTATAACCTGAATAAAATTGAAGGTTAAGAAGTGAGTTTGGTTCTATGTCTGAAAATGAATCCACATCCTTGGATAGAATATTATTCGCATTTGCACTCAACCAAAAACTCTTAAATCTATAAAGAGCTCCTATATCAAAGTTATTATTTACTATAGAGCGATCATCGGTAACTGCCGGATCTATTGTGGGATCATCATGTGTAGTCTCAAAATTTTCAATAGCAATTCTAAACGTATTAATGTTATAAGATACCCCTAAAGACAAATATTGTTCGGTTGTAAAACCTAATATTAGGTGATGGGCAAAAGAAAATTTTATTCCTTTTTGTTCTGTGTTTCCGTTTCTATCATTGTAGGCAGATACACCAGCTCCAGAACGACCTCCAACTCTAATATCCGCGTATAAAGCTTGGTTTTGTGGCGCATTTTTAATACCCACCCATTGTGACAAACCATTGAGTCTTACTCTAAAATTATTGCCAATTCCAGCAAAAGTAGGGGATACAACAAAATCATTATCTGCTAAATATTGGGTAAATACGGGCAAGTTAAGTTCTTGACCAAAGCTTTGGAATGCGATTAATATGAACAGGTATTTTAGTGTTTTTTTCATAAGAATAAGTTTAGAGTAACGGTTAAGTTCATGAATTGGCTATACTATTACCTATATAGTGTGAAGTGCCCAACAAAATCACGGTTATTATCTTGTTCACCGGTTTCAACAACATACCAATAATCTCCAGCGGGGAGGTCATTATTATTATAGGTGCCATACCATTTCTCGCCTTTACGCAAGTTTGCAACTTTTCGTCCGTAGCGGTCATAGATAGAAAATGTAAGATTCGGATAGTTTGCTGCACATCCTACGGTCCATCCATCATTAACTCCATCCTCATTAGGGGTAAAATAATTGGGGATACAGATGTCGATAAAGTCTTGAATAATTATTGCTGAAGCCATACAACCATTAGTATCGGTTGCAGTAATTTCAAAGGCACCAGAATCTGTGATGGTGAATATATTTTCATCCCCATAATCTATTTGATTCATCGTGTAAACATATTCTCCAGAACCACCACTAGCATTCGCTATAATTTCATTAATATCTCCTTCTTCTAATGTTAGCCCTACAGGAGTAGTTGTTTCAATATCAAAAAACTCTGTAATTATAATACAACCATTCTCATGCCTTACGGTAATAAAATTATCGATACTTGGCTCTATGTTTGTAAACACATTGCTACTTTGAAAGGGCTCATTATTTAATGAATACTCTAATTGTGCAATGTCTACAAGATTCTCATCAACAATAACACTAACGACACTTGTTGTTATATTACCAACACATTCAATTCCTATATCAAGAGCTGGTTCTATAAATGCAGATTCCGGAAAAGTAATGTTCCATTCAGATTCACAGCCTAGTATATCCCGTATGTAGACTACGTGATCTCCACCACTTAAGTTATCAAAATCAAAAAGGCTTTGGTCAAGTTCTCCTGTTAAATATTCCCCATCATAATCGTCTAAACTTACACTATATGGAAGGGTTCCACCTTCAATATCTATACTAAAAAATCCATTTTGATCCCCTGCACAAATCTCCGGAATAATAGAATCTGCAACAATGGTAATTAGCACTGCAAGAGGTTCTAAAATTTCAAAATTAAAGGTTAGAAAACATCCCAGCTGATCTTGTACAATTACATCGTAAAATCCAGGCGATAGGTTTTCGAAAATATTAGTGTCAAAAAACTGATTCAAATTAGGTGAAATAGCATATTTAATAATTCCTGATCCACCATTTGCAAGGATTTCAAGACTACCGTTATTTTCACCATTACAAAGAACATCGGTAACTACAAATGTTGTTTCTAAAGCAGTTTCAGGTTCGGTAATAGTTATTTGTTCTGAAGTAATTAAGCAATCTCCACTTTCCACATAAACTACATAAGTCCCTTCTGTTAATCCCGTAAATATTCCTGGGCTGTTTTGTTCTGCAGGAATAGTGTTTCCAAATATATCTTGCAAAAGATAAACATAGTCTCCAAGTCCTCCTAAAGCAGTTGCTTCTATTACTCCAGTATTATCACCCGCACAGTTTATTTCTGGATCGGCAGACACTAAAACTACTTCTAGAGTAGGAAGTGGATCAATAGTTATTTCATTGGAAACATTCGCAATACAACCATTGACATCCCTTACGAAATAATTAAAAGTTCCTTCAGAAACAATAAACGTAATGGAACTTGTAAATGTGCCTAAAATTGTAGTGAAATCTTCGGTATTACTATACTCGTAAGTACCTGTTCCACCTGAAGCACTCAACGTAAGTTCTGCATCGATTAAACAGGTTGGGGTAACAGCAGCCACTAAACTGGATACTATTTGTTCGGGCTGATTAATCGTAACTGGCAATGAATTAAAGATACAATCATAGCCATCTGTAATAGTTACAGAGTATACTCCTGCGCCCAAGCCTTCAAATACATTGGATGTCTGAGGACCAGAAGTCGTTTGACTTGGTGATTCCATAATTAGCGTATAGATATAATTGCCAACTTGACCACCCGTTATATTTTCAACGGTAAGAATTGCATTCTGATCGTTAAAACAAGATAACATGTTGGTGTTTGGAACAAAATCAGCATCAATAGGTTCTGGCTCCATTAGTATTATATCTTCCGATTCTATACATCCATTGGCATCTCTAGTATTTACTGTATAAGATCCTGCACTTAGGTCCGTAAATGAGTTGTTTTCTGAATATGGAATGGTTACATCCCCTGTTAATTCATATTCATAAGGGTTTGTTCCTCCACTTGCAAGTGCTGTAATTACACCTTGGCTATTATTACAGGTAACATTTGAAGTTTCAGATATTTCTAATAGCAATGGTATTGGCGGAGATCCGATAGTTACTACATTAGAACTTGTAGTACAAAATGGAGTTTCCGTTTCAACAATATCTACAGAATAATTGCCAGAAGGCAATCCAGTAATTAGTTCTGGATTTGTTGAAGTGTTTGCTATAACAGGACTTCCGATTGGTATGCCTGTACCATCCAACAATTGGTAGGTATATGCTCCAATATAACCTGAAATGGTTAATTCTAATTCCCCATTAGTATCCCCAAAACAGTCATTTATTTCTGTTGTATTTAATACTGCATCGATTTCATCAAAAGGAAGCACTATAAATGGATTGGTTAAAAAGTAACAGTTCGTATCCAAATCGTTTACTTGATAATAATAAGTTCCCGGTGCTGAGATATCAAAAATATTAGACGATTGTGGTATACCATCTGGTAAAAGTTGGTAGGTGAAATTTCCTGAGCCACCAGTAACATTTATGGATACAGTTCCCGTTTGGTTACAATCTATAGGAGTAACAACAGCAACAGAAGCAGCCGTAATTGTTGGTAGTGGATCTATTGTTAAGGTATTCGTGGCAGTACAATTATTTGCGTCTTTAACATAAACGGTAATGAATTGAGTCGTCCCAGTATCCAAAACCTCAAACACATTCGTAGTAAAATAATTAGTGCCATTTATACTATAAGTAAAATCCGCAGTTCCTCCAACTTCAGTAATGGTTATAATGGAGGTAGAAACTGTATTATCAGGATTACAAGAAAAAGAAGTAGCAATTCCCGTTACTTCTAATAATAAAGGTTCATTAATAGTCACATCAGCGGTTGCTATACATCCTCTACCTGAAGTTACTTGCACCGTATAGGTTGCAGCTGTTAAACCTGTAAAAATATTACTGGTTTGCGGAAGTACTATTATTGGTGCAGTAATTTCATAAGTATATATAGGGTTGTTATTACCAGAAAGTAATTCCACTATAATTTCACCATCACTTCCTCCGTTACAACTTACATCTGTCACTTCGGTATTAAAAGTAACTGGAATTGCACTTTCTAAACTAACTGAAATGTCTTCAGAACAAAGAGTAACAGTATCGGTAACCGTCACCATATAAGTTCCAGAAGGAACACCCGAAAATACATTTCCTGTCAATACTATGGAAGGCGGATTTGGGTTTATAGTATACCCATAGTTCCCAGTACCTCCAACTGCTGTTATGGTAATTTCTCCATCATCATCGTCACAACTTGGTAAAGCGGTAACTGCAGGTGTTAATCCTAATGGTGTTTCTATAGTTACATCTACCAGGTTTCCACACCCATAAACATCATTTACCTCAACAGAATGCGACCCTGAAGATAAATTTGTAATGGTAAATGGGAAGGATTGATTCTGAAAATCACCTCCATCCACACTTACACTATAGGGTGGTATACCTGGATTTATTAATGTAACGTCTATTTCAAATTGTCCTTCAACCGTATCACATTGATTTGTTGCGTTTGCTGTAATTTCTGGTGAAGAATCTAAATCTACTACTTGTACTGGGCTCGTAATAATACATTCATAAGCATCCATTGCATGTACATAATAACTACCAGCATCTAAATTAAATGTACTTGCCGAATTCCAAGCTGGATCTGTAGGTAATGGAGCCCCTGGGATAGTAGTTAGTTGATATAAGTAGGGTGCAGTTCCATTTTGTGCTATCGCACTAATGACTCCAGAGCTTGGATTACAATTTGCATTTTGGTCTACCGAGGTATTTAAACTTAATAAAAAGGCAGACTCTGTAATTGAAAAAGGAGCTGTTACAATACCACAACCTGCATTCGGCCCAGTGATTTCTTCAATCAAAACAAAATAAGTTCCGAAGGGTAAAGGACCTAGATCTGAAACAACCAATGTCCCTCCAGCTGGTATTGTACCAGTTCCAGAAATTCCAGTTGTAACTAATGATAAAGAATCAAAAATTTCATAGTTTACATCTACGGATACTCCGTACACGCTATTTATAGTGAATGAAACATCCCCATCATCATTACCAGTACAAGTAACATTATCTGAACTTACAGCAGTAGCAGTTAAAGTTGAATTTGTTGGTATTGGCAATGAAGCAGGTTCATAATAACTACACAGTGTAGATTCATCATATACTATAAATGTATAGGTAACCCCTGGTATTAAGCCTGTAAAAATAGTGGACTGACTACCAAGTGGGTTTTCCGGTATCCAAGCACCTGCTGGAAGTGGATAGACAGTTCCAGGTCCTTGATATATTGCAAAGTGAAATGGTCCTGTACTTCCTAATAAGGAACTTACAGATACAGTAGCCTCACCTCCTAAGGTACAATCTACTGTACTTAAAATAACAATATCCAAATCGTCTGGAGGGGAAGCAACTAATACATCCTGAAAGAGAACAGAACATCCATTTGAATCTACTACGTTAATTTCATATAATCCGAAATCAACAATATCAAAACTAACCGATGTGGATCCCGTAGCATTTAACTCAGAATTATTGTATCCGTTTGAACTAGTCACGAAATAATTATAAGGAGCTGTTCCGCCTATAACACTATTAATAATGATGGATCCTTGAGAAGCACCACCTGGTCCACAGGTGATATCAATGGTTTCGTAATCCACAATAATAGGGTCTGGTTGAACTATTGTAATAGTGTCCGTTCCAGTACAAGAATTTGCATCCGTAATGGTTATGGTATAATCACCTGCTGGCAATCCAGAAGTTTGCGTTCCATAGTCAGTTCCTGTAGTATCGTTATTTACATTAATTTGAAATGGTGGAGTTCCCGAATTAGGTTCAATTTCAATATCAATGGCACCATTTTCATCGCCATTACACAAAATTGGTTGGGTCTGTGTTATAAAGTCTATACTTGGTAATGTAATAGGATTTACAGTAATAATTGGTGAAGTAGCTATACATCCACTCGCATCCGTAATTTGAAACTGGTATGTGCCAGCTGTTCCTGTCGTATATGTGAATGGAGTTCCTGTCGCTCCTAAAGGATTGAAAGGAGATCCATCTATAGATACTGCATTAGAATAAGGAGCAGTTCCTCCTGTAATGTTTCCGGTAATAAGGGCATCTGGACTTATAGTACAATCTAAACCTTCCGTTAATAAGGCATTTACCAATAATTGTGGTGCAATGATTAAGGCAGGCAATGTTATTTCACAACCAAAAGCATCTCTTACCGTTATCGTATAATTCCCAGGGGTTAAGTTTGAAAATATATTACTAGATTGAAAAGGTCCTCCATTAATACTGAATTCAAATGGTGCTTCCCCTGAAGTGACTTCAACAATTATTGTAGCATTATCACCCGTGTCATAACAAATATCTGATGTTATGCTAATATTTGCAGTTGGTGGATTAGGAATAGTTAAACTAAATGTATCTGTTATAATACAAGCGTTGGCGTCTTCCACTGAAATTATATAACTTCCAGCTTGCGTTAAACCTATAAATATGTTACTAGATTGTGCAGGCAGAACAGTTGTATCTGGTAAGGTAAGTGTATATAAATATCCTCCCCAGCCACCTGAGGCATTAATTATTGCACTACCACTTGTAATACAGGTAATAGGAGATATTTCTACGGAAATTATTAAAGGGTTTACTGGTTCATTTACAGTTGCCATGGCAGTTGCCTCACAATTTGTTGTCAAATCCGTCACAACTATTGTATAATCCCCGGCATTAAGCCCAGTTAAAATAATAGGAGATGTTCCCGTTACCGGAGCACTACCATTGATGCTATATTCAAAAGATGTAGTTCCCGAAACGATAAATTGAATAGATCCATTCGAATCTCCGACACAACTAACATCGTTCAAGGTTTCACTAAAAATATCTATCGCAGGTAATGGTTCGATTGCATAGGATTCACTGTAGGTACAATCATTTGCATCCTTAACCTGAAACGTATAGATATCTGGAACTAAATCTGTAAAAACATTGGAACTTTGATAAGGAGTAGCTGCTGAGGCTGGAGCAATTATTTGATATTCTAATGGAATAACTCCTCCAGTGGTTCCTGTTATTGTTACCGTAACCGTATTTGTTGGACAAGTTAAAGGAGTATTGCTAAAAAATAAATCCGTCGGTGGATCTAAAGGCGGGATTGTAATTTCATTTGTAATAAAAGTACAATCATTTGCGTCCCTAATAACAACAGTATATGTACCATTGGTTAAGTTAGCGAATATTGGACTCGACTGAAAATTTATGCCATCAATACTATACATATATGGTGGAGTACCTCCTGCAACATTTGTAACCGTAATAGTTCCCGTTGCAGTACAAGTATATGGTGCTGTTAATTCTGCAATACCAGATATAGCTGTAGTTGCATTAATTGTGATGATTTCTGGATCTGTTAAACAAACAGATGGACCATTGGTATATTCAACTAAAACATCATAATTTCCAATTGCAAGAGAAGTAAACAAAGGAGAATTAAAAAAAGTAAGTCCGCCGTCGATACTATATCGAAGACTATTACCGTTGGGGTTAATTACATCAAAAGTAATGGTTCCAGTATCTCCGGCATCTGCACATAAAATATCTGTTTTAATAACATTGTACTCTGGTGCTGGAATTACTTCAATTGTAATGCTAGTGTTTGCACTACAGTTATTAGAATCTACAACCATTATATCATAAACTCCAGCTGCTGTAACTACATATTCTGGAACAGTTTGAAAAACGGTGGTGCTATTTATAAAATAGAAATAAGGAGCAGTTCCCCCTATCGGATAGATCGTAATCTCGCCATCAGTACAAGTTAAAGGAATTGTTATTGCCGCAGTTACAGTTAACAATGGTGGATCAATAATTATGATCTCTTGTGTATCCATGCATCCATCTTCTGTTTCTACAATAGCTGTATATGTTCCAGGGTTTAAATTCTCAAAAACGTAATTGTTTTCAATAATTGGTCCTACACTATTGACTAAAGTTCCTCCAGAATAAAGAGAAAAATAATACTGTGGTTCTGCATCATTAGCTGCTAAATAAATACTACCCAAATCCCCATTACAAAGAGGCTGGTTTATAGTAGTTGAAACTGTAAAATCTCTCGCTCTAACCAAAACATCAGGAATCGTAAATACACAGGCATTCGCAGGAACACCAACTTGTTGTACATAAACTGTATATAATCCTGGCGTATTTATTGAAAAGAAATTACTGCTTTGATAGTTTGCTCCGTCCAAGCTATACTCATAGCCACTAGGCACATTACCCACCGTAATACTTCCGGGAGTTGTACATATAATATCGGTTACTGTAACTGTTGGATCTAGAAGGTTTTGATAAACATTAAAGTAGAATTGATTGAAACATCCACCCTCATAATTAATGGTTAATCTAAACTGACCTGAGGTATCTGCGGTAAAGTCATCACCTGTTCCGACTTGATTCCAAGTACAGGTATTGTTTTCGTTTGCACAATCCGTATTTCCTACTGGAGGACAACTAGATTCGTCCAATTTTTCCCAGATAATTGTTACTGCACTGGCTACATCTGTTGTTATTTCTCTAAAATCATCTTCGCCACATAAATATATATTTGGTAATAACTTACCATCATTCGGACAGATAACTACTTCATCTGCAAAAGGAATTACAGGATTTGTAACGTTACTTCCATATAGTGTAACATCATATTCTTGGACAATAGATCTACAAGGGGCAAGTGCTGTATTAAAAGAATAATAAATTCCTGTTTGAGTTACTGTTATTGTTTGTCCAGTTCCTATAACTGGTGTACCCGTTGGACTTGTTGACCAAGAATAAGAATCGTATCCATCTGCAGCTGTCAAATCTATACTTTGACCACATAGAATCTCATTCTGTGAAAATACACAATCGTCAAGATCTGCTAAAAAATTAGTAGCTTGAGGTGTAATAAGACATCCCGTATTTGTATTAATACTAGGGTCATCTGATATTATAAAATCTGGATTAAGAGTACCTTGATAAGTAGCATATGCCTGGTTATTAATAATATTTGAACAAGCTTCTGCCAGTTGTTGACAGGTATCTACAACTTGAACCTCAATTCGGATTTCATATACCGGATCATTCTCTTCCACCAAATAATCTTCGATAGCAAATACTAATTCTCGTGTTGTAGGGTCATAACTAGCTACAGTTACTCCTGCAGGCAAGACTAAATCTATAGGGTAATCGAAAATTATATTTATAGGTAATATATCTCTAATAGTAAAATTGGTTGCATTATCGTTTCCTGTGTTTTGAAAACCTATCACATAATTTAACTCCTGACCAAGGTTCACTGTTTGACCCCCAATATTATTACCAAACTCATCTTCAACAATTTTGGTAAGTACAATGTTTGGTTCAATTATTTCTACTGCAAAAGCAATAAAGTATTGAAAATAAGTATCCCCACTAGTTTCTAATCTAACAGTAGCCGAAGTAGCATCATTAGCAATTACTGTATTTCCAGGGTTTGGCACACTCATTACCCCTGTGTCAAAACCAAGTGTATTGGTACTGTTAGGGTTTCTGTTATCAACAGGTAAGGCACTTAATTGGGTTACCGAACTATTGAAGTAGTTATTGGCTGGGCGATCCACTGTAGAAAGGGTAGTTCCATTTAGTTTTAAACGATCTCCGGTGATTGGTTTGTCCCCTTCTAATGTAGCAAATGCGAAATTTGCCCTTACTGGTGCTGGCGCGGGAACTGTTCTAAACCCAGAAACAGGTATATCTAAGTTTGGGTTTTGCGCAAAACTTATGGCACTAAATCCATCAAAACTGGTAATAGACTTTCCTGGAAGTGTAGGGTCTTTATATACCACAAAAAGAGACCAGCCTGCAGAATACCCTGTGCCATTATATGGATCAAAAGCACCTGTTTCACCCAATGCACTTGAAACATTTGCAAGGGTGTATGTTCCTAAGTTATTTGTTAGATTAGTAACAATGTTAGTAACATCTGCATAACAAGCATAAGGAAAACTATTACCGCCATCTACAGAAGTTCCGTTAGCATCAAATATTACTGTTCCTACAATATCTTCATATCCGCCAGTAGGCCCCTTGAACTTAACATTAGTAAAGGGTTGATCCCCCTTTGTTACAGCTCCCCAATATAAACTTGCATGCTCTATTACATAACAGTTTGGATTTGGTATATCTAAATCAGCACTTGATGAACTAAATGTGGAAGGGTCCCCATCAATATCGATATACTGCATATCAACATTGTGGTTATACGCTGTATTATCATTAAAAGGGTTGTTATCAGGACCCAAAATATTGTTCCCTATTAGAACGATATCACCCTTAAGATCATCATCAAACCTAGGCGTAAATGGGATAAAATTTTGGGCAAAAGTTTGTATGCCGAAAAATAAGACTATAAGAAGAGTGGGGTATCTTTTAAAAGTAGGTTTGTTCATGGCGCTTAAATTTTAGTGCGCATAACTCGAATTTGTTTTTTCGGCGGGGACCTTATGTTACATATTAGTTTATGATTAGTTTTCGATTTTAATTATGTTTATTTTTTCATTATAGGGTTCGTTTTGTTTTGATTTTAATGCTTGTTCTGTTTCATTTATATTGTTGAATTTTTTGGAATAGATATAATATTCGCTGGTCTTTACATCATAGAAAAAATCCACTTCTTTATATCCAGATGAAATCACCTGTGTTAAAAATTCATCTCTTTTAAGCTTATTACTATGAACAGCAAGTACTAGATAATACCCGTTTTCAGTATTCAATACATTTTTAAGGATTTGAATATTATTATTTCGCTCTCTACCAAAATCCAATTCTTCAGAACTTAATGGAGTATTGTTTATAGAAACATTTTGCCTTAATCTATTTAGCGTCTTTCTATCTTCTGAATATCTATCCTGATCATTATCGTAAGCGGCTCTTTTTATACGTCTTTTACGTTCAAAATCTGTAGCAATAGAAATTTGCTCTAAAGAAGATATTAAGGACTCTCGACTTCTTATTGCTTTTTCTTGTTCTGATTTTAACAAGGCAATTTTGTTTTTATAGTAAAGATTTGTTTCATCAAGAGGATCATTAATAATAATTGATCGCTCCTTTAACAAGGATTCTAATTGTGCAATTTTTTTCTTATGTCTTAGTATAATAGTATCCAAATTTATTCTTATAAGTTCAATCGCTTCATTTTCTGCACTAATACTTTTAAAAGGTTTAGGTTCTACATAGATATTTTGTTCACTAAGGTCATTTTCTTCCTTCATATCCTGTAAATCTTTTTCTTTGATAGAAACTGCAGTTTGTAATTCTTTTAATAGCTGAGTTTGTGCTTCAATAGATTTATCGGTTTCTGTTGTTAATTCATTTATAGACTTGCCAATATTATCTGTAGGATTTTTTATCGAAAGCTCTTCTTCAGCTAGTCTTGTTTCTTCTTCTAAAGCAATTCTTGCCTGTTCTTCTGCAGCCAATCTACTCTGCTCTTCCGCATCTAATCTTGCTTGTTCTTCTGCTGCTAGTCTTGTTTCCTCTTCTAATGCAATTCTTGTTTGTTCTTCTGCTGCCAATCTAGTCTGCTCTTCCGCATCTAATTTTGCTTGTTCTTCTGCAGCGAGTCTTGTTTCCTCTTCTAAAGCAATTCTTGCCTGTTCTTCTGCAGCCAATCTAGATTGTTCTTCAGTATCTAATCTTGCTTGCTCCTCTGCAGTAATTCTTGCTTGTTCTTCAGCAGCCAATCGTGTTTTTTCTTCCGCAGCAAGTCTTGACTGTTCTTCAGCAGCAATTCTTGCCTGTTCTTCTGCTGCCAATCTTGATTGCTCTTCAGCCGCTAATCTTGACTGTTCTTCTTTAGCAAGTCTTGTCTCTTCTTCCGCAGCAATTCTAGCCTGTTCTTCTGCAGCCAGTCTTGATTGTTCTTCTGATTCGAGTTTTGCTTGTTCTTCTACAGTTAATTTAGTTTCAACAACAACAATCGGCTTTTCCGGTACTTTTGCAACCTCTTTCTTTTTACTACTTTTCTTCTTTGGTTTATTTTCCGTAGAGAATAAGCCTGCTAATTCATCATCTCTGCTATAATCGTAATAATTTCTATTCTTAAACCTATAGGCTAAAGTGATCTCATGTGAAGGTCCAAAATCTGAAAGATCACCAAATGATTTTTCATAATTATATTCAATAGCAATTTGTGGAGTTATATTAACACCAAGCCCAACAGATGCTCCATACTTTGTATTATAGCCTGCTTGGGCCCATATTCCTTTAGGTACTGTTATCATCGCTACACCAGAAACAATAGTGGCATCTTTTTGAAATTCGGTTCTCGCCAGCATCGACAACTTGCTTTCTCCAAAAAAACCATAGCCGCCAAAATACCCAGTATACATTACATGCCCTTGTATTCCTCTTATTGGGTTTTCATCTACTAATGCAGAAGAACTGAAATTATATGTAATTAAATTTTTATACGAAATACCAAAGTCCATAAACCCAGTTCCATAGTTCAATCCAGGATTTACGGTTATTAAAAAGTTTGAAGGAATATTATTAAGGGCTGGGTCGTCAATATTTGTTACTACTTTATCGGTATTCAAACCACTTTTATAGGCTCCAGTATTTATTCCGAAAGTAAAGTTACTATCTTCTTGTACTTGAATATTATATGCAAAGTTTAGGATACCTCCAAAAGTTGTAAGGACACCATAATTTTGTTGAAAAACTGCTACTCCTGCACCAATATTCTCTTTGATACGACCAGAATAATTAAATAAATAGGTATGTGGGGCATCTTCAACTTGCACTAATTCTCTTTTGCTTGTTACTGTTATATACTTGTTTTGTTCCCTTACAAAGCTAAAAGTGGGGTTTACAATAAACCTGTTGAACGTCAATGAATTTCTAATAGGAATATCAAGTGCAACCACTCCATCCTCGGATTGAGAATAAGTCATTTGTACGAAACAAAATAATAGGATGATATGAATTGCTATTTTTTTCACTTTACTTAACTATAGTTATGGATCCTTTTTTTGGCTCTAGGTCTTGAGGTATAATCATATAATAAAAAACTTGATTGACACTACTCAAATTAAGATCGTCTTCTGGCCAATTATTTAAATAATCATTTGTGTTAAACACTTTTTTTCCTTGACTTGAATAAATTATCACCTCTGTATTACTTCCGCTCACATAAGCTGCTGGTATCACCCATGTGTCATTAATTCCGTCGCCATTTGGGCTGATTAAATTTGGGATATGTTCTACTTCTGGAAAAGGATCAATAAACTCTTCTACTAAAAAAACAAGTACCGTAGACGTATTACAGTTATTCGTTTGGCTTATAATTACACTATAGTTCCCAAAATCGGTTACATTAAATGTACTTTCTGTAGCATTAGGAATTACTTCGCTATTTAAAACCCATTGGTATTCGGGGTTAATTGCTGTTGTTGTAACCGTCACATTAAGTGATTCTCCTGCTTCAATCATATTGACTTCTGGAACATCTATACTACTTGTAAAAGCACCCGTATCTAATTCAATATTTCCTGTTGCTTCACAACTTCCAAAATTTACTATTACCGAATAGGCTCCGGAGTTAGAAGCTTCAAAAGTTTGGTCTGTGGCACCAGATATAGGGGTTCCATCTAAATACCATTGGTAGCCATCTCCCAGAGCTGTACTCAATGTTGTTGGTCCGTCTGCAGCGCAAAACGGATTACCTGAGCTAGACTCAATGGTTGCATATACTTCTTCATCTGAAGTCGCTTCAGACACCACTACTCGATTCGAAAATGAATTGGAAGTACAAGTTCCATAATTGGTTTCAACAAAATATTTTCCCTCTTCACTTACAGATAATGTAGGACTTTGCGTTATAAAAACAGATGTTGTGGGATTAATTTCTTTGAACCAATTAAAAGTTAAGGAAGGGTAATTTAATGGCGAATCATTATTTCCTGTACCTGGATTGTCGATTGTAAGAAGATAACTTCCTCCAGGGCAAAAACTTGCAGTTGCATTAAGGTTATTAATTGTAAATGGACTATCCTGTATTTTGTAATAAGCAGAAAAACTTTCAGAAGACGTACTCGATGCTTCTGGGAAAGTGCTTCTTATTTTAATTTTATATCCTTCGCCAGCTGTGGTAATTGGCAGGGAAATATCTACGGAGGCTGGTGACGTATTTATGGCTCCTGGAATTGAAGTAAATACAATCTCCGAATTTGTAAAATCTCCTTCAGGATCCGACATTTCAACTATAAATTGATTAGAGGTTTCTATACCAGATTCAGGACTAAATACAAAATTTACTGTATACGTATTAAATGTTTCATTAGCACATGCCTGTGTAAACTGAAGATTTGGAGCACCTATAACAACCTGTGCCTGAATCTCTCCAATGGATAAAACCATAAAGAAACCAGCTAATAAATATAAATAATTTTGAATAGTAGTTTTTCCCATCTAGATGTTTTAATGTTTATAACCAATTACTATTAACTATATCCTTACATCCAGAAATAATCAAGATATAAGAAGATGTTTTTTGTATATGTTGTGACTAATCCTCTGGAAGGGTAATGGCTATAATTTTGTTGATTCTCAATCTAAAATCTGGATTATCTAAATTCTTAACATCGATAAAGGTTTCAGTATCTAAACCTTGGGAATAGACATTAGCAAATGCACTATTTCCATACCAATTTTCCAAATCTTCATTATTGGGTTCGTTTTCAGTAAAAATATTTCCCTGACAATTATTGAAATACATATTTGAGAATCGCATATTACTGAGATTTTCATTATTTATCAAAATGTCATTGTGTAGTTTAACCGCAGGATTAAATCCAGAAAAGATGCTTTTTTTCATTGAAAATGATGCGCCTTCTTTAACGTACATAGCTTCGTGTACCAGACCCACCTTTATGTCTGCTACTAAGTCATCGCTTAAAACCATAAGTGTTAGATTTTCAGCCTGAAGATTTGTGCCTTTTTTGGATGGATCTATTTCCTCTTTTTCCTTATAGGAAGCCAGATAAATACTACTCGCTCCTCCGGAGGAAGTATGATATGGGGACTTAATTGCTAGTGAATTAGTTAGCAATGCTTGTGCTCCATAATTAAATATGAAGTCATTTCTTTTAGATCGATATGACACTAATTGGTAAAGTTTTGTATTTCCTCCGAGAACCTGGAATGAGCTTCCTTGGCAATAACTAATCATTATATTCTCTAGCACGGTTTCACTTCCTACGCCAGCTAAAGTAAGGCCACTTAAATAGCCATAATTCTTAGTTCTCTTTCCAGAATATTCAATTCTTACATATTTTAATACTCCGGAATAATTTTCTTCATTATTTCCGCCATATTGTATCATCCCTGTAGAGGAGAAATTAAGACCATATTCTAGTTCAGATTCTTCCTTTAATTTATTTATGGGTGCATCCCCTAATATAAAAATACCTCCCCAGTCTCCTTTTTTCTTAATATCTCTATTAGATGTAAAGACAATCGGGTCTGTTTGGGTTCCTTCAGCAATAATTAAAGAGCCATTGCTAATAATTAATGAAGCTTTAGACTTATAATCTCCAAGGATTACAGTACCAGGTTCAATGGAAAGTGTTGCACAGTCAGTAACAAATACATCTCCTAATAAAAGATATGTATCTTTCTTATACAATTTAGTATCTTTATTAATAATACCAGAAAGTATTTGTGTAGGTTCAGGGTATTGTATTGCACTCGAATTAAATTCAGTCCAGATACTTAACCAATTTTCGCTGCCGCTTATTCCTTTTTCTTGTTGAGAAAATAAACATAAAAAGGGAAATAGGAGAAAAAATATAACGAAGGAGTAGTTTTTATTCATATAAATCGAATTATAATTAGGACTACAAGTTTAACATTTTAATTTATTTTTTATCCACCAAATACATATTTTTTCGATTAAATGTATTTTTTTTTAACATTATTGAATATTATTTGTAGGAATGTTTAGCGAATATTAAATGTTATTATTTAAATTCCGTTCACTTAATTAAAATCATCATAGGTATGTAATGCCTTCAAAGTTTCTTCGTAGAACAATATGGCAGAAATCAAATTATTCTTATCTGAATAAGGAAGTACTATTTTTTGAAATTCTATAGTGTTTTCAAAATATGTAGAAGTTGCATCAACATTATCTTCTAGTGCACTACGGTTTTCTTTAGTGTCAGGAATTCCCAAAGAACTCATCGTAATCCCAGGTTTAGTTGCAAATGCGATATTTGGTAAGATCTTGATAATAACTTCAATGCGTCTATTATATAAAACAAGAAGTTCTCCTTTTTGCATATTTTCAAGTTCATCGCGATCATGATATTTATCAATTGCTACGTCTTCCGAAATAATAAAGGGCTGTTCTCCTTTTTTTTGTGCTATTGTCAAAGTAGTAATTAATAACAGTGCAATAGTAAGCAGGTTTAATTTAGATTTTAAAGTCATAATAATAATATTATAAGTTTGGGGGCAATATGCCAATAAAGCCCAATTTTACAATTAAATCCTATTAAATGCAAATTTCATCGATTAAATGCGCGTTATTAAATTGATGATTTCTTTAATTAAATTATAATTATACCCTACTTTTTTAATTCTCCTATATCGTTAGTCGATATATATAACTGATAAACACTAGAAATTCTAATGACTATCATCGCATCAAAATATAAATTATCGGATGACAAAATATGTTGAAGAGTTTTATATCTAATATTACATCCCAAACCTCTCTAAAACAAAAAATCCAACCTAAATAAATAGATTGGACGTATTTTGCTCCTCTTCTTGGACTCGAACCAAGGACACCCTGATTAACAGTCAGGTGCTCTAACCAACTGAGCTAAAGAGGAATTTATTTTTTTTTACTAATTTTAAGAACTTGTATTTACTTATTCAACGTTATTTTTGCTGCTTAAGCGGGTGCAAATATAAATTTTTTTTTATCTGTAACAAACGTTTTTATAAGTTTTTACTTAATTAAATAACCAACGATAAATATCATTCCCATTTGCAAACAAAACCAAAGCAATTAATAGAAAGAATCCTACCATCTGTGCGTATTCCATCACCTTTTCGTTTGGCTTGCGTCCTGTTGCCATTTCATACAATAAAAACACTACGTGTCCCCCATCTAATGCAGGGATAGGTAATATATTCATAAAGGCTAATATAATAGATATTAATGCTGTGGTATGCCAAAACGCTAACCAACTCCACTGTCCTGGAAATAAATTAGCAATTGCTCCAAAGCCACCTACCTGCGTTGCTCCTTCTTTAGTAAACACATATTTAAACTGCTTTACATAATCTTTTAATATATTATATCCATATCCTGTACCTCTACCTAAACTTTGAACAAAACTATATTTTACCGTTTTATAAGCACCAATATATTCTCTTCCAAAATTATTAATTCCTACTTTTCCATCTTCGTTAGGTTGAATAGAAATTTGTTGTATTGCCCCATTTCTTTCTATTACTAAATCCACATTTGTATTTGCTTTTTTAGAAATTTGTTCTGAAAGATCTGCCCACATCGTTACGGCTACACCATCTACGGAAATTATTTTATCTCCTATTTGTAAGCCTGCTTTTTCTGCTGGGTAATTTGGAATTACAGTATCTAACACAGTGGTTCTCGCGGGCTGAAAAGGATGTAGTTCTCCAGCTTTAAACATAGTCATTCCAATATCTTCAGGAACGCTTAATGTTTCAGTATTTCCTCCAAGATGTTTTACTGTTATTGAACTTACATCTCTTAAAAATAGAGATTTATTTAAATTATTAAGGTTTTCTAAATCTTCTCCATTCAGTTTTAAAACTTGATCTCCATTTTTAAATCCTAAATCTTTAAAGGTTTGAGTAACTGAAAAACCATTTGGCATCTCTTCTGCAGTAACAATTTTTTGCCCAGTGAAGTAAAAAATACAAATGTATATTACAACTCCAACGATAATGTTTACCGTAACCCCACCTAACATGATAATTAATCGTTGCCAAGCTGGTTTAGATCTAAACTCCCAAGGTTGCGGTGGTAAAGCCATCTGCTCCTTGTCCATACTTTCGTCGATCATTCCAGATATTTTTACATATCCTCCTAATGGCAACCATCCTATACCATAAGTGGTTTCTCCTATTTTCTTTTTAAATAAAGAAAACTTTACATCGAAGAAAAGATAAAACTTCTCTACACGAGTTTTAAATAATTTAGCAGGGATAAAATGTCCCAACTCGTGAAGAACAATTAGTAAAGAAAGGCTTAATAAAAGCTGAATCGCTTTAACAGCAAATGGACTCATAGTCTATAAAATTAACGTGCAAAAGTAGCCTTTTATAGTTGGTTACAAAAATTAAGTCTCTCTTTAACAAAAATTAACACCTGCTTCTTCAATATTTAAATTATTAGCAGTTAATTTTGCTCTTTTATTTTTAAGCCCAATGCTACAATTTTTTTCTAGATTTAAATTTTTGGCGATAGTCCTTTTTGTGATTTCCTGTATAATTATTACAATAATCTATCAAATATTAAAACCGAAAGAAGTCCTACCTGTTTTTCAACCTGCAGGAGTAAATACAGAATTGGTGGATAGCACCATTCAACACGTGAAAAAATACCACACTATTACCGATTTTTCCTTAACAAATCAAAACGGTAAAACCATTACGCAAGAAGATTATAAGGACAAAATATATGTTGCCGATTTCTTTTTTACTACCTGTTTAACCATTTGTCCAATCATGACTGATAATATGGTTGTTCTTCAAGAAAAATTAAAAAATGATTCTGATGTAATGTTGCTATCACATTCTGTAACTCCTGTAATCGATAGTGTAGCACAATTAAAAAAATATGCTCTTGAAAAAGGCGTGAATGACGCAAAGTGGAATTTGCTTACTGGCGATAAAAAACAAATTTATGCCCTAGCTCGTAAATCCTACCTCGCTGTTAAAGAAGATGGAAATGGAGATGAATACGACATGATACATACCGAGAATTTTATATTAGTAGACCAAAAAAAACGTATTCGAGGCTTTTATGATGGTACTCAAGAAGAGGATATCGAACAGCTCTTAAAGGACATTCAGATTCTTAAAAAAGATTAGAATCCTAGAAGGGGTTGCATTTAAAAATCTTTTTTTACTGTACATTTCTCCATGTCCATTAGATAGTCTACTTTTGTTGTTTAAAATGAATCTAAATAAGAATATGAAGTCTATTACTTCTTTAAAAATTGGACAACGTGCTATTATCAAGGAGTTTTCGGTAGACGTTGTACCATTAAAACTTTTAGAGATGGGATGCCTTCCAGGCAATGAAGTAATGCTCATTCAAGCAGCTCCATTTAGCGACCCTTTATATCTTACCATAAACGGGAGTCACCTTGCAATAAGAAAAGATATGGCTTCACAAATTGAAATTGAACTTATCAATGGCTAAACAAATAAATGTTGCACTCATTGGTAATCCAAATACAGGGAAAACTTCTGTTTTTAATAAATTAACTGGTCTCAATCAAAAAGTTGGAAATTATCCCGGAATAACCGTAGAAAAAAAACAAGGGACTTGTAGGTTACAGCGTAATTTAAAAGCACATGTTATAGATTTACCTGGGACATACAGTCTTAATGCCTCCTCTTTAGATGAAAATGTAGTCATCCAATTGTTGTTAAATAAAAATGACAAGGACTATCCTGATGTTGCAATTGTTGTTGCCGATATAGAAAATTTAAAACGAAATCTTCTTCTTTTTACGCAAATTAAAGATTTGGGGATTCCTTCTATTTTGGTAATTAATATGGCAGACCGTATGAAACGTAAAGCCATAAGCCTAGATATTGAAAAATTAGAAAAAGAATTAAATACAAAAATAGCATTAGTTAGTTCTCGAAAAGAAACTGGATTTGAGTATTTAAAAGAGCTCATTTCAAACTACCAACTACTTTCTATAGAACCTTGCTTAAACGCATCTTCTATTGCTCCAGAATATTTTGAAAGACTAAAGAAAGCTTTTCCAAGTCAAGACCAATACAAACTTTGGTTGGTGATAACTCACGACATTAGTTTTGGTAAATTAAATAGAAATACCATAAAAGGAGAAGTTCCTTTTCAAACAGAGTCTATTGGAAATCTGAAACGTTTAAAACAGAAAGAAACCATAGTTCGTTACCAATTTATCAATAAAGTACTTAAGGAAACTCTTAAGGTTGATAAAGAAAATGCTAAAGATTTACGAAGTAGGTTGGATAGAGTTCTTACTCATAAAGTATGGGGATATGTGATTTTTATTGTCATTCTATTTGTTATTTTTCAAGCTATATTTGAATGGAGTACCTATCCAATGGACTTTATCGACGGTTCTTTTACTTCCTTAAGTGAATGGCTAAAAGTTAATCTACCCCCTGGAAAATTTTCAGATTTAATTTCTGAAGGAATTATTCCTGGACTTGGTGGAATAGTAATATTTATTCCACAAATTGCTTTCCTATTTCTTTTTATATCCCTTCTAGAAGAAAGTGGATATATGAGTAGGGTGGTATTTTTAATGGATCGAGTTATGCGTCGTTTTGGCTTAAGTGGAAAAAGTATCGTCCCTTTAGTTTCAGGTACTGCTTGTGCTATTCCAGCTATAATGGCAACCCGAAATATTGAAAATTGGAAAGAGCGTCTTATCACAATTTTAGTAACTCCCTTCACCACTTGTTCTGCAAGACTTCCTGTTTATTTAATTATAATAGCAATTGTAATTCCCGAAGGTCGTATTTGGGGAATATTTAGCTTACAAGGCTTAACATTATTAAGCCTTTATTTATTAGGATTTGGTGCAGCTATATTTGCTGCGTATGTTTTAGATAAATATTTAAAAGTAAAAAGCAAATCCTTTTTTGTAATTGAAATGCCCAATTATAAAATCCCGATGCTAAAGAATGTAGCATTAAATGTTATTGAAAAAACAAAGGCATTTGTATTTGGGGCAGGTAAAATAATATTAGCAATCTCCATTATATTATGGGTATTGGCTTCTTATGGCCCTGGTGATTTCAATAATGCTGAAGAAATAGTTATAAAAAACAATTCTTCACATAGCCTTGAACAAGAGGAATTAGACACAAAAATCGCATCTTTTAAATTAGAACATTCCTATATTGGTATTGCTGGAAAAGCAATTGAGCCAGCAGTAAAACCATTGGGATACGATTGGAAAATTGGGATTGCATTAATAAGTTCTTTTGCAGCAAGAGAAGTATTTGTTGGTACACTGGCTACAATTTATAGTGTAGGATCTGATGATGAAGAAACCATAAAAAACAGAATGAAAGCTGAAGTAATTTCAGGAACCAACAAACCTTTATTTAATTTAGCTAGTGGAATTTCTTTATTACTGTTTTACGCTTTTGCAATGCAGTGTATGAGCACCTTAGCTGTTGTAAAAAGAGAAACTAATTCTTGGCGTTGGCCACTTTGGCAATTAGTTTCCATGACTGCAATTGCATATGTCACCGCTTTAATTGCTTATCAAATATTAAAATAATATGTTACAAACAATATTAGTTATCATCACATTCTCTTTAGCAGCTGGTTTTTTACTTAAAAAGCTTGTATGGAAACCCATTTTTGGATCTAAAGGAAAAACTTTCGGAACTATAGATGGCGGAAATACTAAATGCGGAAAAAATGATTGTGGCTGTCATTAACCTTTTTATTAAATTTAATCGACTACCTTAACTTTAAGGCATAAAAATACCTCAGAAAGTTAAAACTTACTGAGGTATTATTTTATATAAATAATTCTCTATTAAATTATTTAATTGGTTCTATCGGAAATTTCTTCATCAATTTCTTAACTGTTTTCGGAATTGACTTATCTCTCTTTTTTGGGTTTTCTTTTACAGTACCACTAACCACTCCTTGCCAAATAAGTTGATTGGTTTTATTATCGTAAACATCCATCACAAGGGTTCCTTTTATATAATCATCCTCACTGTAGGTAGTATTCGCATAACCGGATCCCCAGCCCCAGCCACCACGACGATATCTACCATAGCCACCTCCGCCATAGTAATTTGTATAGGCTGTTGTACTTGTTTTATGCTCTAAAACAAGATATAATGCTATTGCTAAATCACTGTCGTCTCCAGCTTTTTCCATTTCTCTAGAGCTAAATTCATTTGCAAATGCTTTTCTCATACGTTCTTTATCAAGATCATTCATAAGTTGATCACTGTCTTTTTGCCAACCTAAAAAAGTAAAAGTCTTGTATTTGCTAAAATCAGCTTCTTTATCAAAATCAATCGTAACTTTTTGAGCATTCATATGTACTGAAAAAATGATTGCCATTATCATTAATAGTGTGCTTTTTGTTTTCATAGTTTTTATTTTTTGATGAAAGGGTATCTATTTTATAAAACCAATTATTGATTGAAGCTAATATATAAAATTAATTCTCCAAATATACAAGCAGTATATAGGCTGCACCTTCAACAGCTTCCTTAGAATTTGGATAAGGGCTTAAATTTAATCCAATTACTTTTGAATTGTTATAAGAAAACAATTTTTTATCATCTGATTCTCCAGGTTTTACTTTCCCGAAAATAAGTGTTTTTTCAATCTTTTCATTCCCTTTTTCAGAAACCTCTACTAATACCCTTGCTCTTCCAGCCCATATACATGTCGTGTTTTCTGGACAACGAGAATCTTCTAAAACTTTAATAAACTTTATCGTATGATTTTCTAAAGTAATGGTTTCGCCTAACAGAATCTTAATCGCAATTTTAGGAGACTCTATTTTTTCTTCTTGTGAAAAAACAAATGAAGAAATAAATACCATAAATAAGACAACAAATATATTTTTCATAATATTTTAATTTTTATAGAACTGAAAATTTAACCTCTAAATAAGAAAAAATCATCTTTCATGTGTTCAATTTTCTCATCTGTATTAGTAACAATATAGTCAATAGCAAGATTTGTAAATTCTTGTCCCTTATCGGTTAAACTTACTATTTCATTATTTATTAATATTAGATTATTTTTTAATGCTAAATCTAATATTTTTTTAGAATTTATCTTATGCCAATTTATATGTTCATTTAAATGATTAATATGGCGTTCCGTAGTTTCGGTATGATTATTTAAATGCAACATAAAAGTAAGTAACATTACTTCTTTTTTCTGTTGTCTATGCATTATCAAAACTGAAATTAATCCCTTTTTCGGTGCTGTTAAATATACTATTAAGAATAAGATTCCTAAGATGGTTGTTATAGAACCAGATATCGATGCATCTAAAAAATGGGCCAGCCAATAACCTCCTAGAGCAGAAATGATGCCAAAGAGTATAGACAAGATCATCATCTTTTTTAAGTTGGATGTAAGTAAATATGCCGCCGCTGCTGGAGCAATCATTAAAGCAACTACTAGTATCGCACCAACAGCATCAAAAGCTCCTACTACTGTAATGGAAGAAACTGACATTAATCCATAATGAAGTACTATTGGAGAAAACCCTAGAGCCGATGATAATCCCGCATCAAAAGTACTTACCTTTAGTTCTTTAAAAAACATAAATAAAAGGATACAAGTACTAATTAAAATGGTCCCCATAACCCAAAGAGATTTTGTCCCAAAATCCTGGTCGCCAATTAATAAACGGTCAAAGGGTGCAAAAGCTAATTCTCCTAATAAAACTGCATCAATATCTAAATGTACATCATTTGCATTTTTAGCAATAAGTAAAACACCAATACTAAATAGGACCGGGAATACTAGGCCTATAGCAGTATCTTCTTTAACTAAACCTGTTTTTTGGATTGCTTCCACTAAAACGACTGTAATAACTCCAAAAATTGCTGCAAACAAAATTAATAAGGGAGAGTTTAAATCATGGGTTATTAAAAATCCAAGTACAATCCCTGGCAAAATAGAATGACTAATAGCATCACTAATAAGCGCCATTTTACGCAACACCAAGAAAACTCCAGGAATGGCACAAGCTATTGCTACAACAACAGCAATAAGTTGGATTTCAATTTGTGGTGTTGACATTTTCTATTTCGTTTTTTTTAAACATAGATGTAGCATGATGGTATCCTTTTTCTGTAAGAGACCAATCTTGCCCAGACACTAATATAAACCCCTTTGTTTCAAGTTGTTTTAACGTTTTAACTGTAAAGCCGTGAAAATTATTTAAAATTTTAATTGCATGTGGATGCCCTATATTTGTATGATCTTTTGCTATATCATACATAAATAATAATGTTTTGTTATGATGCAATTCTCTTCTATTCTGAAGAAATTTATATTCTCTTAAAAGCAAACCTCTTTTGTGTGAAAAAATAAATGAAATAAACACAATACAACCTGCGATAAGTACTATAACTGGTCCAGTAGACAAATTGTTTTGACTAGCACTAATTGCAGTTCCTACTACTCCTGAAAATGCTCCAAAAACAGCTGCTAAACCAACCATTACACTCAATTTATTTGTCCATTGTCTTGCTGCTGCAGCAGGAGCTAAAAGCATTGCACTCATAAGCACTACGCCTACAGTTTGTAATCCTAACACGATCGCTAATACAATAAGAAACGTAATAAGAATATCTAGTAGCTTAGTATTAAATCCTAATGTATTTGCATACTCAACATCGAAAAGTAATATTTTAAACTCTTTCCAAAAAAGGAGTAATATAAATAAACTAGCGGTAGTTACTAGCAATAGAATTTGAACGTCTTTTTCGATTAATGTTGCTGCTTGACCAAATAAGTATTTATCTAATCCTGCTTGATTGGCATTGGGTTGTTTTTGGATAAATGTCAACAATAACATCCCAAAACCAAAAAATAATGATAAAACTAATCCTAATGCAGTATCACTTTTAAGGTGCGTTTTTGAAACCATGGAGCGAATCCAAAATGTCCCTATTAAACCACTTACAAGTGCTCCTAAAAGCAACACATTAGAATCTTTTGCTCCTGTAATTAAAAAGGCTAGTGCAATACCTGGCAATGCAGCATGTGAGATTGCATCCCCTAATAAGCTTTGTTTTCTTAGTACAGCAAAACTTCCAAGCATTCCACAAATAGCTCCCAATAATGCAGTTCCTAGACTAATCGTACGTAAGGTATAATCTGAAAAAAGTAAGGAAAAGTATTCTGAAAAACTCATTATTTATTGATAGCTACTTTATAATTTATTCCATATGTTTTTGTAAGATTATCATCATTAAATATATCTTTTACAGGTCCTGTAGCTATTTTTTTTACATTTAAAAAAGTTACCCAATCAAAATATTCTGGAACAGTTTGCAAATCGTGATGTACCACCACAACCGTTTTTCCAGATTTTCGTAACTCCTTAAGTATATTTATAATAGCAATTTCTGTAGAAGCATCCACCCCTTGAAATGGTTCATCCATAAAATAGATGGAAGCGTTTTGAACTAATGCCCGTGCAAGAAATATTCGCTGTTGTTGGCCGCCACTTAATTGACTTATTTGTCTGTTTTTAAAAGAAAGCATGCCTACTTTTTCTAAAGCTTCTAATGCTTGTTTTTTTTCTTTAGCTCCAGGTCTTTTTATCCAACCTAAATCACCATAAGTTCCCATTAAAACAACATCTTGTGCAGTAGTAGGAAAATCCCAATCTACACTTCCCTTTTGAGGCACATATGCTACATGTTTTCTTTGTTTTTTATAGGGTTTGTCAAAAATTGTAATACTTCCGGCAATCGGTTTTATTATTCCTAAAATTGACTTAATTAATGTTGATTTACCTGCACCATTTGGACCAACAATTGCCATTAAAACTCCTTCCGGTATTTCTAAATCAATATCCCATAAAACTGGTTTATAATTATAAGCTACCGTTAAATCATCTACACGAACTGCAATTGGATTTTTCATTTAAATTATTTTAATGCATTTACAATAGTGCTAACATTATGCTCATACATACCTAAATAAGTCCCCTCTATAGTACCTTTATTACCTAAAGCATCACTGTATAATGAGCCGCCAATTTCTACATGATAGCCTTTAGAATTAACAGCTTCTGTAAGCGCCTCAATCGTCTTTTTAGGGACAGAACTTTCAACAAAAATTGCTTTTACTTTATTAGTAATAATAAATTCTGAAAGTTTTTGAACATCTTGAACACCAGCTTCTGTAGCGGTAGAAAGTCCTTGTAAGCCTAAAACTTGAAATCCAAAAGATGCTCCAAAATAATTAAATGCATCATGTGCAGTTACTAAAATTCTTTTCTCTTCTGGTAATTGTTTTATTAATAGAGTTAATTTATTTTCCAACTCATTTAATTTTTCAATAAACTCCTTACTATTTTCAATAAATAACAATTTGTTTTTGGGATCTTCAGAAATTAGCGTTTGGGTAACTTGTTCAGCAAATAATTTAAAAAATGAAATGTCAAACCAAACATGGGGGTCGTAATTAGAAGCAAAATATTCTGATCCTATTAATTTATCACTGGGCAAGTTATCAGCTAGAGCAATTTGCTTTTTTTGTTTCATTTTTTGAAAAACTTCTACTAATTTTCCTTCTAAATGTAAACCGTTATAAAAGATGATATCTGCTTCAAAAAGTTTGGTCACATCACCTTCACTCGCCTTGTATAAATGAGGGTCAACTCCGGCTCCCATAAGACCATTCACTTCAATTGCATCTCCACCAATAATCGAAACTAAATCTGTAATCATGGTAGTGGTGGTAACTACTTTTATTTTATCAGATTTCTTTTCATTTTCCTTGCAGCTAAAAAAAGAAAGGACAATAATGACTAGGAATATTTTCTTCATAAAACTATTATTTTGGTAATCTAAAACTTAGCCCCGCACTAAGCAAAAGATCTTGATTTTCAGACAACCCGCTACCAACAGTGGCATCTAATTGTAAATTATGCTTAATTAAGTAGGTTAATCCTGCATCCCAAGAATGGTTTGACCTTGAATTTTCAGGTATATTTCCATATAGTTCTGCATAGGCTCCCAATTTATCAGTAATACTATATCCATAAGACAAAGTATATATATACGCTGCTTCTGGACTATCATCTCCCCAACGTGCACCTAGATTATAGGAAATGCTTGATTTTTCACTTAAGGTATGTGCAAATGCAAATCTAAAACTAACACTTGTTGTCTCTGGTTTATAATCTTCTGAAGCCAAAAATGGAAGTGCCATATGAATCATTAAACCAATGTCTGGCAATAATCCTTTTTCTTCAACAATAGCAACTTTAGCACCCAGAACTAAAGGTGAAAATCCGCTAGCAACTACTATTGATTCTTGCTTATCAAAACTTTCTTTAGTATCTGAAATCGCCCAAGCCAAACGCAGCTCAAAATTTTTAAAAAGCCCATAACGAACTAAGGTGTTGTTATAATTGAATAATTCTGTTTTAACCCCATGATCCTTATTAGAAACATAAAGACCTCCTGTCTCAATTTGCACACTTTTTAATGGAACCGCATTTGGAGATTCTGTTGCATCTGGTCTATCGGTTATCATTTCTACTGTATCCGATTCGGTATTTGAGTTTTCATTTTGTGCAAACATTCCAAATGCAATGCTTAAACAAGCGAATAGTGTAATTTGTTTTTTCAATTTAATTGGTATTTATATAAAGGTTATGTGCTATTTTATCTGTTATATGAAGCTGTGTTTCTCCTACTTGTATGGTCATCGAATCATCAAATTCTTCTTTGTCTACAACTTTAATAGTAGTCCCAATTCCAATATTTCTAGTATCTAGGTATTGCAAAAACTGACTGCTCGATTCCTTTACTCCGACACAAATTCCCCGTTGGTCTTTTTGTAATTCTGAAAGTAATTTCTTTTCGGTTGGCTTTATATTTCCGTTTTCATCAGGAATGGGGTCTCCGTGAGGATCAAAATCTGGATGGTCTAAAAAAGCATCTAATCTCTTGATTAATTCTTCCGATTTAATATGTTCTAATTGCTCTGCAATTTCATGAACTTCATCCCATTGAAATTTTAATTTTTCAACCAAGAAAACTTCCCACAATCGGTGTTTCCGAATTACATTAGTTGCTATTTTTTTTCCTTCTTTCGTTAAAAAAGAGCCTTTGTATTTTTGATAAGAAAGCACTTTTTTATGTGCCAGTTTCTGAACCATATCGGTTACCGAAGAAGGTTGCGTATTCAGTTTTACAGCAATAGCGTTGGTACTAACCCCAGACTTACTTTCTTTTTCAAGATGATAGATTGCTTTTAAATAATTTTCTTCTGCTAATGTAAACATTTGGCAAAAGTAATCATTTTTTTATAAAACCCTAATTTAATTTTTAGTCTTGTCTAAACTTATGGTTAAACCAAACTAGTAATACAGGTTAATTCGATATTTATTAATTTAATTGAAAACGTCTTTGCGAGGAGGAAACGACGAAGCAATCTTATAATGTAACCTAAATTTGAGAGATTGCTTGTACTGAGCATAGTCGAAGTATCGAAGTACTGCCGAATTTTGGTAACTGAGCTTGTCGATTTAAAACCCTTTTTCTTTCTGAATTTGTTCGTAGGCTTCTTGAACTTTTCTAAATTTCTCCTCTGCTCCTTTTTGGTATACCTCATCCATATGTTGTAGTTTGTCTGGATGGTATTTTTTAACCATTGCTCGATAAGCTTTTTTAATATCTGCAGCGCTAGCTGATCGATCAATTTCCAAAATTTTATAAGCACTATCTGGATTGCTAAAAAACATCGCTTTAATACTTTCAAAATCTCGATGATTGATTCCTAAAAAACCTGAAATACTGTTTATCTCATTTACCTCAGCTTCGCTAACATGTCCATCTGCTTTAGAAATACTAAAAAGAAAATGTAAAATTTGTAGGCGAGATTCATATCGCATTCGTTGCTTTAAAAAAGAACAAATGGTTTGTGAGGAAAGCTCTTGTTTTTTTATTTGTTCATTAAAAACTTTAAAAGTTGCATTAGCGTGATCTTTACCATAAGCTTGCACAAAATATTGCCTTACAAAATCTAATTCTTTTTGATTAACAGTTCCGTCAGCTTTAATAACTATAGAAGCTAAAGAAAGTAATTTTAATTCAAATTCTGCAGGAGAAACTTGCCCTCTAGACTGAGTGAAAATAGATTGCCCTCCACCTTTAGAATTATTAAAATTCTCGAAAACACTTCCCAATAAAAAACCTAAAATAGCACCTGGAAACCTAAAGAGAGAATATCCAATAATTGCAATAATCCAACGTATCATAATCTTTTTTTAATAAATAAATTTAAAGGGCAAATATATAAAACTCCTATTCCCGAAACAGCACTTAAAAAATAATAAAGTGTAGCTATAGAAATATATATTAACTTTCTTTTAAAGTTTTATAATTAATTAAGCATCTCTAAATTAGTTACCTTTGCCAAAAATTTGTTACACATTAAATCACTAAAAATATGTATCCACCAGAATTAGTAAAACCAATGCGTGAAGACCTAACCAAAGTTGGGTTCACTGAATTATTTAATGCAGAAGAAGTTAACCAAGCACTAACTAAAAAAGGAACTACTTTAGTAGTTGTAAATTCTGTATGTGGCTGTGCGGCTGCAAATGCTAGACCAGCTGCTGCAATGTCTTTACAAAATGACAAAAAACCAGATCAAATCGTAACTGTATTTGCAGGAGTAGATAGAGAAGCTGTAGATGCAGCTCGTGCGCTAATGATTCCTTTTCCACCAAGTTCACCTTGTATGGCATTATTTAAAGACGGAGAGTTAGTCCATATGTTAGAGCGTCACCATATTGAAGGTCGTCCAGCTGATATGATTTCTGACAATCTTAAAGATGCTTATAACGAAGTTTGTTAAATTATAATAAATAATCCCGCTCCTGATAACTTGGGATGCGGGTATTTACATGAAACAAATCGCTCACATTCTCAGTTATCCAATGACAGCTATATTTTACCTGTTATTTGGATTGGTTTTAGTGGTTTTTCATGGCATTCAATGGGTTTGTAATACCTTATTTGGATACAATGCACATAGAAAAAGTGTAGAATTTCTTAACTTTTCAATTTTAGCTAGCCTTAGAGTTTTAGGAACCTCGTTTCAATTAAAAACATTAAAAGATTTCCCCAAAGGCGTGCCAATTATAGTGGTTTCTAACCATCAAAGCTTATGGGATATTCCTCCTATGGTTTGGTATTTAAGAAAAATAGACCCAAAATTTGTTTCCAAAATAGAATTGGGAAAAGGGATTCCTTCGGTTTCCTATAATTTAAGACATGGAGGTGCTGCATTAATAGATCGTAAAAATCCTAGACAGGCAATTACCGCTATGTTTAAGTTTGCTGATTACCTTAATCTGCATAAGCGAAGTGCTGTTATTTTTCCTGAAGGAACAAGAAGTAAAACAAGTGTACCTAAAGCATTTCAACGCAAAGGTTTGGCAGTTTTAATTAAAAAAATGCCGGATGCTTATGTGCTTCCTATCACTATTAATAATTCCTGGAAACTTCAAAAACATGGGATGTTTCCAATGCCTTTAGGGGTAAGAGTTAAATATACATTACATCCTTTTATTAAAATAGCTGATGTTGAAATAGAAGCGCTAATCGATAAAGTGGAAGCTCAAATTAAGTCGGATATCTTTTAAAAATGAATCATTCATCACTTCTTGAAAATACCATAGCCTTTGTAAAAAAAGAACTTGCCAATGCAGAGGGTGGTCATGATTGGTTTCATATAGAGCGGGTTTATAAAAACTCCTTATTGATTTCAAAAACGGAAGACGTTGATAATTTAGTTATAAGCTTGGGAGCTTTACTTCATGATATTGCAGATTCTAAATTTCATCATGGAGATGAAACTATTGGCCCAAAAAAAGCTCAGGATTTTTTACGTTCAGAAAATGTTGCTGAAGAAGTAATAGCCCATGTTATTAAAATCATCGAAAATATTTCGTTTAAAGGCGGAAATAAAAAACAAGATTTTCACTCCAATGAATTAGAGGTGGTACAAGATGCCGATCGATTAGATGCCATTGGCGCCATGGGTATAGCACGTTGTTTTAATTATGGTGGATTTAAAAATAGAAAACTCTACGATCCAGAAATCAAGCCAAACCTTAACATGTCTCCAGAAGTTTATAAAGCTTCAAACTCACCTACTATCAATCATTTTTACGAAAAATTGTTGCTATTAAAAGATAAAATGAATACCCAAACTGGAAAACAAATCGCTCAAGAACGCCATGAATATATGGAAGGTTTTTTAGAGCAGTTTTATGGGGAATGGGAAGGGAAGCTTTAATTACTCCCCAGGAAAGGCTGCTCTTCTTTTTTCTAAAAATGCGGTAGTTCCTTCTTTAAAGTCAGCAGTACCAAAACAATTTCCAAATTGACTTACTTCAGTATCATAACCATTTTCACCATCTTCGTAACCTGAATTAATAGCTGTAATTGCAGCTGCTATTGCAACTGAAGAATTACGCATAATTTTTGAAGCAATCTTTTCGGCCAAACCTATTAATTCTTCCGAAGTGGTTATGTGATTTACCAAGCCACAGTCCAATGCTTTTTGAGCATCTATCATTCCAGCGGTCATAATCATTTCCATTGCACGTCCTTTGCCTATTAATTGTGGCAAACGTTGGGTTCCGCCATAACCAGGAATTACACCTAAGGATACTTCTGGCAATCCCATTTTGGCATTATCACTAGCGACTCTAAAATGTGCTGCCATAGCTAATTCTAATCCCCCTCCTAATGCAAAGCCATTTATCGCTGCAATTACCGGTGTAGATAGATTGGCTACAAAATCGAATAATAATGCTTGCCCATCTGAGGCTAATTTTTCTCCTTCAGCAACCGAATAATCTGCAAACTCACTAATATCTGCACCAGCTACAAATGCTTTTTTCCCGCTTCCAGTAATGATAATTACTTTGGTGTTTTTGTCTTCATCAGCGTCTTTAAAAGCTTGGTGGAGCTCTTTTATAGTAGCACTATTTAATGCGTTTAATTTTGATGGTCTGTTGATGGTAATGGTTGTTAATCCGTTTTGGGATTCTGAAAGAATGTTGTTGTATGGCATATTGATTTTGATAATATAAAAAACCTCTCGACTGCGCTCGAGGAAACATAAATAACAATCATTTTGGTCTGGTCGAGCGCAGTCGAGACCTTAATTGTCTATTTAACAAAACTACAAAAAACGAAATTATTTCATGGGAAATCTAACCTTAAATGTAGTGCCTTTACCTTCGATAGAATTGAATGTGATATCTCCTTCATAAGCTTCCACAATTTTCTTTACCATTGCTAATCCCAATCCCATTCCGCTAGACTTTGTCGTAAATTTAGGCTCAAATATTTTATCACTATTTTCTTCTGCTACTCCTAATCCGTTATCGACAACTTTAATAATTGCGTCTTTATTTTCAGAATAGACATGGACCTCAACTCTTGGGTTTTCTGGTTGGAATTCGTGGATTGCTTGAATGCTATTTTTAATAAGATTGGTAATTACTCGAATTAATTGTGTTCTATCAAATTTGGCAATCACATCTCCATTTTCAGAAAAGAAGTATATAAAATCTTCCGTAAAAATATCGAGAGCCAGCTTAGTTATTTTAACCACATCGAGCATTTCGTCTTGTTGTGCTGGCATTTGCGCATAGGTAGAAAAAGCAGAAGCTATAGAACTCATCGTGTCTATTTGCTGAATAAGGCTATTGCTATATTCCTTCATCTTTGTATGGATCTCTGGGTCTGTTGGATCAAACTTACGTTCAAAACTCTGTACCGTAAGGCGCATGGGAGTTAAAGGATTTTTAATTTCGTGGGCAACTTGTTTTGCCATTTCTCGCCAAGCTGCTTCTCTTTCATTGGTTGCTAATTGGGCGGCACTATTTTCCAATTCATCTATCATCCCATTATAAGCATCTACTAATGCTGAAATTTCTTGAGAAGAAACATCGGTTAATATTTTTTCATTTCGCTTATCCAAACGCGTTTCGGTGATTTTCTCACTTATTGAATTTAGAGATCTGGTAATATTTTTAGAGAGGAAATAGGCCAAAATAATGGCAATAATCAACATAAAAAGATAGGCAACTGTTAATCGCACTAAATATTCTTTAAGCTCTTTATTTAAAAACTCATCATTTTCTAAATAGGGCAAATTAAGAATCGCAATGGGTTTAAATTGAGAATCTGTTATATAAGAAAAGGAAGATTGATACTCAAAATCATTTTCTTTATACTTTTCGATAAAGTGTTTCTCTGTCGAATTTTTTAATTCATTTAAAGCATTTTCTGAAATATTATTTCGAGTAGATTCCTTTATAAAAGAAGCTTTGGAGGAAATTAAAATATTCCCTTCCAAGTCGAACAAATTTATTTCTAATTGATGAATATCCTTAATTTCATAAATTTTGTCTTTAAATATTAAAGGGATTTTATCGGTTTCTACAGGGTAAGTTGTATTCTTAATTACATAGTCTATATTTTCCCGAATCGCAGTTTCTTTCCTGTTCAATCGTTCCCTATGATAATCTTGGGTTTCTTCACTGTACTGAAAAATAGTAACAACAGCTATCAGAATTGAGGCTCCTAATACCAATAGAATCATTGCTAAAAAAATACGAAAACGTAAAGACCCCTTATAAAAATTCATTTAATTCTATTTGATATTTGTTCAAACAATAATCACACCGTATTAATTTTCTTCTTCAACAAATAAATATTGAAGATTTAATGAATTAAACGCCTCATTAAACGCTTTAATTTCATCTGAAATTAATTGATCAAACTTATCCAATTCAATATTAATTTTTTTAGTTAAATCTTCTTTTACTGCAATGTCCTGTTGCGTTGGCGGAAAGTCATCCATCCCTACTAAACTGTTTAAATGCCCTAGCTTATTGGTTAACTTGATTGGAAAATTTAATGGATCCTGTCCACTTTTGTTTTGTGTTTGGTATAATGCCTTTTCTATTTCTGAAAAGTCCTCATTTAATTTTTCAGCTTTTTCAACAAGCTCTTTTACTCGCTCATCTTCTTTGTATTGCTCTTGAAAAGAAGTCAATTGCGTATTGATATTTCTTATTTTCTCAATCGATTTATGAGCTTTATCAACGGTCTTATTGATGTCGGTAATAAAATCGAATTGCTTTTGCATTCCTGCAATATCCGTTTCAGCATTTTCGTCAGGAATTATTGTAAAATCTTGAACTAAGCTTTCTTCTCCAACATGCAATACTACTTTATAATTACCCGGAACCGCTTTTGGCGCTTTCATACTAGCCCACCATAAAATCATTCCATCTAGTTTTTTAGCCGATTCTCCGCGAGTATCCCAAACAAAACTATTGGAGCCTTCTTTTACTTTAAATTTATCCTTTTCGTTTTTTGTACTTACCGTTTTTATGGTATCGTTTTTAGAGTTGAGATAGCTCAATCTTATTTCTTTTTCTTCAGGGTTTTTGACATAGAAATACGTGATTACTCCCGAAGGATGATTGGTCCCTGTAGTTAAAGATTCTTTATTAGAACGACCTTGCATTCTATAAGTGGCTTTGGGTTTGAAAAGAATATTTTCTTCCTTGTTTACTTCTGAAAGTTGCTGCAATAAACCTAAATCATCCAAAATCCACAAACTTCTTCCTTGAGTTGCAACAATTAGGTTGTTCTCTTTTACTTTTAAATCTGTAATAGGAACAATTGGTAAATTTAATTGAAGGGATTCCCAATTAGCACCATCATTAAACGACACATAGAGCCCCGTTTCGGTACCTGCATATAACATCCCTTTTTTAACAGGGTCTTCTCTAAGTACTCTTGTAAAATGCTCGCTTGGAATTCCGTCTGTGATTTTTTTCCAGGTTTTTCCGAAGTCATTTGTTTTATAAAGATAGGGTGCAAAATCCCCAGTTTTATATTTAGTTCCTGCTATATAACAAGTCCCTTCATCATAAACCGAAGGCTCTATACTATTGATCATCATCCATTCTGGCATTCCGTTTGGCGTTACATTTTCCCAAGATTCTCCCCCATTTCTAGATATATGTACGAGACCATCATCACTTCCTGTCCAAAGCAATCCTTCGGTAATTGGAGATTCTGCAGCTGCGAAAATGGTACAATAATATTCCACCGATGTATTATCCTGAGTAATTGGTCCTCCCGAAGATTTTAGCTTCGTTGAGTCGTTTCGAGTTAAATCTGGACTGATTATATTCCAACTCTCCCCTTCATTTGTTGTTATGTGTACCTGATTGGAAAAAGTATAAAGTTTTTTAGTATTGTGTTTTGAAAAGAATATTGGAAAATTCCACTGAAAACGATATTTCATATCCTCGGCTCCGTGACCCATTGGGTTATCTGGCCAAACACTAACACTTCTAACCGTTTTGGTTTTATGATTATATCTAGTTAAAAAACCATCGTAACTTCCTCCATAAACAATATCGTTATTTTCTGGATCGATAGCTATATGAGCGCTTTCTCCTCCAGCCGTCGACTCCCAATCTTCTTCGTCAATATTCCGGCCTTCATTTCGATGTGAAATTCGAATGGTCGAATTATCTTGTTGTGCAGCATATATTCTATACGGAAAAGAATTGTCTGTGGTTACTCTATAAAATTGTGCCGTAGGTTGATTATGATAAGTACTCCAAGTTTCTCCTCCATCATAGGTTGTTTGTGCTCCTCCATCATCTCCCATAACCATTCGTTTTGGGTTTTCTGGAGCTATCCAAAGATCATGATGATCTCCATGAGGGGCATTAAATGTACTATAGGTTTTTCCTCCATCGACACTTTTATGGTAATTTACATTTAATACATAAACCACATTTTGATCTTGTGTATCGGCATAAATACGAGAATAATACCAAGCTCTTTGGCGTAATTTACGTTCGCTATTAATTTGCTTCCAAGTTTCTCCACCATCTGTACTTTTATAAACTCCTCCTTTTTCTTTGTGCTCTACAATTGCCCAAACTAAATCATTATCTACTGTGGATACGGTTACACCCATATTACCAAGTATACCTTCAGGAAAACCTTCATTCTTCGAAATCTCTTTCCAAGTTTCTCCATTGTCTATGCTTTTCCAAAGAGCAGAACCATCTCCTCCACTACTTAAACTGTAAGGTGTTCTTCTAATATTCCAGGTAGCAGCATATAAAATCCTCGGATTAGTAGGATCCATAATTAAATCTACAGCTCCAGAATTTTCATTTACAAATAATTTTTGATCCCAAGTTTTTCCACCGTCAGTACTTTTATATATTCCTCTTTCTACAGTGGGCTTGTATATATTACCTAGCACTGCTGCAAAAACAATATTATGATCTTTAGGATGAATGACCAATCTTGGAATATGGCGACTTTTTTCCAAGCCAATTTGTTGCCACGATTTACCAGCGTTTTCGGTTTTCCAAACTCCATATCCCGAAGACACATTACCTCTTACGGTAGATTCTCCACCTCCAACATAGATTACATTTGGATCGTCAGTACTAACCGCAATAGCACCAATAGAGCCCCCAAAATAACCGTCAGATATATTCTTCCATTTTCTTCCTCCATCTTCCGTTTTCCAAACGCCTCCTCCTGTTGCTCCAAAATAAAACAGATTAGGCTTGTTGGGAACTCCCGCTACTGCTGCAGATCTTCCTCCTCTAAAAGGTCCAAGTAATCGATACTCCATTGCATCGTATAATTCTGAATTATAATTTTGAGAATGAATCGATTCTGAAGAGATTCCGAAGAAAAAAAGAAATAGAATCCCTATAAAATTAATTGATGTTGGTTTCATCTGTTTTGTTTAGAGTTTATATGATCGCAAGCAATATATTTTCGCTCTTTTTAATTGGCGAAAATTATTTTTAAAGATAAGGATTTTTAGAAATGCTATATCAAAAAATGAAATCTAGCAATTAGCTATCAAATTGAATAGGTTCAATAATAGATTCGTTTTTAAATTCGTAAGGAATTGTATCTAAAATATGCTCAATAGCTTCTACTCTTGCTCTTGTTTTTTTATTAGCTTTAATCACTTTCCAAGGAGCCAATTCTGTATCGGTTTTTAGGAACATTTCTTTTTTATAATCTGTATAATCATCCCATAACTCTAATGCTTTTTGGTCTACTGCGCTATATTTCCATTTTTTTATCGGACTTGAAATAATGTCCTCAAACCGTTTTTTTTGTTCATTCTTAGAAATTGAAAAGTAGAATTTTATCAATCGTACCCCAGAACCAATAATCATTCTTTCAAAATCGTTTACTTGATTCATAAAAGTGTCGTATTCTTCTTTAGTACAAAATCCATTAACGGGCTCTACGATTGCTCTATTATACCAACTTCTATCAAAAAATACAATACTGCCTTTCTTGGGTAATTGGTTCACATATCGTTGAAAATACCATTGCCCCATTTCTTCTTCTGTCGGTTTTGGCAAAGCGACAACTTTAAATTCTCTTGGGTTTAAGTGTTCGGTTGCCCTTCTAATTGCGCCACCTTTTCCTGCAGCATCTCTACCTTCATAAATAATAACAATTTTTTCATCGGTTTTATGTACCCATTTTTGAAGTTTAATAAGTTCCTCTTGCAACTTTTTTAAACGGATTTCATAATTTAAATAACGTAAGACCCTTTCCGAATTTGCATTATCTCTAGATAAAAACATTTTCAAACTCTTATTCTTGTTTAATAAAAGTAGATCTTTTTCTGAAATATTATTCTCCATGAGTATCTAGCTGTTTTAGGGTTCTGTGGTAGCGTTGAACAATATTAGGATCTGGTAGTAGTGTTGTTCCAGAATCTCCTTTTCCTTCATAATCAAATTTTGAAAGCACATAACGAATACTTTCTAGTCTTGCTTCTTTTTTATTATTCGTTTTTATAATAATCCAAGGACTATAGGTCGTATGGGTATTCACAAACATTAATTCTTTATAATCGGTATATTCATTCCACTTATTTTGACCTTCTTGATCTACTGGGCTAAATTTCCATTTTTTCAAGGGATTAGCCAACCTGGATTCGAATCTTTTAAGCTGTTCTTTTTTTGTAACCGAAAACCAAAATTTTATTAAAACAATTCCATCCTCATAAAGCATATGTTCAAATTCTGGAACTTGAATCATAAATTTATCATATTGCTGTTTATTGCAAAATCCCATTACTGGTTCTACAACAGCTCTATTGTACCAACTTCTATCAAAAAAAACAATTTCCCCAGGATTAGGCATTTCTTTTATATAACGTCTAAAATACCATTGCCCTTGCTCTACCTCAGTAGGTTTCGATAATGCTACAATCCTTCTAGAACGAGGGTTTAGATGTTCTGCCATCCTTCTAATAGATCCACCTTTTCCGGCTGCATCTCTCCCTTCAAAAATTACGCAAACTCGTTTCTTATGTTTCGTTACCCATTTCTGAAGATTCACTAACTCCGCCTGAAGCTTTACCAATTGATCTTCATATTCTACATTGTAAAGAATGGTATTTAAACGGTCTTCACTTACTTTTGATTTAAGAATTTTTAAAAATTCTTTTTTATCAATTTTCCCACTTTCAAAATCTTTAAAGTCTTCTAATGCTAGCATATATAATTGAATGTAATTTATAAAGGTCTTAAATATTTTTCAATTAATTGGTGACAATAATCAGTTTTATCTTTTTAAAATGAAAAACCTTTTTTGAAGTATCTTTATAGGCATATTTTTGTTTATTTATTAAAAATTAAAGATGAAAAAATCAATACTCGTTTTATTTGTTTTGCTGTTGCCCTTTTCAAATATAAATGCCCAACAAACTACTGTAAAAGATGCTTTTCTTGAAAAATGGGAAAACTCTAAAAATTACTTAATTGAAATTGCAGAAGCCATGACTGAAGAATTATATGATTTTAAACCTACCGAAAGGCAAATGAGTTTTAAAGAACAATTATTACATATAAATGGGAATTTGGAGTGGCTTAGCAACTCTTACTTTAAAGAAATAAAATACGAAAAAGGGAAACCTAATTTGGATATGAGTAAAGTAGAAACTATTTTGGAATTAGAAAAAGGATTTGATAATGTTATTCAAATTATCGAAAAAACACCCGATGAAGATTTAATTGAAACGGTTGACTTCTTTGCAGGACCAAAAAGTAAATTGCAGATTTTAAACCTTATGCAAGATCATGTGACTCATCATAGAGGGCAATTGATTGTTTATTTAAACTTAAATGAGATTGATCCCCCTAAATATAGTGGTTGGTAAAATTATGGAAACAGCATATATAAAAACTCCAATTGGAGGCCTAGAAATTAAAGGAGATGAAAACGGATTGGCGTCTGTGCATTTTTTAGAAACCGAAGTGGAAGAAACTTCAAGAAATTCAGAATACCTGCAAGCCACAATAAACCAACTTCTAGAATATTTTGAAGGAACTCGAACTGAATTTCAATTAAAACTCAACCCCCAAGGAACCGATTTTCAGAAAAGGGTTTGGAAAAAATTAGAAGAGATTCCTTGTGCAAAAACAGTTTCCTACCAAGAAATCGCTAACCGGCTTGGTGATCCTAAAGTAATAAGAGCGGCTGCTTCTGCCAATGGGAAAAACCCTATTTCTATTATTATTCCATGTCACCGGGTTATTGGAAGTGATGGCTCCTTAACTGGATATGCCAGTGGATTACACCGTAAAAAATGGTTGTTAGATCATGAATGTCCCGTGAAGCAACAATCCCTATTTTGATAAATTTAGATTTATAAAAAAACGCTTATCTTTATAATTCCTTCCCAATTAGAATACTTTCAAAATGTTAAAAAGAATTAAACTAGACTCTATCTTATTCTTAGATATTGAGACTGTTCCTTTAAATTCTGATTTTAACCAATTAGGGGAAACAGAAAAATCATTATGGGAACAGAAAACAAAGTACCAGCGTAAAGAAGATTTCACCCCCGAAGAATTTTACGATCGTGCTGGAATTTGGGCAGAATTCGGAAAAATCATCTGTATTTCGGTAGGCTATTTTGTTTTTAAAGGTGATATAAGAAACTTTAGAGTAACTACATTTCATGGGGAAGAAGTCGATCTATTAAATGAGTTTAAAACCCTTTTGGAAACGCATTATAATAAACCTCAACATTTGCTTTGTGCACATAATGGTAAGGAATTCGATTTTCCTTTTATCGCCCGAAGAATGATAATTAACCGTATTGACATCCCTTTTAAGCTAAATCTATTTGGCAAAAAACCATGGGAAGTAGCGCATTTAGACACCTTAGAATTATGGAAATTTGGAGATTATAAAACCTATACCTCTCTTAAATTAATGACTCATGTCTTAGGAGTGCCTTCCCCAAAAGATGATATTGAGGGTAGTGAGGTTTGTAAGGTGTATTATCAAGATAATGATATTGATAGGATCATTCGTTATTGCGAAAAAGATACCATTGCCGTAGCTCAAATCATACTTCGTCTTCGAAATGAAGAAATTCTTGTTGATGATGAAATTCTTTCTGTATAAAAATAGACCACGGATATCACGGATTATACAGATCAATCACGGATTTTAAAAAACTATCGAATCATGTTATTACATCAAGATGTTTCAAAAACAATAATTAAATGCTTTTACAAAGTTTATAACTCTCTTGGTTATGGCTTTTTGGAAAAAGTATATGAAAATGCTTTATGCATTGAACTAAGAAAATCTGGATTAAAATATGACGCTCAACAAAAAATTAATGTTTTTTACAAAGGTGAAAAGGTAGGATTATATTATGCTGATATAGTTGTTGAGGATAAAATCATCATTGAACTAAAGGCTAGTGCTTTGATAGAAGAACACGAATATCAATTACTAAACTACTTAAAAGCTACCGAAATTGAAATTGGATTATTATTAGGGTTTGGGAAAGAGGCTACATTTGTTAGAAAAATATTTACCAATGACCGAAAGCATGAACATCTACAAAGATAAAAAATTGACCACGGATATCACGGATTATACTGATTAATCACGGATTTTTAATAAACATTGAATCTGTGGAAATTCGTAAAATCCGTTAGATCCGTGTTCCCATAAATCAAAGATTACCAAAATATAATCACTCAAAAAGCAATCGGAATACCCAGCATTTTTCATTAAATTTGAAAAAAAATATATCCTATTCTCATGAAAAAATTGATTCCCTTTGTATTGTTATTATTTGTTACTGTACTAACTGCCCAAGAAGTAAAACACCTAAATTTAGAAGATGCAGTTTTAGGATATTATAAAGGTTTATATCCAGAAAGGAAAACCATACAATGGATAGAAAATACGGATGATTTTATTGTTTCAGAAAATGACCAAGTTCAGGTAAATTATAATTTATCCAGACGCCCAGCTTTATTCGGTTTAGAAGACCTTCAAAAAGCGATTCCCAGTTTAAAAAGTATGCCTCGTTCTTTTTCTATGATTACATCTGAAACAGTATATTTTGATCATAATAATACAATGATTCAGTATGATTATTTAGATAAAACAATTTCTTCTGAAATTAAATATTCTGAAAACGCTGAAAACACGGAATTCAATTCTTCTGCAAATGCGGTAGCTTATACTATAGAAAACAACTTATATGTAGCAACTGCGAGCAATTCGATGATTGCGGTGACCAGTTCAGAAGATAAAAATATTGTTTCTGGACAAGCAATTGCACGTTCCGAAATGGGAATCACCAAAGGAACCTTTTGGAGCCCAAATGGAAACTTATTAGCATTCTACCAAAAGGATGAAACAAATGTGACAGAATATCCATTAGTAGACGTTACAACTACTCCAGCGACATTGAATAATATAAAATATCCAATGAATGGAATGGGTTCTGAAATAGCAAAAGCGGGTATTTATTCTATGAAAAACAATTCGGTTGTTTATTTAGATATTGATACTTCCGATGAGCATTATATCACCAACCTTTCTTGGTCTCCAAATGAGGAAAATGTGTTTGTTGCAGAGGTAAATCGAGATCAAAATCATTATTGGTTTACTATGTATGATGCAACTACTGGAAAGAAAGTAAAAACACTTTTTGAAGAGAAAAACGACAAATGGGTAGAGCCAGAACATACCGCAGTTTTCTTACCAAATAGCAATACCGAATTTCTTTGGCTAAGTGAACGAGATGGATTTATGAATCTTTATTTATACGATGTTAATAATGAGAACGAAAAACAACTAACTCAATTTAATTGGATGATTAAAAGTATCCTAGGCTTTGATGAAAGTGGAAAAAATGTGATTGTTTCTGGAACGGGTACTGATGCAAGAGAAACTAAAGCTTTTAAGATCAATTTAAAAAACGGTAAAATCACAATACTTACTTCAGAGCCTGGAGTGCATTCTGTGCAATTAAGTCCGAATGGAAATTATATCATAGACAGCTATTCCAGCCTGGATGTACCTAGAGTGGTAAAAAGAAAATCTCTAAAAGACAATAATGAAGCTACTATTTATACTGCGCCAAATCCAATAGAAGGCTATCAATTAGGAACTACTGAAATGGTAACTTTAAAAGCAAATGATGGTAGTGATTTATACGGTAGAATTATAAAGCCAGCCAACTTTGATGCAAATAAAAAGTATCCTGTTTTGGTTTATGTTTATGGCGGACCACATGCACAAATGGTAACTAATTCTTGGTTAGGAGGTTCTAATTTATGGATGCAATGGATGGCTGCCGAACAAGATTATATCCTATTTACTTTAGATAATCATGGTTCTGCACATCGAGGTTTTGAATTTGAAAGTGCAATCCATAGACAAGCAGGTGAAGCAGAAATGGAAGATCAATTATTAGGTGTTGACTATTTAAAATCCTTGCCTTATGTAGATGGTGATAGACTTGCAGTTCACGGATGGAGTTATGGTGGTTTTATGACCAACTCATTAATGCTACGTCATCCAGGGGTTTTTACAACAGCAGTTGCTGGAGGTCCAGTAACCGATTGGAAATTCTATGAAGTGATGTATAGCGAACGTTATATGGACAGATGGCAAGATAATGAAGCAGGTTTCGAGAAATCAAGAATTCATAATTATGTTGGAAATTTAGATGGGAAACTTTTAGAAATTATAGGTAGTGTGGATCCTATTGTAGTACCTCAGCATACCATGACTTTATTGCAATCTTTTGTAGAGAATAAAAAACAAGTAGATTTTTTAAGTTATCCAATGCATCCTCATAATGTTCGAGGAACAGATCGGGCACATTTAATGAAAAAGGTATTGGACTATGTGATTGAAAACAATCAATAATCTATAGATTTCTTTTTATTCTGAAATTGAAGTAATACTAATCCTGAAATAGCAATTAAGAATAAGCTACTTGCGATACATAAAAACAGGTAATAGTTTTCTACTAATGCCACATTTAACCATATTACCATTCCTTTATAGAACAATAAGGATTCGGTTAATATAAATGCAATTAGATAGATAAGGTAAACTCTTTTTGAAATTTTGAATAGTTTAAAATGATTTAGAAAAGCAAAAAGACTAATCGTTACTATTCCTAAAAATATCCAGTGTATATAGGCAATTACAATATCGAGGTTATTGGAAATCATTTCAGAAATACCGGGAATCGATCCTATTAATTGAAAAAAAAGTTTTGCTATAAATAGTAATCCAGCGGTTTTTAAAAGGATGCCTTCCATTTTTGAAAGGGATACTTTTAATTGTTCTTTATGTATTTTCAATTGTTTGCCTAATATTCCAAATGCTGTTATTTGAAATATGCTTCCAATTCCAGCCAAAATATAAAAGCTAAAATTTGGTTTCATCCATAAAATGGATAAGAAAAAAGTGAGTATTACTCCACTTATAAAAAGTTTAATGAAAAGTTGAAATACTTTCTTTGGAAACGGTATCGAATATCTTTCAAAGACCCCAAACAAGATTCCAATTAATGCTACTAAAAACCAACCGTTATATTGAAAATGTAAATAAAAATAGATGGCATTACGATACCAAGGAGAAGTACTCCCTAGGGTGTTCATAATTATTCCTAAAGCCCAAGGTCCTATGCTCGACAAAACCATAAACCATAATGCTGCCCGAATTATTTTATAGGAATTTGTTTTTTTCTGTTCCTGAGAAGTATGCTTTAAAAACAACCTCACAAAAACATAAGTATTCAGTAAAAAATAAGTGGAAAAAAATATGGAGAGCAAAGCGTAGCCAGTAAACGGAAAAGTAAATAGCATTCCTAAAATGGAAATTTGAGTACTCCAAAAAAGTCTTTTATAGGAAGTGTCAATTTGCTTATCAGAAAGAAATAATTGGTAAATTAAAGTGGTTATTGCCGTATAAATCCACCCCAATAAAGCAATATGGGAATGAGCATGAAGTATGTTTTTATAATTGAACTCAATGTCAACCACATGAAACATCCTCATGAACACTCCCAGTAAAGCAACTATAAAAAAATAAGCTAATGCTATTTTTATATGGATTTTTAAATTCATTTTATATAAAAATGCAATCTAATTAAAAATCCCCTAAGACGATAATTTTTTTTCTAAAGCAATAGCCTTAGGATGTAATATATTATTTTCTAAATGTATGTGTTGGTGTAAGTCTTGTTCAAATTCCTCTAGACTTGCATATAAGGCTCTAAATGTATTACAGGCTTCTTCTGGAGGCGTATAGTTATTCGTTAATTTAGCGATAACCTTAAATATATCCCCTACGGTTTCATGTTCATTTTCCATCATTGTTATAGGGTTATTAACCGTACCAAAATGAGCAGCTGTAAACTCTGTTCCTTCTTTATCGGATTCTACTAATTGTTTAATAAATGGAAATAACACCAATTCTTCTTTCTGTAAATGCGAAGCAAGGTCTGCAGCTGCATCTTGAAATAGACTGTTTATTTTTAATACTTCTTCATAATGATGCCCATGAACCGTTGCCACTTTTTCAGCATACTGAAGTATAATTGGTAAACTTTGTTCTACATAAGTATGGTGCACATTAATAATATGGTCTATTAAAAAACTCAAATCCCAACTATTGTAATCATGATTTCTATTAGGGATTTCATCAACTACCATCAATTCTTTTTCTAGGCTTGCATAATCGACTCCATTTTTTTCGCAGGCCTTTTGGATGGTGATTCCTCCTCCACAGCAAAAATCGATTCCATATTTTTTAAATACATTAGACGCTTTAATGTTTTCGGTAACCACATCGGCTACGGTTTTACTCTCGTTAATTTTCATAATAATATCGTTTTAAAGTACAAAGATACATTAAAAGACTAATTTATCTTTATTTATTATAAATAAAAATAAAACTGTTTGAATTTCAGTTAAAAAACATCCTTCAAACAGCCTTTATTATATAGAAATTTGGAATCTTATTTATTCCCTAACATTAACAATTCATTACAAACTACCTCGGTAGTATAACGCTTTACCCCTTCTTTATCTTCCCAAGAACGATTGGTTAATTTTCCTTCTATAGCAACTTCTTTACCTTTAGTTACATAACTTTCAATAATGTCTGCGGTTTTCCCCCAGGCAATTACATTATGCCATTGGGTATCTGTTACGCGTTCCCCTTGCGCATTTTTGTACGACTCATTAGTTGCAATACTAAATTTTGCTAATTTTTTTCCAGAATCCATCGTGATAATTTCTGGGTCATTTCCTAAGTTTCCAATTAACTGTACTTTGTTTCTTAACGTATTCATAAGATAAGGTTTTAATTATATTGAATGTCATTAGTTCGATTCAACAGTGCAAACATATCACCAATCCAAAATACTAGTTGTATGTTACCTACTTACTTTCGTTTATAGTTGTTTACAAATGGTTGTAGTCGTTTGTTAATGTGTTTTAAAATTAAGAACAAATAAAAAGGGGAGACATAAATAAAGCCTCCCCTTTTAAAATTAAAAATAAAATAAACTTAATTAACTATGAACTTTTTATTTATGATGACACCATCAATATTGATTTTTAAAAAATACATCCCACTTTGTAAATGATTTGTATTCTTGGTAACCATACCATTATTAATTTCAGATGGGTCGATCTCTAAAACTTTTCTACCTAGGGTATCGTATGCTAAAATGCTTTCGTTTGTTTGCACACCTAATCCTAAACTAATGGTAATATTATTACTTGTTGGAACAGGATATACTGCAATAGTAGCATTCATCAAGTCAAAATCTGAATTGCCTAATATTCCACCTAATACATTATTCGAAAAAGTAACCTCAGACATTCCCTCGGTATAAATGGTTTCCACAGCATATTTATAATATTCATTAGGATCTAGATTAGGATCTCCAATATCGACTAAGGAAACTTCTGTAATTGGCGTACTATTAAGAAGGTCCCAATTTGAAATATTAGGAAATTCACTTGCCAAACCACGATACACATTATAAGTAGGTGTTTCGGTATTGGTTATTGGCGAACCATCATCTAAGGTGTTTACTCTAACATGAAAGGACATATTTGGTGCATCATTACCAAAAAAGTCTGATAATAACATAATAGATTCTCCTGGATATTTTATGGACGCGCTGTTTGTAATATCAGGATTAGACCAATCTATTACTAATGAATTAGTACTTTCAGGATTGTTTTGCCAATGAATCATAACGCTGATAGTATTCGTAACTACAATATTTGGAACATTTATCATTTGAATAGAATCCTGCTGAATTAAAAAAGGCTCACTAGATGCAAGAATTTCATTCGTGTTTAAATCAAAAATATCTATAGTTACATGATCTATTGCATTTTCATAAATATCCGTTTTAATCTCAATACTGGTAATGGTTGTCATTTCTGCAATTTCAAAAATATTCCCCAACCATACATGTTCATTTGGTTCATTGGTATAAGAATTAGAAGTTGTATTTAAATCATTTTGTAATTTAACTTTTGCACTTTCTTTTGGGCTTTTCCAATTTACGGTAACATCAGTATCACCTATCGCTTCCACATCAAATGGGCTTATAAATTCTTCTTCCAGGATAATAACTCCTAAATCGATAGCCTCATTATCTGCAGTAATCGCAATGGTCGTTTCTAAATAACCATACATAAACACGGTAAGCTCATAATCTGATCCTCCATAAATTAATGGAAAGTTAAACACTCCATTCTCATCGGTTATTGTAGATTCTACAAGATCTCCTTCTTTATAAATTGATACATCTGCAAATTCTAAAGGAATTGAGACATTATTACTACCAACTACATTTCCTGCTACTTCAATTTCTGGAAGTGGATCTAAATAAAAATCTTGATCTTGTACAGAACTATTTAAATCTACTTCGATTGTTGTATTTAAAAAACCCGTATTACTAGCAACTACATTGTAAATTCCATAAGGCATTTCGGGTAATGCATATTGACCATTACTATTGGTTTGAACAGCTATCGAAGTACCCTCTACCGAAACGGTTGCATTCTCTATGGGGTTATTATTGGTGTTATCATAAACAACTCCATACAATTCTGAATAGGAAATTATAGGGTCTATTACAAATCTGGTAAAACTAAAATCATCCATTGTATAAAATCCAGGAGGATTGTCTGGATCTAAATTATAAACATCGTTAGATCCTATAGTTCTAATTGGTCCATCGCTAACACTCGTCTTTCTCCATCTAAGTATGGATGGTGGCCATTCTGGACTGTATTGGTAGTTTTTTATAATAACATTATCAATTCCATTTAATAAAATGGGTTGGTTAAATGGTATATATAAGTCTTTATTATCATTTGGTAATATTTCCACAACACCATCAAAAACCAATACCATTTCTTCTGAAGGAATATACCCTCCACTTAAATTTTCAAGATCCGTTTGGCTAATCCAAACTTGTAATGGATAGTGAGTAACTTTATCAGAATGTAATAAATTATCGTATTTATAAGCCATCCCGTAAGCATGTCCTGGAGAATTAAATTCATCATTATAATATAATAATTGAGACATATCGTCTTCACCTAGTGTTTGGGTACTTCCATTGGGAGTAAATGGAAAATTTAAACCCGTGGCGTCATCATTTCCTATCGTAGTAATTTCCACTGTACTTGGAACAACACTTACATTAGATTCTCTAAATTGATTGTTGCTAGTATTTTCATCATCAGCATACTCAATCTTAAAATATAATCTCTTTTCAGAAATGTTAGTAAAAGTATGAGGAACACTTATTATGGCTTCTTCCCAATAGTCAAGATCTACTCCACTTATGGAAGCTAACTCAGTATCTGGTGCTTCCATCAATTTTACAGTATAATTAGAACCCAAAACTGGTAATGCTCCTCCATTCTTAATTTTACATTCAAAACCCTCTGTCACATTCTGTTTTGCTATAAAATACATATCTCCTTCTAAGATTTTTAAATCGTGATCAAAAACATGCAAACTTGCGTCTGATGTAAACATATCAAATCTTGATGTTCCATAACCCCCTATAGGATTAGATGCAATACCTATATAATTTGTGCCTTCAGCACTAGAAATATTTAATTCTCTTAATTCCCATTGACCCTCTCCAGCATTATTTGCTATATCTTGAATATGATGAACCTCTCCTGTTATACCATCTTTCCATACTAAAGAATTATCTGCAGGAAAAGGTGAGTTGGTTTCTATATAAAACCTAAAAGTATCTCCGTTTTCAATATCTAATAAAGGTGTATATATGGTATCACTAACCACTCCAAAATAATTATCATCAACAGTATTTACATAGTAATATTCCCCATCAACAGCAGTTCCGAAATTACTCCCATCTCTTGTTCCAAAATCAATACTCCAATCCTCTGGAGGCCAAGCAATTCCTTCAAAACTTTCCCAAAAAGTATCTACTGCAACAATTCCTTGATAAGTATCATTTTCATCATTAATATCTCCTAAAGCATTAAATGTAGTATTCACAGTATAAACACCTGAAATAAAATTCCATTGACCTACTCTAATACTTCTTGTTTCTCCTGAAACTAAGTTTAGGTTACTAGTTGTAAATGGAGTTTGATCCATTCCGTCTATAGACCATAAAATCTCAGCAACATCTATTGTGTTTTCGCCTAAATTTGAAACCAATACATAAACATCTATCATTCCTTCATTTGGTATCATCCCTTCTGGAGTTATTCCAATAATAGCTCCATCTTTTTGGGTAGCTATATCAAAAACAGTTGCAATTACATTATTAGAACTATCAAAATCATTTGTTAGCTCTAAAGTTGCTACTATAGTATAAGAACCTACAGTGTCAAAATTATATTCCCCTAAATCAATATTGGCACTTTGACCGGGTTGAAGGTTTAATCCGGTTCCATTATACGTTGTTTGGGTAACATTATTTACTTCCCATATAATATCAAAATCATTGATTACGGAAGTACCTAAGTTTTCTAGTTTTACAATTACAGGGCTTATAACAGGAGTTTCAGAAACTCCAATTGGACTAAAATATTCTGTTAAAGCTCCGTCTGTGTAGGTGTCTGGACTAACGGTAACATCGTCTAATGTCCAAGCATGCCAAGTTCCTTCATATCGAAATGCTACATAAATATTTTCCCCATTATAAGAGCTTAAATCTATGGTTCTTTCTTCCCAAACTTCTTCATTTAAAGGTGTTGGTGTAGAATAAATTTCCACAAAATCTCCATCGCTAGGGTTTCCACTTCCAGTAGAAATTAATACAGAAGTTTTATCATAAAACTCAATTGATTGCTGGTAATCCCAAAATTTTAATTCATAATTATTTGAGGCAACTTCTATTGAAGGGCTTATTAACCAATTATCGCATTGACTATTGTCTATAGAGCTATATGCAGAACTTTCTCCTGTATGTGAAATTCCCTGCCAATCTTCTACCCAACCATCTATGGCATCTCCAAATTCTAAAATTTGCCACCCTTCTGGTGGCCAGGATTCAAATCCTTCTTCTAATGTTGTTTGCGCATTGACACTATTTAAAATAAATAGTGATGCGAATAAAAAAATTAATTTTTTCATAGTTTTAAATTAAAAAACACACCCTTATTTTAGGGTGTGTTTTAGTTATTATTATTTTTTTATGATTAGCATTGATTTGTTTTTACCATCTGCATTAATTTTCAAAATATAGGTGCCAGAAGATAATTCTGATAAGTTGATTCTCATTTGAACACTATTGGTTTTATTAATTGTTCTTATTAATTGCCCTACCATAGTATATATTTGAATTTCTACATTATTATAACTGTTGTTTAAATTAATATTCAAGTTATCAGTAACAGGGTTTGGAAAATAGATTAGGTTAAATGGAGATTCATTGTCTCCAATTCCTAAAACAGTTACTTCATAACAAGATGA
>OLHJ01000036.1_pt1 | contig 61277 bp, 60 predicted proteins | sample 1609491 | NCBI WGS metagenome assembly OLHJ01 (sample SAMN05416861, study PRJEB24817) | seawater metagenome | isolation source: Sea water | place: Canada:Atlantic | collected 2013-11
AGCCTACAGCCTACAGCCTACAGCCTACAGCCTACAGCCTACAGCCTACAGCCTAAAGCCTACAGCCTACAGCCTACAGCCTACAGCCTACAGCCTACAGCCTACAACAATTAATTAAACACACTCTTCTTTTTCTTTTATTTCTTTTAAATCTAGAGTGTTTTCAAGAAAAGAACATAATTGTTTCATTTCCTCTTTACCTTTAGTTTTTCCCATTCTTCCTGAAAAATAAAGAGCAATCCATATTACAATCATAAATATCATTAGCCCTAATTGTATCCCGTAAGGATTATTTAAGGTCCAATTAGAATAAGCCCAAGATCCAAAACCAATAAACAGTACAATTACTACAAAGTGAAAAAACATAAACATTGTCCAAACGGATGGTTTTGGTCCAAAAAGCCCTTTCAATTCACTCCTTGTAGCATTTATTTCATCAATTTCTAAATGTAATTGTGGAGACCAAAAGTGTTGTTTCTGTTTTGGGATCCTAATAAATACATGATTATCGATTCTAGAAATGACAAAGTATTTTTGAGTTTCCTTACTGTTTTCAATGGTTTTTAGAGCATTTTCATTGTTTTGATCTATCTCAATTTTAAATCGAGGTCGCAATAATATCTCATTTTCTAAACTCATATATTTATATTAAAGAGGGTCAATTTAGAGTTTTTTCTTCAAATAGTAAACAGTACATTTGCAGCCAATTAAAAAGTTATGAGTATAGTTGCCATAGTAGGAAGACCAAATGTAGGGAAATCTACTTTATTTAATAGATTAATACAACGTCGAGAAGCGATTGTAGATGCAGTAAGCGGAGTTACACGTGATAGACATTACGGTAAAAGTGATTGGAATGGGAAAGAATTCTCTTTAATCGACACAGGAGGATATGTACTTGGTAGTGATGATATTTTTGAGTCTGAAATAGACAAACAAGTTGAATTAGCTATCGAAGAGGCAGATGCTATTATATTTATGACCGATGTTGTAAGTGGTGTTACCGGAATGGATGAAGTGGTAACCAACCTACTTAGAAAATCTTCAAAGCCAGTTTTTCTTGTAGTTAATAAAGTAGATAGTTCAAAAAGAACTGACGATGCCGTGGAGTTTTACTCTTTAGGATACGAAAAATATTATACTCTTTCTAGTATTAACGGTAGTGGTACAGGAGATTTACTAGATGATCTTGTAAAAGTTTTGCCAGAAGAGGAAGAAGAGGAGGTTACCGAACTACCTCGTTTTGCAGTAGTAGGAAGACCTAATGCTGGAAAGTCATCTTTTATTAATGCATTGGTTGGAGAAGATCGTTATATAGTTACAGACATAGCTGGAACCACTAGAGATAGTATGGATACTCCATACAATCGTTTTGGCTTTGAGTTTAATTTAGTAGATACTGCAGGAATACGAAAGAAAGGTAAAGTTAAAGAAGATCTTGAGTTTTATTCGGTAATGCGTAGTATACGTGCTATTGAACATTGTGATGTGATGTTACTAGTTCTAGATGCGACTCGTGGTTTTGATGGGCAAGTACAGAATATATTTTGGTTAGCTCATAAAAATAATAAAGGAGTTGTTATTTTAGTAAACAAATGGGATTTAGTAGAAAAAGACCATAAAAGTGTTAAAGAATATGAGAGAGTAATAAGAGAACAATGTGAGCCATTTACAGATGTGCCAGTTGTTTTTATCTCTGTTTTAACCAAACAACGTATTTTTAAGGCTATCGAAACTGCAGTAGAGGTTTTTAAAAGAAGAAGTAATCGTATTAAGACAAGTGTGTTAAACGATACCTTATTGCCGCTAATAGAGGCTTATCCTCCTCCTGCTTATAAAGGGAAATACGTAAAGATTAAATATATTACTCAAATACCGACTGCTTATCCAAGTTTTGCCTTTTTTGCAAATTTGCCACAGTATGTTAGGGATCCTTATAAACGTTTTATCGAAAATAAATTAAGGGAAAAATTTGACTTTAATGGGGTTCCAGTAACTGTTTACTTTAGAAAGAAATAGTTTTTGCAGTAAGCAGTAAGCAGTAAGCAGTAAGCAGTAAGCAGTAAGCAGTAAGGATTTATAAAGTTATTTTGGTATTGCTCCTAAATTACTTCTCATCATAAATAATTAAACGAATCAACAATATTTATTAGACAATTGTTTGCTTTTATAAATGTTCTTTAATTTTCAGTAATTCAGTTTTTACTGTTTCCAGTTTTCTAATAATTTCAAAATGACTAAGGGTTTTGTGCTTATTTTCTTTTAGATGAATTTTAGCACCATCTAGAGTAAAACCTCGCTCTTTTACCAAATAATAAATTAATTCCAGGTTTTTTATGTCTGCTGGTGTAAATTTCCGATCTCCTTTGGCATTTTTTTTCGGTTTTAATACGTCAAATTCTTTTTCCCAAAAACGAATTAAGGAGGTATTTACTGAAAAAGCATTTGCTACTTCTCCTATTCCGTAATAACGTTTTTCAGGTAAATCTATATGCATTAGTCTAAGGATTGGTTTTCAAGTTCCGCTTTTTTAAGCAATTCTGCAAATTCACTTGCGCTAAGGTTTCCGTAGTAAAAGTTAAGAGGATTTACACGCTTCCCATCTTTAAATATTTCATAATGTAAATGAGGTGCTTGTGAACGCCCAGTACTGCCTACAAATCCTATTAGGTCTCCGCGTTTTACTTTTTGCCCTTTTTTAATATTGTATTTGTATAAATGGGCATATAAACTAACATAACCGAAACCATGATCTATTCTAATATGTCTTCCATAACCAGAAGATCTTCTGTCTACTCTTTTTACCACACCATCTCCAGTTGCATAAATAGGAGTGCCTCTAGGTGCAGTAAAATCCATACCCCAATGAAACTTTCTAGCTTTGGTAAATGGATCAGATCGATAACCAAAACCGGAAGCCATTCTTGTTAAATCTTCGTTTTTAACAGGTTGTATGGAAGGGATTGCGGCTAATAATTTCTCTTTTTCTTCTGCAAGTATTGCAATCTCATCTAAGGATTTTGATTGTACAACAATTTGTTTGGTTAATATATCTAGTCGTTTACTTGTGGATGTGATTAGTTTTGAATTGTCGAAGCCTTCTAGATTTCTGTACCTGTTTACTCCACCAAAACCGGCATTTCTTTGTTCATTAGAAATTGGATCCGCCTCAAAATAAACTCTATAGATACTATTATCACGATCTTCAATTTCTGAAAGAACCGTCTCCGCTTCGTCCATTTTTTTGTTAATGAGTTCAAATTGCAATTGCAAATTGGTCATTTCTCTCTTTAAAGCTTTTTCTTTTGGAGTCTCTAAAAAAGGGATGTTTAAATAAATTATTAATAAAAGAAAACCACTTAATAGCATGCCCAATATACTAATCGAGAAAATCTTAGCTTTTCTTCCTTTTTTATGTTCAATTTTGCGATAGGATAAAGTCTCACTATCGTAGTAATATTTTACTTTAGACATACGTTAAAAAATCTTATTTTTGCCCATTGGGGATAGTAATTACTATTTGCAAACGAACCACAAATATAGAAATTGTATAGAGCTTTGCCTAATACAGCGTTTTTATTAAATATTTAACTTATGACATCTCAGGAAATACGTTCCAATTTTTTAAATTTTTATAAATCAAAATCCCATGCTATAGTAGATTCTGCTCCAATGGTTCTAAAGGATGACCCAACATTAATGTTTGTAAATGCTGGGATGGTTCCTTTTAAAGAATACTTTTTAGGTCAGAAAAAGGCAACAAATAAACGAGTTACTGATTCCCAAAAATGTTTGCGTGTTTCTGGAAAACACAATGATTTAGAAGAGGTAGGGAAAGATACTTATCACCATACGATGTTCGAAATGTTGGGGAATTGGAGTTTTGGTGATTATTTTAAAAAAGAAGCAATCGCTTGGGCTTGGGAGTTTTTAACAGATGAATTAAAAATAGACAAGAACCTTTTATATGTTACCATATTTGAAGGAGATAAAACAAACGGCTTAGATCGAGATACAGAGGCTTATGACTTATGGAAAGATATCCTTCCAGAAGATAGAATAGTAAATGGAAACCGAGATGATAATTTCTGGGAAATGGGGAAACAAGGCCCTTGTGGTCCTTGTAGTGAGATCCATGTAGATATTAGAACTGATGCTGAAAAAGCTAAGACTCCTGGTGTAGAATTGATCAACAAAGACCATCCCCAAGTCGTAGAGATATGGAATTTGGTTTTTATGCAATTTAACCGAAAAGCAAATGGTGACTTAGAAGATCTTCCATCACAGCATATAGATACTGGAATGGGCTTTGAACGTCTTTGTATGGTAATGCAAAATGTAAAGAGTAACTACGATACCGATGTTTTTACGCCCCTTATTCGTGAGATTGAAACCATTACGAATAATAAATATGGTAAAAACGAAAAGATTGATATTGCAATTAGAGTAATAGCAGACCATGTGCGTGCTGTTGCCTTTTCTATTGCAGATGGACAATTACCTTCCAATACTGGTGCTGGTTATGTGATAAGAAGGATATTGCGTCGTGCAGTTCGTTATGGCTTTACTTTTCTAGATATTAAAGAGCCTTTTATTTTTAAATTGGTTGCGGTACTCGCCAAACAAATGGGCGGTTATTTTCCGGAGCTAAAAAAAGAAAGACAACTAATTACCAATGTTATAAAAGAAGAAGAAAACTCTTTTTTAAGAACCTTAGATCAAGGCTTGGGATTATTAGAAGGAATTATTAAAGACACCCAGGGTACTGAAGTTTCTGGTAATAAAGCATTCGAATTATTTGACACCTATGGTTTCCCAATCGATTTAACCGCATTGATTCTTTCTGAAAAAGGAATGACGGTAAATTTAGAGGAATTTGAGGTGGAACTTAAAAAGCAAAAAGCTAGATCTAAAGCTGCTTCCATTGTAGAAACGGATGATTGGGTAATTTTATACGAAGATGATGATGAAGAAGAGTTCATAGGATATGATACTTTATCCGCAAAAATTAAAATTACTAGGTATAGAAAAGTTACTTCAAAAAAAGATGGAGATATGTACCAATTAGTTTTCAATATGACCCCTTTTTATCCTGAAGGAGGTGGACAGGTTGGAGATAAAGGATATTTAGAAAAAAGTGATGGAAGTACTGTTTATATCATAGATACTAAAAAAGAAAACAATTTAATAATTCATTTTTCAAAATCACTGCCAAAAAATCCTAGGGAAACATTTAATGTAGTTGTAGATGAAATACAGCGATTTAGAACCGCTTGTAATCATACAGCCACACATCTATTACATCAAGCTTTAAGAGAAGTATTAGGCGAGCATGTAGAACAAAAAGGGTCTGCAGTACATTCAAAACATTTGCGATTTGACTTTTCTCATTTTTCAAAATTAACTGTGGATGAGCTTACCTATGTTGAAGATTTTGTAAATGCTAGAATTGAAAATAAATTACCATTACAGGAATTTAGAAACATTCCAAAAGCAACCGCTGAAGCAAAAGGCGCTATGGCATTATTTGGTGAAAAATATGGGGATACCGTAAGAGCTATCCAATTTGGAAAGTCTGTGGAACTTTGTGGCGGTACCCACGTAAAAAACACAAGTGATCTTTGGTATTTTAGAATTCAAACAGAAAGTGCTATCGCTTCTGGAATTAGAAGAATAGAAGCAATTACTGGGGATGCCATGAAAACCCAATTTTCTGAGAATAATAGAGCAATATTCCAAATTAAAGAATTGGTGAAAAATTCTAAAAAGCCTGTTGAAACAGTTTTAAATATCATTGAAGAAAATAATAAACTGAAAAAACAAGTGGATCAATTATTAAAAGAGAAAGCTAAAGGTGCGGCTTCTGGATTGATAGATGAAACGGAATTAATTAATGGGATTAACTTTTTAGCTAAAAAATTGGATTTAGACCAAAATAGCGTAAAAGACTTAGCGAATGATTTAGGAAATAAAATTGAAAATTTATTTTTAGTAATTGGAACTGAATCTAATGGAAAAGCGTTTTTAACCTGTTATATTTCTAAAAATCTTGTCGCTGAAAAAGATTTAAATGCTGGGAATATAATTAGAGAACTTGGAAAATACATCCAAGGTGGTGGTGGAGGCCAAGCCTTTTTTGCTACAGCAGGAGGTAAAAAACCAGAAGGTATTGCGGAGGCTTTAAAAGAGAGTAAGAAGTATATCGAATAGGCACTAAGAGGCTTTGCAAGAAATTAATGAAACTACAAACCAACATACCTTTAACATCTCAAGAAAATCAGATAGATTATAACTCTAAGGTTTTATTGTTGGGTTCTTGTTTTGTAGAGAATATTGGCGAGAAATTAGAATATTATAAGTTTCAGAATCTTCAAAATCCATTTGGAATTCTTTTTCATACTATAGCGATAGAAAAATTGGTTTCTAGAGCCATTCAAAATACTTTATTCAAAGAAGAAGATGTCTATTTTCATAATGAACTTTGGTATAGTTTCGAGGTGCATTCCTCTGTATTTGCTTCAGAAAAAGAATTGTTGTTGCAAATATTAAATGAGAAATTAGTAGAACTTAGATCCTATCTTTTATCAGCATCTCATATTATAATAACTTATGGGACAGCTTGGGTATATCGTTTTATAGAATCGAATAGTATCGTAGCTAACTGTAATAAAATTCCACAGAAAAAGTTTACAAAAGAATTACTATCGGTTGATGCGATAGCTGCTTCCATTAGAAATGCAATTTCACTTATTAAAGAGATCAGTCCTAAAGTTAACTTTATTACAACTATTTCTCCTGTACGTCATCTAAAAGATGGTTTTGCAGAGAATAGTAGAAGTAAGGCACATTTAATTTCTGGATTACAAAGTGTTGTTGAGGAAGCCTCAAAAGAGGAAAAGTCACTGAACCAAGTCGAAATGTTTCCTTCTTATGAAATCATGATGGATGAATTAAGAGATTACCGTTTTTATAAAGAAGATATGATTCATCCTAATAATACGGCGATTTCAATAATTTGGAATGCCTTTAATGAAGTTTGGATTGCTGATAAAACTAAGCAACAACAAAAAGAAATAGGGGCAATTCAGACAGGATTATCACACAAACCTTTTCATCCAGAAAGCAAGGGGCATCAGAAGTTTTTAAAAGATTTAAATCTTAAAATTAAAAATATTCAGGGTCAAATATCTCACATAAGATTCTAATAATAGGGCAATTGCCCTATTGTACATAGTTGGGTATTAATGCATTTTTGTAATGTATTAATTCTTAAAAACTCAACTGATGAAAACAATTAAACACACAATTTACATTTCTTTACTATGCTTAGCTGTAATTTTTACAGGATGTAGTAGTGATGATGACAACAATAATGAAAATGATGATAATGGGGATGGAAATAATGGTGGGTCAGAATTTTATACCGCTACTGTAGCTGGAGCTAGTTTTGAGGCTTCTACAGATCCTGCTTCTTTAATTGGCGCTACAGTTAGCACCAATAATGGGATGACTATTGCTTCTGCTCAAGGAAGTACCAATAGCGGTGCATTTATTAATTTTTCAATTATTAATTATAATGGCCCTGGAACCTACACAACAGGAGACGATTTAACCAATCCAAATATGATAATGTATGGAACAGCATCGCCAGTAGCAGCATGGACTTCTAATGGAGTAACAGCATTAGTAGGTGGATTGCAAGCAGGAGAAATAATCATAAGCTCTGATGCAGATGGAGTACTAGAAGGAACTTTCTCTTTTGAAGGATATAATGGTGATGATCAAAGTACTAAAATGGTGACAAGTGGAAGTTTTAAAGCTAATGTTAACTAATCTTTTTTCAATTTATCAAGAAAATCTCAGAGTTGAGGTTTTTACCCAGAAACCGGGAGTTTACATTAAGTTTTCTCTCGGTTTTTTTATACGACAAATGCCCTATTGTAAATGTTTATATAATTCATTAAATTTATTTACTTATTAAACCTTTGATTATGAAAACAATAAAGAATATTTCTTATGTGCTATTATTAGTTGGCACTTCAATAATTGCACAAGATTTAAAAATTACTAAAAGAGCTTCAGTAGAATTAACAAAGAGTTCTAAAAGCGGTAGTTATGGTGGAACTTTTATTGTTGGTGACGCTATTAAGGTAATATATGTATCCTCTACCAAGAAAGAAGGTGCGCAAGTAGAACAATACGATTTAAGTTTTGCTGGCGAGGCATCTTCTGTAGAAGATAAGTTTATTGATAAAGATGAGGCTTCTGAAAAATTTCCTTGGTATATGCCAAAAGAAGAGGTGGAAAAAATAAGCTCTTCAGACGGAAAATGGTTACAAGCTGGACGTGCTTTTGGATCTGGCATGAAATTAAAACGAGGAAGAATGATTAAACACTATACCTTAGGAGTCTATGTGGGCATGAGTTTTAAAGAAGAGGAATCTATTAAACCGAAAGCTGGGGATATTTGGAGAATTACCCCTGGCGGATTTAAAAGTCTAAGTGATATTGATGCTTTGTCAACCGAGTATGGTTTTTATAGAGATTTAGAGAAATATGCAAACCCTTTATTTATGCCGGCAGATGCGACTTTAATAGCTTCAGGAGTGATTACTGAAAAGGTTCGACTTACAAAAGATCAGGAGTTTGTTTCCAATAGAATAGCAGTTTTAGCTATGAATGGTATGAATTTCGATGATATGGAATACGATATTTACCATTTACCTTATACTGCCTTAACGGTTGCTTCAGGTTTAGGACAAGACGATAATCTTTGTTCGCTTTTTGCGCCATTAAATGGTCCAACTACTATAAAGTCACTGAAGCACTTACTTTGGAAAGATAAAAAAGACCACTTTACGTTAATGCGATTTAACGATCAAAGAAAATTAGTAGACTCTGTTTCCTTTAAAAGTAAAATGTTATGGGGGGATTATCAAATTGTTAATGGTCAAGAGTCAACTTTTGTTTTGGGAAGGGGAAAAAAAGATTTTGATGGTTGGTATAGAAACTTTCAGTTAAAAAAAATAACAGCATTCCAAGTTGCAAAAGTAAAGGATGGAGAAATACAATACTTAAGTTTATTTACAGAAGAGGAACTAGTAAGTAAATTAGTTGGGGCAAAAGATGTAAAAACAAAATTTAAAATAACCGCTTTTTATAATAATTTTGAAGAAGTGATGGATCTACCAAACGGGGATAGCATGGTGATTGGGCATAACTATCTAGAATCTTATGCATTACAAATATCACCAACAGGCGATTTAAAAGCATTTTATTTACTTCCTGTGGGAAAAGATGGTAAGCTTGGAATTCAAAATTATCAATATATGTTCAAAGGAGATGATTTGATATGGGTAATAAACTTACAGCCTTTAGAATTCTCAACAGATGCAAAAGTTTCCATAAAATCTTCCACAATTGGAAACGTTAAAACTACTAGAACTACGGTAACAAAACTAAACGAAGTTTTTTTAGTTAGCATGGTCTATAGAATTAATACCAATGAATATAAAATGAGTAATACAATCGCTTTAGATGGTAGTGAATTTTACCCTATGGGAAGTTTTCCAGCAATGTTTACAGACAATGCTATTTATTTTACTGGTCGTGAAAAAGGCCCGAAAGGAAAGGTGATTCATACGGTTCGTATCGATTTGTAAATATATGGGTTCTATACAGCTCTTATTTCTATTGTTCTTTACTGTTGTTATAGCAGGAATTGTGTTGTTTTTTTATCATAAAAATCAAGGGATTAAAAAAGTACATAGGCAGAAATTGCAATGGATCCATCAGTCTATTTCTATTCATGAAAACCAAATTAAAAGTAGAGAAGAAGGATTGACGAACTATAACTTTTTAAAGTTCAATTTAGAGGAATCCTTATGGGTACAAGCAGATATTAAAATACTTTAATTACATTTATGTCGATAAGTTTAAAAAAATGAAGGTCAAAAAAATAATTTCGATTTTATTTTTAGTATTTTTTTTTCGAATTGGATTTTCCCAAGAAAAAAGATTAATTGACTCCATTAATGGGATTACAATTCAGAATGTTTCTATATCACAGGATTCCTTAGTTCTTCTTTTTCAGAAAAATATAAAAGATTCAGAAACCTTAAATTATATTATTGGGGAAGCAGATGCTTTGGCAAAATTATCTTTGGTATATTATTATCAAGGAAATTATAAAGAAAATGTAAGCTTAATTTTAGAGGCAATTAATCTTTATGAAACTTTAGAACTATATTCAAAAGTCGCTAGTAATTATGGTGAATTAGGTTACCAAATGAAACGGCGAGATTTTCAAAAGGCTCATTTTTATATGCAAAAAGGGATAAAACTAGCAGAGCAATATAGGGATGAAGATGTTTTAAAGAATATCTATAATAATTATGGAGTTTTAAAAGAAATGAATAATGAGCTAGACAGTGCATTATATTATTATAAAAAAAGTTTAGTAATAAAAGAAAAACAAGGAGATGATTTTGGAATTCCTTATAGCGAGAGTAATATTGGAGGGGTTTATTTTCTTAAAAAGGACTATAAGAGAGCGTTAAATCAATTTGAAAAATCTATAGATAAAAGAATAGAATTAAACGATTCTATTGGTATTTCAGAAAACATCACACAAATTGGAGAGGTTTATGTAAATGAAGAAAAGTATTATAAAGCAATCGAAACATTTAAAAGATCTAATCGTATTGCTTCCGTAAAAGAATACAAATTTTTAATCCAGTATAACTATAAAAATATTGCCGAAGCTTTTAAAAAATTAAATATTTTAGATTCTGCTTTTTACTATTACGAAGAGTATATTCTGATTAAGGATAATATTACCAGTTTAAATGTAGAAAAAGAAATTGCATCGCTTACCATTGAATTTGAGACAGAAAAAAAGGAAAAAGAGATCTTACAACAAAGAGCATTGCTTGCAGAAAAAGACTTGCAAGTAAGAAAAAAGAATTACATCATTTATGGGTCTCTTGGCTTGGCTATTATTCTAGGTTTAATAGGCTATTTGGTATATAATCAACAAAAGCTAAAGAATCGACAACTCCAAAAGGAAAGCGAATTAAAAACCGCTTTGGCAAGAATTGAAACACAAAACAGATTGCAGGAACAACGTTTAAGAATCTCGAGAGATTTACATGACAATATTGGTTCGCAACTTACTTTTATTATTTCGAGTATCGATAATCTAAAATATGGGTTTAAAGATATGAGCGAAAAACTTTCGGATAAACTTCAAGGTATTAGCTCTTTTACAACCCAAACTATTTATGAGCTTCGGGATACGATTTGGGCGATGAATAAAAACAACATCACATTCGAAGACCTTCAATCTAGGATTACTAATTTTATCGATAATGCAAAAGTGGCTTCAGAAGAAACGACATTTTCATTTGTAATAAGAAAGGAGGTATCGCAAGAGCATACATTTACATCAGTACAAGGAATGAATATATATCGCATCATCCAAGAGGGGGTAAACAATGCGATTAAATATGCAAAGGCTTCCCAGGTAGAAGTGAAGATTTCAGAAAATAAGGGCTTTCATATTAATATTTCTGATAATGGTATTGGTTTTGCTGAAGATCAAGTAGCGCTAGGAAACGGAATTAATAATATGAGAAAGCGTGCAAGAGATTTAAAAGGAAGTATCGATATTATTTCCGAAGTTAAAAAAGGAACGACCATTAGTGTAATAATTCCTCAAAGTAATGTTTAATTTTATACGTCAATTGCCGTATTTTATTTTAAAAGGGATAAAAGTATTTTAGAGAATCTCATTTTTTCTAACAAAATAATATGAATATAAAAGTTGCCATAGTAGACGATAATTCTTTTTTAATAAGCGCGATAAAGGAAAAGCTTTCTTTTTTTGAGGATATTTTAATAAAGCATACCTCTTTAAATGGAAGTGACTTATTAACCAAATTGGAGGACAATCACATTATTGATGTTATTTTAATGGATATAGAAATGCCGGTACTCAATGGTATTGAAACTACTCAAATATTAAAGCAAAAATATCCACAGATCAAGATAATCATGTTAACGGCATTCGATAATGATGAGAATATTTTTAATGCGATTAAGGCTGGAGCTGATGGTTATTTGCTGAAAGAAATTAAACCAGAAGATTTACACAATGGGATTTTAGAAACCCTAAATGGTGGCGCTGCAATGAATCCTTCTATTGCTTTAAAAACCTTAAAATTACTTCGGAACCCAATCAATATTAGTAACCCTAAAGACCAAGAAATTATTTCGCTATCTAAAAGAGAAGTAGAGGTTTTGGAACAATTAAGCAAAGGTCTAAGTTATACTGCAATTGCCGAAAATTTATTTTTATCGCCTAGTACGGTAAGAAAACATATAGAGAACATCTACAAAAAACTGCAAGTGCACAGTAAAATAGAGGCTGTACAAAAAGCCAAAGATCACAATATCATCTAAATAGTGTAAAGAAAATTCAAAGCCATTTTATGGCAAAATAATGCTTGAAACTATGAGGCTAATGGCTATCATTTTATTTCTATATTTGGATTTTTAATTTTTTAAAATAGCCCCATGAAATTATTTGCAACAATCCTCTTATTTTTCACTTTTAGTTTAACAGTCCAAGCGCAATGCACCGGTGACTGTAAAAACGGTTTAGGAACCTATAAATGGAGCGATGGCGATATGTATAAAGGCGAATGGGAAAACGGAAAGTTTCACGGTAAAGGAGAGTATTTTTATAGCAATGGCTCCAAGTTTGTGGGTGCTTATAAAAACGGTAAAAAACATGGTCAAGGTCTTTTTATAAAACCAAATGGCGATAAGTACGAAGGTACTTGGGAGCTAGGCAAACGAACTGTAAAAATAAATACCACTAAGAAAACTTGGCTTCTTGGAAACTGGGAAGGAAAAGGATATGAGGACAATGGAGAAACTTGGCAGGTTGTTTTAAATTATAAAAACACAAACGAAATTAAAATATCATACCCTAGTTTTCCTTGTAGTGGTACTTGGGTTTTCGATAAAGAAAATGAGACTCAAATATACTTTACTGAAAAAATTACCAAGGGGCAAAGCAAATGCAGACCTGGGAATAGAATTATCATTGAAAAAGCCTATAAAGACCAAGACGATATTATGGGAGTTTATTTTTTTGAAGGAAAAAAACAAGTGGCTTCTGCCAATATTGTAAAACAAAAATAGAAGTTTTAATTATGGGCTAGAGCCTTCGAATTTAAGCCTTACCAAAAATAACGCCTCCAATTAGGAGGCGTTATTTTTATGTAATATTTGATTATAGGTGGAATGCTTTTTTAACATCCTCTACAAAATCTAATTTTTCCCAAGTAAAAGTTTCTACTTCTTTGGTAAGTGTTTTACCATCTGCTGCATGGAAGGTTAATGTTTTAACTTCTGATTCTCTTCCCATATGTCCATAAGAAGCAGTTTCAGAATAAATAGGATTTCTAAGTTTTAAACGAGATTCAATAGCCGCTGGGCGCATATCGAAAAGTTCTTCTACTATTTTTGAAATCTCACTATCTGTCATTGCTACTTTTGAGCTATTGTAAGTAACTACGTTTATAGAAGTTGGCTTCGCTACCCCAATGGCATAACTTACCTGTACTAAAATCTCATCACAAACACCTGCTGCAACCATGTTTTTAGCAATATGCCTCGAAGCATAAGCTGCGCTACGATCTACCTTACTAGGATCTTTACCGCTAAAGGCTCCACCACCGTGAGCACCTTTTCCACCGTAAGTATCTACTATAATTTTTCTACCCGTTAAACCGGTATCTCCATGAGGTCCACCGATAACAAATTTCCCAGTTGGGTTGATATGGTAAGTAATGTCGTCGTTAAACAATTCTTGTATTTCTGGAGATAATTTGGCAACCACTCTAGGTATTAATTGCGTAACTAAATCCGATTTTATTTTAGCCAACATTTTTTCATCTTCATCAAAATCATCATGTTGTGTAGAAATTACAATCGTATCGATACGTTGTGGTTTGTTATCGTCACTATATTCTATGGTAACCTGACTTTTTGCATCTGGTCTCAAATAAGAGATTTCTTTATTCTCTCTACGTATTGCAGCTAATTCTATAAGAATGCGATGGCTTAAATCTAGAGCCAAAGGCATATAGTTTTTGGTTTCGTTGGTAGCATAACCAAACATCATTCCTTGGTCACCTGCACCTTGTTCTTCACCTTCTGCACGATCTACTCCCTGATTGATATCTGAAGATTGTTCGTGAATGGAAGAAAATACACCACAAGAATTTCCATCAAACATATATTCGCTCTTGGTATAGCCAATCTTATTGATGACATCTCTAGCAATTTTCTGAACATCTAAATAGGTATTGCTTTTAACTTCTCCCGCTAAAACTACTTGGCCGGTGGTAACTAAAGTTTCACAAGCAATTTTAGATTGTGGATCGAATGCTAAAAAATGATCTACTAATGCATCACTAATTTGATCTGCTACTTTGTCTGGATGTCCTTCAGAAACACTTTCTGAAGTAAATAAATATGCCATATATTAAATTAAAATAATATTATTAATCATGTATTTGACGAAAGCTACTAAGGAAAATTACTTCTTATAATAAAAAATAATAAAACTGTCTTTAGCATTTTTGATGAGGTTGCAATCAGTCAAATTAGTCCTCTTTTGAGAGCACAAATGTACACTTTTTCATAAAAACAATTCTAATTTTATTAAAAGCATATTTTTCTATAATTGATGGGGTGTTAATTATAAAAAAAATATAAAATAAGGGATGAAAATGATTTATAGGTTTAGATTATATTTGTGCACTTGTAAAAAATAATAATGAAGCAAAGCTTTCTTATATGCTGTTTTTTAGTCTTAGGTTTTAGTGTTTTTTCACAAGAAGAAAATACGGAAACATTCACTATTGATGCTAATTATTTTTACGGAAGTATTCTATTACATAATAAAGATATTGCACATCTTATTACGAAACATCCAGAAGGATTTATTGTTGGTTATAATAAAAAAACCTTTGGAGATTTACGTTGGCAACAAGAGTATAATTACCCAGATTGGGGGTTTTCTACCGTTTTTCATAATTCTAAAAACAATACTTTAGGCAATAATATAGGGGTATATGCACATTTAAATTTTTATTTTTTTAAAAGGAATTTACAATTTAGAGTTGCACAGGGAATAGCTTATAATAACAATCCTTTTGACTTAGAAACGAACATTAAAAACAATGCCTATGGGAGTCATTTATTAAGTTCGACCTATGTATTATTAAATTACTCTAAAGAAAATATTTTTAAAAATATAGGGGTTCAAGTGGGTTTAACTTTTATGCATTATTCCAATGCAAGTGTTACTGCTCCTAATACTAGTACCAATACTTTAGCATTTAATGTTGGCCTTAATTATAAATTAAATAATGAAGCGCCCAGAAAGTTTATTCAGGATACTACCTATTCAAAAATTAAAGAGCCTATAAAATTTAATGTTGTTTTAAGAGGCGGCATCAATGAAGGGGATTATTTAAACTTAGGGCAACAGCCATTTTTAGTTGTTTCTGCATATGCGGATAAACGCATAGGATATAAAAGCACCTTAACTTTTGGGGCAGATGTTTTCTTTTCTAAAGCTCTAGAAAAAGAAATCGAATATATTGCAGCGGCATTTCCAAGTTTTGGTGTGTCTGGGGACGAAGATTATAAACGTGTGGGCTTATTTGTAGGTCACGATTTGCATATTAATAAATTTGCTGTAGTGGCGCAATTGGGATATTATGTTTATTATCCCTATGAATTTGAAGGGAGAATTTACGAGCGAATCGGCTTAAAATATTTTATAAATAAAAAGCTTTTTGCAGCGATAACCTTAAAAGCCCATGGGGCAAAAGCGGAAGCGGTAGAGTTTGGTATAGGCTATCGATTTTAAAAAAAAATGAAAAAAATAATATACATAACAATTCTGTTTTTGGTACTTGCTTCTTGCGAAATAGATAATGTATCCGATTGTTTTCAATCTACGGGGTCGATTATTTTAACTGAAATAGAAGTAGAATCTTTTACAAAATTAAGATTTGAGAATGATATTTCCGTAGTTCTAAAACAAGACTCAATTCAAAAAGTGGTAATAGAAACTGGAGAAAACTTACTGAGTAATATTGAGGTGAAAGTGGAAGACGGTGTGTTAATTATAAAGGATAATCATGGCTGTAGTCTTAGCCGAGAATATGAAGTTACAAAAGCTTATATAAGTGTTCCTAATCTAACTGAAATAAGAAATAGTTCTCCAAGGGATATTAGAAGTGATGGGCTTCTTAATTTTCCAAGTTTGACATTAGTAAGTAATACAACAGGTAATATTGAGGGTTCTAATAAGAGTGGTGACTTTATACTTCAAGTAGCTTGCGAAAATTTTAGTGTCTCGGCAAATGGTCAATCCATATTTTATATAACTGGGGAAACTATAAATGCAAACCTTGTGTTTTCAGATGAATGGCCGCGATTTGAAGGGGAGAACTTTAAAATTGAAACCTTATCCATCTCCCAGCGTAGTGCTACTTATATGAAGATTTTTCCAGAAAATAAAGTGTCAGGACAAATTAGAGGAACAGGAGATGTAATTTTAGTAAACCGCCCAGATATTATAGAAGTAGAAGAATTTTTCACAGGTAGACTTATAATCGAAGATTAGTTTATATTTACGGGGTTTAAAAATTAAAATGAGGCAGCCCTTACTTATCCTTTTTTCTATTTTTTTTTGTTTCTCCCTTTTTTCACAAGAGGAGAAAAAACATTTTTCTTTAGAAGCAGATTATTTCTACGGAAACATACACGAACATAGTCCAGACATATCCCATTTAATTACAGGACACCCCAGCGGTATCTTTTTAGGCTTTAACAAAAACACATTTGGTTCTAAAGAATGGGAGCGTCAATATGGCTCTCCAGATTGGGGGTTTTCATTTATCTATCAAGACATGAAAGAGCCCGCTTTAGGAGAAAATTATGGTTTGTATGGGCATTATAATTTTTATCTATTAAAAAGAAATCTATTGTTTTCGGTTGGTACAGGTTTGTCTTATAATACAAATCCTTATGATTCTGAAAGTAATTTTGAAGATAATGCCTATGGAACTTCCTTATTAAGTACCACTTTTTTAAGGTTGAATTATGTAAAAAATAATATATGGAAAGGATTGGGATTTCATGCAGGATTTATGTTTGTTCATTACTCTAATGGAAATATTAAGGCTCCAAATACCAGCACCAATACTGTAGCGCTTAATGCAGGTTTAAATTATCAGCTAGATTATAAAAACCTTCCAGAATACAATAAGGAAAGGGATGGTTTAGATTATTCAGAGCGGGTTAAATATAATTTTGTTTTTAGATATGGATGGAATGAAAGTGATGTGATTGGACTAGGTCAACATCCATTTTATGTAGTTTCAGCTTTTGCAGATAAACGATTAAATTATAAAAGCACTGTACAGCTAGGTGCAGATGTTTTTTTTACTGAATTTTTAAAAGACTTAATTAAATATAGGTCTATTGCTTATCCAGAAGATGGGCTTACAGGAGATGAAGATTATAGAAGAATTGGAATTTTTGCTGGTCATGAATTACGATTTAATAAAGGAGCTTTTGTTTCGCAATTGGGCTATTATTTATATTGGCCTTATGAGTTTGAAAAAAGGGTTTATTTGCGGGTAGGTATAAAAAGGTATTTTTATAAAGATAAAATTTTTGCTGCCATTACTTTAAAATCACATTATGCACAAGCGGAAGGAATTGAGTTTGGTATAGGAGTAAGAATATAATTATTTAAAATGAAAAAAATAATTTACATAGCAATTGCTTTACTATTTATAGCTTGTGATTCAGAGAATGGATCCGATTGTTTTAAAAAAGAAGGAGCTATTGTTCAGCTAGATTTTGACTTAGCATCTTTTACTGAAATTGTTGTTTTTGAAGGGGTACAACTTTTTATAGAAGAAGGGCCTGAGCAAAAAGTGACTTTGGAATCTGGAGAAAATCTAATAGATGACGTTGAAGTAAAAGTTGAAGGAGCTTTGTTATCTATAATAGATGATAATACCTGCAATTTTATACGAGATTACAATATCACTAAGGTATATGTTACTTCGCCTAATATTACTAAAATAAGAAATAGCTCAAGTATAGAAATTGCTAGTATAGGAGTTTTAAATTACCCTGAGCTAACCTTATATTCAGAAAATCACGAAAACGAAGAATACTATCATAATAACGGGGATTTTAATCTTAATTTAAATGTACAAAAACTAACAATCGCTTCTAATGGCTTTTCTACTTTTCGTATAAATGGTAATGCAGATATAGCAGATTTTGGCTTATACTCTGGAAATACTCGAATTTTAGCAGAAAATTTAATCGTGAAAAATTTATATCTATATCATAGAAGTACCAATAAAATGTTGGTAAATCCTATAGAATCTATCCATGGGGAAATATTTGGTATTGGTGATGTAATTGCTAAAAACAGGCCTCCAATAGTTGAAGTTGAAGAACTTTTTATGGGAAAGCTTATTTTTGAGGATTAGTAAGTTCGGTAAAAAGAGTCTCTAAATTTGAGCCATTTAATGTGTCTTTCATGTTTTTATCATGAACGATCTCTCCTTTATTTATAATGATGACACGATCACAAATTGCTTCCACTTCTTGCATAATATGAGTGGAAAGTAAAACTGTTTTGTTTCCCTCTTTAGCTACCGATTTTATTAGCTCTCGAATTTCGATTAATTGATTTGGATCTAAACCAGTTGTAGGTTCATCTAATATAAGTATTTCAGGATTGTGAAGTAAGGCACTGGCTAAGCCTACTCGTTGTCTATACCCTTTAGATAAGGCTTCTATTTTTTTATTCGCTTCAGGGCTAAGTCCTGTTAAATCAATTATTTTTTCAACTTCAGATTTGTCCACATTATAGATTTCGGCATTAAATCTTAAATATTCTCTTACATACATATCCAAATACAATGGGTTGTGTTCTGGAAGATAGCCTATGCTTTTTTGAACCTTAATTTGGTCTTCTGTAACCGAATAATTATTTACAGCTGCATTGCCTCCAAAAGATTTTATATAGGTAGTGAGAATCTTCATCATCGTAGATTTCCCAGCACCATTCGGCCCTAAAAAGCCTACGATTTCTCCTTTATTAATGGAAAATGAAATGTTATTTAGCGCCTTTTGATCGCCATATGTTTTTGTGATATTTTCTACCTTTATCGACATAAAATTACTTTAGAACAAAATTACATAATAATAAAGTAAAAAATTGTTGCTTGTTTTTAATATTTAATTACTTTAGCCCCATCAAAACGAACAATGAACGTATTTATTACATTTAACAATTATTGGTTTTTCTTTTTTAAAGAAAGAAACGAGATTGTTGTGTAGTTAATTTATTATATTAATTATTTAAAAGTCTCGAATTTATTCGGGACTTTTTTTTTACACTAAATTTAAATATTATGAGTCTAAAAATTGCAATCCAAGGAATAGAAAGTTCTTTTCACGATATGGCTGTGAAAAAATTATTTCCAAATAAAGATGTAGCCTTAGTGATGTGTAACTCTTTTGAAAAAGTAACGGAATCTATCAATGATTTTAGTGCAGATTATGGGGTATTGGCTTTAGAGAACACCACTGTAGGATCTATTTTGCCTAACTATAACTTGATAGACTCTAATGATTTAGAAATTATAGACGAAGTTTTTTTAAATATACAAATGTATATTATGGCACTGGATTCTGAAACCATTCATGATATAGGAGAATTGCATTCTCATCCAGTAGCATTATTGCAGTGTAAAAATTACTTAAGAAAATTTCCTCCTCATGTAAAAATAATAGAAGGGAAAGACACTGCTTCAGAAGCGAAAAGAATTAAAGAAAACAATCTAAGAGGAATTGCTGCAATAGCAGGAAAACAAGTAGCTGAGAAATATGGATTGAAAATTTTAGAGAGTAGAATTCAGAATAATAAAGAAAATCAAACAAGGTTTGTCTTAATAGGAAAAAAAGTTTCGATACCCTCTCATCAAGTGGATAAAGCTACCCTTAAATTTAAACTAGACCATAGAGTTGGAAGTTTGTCTAATGTATTGCAATTGTTTAGTACATTTGACATTAGTTTAACCAAAATACAGTCGTTACCAATTATAGGTGAACCATGGCAATATTCCTTTTTTGTGGATGTGGTTTTTAAAGATTACGCTCTATTTCAAGAAGTGACTAAAGTGCTTAAAAAAGCAGTATTAGAACTTAAAGTAATTGGAGTTTACAAACAAAATATGGAAAATACACCTAGTCAAATTATTAACAACTTAGTAAATGAAAAATAACAAAAACTTAAAAACTTGGTTAGACCAAATGGAATTAAACCACCCTTTGGTAATTGCTGGACCTTGCAGTGCAGAATCTCAAGATCAGGTGTTAAATATAGCAAATCAATTAAAAAATACAGATGCTACTATATTAAGAGCAGGTATTTGGAAACCTAGAACTCGACCAGGAAATTTTGAAGGAGTTGGTGAAATAGGTTTAAAATGGTTAAAAAGAGCAAAGGATGAAACGGGTATGCAGACAGCTACAGAAGTTGCTAATCCTGCTCATGTAGAATTAGCTTTAAAAAATGATGTGGATTTATTGTGGATAGGTGCCCGAACAACTGTGTCGCCATTTATTGTTCAAGAAATAGCTGAAGCATTAAAAGGAACCGATAAAATTGTGTTGGTTAAAAACCCAGTAAATCCAGATTTAGCTTTATGGTTAGGAGCTGTAGAACGATTACATACTTCGAATATTGAAAAATTAGGAGTTATTCATCGTGGTTTTTCAACGTATGAAAAGACGAAATATCGAAATAATCCAGAATGGCAAATCCCTATAGATTTACAAAATCAATTTCCAGATTTACCACTTATTTTGGATCCTTCTCATATTGCTGGACGAAGAGATATTATTTTTGATTTATGCCAAACTGCTTTAGATTTAAATTATAACGGATTAATGATCGAAACACATCACGATCCAGATAAAGCGTGGAGTGATGCAAAGCAACAAATTACCCCTAAGGCATTAGAGCAAATGACCATAGATTTAAAGATTAGAAAACAAGAAGGGGAGGCAATAGAATTTAAAAATAAAATTGCCAATCTTAGAACAAAAATTGATGTAATTGATCATAAACTAACCGAAATACTAGGAAAAAGAATGGTCATTGCAGACGATATTGGAAAGCTTAAAAAGAAGAGCAATGTGGCTATCCTTCAAAATAAAAGATGGAATGAGATTTTAGGTAAAATGATTCTTGAGGGGGAAGACAATAATTTAAGTGAAGAGTTTATTTTAAAAATTTATAAAGCAATTCACCAAGAATCTATAAATCATCAAAAAAGAATGAATAAATGATTAAACTAAGTTTGTAATATGAATGGCATTGTCTATAAATCAACTGGTAGTTGGTATACTATAAAGACGGAACAGGGAACTTTTTATGAATGTCGCCTAAAAGGTAAATTTAGAATTAAGGGCATAAAAAGCACAAACCCTGTTGCAGTTGGAGATCATGTTGTTTTTGAATTGGATTTAAAAGGAGAGGATGGTATTGGTGTAATTTCAAGAATTGAAGAACGTAGAAATTACATTATTCGCAAATCGGTAAATCTATCCAAGCAAACTCAAATTATCGCTGCCAATATTGATATTGCTTTTTTATTAGTGACACTTAATAACCCACCTACATTCACCACTTTTATAGATCGCTTTTTAGTTACTGCAGAAGCCTATGGTATTAAAGCAGTATTGCTGTTTAATAAGATAGATACTTATTCACCAGAGGAACTTGGGGAAATTAAATTTTTAGCAAATTTATACCGATCTATTGGCTATGAATGTGTTGGTATTTCAGCAAAAAATGGAAAAAATATCGATACTGTAAAAGTCATGATGAAGGATAAGGTGTCTGTGTTTTCGGGCCATAGTGGAGTTGGTAAATCTACTTTGGTCAATAGCATAGAACCTTCTTTAAATTTGAAAACTAAGGAGATATCCGATCAACATTTACAAGGACAACATACCACTACTTTTGCAGAGATGTACGATCTTTCTTTTAATGCGAAAATAATAGATACTCCAGGTATTAAAGGCTTTGGTATGGTGGAGATGGACAAAGAAGAATTAGGGGATTATTATCCAGAATTCTTCAAATTAAAAAAACATTGTAAGTTTAATAATTGTATGCATATCGAAGAACCTAAATGTGCTGTAAAAGATGCTTTAGAAAATGAAGAAGTAGCTTGGTCTCGCTATAAAAGTTACCTTCAAATATTAGAAGGGGAAGATGAGCACTATAGGAAAGATGTTTATACCAAAGAATAAATTGCTAGCTTAATAAGCGTATAGAGTATGAGAGTAGTTTTGCAAAGAGTTAAAGAGGCATCGGTTACTGTAGGGGATAAAGTGATCTCGAAAATTGGGCATGGTTATTTAATATTATTAGGAATTGAAGCTGAGGATACTCAAGAAGATATAAATTGGCTTTCAGGTAAAATATCGAGATTAAGAGTATTTAGTGATGAGAATGATGCTATGAACAATTCTATAGTCGATGTGGATGGAGATATTATTGTAGTAAGTCAGTTTACCTTGCATGCATCCACCAAAAAGGGAAATAGGCCTTCCTTTATTAAAGCCGCACGTCCAGAGGTTGCCATTCCTTTATATCAATCTTTTATACAGCAGTTAGAAAAGAATCTTCAGAAAAAAATACAAACCGGAGAATTTGGTGCAATGATGGATGTATTCTTAATTAATGATGGTCCAGTGACGATATTAATGGATTCTAAAAATAAAAACTAAGTTTAAATAATTACAATATTATGAATCTTCAAGATGCACAACTAGCAGTAGACAAATGGATAAAAGAACATGGAGTTCGCTATTTTAATGAGCTAACTAATATGGCTCAGCTAACAGAAGAAGTGGGCGAGGTGGCGCGTATAATCGCTCGTAGATATGGGGAGCAAAGTGAGAAAGAAAGTGATAAAGATAAAGATCTAGGGGAAGAACTAGCCGATGTGGTTTTTGTAGTTTTGTGTTTGGCAAATCAAACAGGTATTGATCTTCAAAAAGCATTTGATGATAAAATGACTTTAAAAACAAAAAGAGATCATGATCGACATCAGAATAATGAAAAACTAAAATAATATGTTTCAAAAAATAATTTCTACCCAAGGGTTTTGGAAATCGGTAATGTCATTAGGAATTGCGTTTTCTTTACTATTTGTAATAATCAAATGGGCAATTGAAGGGTTTGATTCGGCCTATTTTTCATCTTTACAGAATCCAGTTTCCTTTGTTTTGGGTTTATTAGTAGGGGGATTTATTTATGGGTTTTTAGTTACTTTCGGGAAATTTAGAGGGAAACTAAAAAAAGAGGAAGAAAGAAAGTGAAAGCAATATTATCCTATAAAAAGAGTCAGAACAATTCCTTTTTAATTACTATTCCAGGTTCTAAAAGTGAATCGAATAGATTATTGATTTTACAGGCTTTGTATAAAAATCTTACTATAAATAATTTATCTACTAGTGATGACACCCAATGTTTAATCCAAGGATTGGAAAGCAATAATGGAACTGTTGATATTCATCATGCTGGTACCGCCATGCGTTTTTTAACTGCTTATTTTGCTTCTAAGGAAAATACGGATATTACATTAACTGGGAGTAATCGAATGCAAGAGCGGCCTATAAAAATATTGGTGGATGCTTTAACAAAATTAGGGGCAGATATTAATTATTTAAAAAATGAAGGCTTTCCTCCTTTAAAGGTAAAAGGAAAGTTATTAGAGAAATCCACCTTAAAAATTAATGCAAATGTGAGTAGTCAATACATCACGGCATTAATGCTTATAGCACCTTCTTTAAAAAACGGTTTAAAAATAGAATTAGAAGGAGAGATTACCTCCATCCCTTACATTGAAATGACTCTAGATTTACTTCAGAAAATAGGGGTTACTTGTAGTTTGGATCAAAATTGTATTACAATCGAAGCGCTTCGCGAAATTAAAGATCTTAGTATTGATGTAGAATCAGATTGGAGTTCGGCTTCCTATTTTTACAGTATGGTTGCACTTTCTGAAAATATGGTTATCACTTTAAAATACTTCCGGAAAAATAGTTTACAAGGAGATTCAGATTTAGCTGAGATATATAAATCACTAGGAGTTTCTACCGAATTTAATAGTTCTGAAAACACCATTACCCTTAGAAGAAATGATAAAAAGGTTTCTTCATTTCTTGAACTGAATTTAAACCATACACCAGATATTGCGCAAACTATTGTGGTAACTTGTTTGGGTTTAGGCATAACTTGTAAATTAACAGGCCTAAAAACATTAAAAATAAAAGAGACCGATAGGCTAGTAGCTTTAGATGTTGAATTGAGTAAATTAGGTGCAAATTGTAAGATTACAAATGACTCTATCGAGTTGTTGTCTTCTTCAGAAATAAACCCTAATATACTGATAAACACTTATCAAGACCATAGAATGGCTATGGCTTTTGCGCCACTTTCTTTAGTTACTGCTATAGAAATAAAGGAACCAAATGTGGTCTCAAAATCCTACCCTACCTACTGGGAAGGCCTTCAGAATATAGGAGTTGAGGTGCAAATAAAATAATAAACCTTTATTTACTTGACAACCCCTATGTTGAGATTGTATATTTGCAGCTTTTAATTTTAAAACACGATACATTATGGGAATGAAACTCTCTAAATTTAATTTTGATCTTCCAGAGGAACTATTAGCCGAATATCCTGCACCACTTAGGGATGAATCTCGCTTAATGGTCTTAAATAGAAAAGACCAGACTATTGAGCATAAAATGTTTAAGGACTTGATCAATTATTTTAATGAAGATGATGTTTTGGTTCTTAATAATACAAAGGTTTTTCCTGCTAGATTATATGGGAATAAAGAAAAAACTGGAGCAAGAATTGAAGTGTTTTTATTAAGAGAATTAAACACAGAAACTAGACTTTGGGATGTTTTAGTAGATCCAGCAAGAAAAATTAGAATAGGGAATAAGCTTTATTTTGGTGATGATGAGTCTTTAGTAGCTGAAGTAATTGATAATACTACTTCTCGTGGGAGAACTTTACGTTTTTTATATGATGGTCCTTACGAGGAATTTAGAAAAAAATTAACCGATTTAGGAGAAACGCCACTTCCAAAGTACATAAAAAGAGAAGTAGAACCAGAAGATAAGGAAAGGTACCAAACCATTTTTGCAAAAAATGAAGGTGCAGTAGCTGCTCCAACTGCTGGATTACACTTTTCAAAACATCTATTAAAGAGATTAGAAATTAAAGGAGTAAACTTTGCTGAAGTAACATTACATGTTGGTTTAGGTACTTTTAGTTCTGTTGAAGTGGAAGATTTATCGAAGCATAAAATGGATTCTGAAGAGATTCATATCAATAAGCTTGCAGAAGATATTATAAACAGAGGTATTACAGAGAAAAGAAGAATTTGTGCAGTGGGAACAACTGCAATGAGAGCTCTAGAGAGTTCAGTTTCTTCTAATGGTACTTTAAACGCTTATGATGGTTGGACAAATAAATTTATTTTTCCTCCATACGATTTTAGTATTGCAAATTGTATGATTACTAATTTTCATACTCCAAAATCTACATTATTAATGATGGCAGGTGCTTTTGCTGGTTATGATTTTATTAGAGAAGCATATGATGTTGCGATAAAAGAAAAATATCGTTTTTACACCTATGGTGATGCGATGCTAATTATATAATTATTATAAAAATCCTGATTTAAAAATCAGGATTTTTTATTTTATAAAGGTTTGATTTTCAAATATCAAATTAATAAAGTACCTTAGTATCCTTGTTTTACTAAAGAACAAGTTGGGGGATGAAAAAACTGATACTTTTATTTTTCTTATTTACTATTATATATACTTCTTATTCTCAAGAGGTAGGTAGTGAAATACCCGTTAGTTGGACAAAAGAATTTAAAGAACAAAATAGATCTGAAATTACGCCTATTGTTTTGTCTGAAATAGCTTTAGAAGCTATAATTGCAGAGGATAGTATTAACGATTTAGATAAAAGCCTCCCTTGGCGATATGGGATTTCTAGACCTATATTATTGGATTTTGAAAATGATGGTGTATGGACAGATTTGCCCAGCGGTGGAAGAATATGGAGAATTGCTATTCAATCACCAAATGCAATAAATTTAAGCATCAACTTTAATAATTTCAATTTGCCTTCAGGGGCAAGACTTCATTTATATAATGAAGATCATAGCGATATTTCTAAAACCTATTCCAATGCCCAAAACAGAGACAACAAATTATTAGGTTCTTGGTATATTACTGGAGATTTAATTTTTGTAGAATATTACGAGCCATCAAATAGTTCTGGAACACTGAATTTAGAAATTGGGAGCGTGATACATGGATATAGAATGGGACAGATAAGACAATATGTAAATAGAGGACTAAATGATTCTGGTGCTTGTAATTACGATGTGAATTGCTCAATAGGATCCGATTTCGATTCTAAAAAAGATGTTTTAAAAAAGGCGGTTGCACTTCTTAATCTAGGTAATGGCTATTTATGTTCTACTACTTTAATTAATACTACATTAAACAATAAAGAGCCCTATTTATTAACCGCAAATCATTGTTTGGAATATAGCGATCCATCTTTTTGGTCCGTGCGATTCAATTGGATGAGCCCTAGCCCAGTTTGCGCTGAAGAAGAAGAAAGCTTAGATATACAAACTAATTTTACAATTAGTGGTGCAGAGTTACTTGCAAACAATTCTACTAGTGATTTTGCTTTAGTTCGACTATTTAATGATATTCCTATTTCATGGGATGTATCTTTTGCAGGATGGGATAATACAGATAATTTACCAGATTTTGAAGTGGGTATACACCATCCCAACGGAGATATAATGAAGATTTGTAGAGATGATTCAGGAGCAGTAAGAGAAAATGCTAACGGAACAGATGTTTGGCTCATCGGAGGTACGTCCGTTGGGACTGGAGATGGATGGGAAGTAGGTACCACTGAAAGTGGTTCCTCTGGATCTCCATTATTTAATGAAGAGGGTAGAATTATTGGTCAATTATACGCTGGTCAGTCTTCCTGTGATGGAACACAAGATAATAACGATTACGATATTTACGGGAGGTTCGGAGTTTCTTGGGATTCTGGGAATACCCCACAAACAAGACTAAAGGAATGGTTAGATCCAAATGGTACTGGGCAATCTACAACAGAGACCATTCAAAATGTTTTAAATACCACAGAGTTTGATGAATTAGGTTCTCTTGATATTTATCCAAACCCTGCAAGTTCAGCCATTTCAGTAATTAATGGTATGTATCCAGGACTTAGCTATAACTTCTATAATGTACTAGGACAAAACTTATTATCTGGTTCTTTGTCAAATACGATTAACGAGATTAATATTGATAGCTTAGAGGAAGGGATTTACTTTCTTTACTTAATAGATAAGAATAGTAATGCGGATATTACTAAAAAAATAATTATCGAAAGATAAATTAGAATTTTATAGTTAAAGTATAAAGCCTCTTTTTTTAAAATTAAAGGGGCTTTTACTATTTTAAAATATGATATTTTTGCAAAACCATGATTACAAAAAAGAAAGACATACGCGCATTATCAAAAGAAGACCTTAGGGCTTTTTTTGTAGGTATTGGAGATAAGGAATTTAGAGGCAACCAAGTTTTCGAATGGCTTTGGAGCAAGGGGGCGCATAATTTTGAGGATATGACCAATATCTCTTTACAAACTCGAGAAGTCTTAAAAGAGCATTTTGTAATTAATCATATAGAAGTAGATCATCTTCAGAAAAGCGCAGACGGTACCATAAAGAATGCTGTAAAGCTTTTTGATGGACTGGTTGTAGAATCGGTATTAATTCCTACTGCAACAAGAACAACAGCTTGTGTATCTACACAGGTAGGTTGTAGCTTGGATTGTAAGTTTTGTGCAACGGCAAGGCTAAAAATCATGCGAAACTTGAATCCAGATGAAATATACGATCAGGTAAAGGCAATAGATAAAGAAAGTAGATTGTATCATTCAAGGCCGCTTTCTAATATTGTCTTTATGGGAATGGGAGAGCCTTTAATGAACTATAATAATGTATTAAAGTCAATCGATAAGATAACTTCTGAAGAAGGATTAGCAATGTCCCCTAAACGAATTACGGTTTCTACCTCTGGAGTTCCTAAAATGATAAAGAAGTTAGCCGATGATGAAGTGAAATTTAATTTGGCTGTATCCTTACATTCTGCTATTCAAGAAACTCGAGAGCAAATCATGCCTTTTGCGAAAAAATTTACATTAACAGATTTAAAAGAGTCTTTAGAATATTGGTATGAAAAAACAAACAGAAGAATAACCTATGAGTATGTAGTATGGGAAGGGATTAATGATGCTGCTGAAGATATAAATGCATTGGCGAAATTTTGTAAATATGTACCTTCTAAAGTTAACTTAATAGAATATAATCCTATAGATGATGGAGAGTTTAGACAAGCTTCTAGTCAAATCACTAACAATTATATAGCTGCTCTAGAGAAAAATAGAATCCCGGTTACGGTAAGAAGAAGTAGAGGGAAAGATATAGATGCTGCCTGCGGACAGTTAGCAAATAAGCAATAAAAAAGAGCGGCAATTGCCGCTCTTTAAAATATATTTATTTAAAACTGAAATTAGTTCTTAATAATTTTGAAAGTTTTTGAGTTTCCATCAATACTTACTCTAGCAACATAAATTCCTGTTTCAAGAGAAGCTAAATTAATAGTTTCATTAGCGTTAGAAAGTTTTTGAGAAACTACTTCTTGTCCTAATAAGTTGAACAATTGTACGTTTTCTAAAGCTGTACTTGCAGTAAGATTTAGTTGACTATTTCTTACATAATAGTTAAAGTCATTAAAAGAAGCATCAGCAATACTTAAGGTTGCAGCTTCCACTTTATAATCATCCGTTTGGAAGATAAAAGAATCTTGAGCTACATAATGAATTGCAATATAAATTTGTTCACCGTCATAAGCAGAAATATCATATGCATATTCTGTATACACATCAACAGGAGCTTGTACTTCACCACCACTTAAATTAACTGTGAAATCTGCAGCATCGTTTCCTGTATTTGAAAGTAATACTTCAAATCTTTCAAGACCATACTGGTCAGTTAAAGATTTTCCCCAAAAACTAAAAGTAGATCCTGTTGCACCTGCTAAGTCAATTGCAGGGCTCATCATATAATCATCGTTTAATAAAGTTGTTGAAGCAAAGAAGTTTAACATCTTGTCACCAGTTCTTGCAACCCAAACAGGATTTTGATCAGCGTTTTCAGTTTGTGTTCCAGCAGGATCTGGAGTTGCCATAGATGGGTTAAATACAATCCCAGTACCAACGTAAGTTTCATTTACGAAATCATAATCAGCAGATCCATAAGTAGCACCTGCATCATTATCTAATTGAGTCCATTCTCCAATTACATCAACTTCAAAATCTGTGTAGTCTTCAAAACTATCTTCCCAGATAGTAACTTGTGCGTTCATTGTAAAAGCAACAAATAATGCTGCTAATAAAGTAATTTTTTTCATAATGTTTTTTTTGTTGTTGTTATTAATACCCCAAATATAAGAATTATTAGGTGTTTTCTTTTGCACTATTATAGTAATTTTAACTTATTTTTGATATTCTATGAAGATCGTTTCACAAATTAAAACACCGATAGAATATGAAATGGAGCTTTTTGAAAAAAAGTTCTTGCTCTCTATGTCTTCTAAGGTTTCCTTGCTAAATCGCATAACTCATTATGTAGTAAATCGTAAAGGAAAACAAATGCGTCCCATGTTTGTTTTTTTAATAGCTAAAATGATAAATAATGGAGTAGTAAATGATAGAACGTATCGTGGTGCTTCCGTTATTGAATTAATCCATACTGCAACCTTAGTTCATGACGATGTAGTAGATGAAAGTAATAGGAGACGTGGTTTTTTCTCTATAAATGCACTATGGAAAAATAAAATAGCCGTTTTGGTGGGAGATTATTTGCTTTCAAAAGGTTTATTACTGTCTATAGATAATGAAGATTTTGATCTACTCAAAATTATTTCTGTTGCAGTAAAAGAAATGAGTGAAGGGGAGCTGTTGCAAATTGAAAAAGCACGAAAGCTAGACATTACGGAAGAAATTTATTATGAGATCATTCGTCAAAAAACGGCTACATTAATTGCAGCCTGTTGCGCCATGGGAGCGCAATCTGTTAATGCACCTAAAGCAGAAGTAGAAGCTATGCGAAAGTTTGGAGAATTGATTGGTATGGCTTTTCAAATTAAAGATGACCTTTTCGATTACGGAAGTGAAAAAATAGGAAAACCTACAGGTATTGATATTAAGGAGCAAAAAATGACTCTTCCTTTAATCCATACTCTTAATCATTGTTCTGAGAAGGAAAAAAAATGGATTATTAATTCTATTAAAAATCATAATAAAGATAAAATCAGAGTAAAAGAATTAATTGCTTTTGTAAAGGAAAAAGGGGGATTAGATTATGCAGTCTTAAAAATGAAAGAATACCAACAAGAAGCACTTCTAATTCTACAAGATTATCCAGCATCTACTTATAAAGACTCTTTAGTGATGATGGTTAATTATGTAATTGATCGGAAAAAATAACCTTCAGATAAAAATTGTAATTGCTAGTATATTTACACTTTTTATTTTACCTAATACCTAATACCTAATACCTAATACCTAATACCTAATACCTAATACCTAATTTCTAAACCCCAGGCAACTATTTTAATATAACTTGCGTCTATATAAATAGAAGCGTTATGATAACACAATCCATTTGAAAGTTGTTTCCTTACATAAAAACTATCAATCTCTTATTCGGAAAGCGAGTAAGGGGAATAAGAGATCGCAACACCAGTTGTTTGAACTCTTTGCACCTAAAATGTTTAGTGTATGTAGACAATACCTCAAAAATAAGGATATTGCTGAAGAGGTTATGCTTACGGGGTTTTTAAAAGTTTTTACACATTTAAAATCCTTTAATTCTGAAGGTAGTTTTGAAGGCTGGATTCGAAGAATAATGATTAATGAATCCATATCGCAACTTCGGAAAGAGAAAAAAATACTTTTTGATGAAGAAGTGGCTCTCGATAATTCGATGAATTTTGTCACCTATTTAGAAACCGAATTGGAAGTAGAGGAAATTCAGAAAATCATAGATACTTTACCTGAAGGATATAAAACAGTTTTTGTGTTATATGCTGTAGAAGGATACAAGCATAGTGAGATTTCAGAACTATTACAAATATCTGAAGGTACCTCTAAAAGTCAGTTGTTTAAAGCTCGAAAAATGCTTCGCTCAATTATTGAAAAACAAAATAATGTGAATTATGGAACCCATTAAATTTGAAGAACATATCCGCGAGAAATTACAAGAAAGAGAAATCTCTCCTTCCCTTAAATCATGGGAAAAACTGGAAAAGCATTTAGAGAAAACCAAGCCGAATAAAAAAACAAATAAATCATTATGGTTAGCTATTGCAGCGGGTTTTGTTGGAATATTAATAGTGACTTCATTTGTTTTTAAAGAAGATGTTTTTTCGCCTCAATCTTCCCCGCAAATAGTCGAAGAAACGATTCCAGACGATGGAAACACTCCTATTGAAAACAATGATAGTGTTGTCATCAATAATAAACAAGATCCAAAGGATGAGATAATAGAAACGCCAAAAGAAAAGGCTATAAAAACCATTCCATCTAAAAAAGAAGATGCTATTGCAGTTAATACTAAGAAAGAGAGTTCATCAACAGAAAACAATAATATAAAAGAGGCGGTTTCTGTTGAAGATAAAACCGAAACAAAAGTTGTAAAAGAAGAAAGTAACGAGGATGTTTTTATCAATTCAAAAGTAGAAGAGGTAGTTGCCCAAGTGCAAGCTCTTCAAGAAAGTGATAATGCGGTAAGTGCTGAGGAGATAAATTCATTATTATTAAAAGCCCAAGGTGAAATTCATTCTCAAGAAATTATAAATAATAAAAAAGTGGACGCTACAGCACTTTTAAATATGGTAGAATCTGAGTTAGAAACAAGTTTTAGAGATAAGGTATTTGAAGCGCTGGGAGATGGATATGAAAAAGTAAAAACTGCAGTTGTAGAACGGAATAATTAAATCAAATATAAAAGTCACTTTGTTAAAAAAGTGAATATTCATCAAAATCAATCAAAAAACAATCAATTATGAGAATCATTACATTAAGCATCTTAATAACACTTTGGTTATTGCCAATTAATGCCAATTATGCGCAAGAGGTGGATATAACCATTACGGTAGAGACCTTAGAGGGTTCTAAAGAAAAAATCATTAAAGAAGAAAAGGATGCCTTAAAAAAGGAGGTAGAGAGTATTAATGAGCGATTGGAAGAAAATGAAATAAATCAGGCAGAAGCCGATAAATTAAAAAGGGAAGCAGCAGAAAAGCATGCACTCAATATTGAAAACAGAATTGCAATTATCGATAATAAGATAGCATTATTAGAACGTAATGGAGAAGAAACCATCGTGCATATTGGAGAAAACAAAGTGATCGTTGATGTTTTTGATGATGGGGATTTTGTAAGTGTATCCTTTAATAAAGAAAAGAAATTCGATAAAAGAACTTCAAGTAGATTGGTAGTTGCTTTCGGACTTAATAATTTAATAACAGAAGGGGAGTCTTTTAATGATACAGAGATTAAAATTGGAGGAAGTAGGTTTTTTGAATTGGGTTGGGCTTGGAAGACAAGAGTTTTTAAGGATAGCAATTGGTTGCGAATTAAATATGGGTTTTCTTTTAGTTGGGATGGTTTAAAGCCAATAGATAATCAATATTATGTAGATATTGGAGAAGAAACAGTATTGATGGTGCACCCACAAAATCTGGACAAGGCAAAACTAAGAGTAGACAAACTAATCTTTCCCGTTCATTTTGAGTTTGGATCTTCAAAAAAGAAGGAATACACAAACTATTTTAGATATTCAACTTATAAACAGTTTAAGGCTGGAATAGGAGGATTTGCCGGTTTTAAAATGAGTTCTCGTCAAAAATTAAAGTATAGTGAAGAGGGGTCAAAGAAAAAAGAAAAAATTAAAGCTAGTTATAATACCAACAATGTAATGTATGGATTAAGCGGATATATTGGTTGGGGATGTACAGCTTTATATGTAAGATATGAAATCAACCCTTTGTTTAAAAACAATCCTGTGGATCAACACAATATTTCTATGGGATTACGTTTTGACATGTAACCATCACTAATATTTGTTTTAATTTTTATAAAGCTTCATTCTTTACATAAAGAGTGAAGCTTTTAAATTTATGTTGTTAATAAATAAGTACGAATAAAAACTCTCTTTTTTAATCAGAATTTCACATCTTTGAATACTTATTATGATTTCAAAAGTTACCATAGATAATGTGTTTGAAGCCGCTCGATTAGAGGAGGTTATTGGTGATTTTGTACAATTAAAAAAAGCAGGAGTTAACTTTAAAGGATTAAGTCCCTTTTCAGATGAGCGTACTCCTAGTTTTGTTGTCTCTCCTGTTAAGCAAATTTGGAAAGATTTTTCTAGCGGAAAAGGGGGGAATGTAGTTTCCTTTTTAATGGAACACGAACATTTTACCTATCCGGAAGCTATTAAATACTTGGCTAAAAAATACGGAATTGAAATAGAGGAAACCATACAATCCGACGAACAAAAAGAACAGGCTGACGAAAGAGAAAGCCTTTATTTAGTTAGTGAATATGCGAAAAAACAGTTTCATAATACCTTATTAAAATTAGAGGAAGGTAAAGCGATTGGTCTTAGTTATTTTAAAGAGCGGGGATTTACCCAGGAAACTATCGAGAAATTTATACTAGGTTATTCACCCAATCAATGGGACGCTTTTACCGATAAGGCAATTAGGGATGGCTATCAACTTGATTTTTTAGAAAAAACTGGATTGACCATAGTAAAAGGAGAAAAACAATTTGACCGATTTAAGGGAAGAGTAATGTTTCCAATTTTAAGTATGAGTGGTCGTACTTTAGGGTTTGGTGGTAGAATATTAACCAATGACAAAAAAGCTGCAAAATATCTTAATTCTCCAGAAAGCGATATTTACCATAAGAGTAAAGTGCTTTATGGTATTTATCAGGCAAAGCAAGAAATTGCAAAAGAGGATAATTGTTATTTGGTAGAAGGATATACTGATGTGATTCAGTTTTACCAATCTGGAGTTAAAAATGTAGTGTCTTCTTCTGGAACTGCATTAAGTCCAGATCAAATTCGGCTTATAAACAGGTTAACCCAAAACATTACTGTGCTATTTGATGGAGATGCTGCAGGTTTACGCGCTTCTTTAAGAGGAATAGATCTTATCCTGGAGCAAGGGATGAATGTGAAAATTTGCACCTTCCCAGAAGGGGAAGATCCAGACAGTTTTGCGAAGAACAACAGCTTAGAAGAGCTTCGTTTATATTTAGAAGACAACGCACAGGATTTTATTAATTTTAAAGCTTCATTATTAGCATTAGAAGCTAAAAATGATCCTATTAAAAAAGCAAACACCATTCGAGATATGGTGGAGAGTATTGCGAAAATTCCAGATGTAATTAAACAAGAAGTGTATTTAAAAGAATGTTCCAGAATCATGGATATTTCTGAAGAAGTTCTGTTTAATACCCTTGCACAAATACTTAAGAAAGATAGAAAAGATGCTGGAAAACAAGTGCCAACAAGTAATAAGGCATTTGAAGTTATCCCTTCCAAAAAAGAAACGATTAAAAAAGTAGATTTTCAATTTCAATTAGAAAGAAAGATAATTGAGCTATTGTTATTATACGGTTCTGAAGATGAGGATTTTGAAGAGTTAACTTTAGAATCTAGTGAATCAGGAGAAATAACCTATAAATCTGAAATTATACAAACTAAAGTTTACGAAAAAATTTATTTGGATTTACAAGAGGATGAGATTGAATTTGCAAACGAAGGCTTTAAAAATTTGTATTTTGATATAATAAACAACTTTAACCAAAAGGAAGAATTTAAAATAGATATATTTATCAATCAATTGCAACCGGAGAAATCGGAAGCAATTACACATATATTAATGGACGATGAAAAACATGTTCTCCATAATTGGCTTGGAAAAGATATTTATGTGAAAGATAAAAGTCAATCTATTTCACAAGTAGTAAGTGAAACAATTTTAAATCTTAGGCGTCATTTAGTAACACTAAAAATTAATGAATTAGCTGAATTGATTAAGGGTATAGAGGATGATGATCAAAAGAAAAATACATTAATAGAAGCCGTTGATTATTCAACCCTTAAAAAAATACTTTCCGATAAACTAAATAGAGTGTTATAATTTCTTATTATCCAAATTGAAACATTCTAGATTGGTGTATTAAATCTGCCAAGTTATCCACTTTAAGCTTTTTCAATAATCTAGTTTTATAGGTGCTTACAGTTTTTTCATTAATGTTTAATGCCGCAGCAATATCTTTATTACGTTTCCCACTAGAAAGAAGATTTAATACTTCAATTTCTCTTGAGGATAATTTTTTATAGCGACTGATAGCACTAGTTTCTCCAACATTACGACTGGTAAAAGTTGAGGTCAATTCTTCATTTAAGAAAATTCCACCTTTTCTAATTTGCTTTAATGCTTTTAAAAACACTTTTGAAGAAGCGGTTTTAGGAACATAACCAGCGGCACCAGATTTAATAGAACGCAATGCATAAATTTCTTCAGGATGTGTAGAATAAATTAATACACGTAATTCTGGAAATTTAAGTTTAATACCTCTTAAGGCATTAATACCACTAATTTGTGGCATATCTATTTCCATGATTAGAATATCAGGATTTAATTCCTCGAGTTTCTGATATAATTCATTCCCATTATTTGCTTTACCAACTATTGAAAAGTTAACGTCCTTTTTAAGTAAACAGGAGATTCCTTTTCGGGTAACAGGGTGATGATCAGCTATAACAATTTTCTTCATTTTATTTCAAATTTTTTAACAAAAAATAAAAACATAAGATGGGGGTAAATGTTCTTGAGGATTTGTAATCTTTTTACTACAATTCAAATTTATTAAATAAAAAAGGGATACAATTATAAATGAGGGAAATTTCGTTCAACTTCACGAATACTCGTTGAAAACCTCTTATTATTTAAAATCCTGTGGGATATTACATACGGGAATGGGCTTCACTTTGTGTTGGTTGATTTTATTCAATCTATTATATAATTCAAATACAGTTTTTTCTCGATTAATAAAGTCTGAAGGTGAGTGATTTAGATCTTTCATTTTCATTGCCCACTCTAATTCATCATAACTTGCTCCAATTTGATCTTCATCTGTTCTGTCATCTCCAAATAAGCCATCAGTAGGTGAGGCGTTTAAAATAGATTGAGGAACATTTAAAAGAGTGCCTAAGGTATAGACTTCACTTTTCAATAAATCTGCAATTGGGCTTAGGTCAACCCCGCCATCTCCATATTTAGTAAAAAAGCCAACGCCAAAATCTTCTACCTTATTACCTGTGCCAACAACGAGGTAACGATGAAGTCCGGCAAAGTAGTACAAACTAGTCATACGTAATCGCGCACGAGTATTCGCTAAAGATAAATCCAATAAAGAACTGTTTGCTGGTATTGGATTTTGGTTTTTAAATTCCTCAAAAACTGAAGTTAAATTAATCTCTTCATTACTAATATTAGGATAATTATTTTTTAATTGTTCAATATGCTCCTTTGCTCTGTTTACTTGACTTTTAGCTTGGTGAATTGGCATTTCAACACATAAAGTTGGAAACCCTGTTTTTGCACATAGACTGGAGGTGACGGCAGAATCTATACCACCACTTACTCCAATAACAAAGCCTTCCATATTAGAATTATTTGCATAATCTTTTAACCAATTTACGATATGTTCTATTACTTTTTTAGTGTGCATCTTGTTGTTTTATATAATATCTTTGCAAGGCAAAAATAACCTAAACTAAAATTAATAAAAAGGTTTAACGTTAAACAGATGCAATATGTTTTAAATATGAAGAAATACCTAATAGTATGTGTCCTAATTTTTGCAATTAGTTGTGCTACAAAGAGTGATGCTGAGAAGGAGATCGAAAAAATTTCGATGGATCTAGAATTTGTACGATTCGACAAAATATTTGGAGAAGCAAAAATTGAGGATATCCCAAAACTAAAAAAGGAATACCCCTCTTTTTTTCCTGAACAGTATCATGATAGTATTTGGGTTCAGAAAATGCAAGACACTCTTCAGCAACAGTTATATATTGAAGTAATTAAAACGTTTCCTACAGAAGAAAAATTAGAAGAAGAGTTAGAAGAGCTTTTTCAACATATAACATATTATTTTCCGCAAATTTCAATCCCATCGATTGTAACAACTACATCTGATGTAGATTATAGAAATAAAATAATTCTTTCGGATGATTTGTTGATTATAGCTTTAGATACCTATCTAGGAAGTGAGCATCCATTTTATGTGGGAATCCCAAAATATGTTTCCCAAAACATGAATAAAACACAGATTCTATCTGATGTTGCAACAATATATGCTAAGGATTTAGTGCCAAGACCTAGAAAACGAAATTTTTTGTCACAAATGATTTATTATGGAAAGATATTGTATTTAAAAGATTTGTGGATGACCTCTAAGTCAGGTTCAAATAAAATTGGATATACAGAAGAAGAATTTATTTGGGCTGAAGAAAATGAGTCTGAAATTTGGAGGAATTTTGTTGAAAATGAATTTTTATATAGTACAAACCCAAAGTTACCTTCTCGATTTATTAATCCTGCACCATTTTCAAAATTCTATTTAGAAATAGATAATGATTCTCCAGGAATGTTAGGTAGGTATATTGGTTGGAAAATTGTACGTTCTTATATGGAGCATAATTCAGTAAGTCTTCAAAAATTATTAACCTTAACAGCAGAAGAAATATTTAATTCTTCTAAATACAAACCAAAAAAGTAATGACTAAAAAACACAATTCAGATATCACCGTTAATGTAACTTTAGATGAAAATAAGATTCCAGAAAAATTACATTGGTCTGCCAAAGATGGTGGAATAGATAGAATGGAGTCTAAAGCGATATTTATGTCGGTTTGGGACCATAGTAATAAAGAAGCATTACGAATCGATTTATGGACAAAAGACATGCCTTTGGATGAGATGAAAATATTTTTTCACCAAACTTTAACTGCAATGTCAGATACCTTTGAGCGTGCTACTGATGACGAAAAGATGAGTGCTACTATGCGTGATTTTTGTGATTATTTTGCAGAGAAATTGGAAATTAAAAAGGGAGAGTAAGCTTTCGCTTATTCCATTTGATTATTTACCTCACCAATATATTTTAATAAGTCCTCTCGGCCAGTACTATGGCTGGAGGATGTGGCAAAGTATTTTGGCATTTCTTCCCAAGTTTCTAGCATTTTTTGGGTATAGGTATCAATATTCCTTAGTAAAGCATTGGGTTTTAACTTATCCGCCTTAGTAAAAATAATGGAAAATGGAATCTGATTTTCGCCCATCCATTGCATAAATTCCAAATCTACTTTTTGAGGCTCGTGACGAGAATCGATTAACACAAAGGCCAATAATAATTGTTCTCTTTTTGCAAAATATTCGGTTATAAATTTCTGAAATACTCTTTTGCTGCTTTTAGAGACTTTTGCATAACCATAGCCTGGCAAATCTACTAGAAACCAATTTTTATTAATTAAAAAATGATTGATTAATTGTGTTTTTCCTGGCCTTCCTGATGTTTTTGCAAGACTCTTTTTTTGCATTAACATATTTATAAGAGATGACTTTCCTACATTAGATCTTCCTATAAAAGCGTATTCTGGAAGTTTTTCCTTGGGGCATTTAGCAACATCACTGTTACTAAGAATAAATTCAGCCGATTTAATTTTCATGGGTAATTTTTGAAAGCTAATAAATTTTTAAAAGCCGTACAGTTTATTTTTTTCTAATCACTAAAACTTTCGTTCCGAAAGCCAAGCTGAAAGAATGTTATTAAATTCATCTGGATGTTCCATCATAGCCGCATGACCACATTTATCAATCCAATACAAATCTGAATCTGGAAGTAATTCATCGAATTCTTCAGCAACATTTGGTGGTGTTACTTGGTCATTCTTTCCCCAAATAATACAAGTAGGAGTATTCATATTTGGTAAATCTTTTGCCATATTGTGGCGTATTGCACTTTTTGCAATAGCCAAAGTTCTTATTAATTTGTTACGGTCGTTTATAGATTCAAACACCTCGTCAACCAATTCTTTTGTGGCAATAGCTGGGTCGTAAAAAACATCTTCCGCTTTTTGTTGAACATACTCATAGCTCCCTCTTTTAGGAAAAGAACCTCCCATAGCACTTTCGTATAACCCGGAACTTCCGGTGATTACTAATGCTTTTATTTTTTCGGGAAATGATTTTGTACAATACAAACCTATATGTCCTCCAAGTGAATTTCCTAATAGAATCACTTCCTTAAAACCCATATGATCTATAAAGTCGGACACATATTTAGAAAAGTGTTTTACATTGGTTTTAAGTAAAGACATTTTATATATCGGTAATTCTGGTAAAAGAATTCTATATCCTTTTTCAGGGAAAAAATCAGTAACCCCTTCAAAGTTACTTAAGCCTCCCATGAGTCCATGAAGTATTATAATTGGCGTTCCTTCACCAATGTCTAAATAAGTAAATTTTCCTTCTTTTTTAAGGCTGTGCTTCATAGTAGGGATTAGATTTTACTTAGCAAAAGTAAGCATTTTTATTTTCTAATATTATTTATATACAACGCCTTGTTTATCAAATTTTTAAGATTAGAAAGGGAAGAGGTGGTAAAACTTATCAACAATGTGGTAATTTGTGGGAAAATGTGGTAAAAGTTCTATATATTTGAAACTATAATTACTTAAATAAAACCTTCATGCTCAATTTAATTGGGACATACGAGTGCAAAGCAGATGTGAAAGGACGAGTGATGGTTCCGGCAGCATTAAAAAAGCAATTAGCTCCAGTAGCTACGAGCGGTTTTGTGATTAAGCGAGCTGTTTTCCAGTCTTGCTTAGAGTTGTATCCGATGGAAGAATGGCAATTGTTAATGGAAAAGATGAGTAAGCTAAATCGTTTCAATCGCAAGAATAACGATTTTATTAGAAGGTTTACTGCAGGTGTAAAAACAGTTGAAATGGATTCTGCAGGGAGATTATTAATTCCCAAAGATCTTTCTTCTTTTGCTGGAATTGAAAAAGAACTAGTGATTTCCTCAGCAATTAATATTGTTGAAATCTGGGATAAAAATAAGTATGAACAAGCTATTAATGAAGCAGCCAGTGATTTTGCTGACTTGGCTGAAGATGTAATGGGAGACGAAAGCGATGCTAATAATGGAATATCATAATCCGGTATTACTAACCGAAACAGTAGATGGTCTTAACATCCAACCCAATGGGGTTTATGTGGATGTGACTTTTGGTGGAGGCGGGCATTCTCGAGAAATTTTATCAAGATTAGGTCCCAATGGAAAGTTAATTGCTTTTGATCAAGATAAGGACGCTATAGAAAATTCATTGGATGATCCACGGTTTTTATTAATCAATGAAAATTTTAGGTACTTAAATCGTTTTTTGCGTTTTCATAACTATAAAAACGTTGATGGAATTTTAGGGGATTTTGGTGTGTCTTCACATCAATTTGATGTTGCTGATCGTGGTTTTTCAACTCGGTTTGAAGCAGATTTAGATATGCGAATGAATCAAGATTCTAAATTCTCTGCTTTAGATGTAATAAATAAGTATTCAGAGGAACAGATTAAAAATGTTTTATTTCAATATGGGGAGCTAAGATCTGCTGCAGGAATGGCGAGAGTCATTGTAGAAGCAAGACAGCAGAAAAAAATTATTTCCAGCGAAGAATTGAAAAAGGCATTGGGAAGGTTTTTACCAGTTCATAGAGAAAATAAAATATTGGCTCAAATTTATCAAGCGATTCGCATAGAGGTAAATCAAGAATTAGAAGTTCTTAAAGAATTTTTACTGCAAACGGAAGAAGTATTAAAGACAGGCGGGAGATTGAGTTTGATTTCATACCACTCTTTAGAGGATAGATTGGTAAAGCGATTTATGCGGAATGGGTTGTTTGAGGGAGAACCAGAAAAGGATGTTTTTGGTAGAGTGGAAGTGCCGTTTAAAAAAGTAGGGAAATTTATCATTCCATCATTTGAAGAAATAAAAGAAAATAATAGAGCAAGAAGTGCAAAACTTCGAATTGCAGAAAAACTATAAAAAAATCAATCTCGAAGATTCGGGATGTTATATGAAGCATAATTTTTACAACATATTAAAAGGAAAATTTTTAGTAAGCGATGGTGCTTTCAAAAATTGGCGTTTTATAATTTTTTTATCTCTTTTGGCTTTGGTTATGATTGCCAGCTCTCACAGTGCAGATAAAAAGGTTCATAAAATTGCACAACTTAATAATGATGTAAAAGAATTGAAGAGTGAATATTTGGATGTCCGTATGATACTTATGCGATCCAAAATGGAAAGTGAAATAATAGCCTCGATGTCAAAGCGAGGACTTCAGCCTTCCATAACGCCTCCACAAAAAATCTTAATAACAACAAAAGAATAACGCGGTGTCCATAAACGAAAAGAACATATCGACCCGCTTGTATTTTGTAGCAGGAGGTATGTTCCTCTTTGCATTACTTATCATTATTAAATTAGTGAATATTCAATTTGTTGATGGAGACAAGTATCGAAAATTAGCTAAAAAAAATACGATTAAGAACTCTGTAATTCCTTCTAGTCGTGGCAATATTTATGCTGACGAAGGAAGTTTATTGGCTACTTCGGTTCCAAAGTATGATATCCGATTTGATGCAGTTACAGTTACTTCAGAAAGGTTTAAAGAACATTTACCTGCATTGTCAAAGGAGTTAAGTGAAATGTTTGGTAGGCCTGCTTCTTATTATCAAAATAAATTTAGAAAGGCTAGAGCTAACAAGAATAGATATATGTTGGTTGCTCGAGATTTGGGCTATTCGGAATATATAAAAGTAAAGAGTTTTCCATTATTCAATTTAGGTCCTTATAGAGGAGGGGTTATCGTAGAACAACGTACTGTAAGAGTTCATCCTATTGGAAAAATTGGAGAGCGTACTGTTGGAAATGAAATTAGAAACAAACCTGGTGTATATGAAGTAGGTTTAGAAGGTGCTTTTGATAGCTTATTAAGAGGAAAAAATGGGAAAAGGCTTAAACAGAAAATAGCTAAAGGACAATGGAAGCCTGTATATGATGAAAATGAAATAGAGCCTCAGGATGGTTTAGATATTATGACAACGCTTAATGTTAATATCCAAGACATAGCTCATCATGCATTGTTAAAGCAAATGGAACATTATGAAGCGGAACATGGGACGGTGATTGTTATGGAAGTTGAAACAGGAGAAATAAAGGCAGTTTCTAATTTAGGTAAAACGCAAAATGGAAAATATTACGAGAAACTGAACTATGCTGTTGGAGAATCTCATGAGCCTGGCTCTACTTTTAAAGTAATGGCTCTGATGGCTGCTTTGGAAGATAAAGTGATAGATACTAGTACGGTGATCGACACTAAAAAAGGATGGAAAAGGTTTCATGGTAGAACTATATACGATTCAAATCAAAGAGGTTATGGTGAAATTTCTGCAGCAAAATGTTTAGAGGTCTCTTCAAACATTGGATTAGCAACCATAATTGATGAAGGCTATTCAGAAGATCCTCAAAAATTTATTGATCGATTAGAAAGTTTTGAAATAGCAGATTCTTTAGTATTGGGTATTCCTATACTAGGCGAAGGAATTCCTATGATACCTGAACCAGGACATCCAAAGTGGAGTAAAAATGCATTGCCTTCTATGGCTTATGGGTATAACCTTAGACTAACGCCATTGCAAACACTAACTTTTTATAATGCCATAGCCAACAATGGAGTTATGGTAAAGCCAAGATTTATAAATGAAGTTCAAGCTTGGAATGAGCCTATTTTGGTTTTTAAAAAAGAGATAATCAACCCTCAAATATGTTCTCTGGAAACCATCTTGCAAATAAGAGAAATACTTAAAAACACAGTAGTCAGAGGAACAGGTAAAAAATTATACTCTCCTTATTTCTCTATGGCGGGTAAAACTGGAACAGCGCAAACAGAGTATTGGATGAGTGATTGGAAAGAGAATAAGCGATATGTTTCTTCATTCGCGGGTTATTTTCCTGCGGAGAATCCTAAATATTCTTGCATAGTAGTTATTCATAAGCCCAGTACCAAAAAAGGATATTATGGAGCAGATGTTTCAGGCCCTGTATTTAAACGGATTGCTCAAAAAATATTTACAGATTCCCCACTTCTAGCAAAAATCAACAATGTAGATGAAGAAGATATACTGATTACGAATGATTATGAAACTTATTATGCCAATGCTCAAAAAGAGATGTCTAATGTGCCAAATGTTTTAGGTATGGCTGGTATGGATGCAGTTTCATTATTGGAGAATATTGGGCTTAAAGTGAAAATTATAGGTAATGGGGCTGTTTCAAAACAATCTATAGGTTCAGGGAAAAAAATAACTAGAGGAGAACAAATAATACTTTATTTATCGTGATTCAACTAAAAGACATATTATATAAAGTAACGATCGATAAAGTGATCGGGAATACTTCAGTTGCCATCACTAATATTGAATTTGATTCAAGAGAAGTTAAGCTTAATGATGTTTTTGTAGCGATTAATGGTGTCATTTCTAATGGTCATGAATATATAAAGAAAGCTTGTGATCTTGGTGCAATTGCTATTATATGTGAAGAATTACCGAAGGAAATTGTTAATGGAATTACCTATGTTCAGGTTGCAGACTCACATGCTGCATTAGCAATTATGGCTGCGAATTTTTTTGATAATCCATCGGAAGGATTACAACTAGTTGGTGTTACTGGGACTAATGGAAAAACAACAATTACTTCCTTATTGTACCAACTCTTTAAGTCTGCTGGGTATAAAGTAGGCTTGCTTTCCACCGTAAAAATTATGGTAGATGATACAAGATATGATGCTACCCATACTACTCCAGATTCTCTTACCATCAACAGATATTTAAAAGAAATGGTGGATGCTGGTGTAGACTTTTGTTTTATGGAAGTAAGTTCTCATGGTATTCATCAAAAACGTACCGAAGGGCTTCAATTTAAAGGTGGAATCTTTACCAATCTTTCTCATGACCATTTAGATTATCATCAGAATTTTGCAGAATACAGGGATGTTAAAAAGATGTTTTTTGATCAATTACCAAAAACTGCATTTGCTTTGACTAATGTGGATGATAAAAATGGCAAGGTGATGCTTCAAAATACCAAAGCGAAAAAATACAGCTATGCTTTAAAATCGATTGCGGATTATAAAGTGCAAATTCTAGAAAACCAATTTAGTGGCTTGTTATTGAAATTAAATAACAATGAATTATGGGTGAAACTTATCGGAAATTTTAATGCTTATAATTTACTTGCCATATATGCAACTGCAGAATTATTAGAATTGGAAGCTTTGGAAACATTGCAAATAATGAGCACTTTAGAAAGTGTAGATGGTAGGTTTCAATATTTGGTTTCAGAAAAAAACATTACATCCATAGTGGATTATGCACATACTCCAGATGCTTTGAAAAATGTGTTAAATACAATTAATACGATACGTACAGGTAATGAAGAGTTAATAACTGTCGTGGGTTGCGGTGGCGATAGAGATGAAACGAAAAGGCCTAAGATGGGGAATATTGCTGCCTTACTAAGTACCAAAGTGATTTTTACAAGCGATAACCCAAGAAGCGAAGATCCAACTGCAATTATTGAAGCTGTTGAAAAAGGGGTGCCTGTAGAATATTATAATAAGACATTATCCATCACCGATAGAAAGCAAGCTATAAAAACTGCTTGTCAATTGGCGAAGGATGGAGATATCATTTTAGTGGCAGGTAAAGGCCACGAGACCTATCAAGAAATTAAAGGAGAGCGCTTTGATTTTGATGATTTTAAAATAGTAACGGATTTTTTAAACTCCCTAAACAAATAATTATGCTGTATTATCTGTTCGATTTTTTAGAAAAAAACTACCAAGTGCCAGGTGCTGGACTTTTTCAGTTCATCACTTTTAGAGCTGGATTAGCTGTGCTTTTTTCTTTATTAATCGCAACGGTATATGGGAAGAAAATTATTAGCTATTTGCGTAAAAAACAAATTGGAGAAACGGTAAGAGATTTAGGATTGCAAGGTCAAAATGAAAAAACGGGAACTCCTACCATGGGAGGGATCATTATTATCCTAGCCACAGTAATTCCAGTATTGCTTTTTGCAAAACTTGAAAACATCTATGTAATTCTTCTATTGGTGACTACCGTTTGGATGGGTACTATCGGCTTTATTGATGATTATCTTAAGATAACTAAAGGTAATAAAGATGGGCTTTCTGGAAAATTTAAAGTGATTGGGCAAGTAGGTCTTGGGCTTATTGTTGGTGCAACTATGTTTTTTCATCAAGATATTACCGTAAAAAGACAAAAAGTAAGTCCTTCAAATTCTATAGAGAATGTAGCCCAGAGTCATATTCCAGAATTTTATCCAGAAGAGAAAACACTATTAACAACGATTCCTTTTGTTAAGAAAAATGAATTCAACTACGAAAGCCTTATAAGTTGGGCTGGAGAAGATGCAAAGAAATATGTTTGGCTGCTATTTATTCCTATTGTAATTTTTATTATTACAGCAGTATCTAATGGAGCAAACTTAACCGATGGTATTGATGGACTTGCAGCTGGTACATCTGCAATAATAGGGGTAACTCTTGCGATTTTTGCTTGGGTTTCTGGGAATGTGATTTTTTCAGATTATCTGAATATTATGTACATCCCCAATACCGGCGAACTTACCATTTTTATCATGTCGTTTGTGGGAGCGCTCATTGGATTTTTATGGTATAATGCCTATCCAGCACAAATATTTATGGGAGATACAGGAAGTTTGACAATAGGTGGGATTATAGCTGTAATTGCTATTGCTATTCGAAAAGAATGGTTGATTCCTATCCTATGCGGTATTTTTTTAATGGAAAATTTATCGGTGGTGATGCAGGTAGGATGGTTTAAATATACCAAGAAAAAATTTGGAGAAGGAAGGCGAATTTTTAGAATGTCACCTCTCCATCATCATTATCAAATAAAAGGATTTCACGAAAGTAAAATTGTAACTAGGTTTTGGATTGTCGGAATATTTTTAGCGATTCTAACTATAGCAACATTGAAAATTAGATAGATTAAAGTGAGGAGTTATGAGTTATGAGTTATGAGTGAAGAGTGAAGAGTGAAGAGTGAAGAGTGAAGAGTTGAAAAAAAAGAAAAGAGAATAAAGATAAGATAGCTTAGCGCCTTTGCGTCTTTTCGAGAACTAAAAAAAAGTGAAAAAAAAGTCAAAACTCGTAGTGCTAGGAGCCGGTGAAAGCGGAGTTGGAACCGCAATTTTAGGGAAGAAAGAAGGGTTTGAAATTTTTGTTTCAGACTTCGGAAAAATAAAAGATAAGTACAAACAAGTTCTTTTACATCATGAGATTTTATGGGAAGAAAGTGGTCATTCTGAAGCCAAAATTCTTTCAGCAGATATAGTAATGAAAAGCCCTGGGATTCCAGATACTGCCCACATTATTATTAAGCTAAAAGAAAAGGGTGTTAAAGTGATTTCTGAGATTGAATTTGCTTCCAAATTTACCGATGCAAATATCATTGGAATAACTGGAAGTAATGGAAAAACTACCGTTGCAACTATGGTATACCAACTTTTAAAAGACGGAGGCTTGCAGGTTGCTTTAGGAGGTAATATTGGAGATAGTTTTGCTAAGGAAGTTGCTACTGAGAATAATGAAAACTATGTGTTGGAGTTAAGTAGTTTTCAGTTGGATGGTATCGAAAGTTTTGCGCCACATATTTCAATATTAACCAACCTTTCTCCGGATCATTTGGATAGATATGATAATGATTATTCAAAGTATATCGATTCAAAATTTAGAATTACAAGAAACCAGACTACTGAGGATTATTTTATTTACGATGCAGACGATGAAAAGATTAAAGAATGGCTTTCTAAGCATACCATAAAACCTCAATTACTGCCTTTTTCGGTAAAAAAACAATTAGAAAAAGGAGCATTTATAAAAGATAAGGAAATAATAATAACAATAGATAACACCAAATTTACTATGCCAATCGCAAAATTAGGATTACAAGGACAGCACAATATTAAAAACGCCATGGCGGCTTCAACAGCTTCAAAACTGTTGAACATAAGAAAAGAAACCATTAGGAGAAGTTTAGAAAACTTTCAAGGGGTAGAACATCGTTTGGAAAATGTACTTAAAATCAATAATGTAAAGTACATCAACGACTCTAAAGGGACTAATGTGAATGCTACCTATTATGCTTTGGATAGCATGGAAACACAAACAGTTTGGATTGTGGGAGGAGTAGATAAAGGCAATGATTATAGCGAATTGTTTTCCTTGGTTAATGAAAAAGTAAAAGCCATTATTTGTCTTGGATTGGACAATCAAAAAATAATAAACGCCTTTGGTAATGTGGTGGATATTATGGTAGAAACACATTCTATGCAAGATGCTGTTCAAGTTGCATATCGATTGTCTAAAAAAGGGGATTCAGTGTTGTTATCTCCAGCCTGTGCTAGTTTCGATCTTTTTGAAGATTATGAAGATCGTGGGCGACAATTTAAAGAGGCAGTTAGAAATTTATAATATTAATAAAGAATGAATAAATTATATCAACATATAAAAGGAGACAGAGCTATTTGGGCTGTGGTTACCTTGTTGGCATTATTTTCATTCTTACCAGTATATAGTTCTAGTAGTAATTTGGCTTATTTATATGGCGACGGAAATACATTTAAATTTTTATTAAAACATTTCGCGCATTTAATATTAGGGTTTGCAATTTTATACGGAATTCATAAAGTGCCATATCATTATTTTAAAGGCTTATCAATTATTGGTGTTCCGATAGTTATTTTATTGCTTATTGTAACTATGAGTCAGGGGACTACTATCGATGGCGCTAATGCTAGTAGGTGGATTCGGGTTCCTTTTGTGGGGGTAACATTTCAAACTTCCACACTTGCCTCAGTAGTATTATTAACGTATATAGCTCGTTATCTGTCTAGAGTTAAAGACAAGACGATTAATTTTAAAGAAACAATTTTGCCTCTCTGGTTGCCAGTATTTTTAATATTGGCACTTATATTACCCGCCAACTTTTCCACAACAGCTATCCTATTTACTATGGTATCTGTTTTGTTATTTGTTGGCGGTTATCCAAAAAAATATTTGGGAATTATCTTTTTAGCAGGAGCTTTTATGCTGACCTTTTTTATTGTTACTGCAAAAGCCTTTCCAGATGTTTTTCCTAATCGAGTAGATACTTGGATTAGTAGAATAGATAACTTTATAGATGATGAAGAAACTCAGGCAGATTATCAAATAGAAAAAGCTAAAATAGCTATTGCTTCTGGAGGCCCTTTGGGCTTAGGTCCTGGAAAAAGTATTCAAAAAAACTTTTTGCCACAATCCTCATCCGATTTTATTTATGCAATTATCGTTGAGGAATTTGGTTTAATAGGAGCATTATTTTTAATGTTCCTATATCTATTATTGCTATTTAGGTTTGTAATTGTTGCACATAAAGCGAATACTGTTTTTGGAAAATTATTAGTTGTAGGTGTTGGTTTGCCAATTGTGTTTTTGGCATTGATCAATATGGCAGTTGCCGTAGAATTGTTTCCCGTTACAGGACAAACATTGCCTTTAATTAGTAGTGGAGGGTCTTCCATTTGGATGACATGTTTAGCGATTGGTATGGTGTTGAGCGTTAGTGCACAAAGAGAGATAGTAGTAGATGAAGATAAAGAAGAAAACCCATTAGATATTTTAAGTGAAGCCATATAAATTCATCATATCAGGAGGAGGAACAGGGGGACATATTTATCCTGCAGTAGCAATTGCTAACGAATTAAAGATAAAGTATCCAGATGCTGAGTTTTTATTTGTTGGAGCAAAAGATAGGATGGAAATGGAAAAAGTTCCAGAAGCAGGATATGTGATTAAAGGACTTTGGATTTCGGGACTTCAGAGAAGTTTATCTATAAAGAATTTAATGTTTCCTTTTAAGTTAATTTCAAGTCTACTGGCTTCTAAAAAAATATTAAAAAAGTTTAAGCCTGATGCTGCTATTGGTACAGGAGGATATGCAAGTGCGTCATTACTTAAAGTTGCTTCAAATAAAGGGATTCCTTGTTTGATACAAGAGCAAAATTCTCATGCAGGAATTACAAATAAGTGGCTAAGTAATAAAGTAAAAAGCATCTGTGTTGCTTATGAGGGAATGGAAAAATTCTTTCCTTCTGAAAAAATTAAGCTTACTGGAAATCCGGTACGACAAGACTTAATTGATATAGATTCAAAAAGAGAAGAAGGGCTAGCGTTTTATAAATTAGATCCAAGCAAAAAAACAATATTGGTTTTAGGTGGAAGCCTAGGAGCGAAAAGAATAAATGAACTTATTGATGATTCCTTAGGTCTATTTTCAAAATTAGAGGTGCAAGTAATTTGGCAATGTGGTCGTTTTTATTATGAAATATATAAAGATAAAGGTTCAGGAAACTTACAAGTTCATGCCTTTTTAAATCGAATGGATTTGGTATATGCAGCCGCAGATATTATCATTTCGAGGGCAGGTGCATTATCGGTTTCAGAATTGTGTTTGGTTGGAAAACCAGTAGTTTTTATCCCTTCGCCAAATGTAGCCGAAGATCATCAAACTAAAAACGCTTTGGCAATTTCAAAAATGAATGCAGCGTTATTAATTAAAGAAAGTGAATTAGAAGATAGGTTTGAATCAGAATTCTCCAGTTTAATTTCTTCAGAAGAAAAACAAATAGAATTATCTAGAAATATTAAAAGTTTAGAAAAGCCAAATGCTGCTAAGGAAATTGTAACAGAAATAGAACGAATAATCAAAAATAGAAATCAAGTTTGATCCATGAATAAATTAGAAAACATACAAAATATATATTTCGTCGGTATCGGCGGAATTGGTATGAGTGCCTTGGCACGCTATTTTAATCTTCAGGGAAAGAACGTTTTTGGTTATGATAAGACACCGTCCGAAATTACTAGAAATCTTATGGATGAAGGGATTTCAATACAATTTGAAGATAATATTTCTAAATTACCATCTGAGATAAAAGATCCAGAAAATACATTGGTAGTCTATACCCCAGCGATTCCAAAAAGCAATGCTATAATTACTTGGTTTGAAAACAAAAAATACGACATACTAAAGCGAGCACAGCTTTTAGGGGAAATTTCTAAAAACAGTATTTGTTTGGCAGTTGCTGGTACGCATGGAAAAACTACAACTTCTGCAATTTTAGGTCACTTATTAGCAGATTGCAATAGATCTGTAACCGCTTTTTTGGGTGGTATTTCCGAAAATTATAATTCTAATTTAATCTGTCAAGGAAATGATTTGATGGTGGTGGAAGCAGACGAATTCGATCGATCTTTTTTACAATTACATCCAGATATTGCTTGCATCACATCTATGGATGCAGACCATTTAGATATTTATGAGGATTCTTCAGATTTAGAACAAACCTTTGTAGCTTTTTCAAAATTGCTTTCCAATAGCGAAATGCTATTGTATAAAAAAGGACTTTCATTAGCAGGAAATTCAGTTTCCTCCACAGAGGATGCAGATTTTCAAGCGACAAATATTCGGATAGAAAATGGCAGTTATGTATTTAATTTAAAAACACCTTTTGAAGAGATAAAAGGTTTGCAATTTCATTTGCCTGGACGTCATAATTTATTTAATGCGGTTACAGCATTGGGTATGGCAATTCTTGCAGGTACTCCAACCGATTGCCTGCATAAAGCACTAGAAAGCTTTAAAGGCGTAAAAAGAAGATTTACCTATAAAATTAAAACCGAAAGTTTGGTTTTAATAGATGATTATGCACATCATCCAACAGAGATTGATGCCTTATTTCAGGCAGTAACCGAAATGTACCCTGAAAAGGAGAAATTAATTGTTTTTCAACCACATTTATTTACAAGAACGCGAGACTTTAGTATAGGCTTTGCCAAAAGTTTATCTCAATTTAACGAGGTGATTCTATTGGATATTTACCCTGCTAGGGAAGAACCTATCGAGGGGGTAAACTCTTATTGGTTATTGGATAAAATAAGCATAGCAGATAAAAAATTAGTGTCTAAAGAAGCACTTCCGGAAGCAGTAAAAAACTCTAGAAGTATGGTAAAGCTCCTTGTAGGTGCAGGAGACATAGGGGTTGAGGTTGATAAAATAACTAAATATTTAGGCTATGAAGATTAATTGGAACGTCATAAAATTTTTGGTAATAACGGGCTTAGTTATCTTTTTATTTAGCTTTAGTAAACAGCGAAATGAAGAGAGAAACCTCACGAAAATTGAAGTAGATTTTAAGAATGATAATACTCTTTTTATCACTCAAAATTCGGTTAATAAATTGTTAATACAAAATATTGATAGTGTTACGAGCATAGGTAAAGAAACTTTAGTTTTGAATAAGATGGAAGAAAGTTTGTTAAAAAATCCGATGATTAAAAATGCAGAGGTTTTTGTGACAATAGATGGTTTGTTAGGGGTGAAAATAGAACAGCGAAAACCAATAGCTAGAGTTTTGGGATCACCAGATTTTTATATTGATGAAGAGGGTACAAAGATGCCTTTGTCAACAGTGTATTCAGCAAGAGTTCCAATTGTTACCGGAAATATAAATAATGATTTTACAGACATTACAAAATTGTTATTGAAAATTAATGAAGATGATTTTATGATGGAATGTGTTATTGGCTTGCAAATTCAATCCGATGAAACCATCCATTTGAAAATACGTAAGAACGATTTTAATGTGCTTTTTGGGAAGCCAATTGCTATTGAAAATAAGTTTCAGAAGTTTAAAGCATTTTACAAATTAACAAAGCAAGAAGGATTGCTTTCAAATTACAGTTTAGTGAATTTAGAATTTAACAACCAAGTAGTCGCCACAAAAGGGAAAACCAATGGATAATAATAAAATAGCTGTAGGATTAGATATTGGTACTACCAAGATCGTTGCTATGGTTGGTAAGTATAACGAGTATGGTAAGCTAGAGATTTTAGGAATTGGTAAAACTAAAAGTTTAGGAGTGCATAGAGGAGTTGTAAATAATATTACACAAACCATACAATCCATACAACAAGCAATACAAGATGCAGAAACTGCTTCTGGAGAAAAGATCACCGAAGTAATAGTGGGTATTGCAGGGCAACATATTAGAAGTTTACAACATAGCGATTATATTACTCGAGAAGATAGTGAAACAGTTATAGGCGAAGAGGATATCGACACCTTATGCAACCAAGTTTTTAAATTGGTCATGTTACCTGGCGAAGAAATTATTCATGTGCTTCCGCAAGAATTTAAAGTAGATGGGCAAAGTGAAATAACAGAACCTATTGGGATGTATGGCGGAAGATTAGAAGCTAATTTTCATGTGGTTGTTGGGCAGGTGTCCTCTATAAAAAATATTGGACGATGTGTAAAAAGCGCAGGTTTAGCCTTATCTGGAATCACACTTGAACCCTTAGCTTCTGCTAATGCAGTATTGGGACAAGAGGAAAAAGAAGCAGGTGTTGCATTAATAGACATAGGAGGTGGAACTACCGATTTGGCCATTTTTAAAGATGGAATAATTAGGCATACCGCTGTGATTCCTTTTGGAGGAAATGTGATAACTGAAGACATAAAAGAAGGCTGTTCTATTATTGAAAAACAGGCGGAATTACTTAAAATAAAATTTGGTTCTGCTTGGCCAGGGGAAAATAAGGACAACGAAATTGTTTCTATTCCTGGACTAAGAGGAAGAGAGCCTAAAGAAATAACACTTAAAAACCTTTCTAAAATTATACATGCACGTGTGATTGAAATAATTGAACAGGTGTATTTAGAGATAAAAAATTACGGACACGAAGAGCAAAAGAAAAAGTTAATAGCTGGTATTGTTCTTACTGGTGGAGGTTCTCAATTGAACCATTTAAAGCAGTTGGTAGAATATATTACTGGAATGGATACACGAGTAGGGTTTCCTAATGAGCATATGGCTGGCGATAGTGATTCCGAAGTAACAAGCCCTATGTATGCAACAGCAGTAGGTTTGGTATTAAATAGTTTAGATAACAGCGATATACAAACCGATGTTAGTAAGCCTGACGAAGATGAAATTGAGGGTGAAGAAGTAATAGAAGTATCTCAGGAAGTAGAAGAACGCAAAGAAAAAAAGAAAAAAAATAGATTTTTTGATAATTGGGCTGAAAAATTTAAGGATTTTTTAGATAACGCAGAATAATCAATAATCATAAAAATATAATAGACTAATAAGATTATGCAACAACCTCACAAAACTAACTATTATGAGCAGTAAAAAAGAAATAGACAACATTTCGTTCGACATGCCAAAAAACCAATCCAATGTAATCAAAGTCATTGGTGTTGGTGGCGGTGGTAGTAATGCCATTAATCATATGTTTAATCAAGGGATTAAAGGTGTGGATTTTGTTATTTGTAATACCGATGCTCAAGCCCTCGAAAATAGTTCTGTACCTGTAAAAATCCAGTTGGGAGTAACCCTAACAGAAGGATTAGGAGCGGGTGCAAATCCACAAATTGGAGAACAATCTGCAGTAGAGAGTTTAGAAGAAATTAAAAACATGCTTGCTACCAATACCAAAATGATATTTATCACTGCGGGTATGGGAGGAGGTACTGGTACTGGAGCTGCACCAATTATTGCGAAAATGGCAAAAGAGTTGGGAGTACTTACGGTTGGTATTGTAACCATTCCTTTTCAGTTTGAAGGAAAAATGCGTTGTGAGCAAGCAAATTTAGGAGTTGAAAAATTAAGGAATAGTGTAGATTCATTAATTGTTATCAATAATAATAAATTGCGTGAGGTATATGGAAACCTAGGTTTTAAAGCAGGTTTTTCTAAAGCAGATGAGGTTTTAGCAACTGCTGCTCGTGGAATTGCAGAAGTGATAACACATCATTATACTCAAAATATTGATTTACGAGATGCCAAAACTGTACTTTCAAATAGCGGGACTGCTATTATGGGAAGTTCTATAGCAAGTGGTTCTAACAGAGCAAGTGAAGCTATTTCTAAAGCTTTGGATTCTCCATTGCTAAACGATAATAAAATTAAAGGTGCAACCAATGTATTATTATTAATTGTTTCAGGTTCCGAAGAGATTACTATTGATGAAATAGGTGAGATTAGTGATTATATTCAGAGTGAAGCAGGGCATGGCGCTAATATCATTATGGGGGTTGGTGATGATGAATCTTTAGAAGAATCTATCGCTATAACTGTAATTGCTACAGGTTTTAATCCAGAACAACAAAACGATATTGTAAATACCGAAGCAAAAAAAGTGATTCATATTTTGGAGGATGAACAACGTGCTGAGCAAGTGCTTTTAAGTAGTCCTAGTGAAACTAATGAGAATATAATTTCAACACCAGAAACAGTAATTCAAAGGGAAGAGGAGCCTATTATAAAACATACGCTTTTTGATGAGGATGAGGAAATGGTAGAAGTGGTTGCAAAAAAACCATTTGAAGATTATATTGAAACTTCTGCTTTATTAAAAGATATCGATGTTAGTTATGAAGAGATCGATATTCATCATTTAGCAGAGTTTAAAGAGGTTAATATTGATGAAATAGATATCAATGAGTTTGTGATAGTTGATTCAAGTAATAAGAATTTAGAAATGGGTTCAGAAGAATTTACAGAAGTAAATCCTGCTGAAACTGACGATCAGATTTTAATGTTCGATATGCCTGTAGATCCTGTGCATAAAGTAGCAGCAAAGCTTTCTAATAATGATAATGAATCTGAGGATAATTCTTTTAAAGAAATAGAAACCATTGTAAGCAATATCGAAGACATTGAAGTAAGAGATCACGTAGAAATAGTTCCTATTACCGAAATATCTAAAAAGGAAACCGTACGCTACAGCCTAGATGATTATCAAGATGTAGAAGATCAACTTACCAATGCAAAACCAAAGGAAGAAGAAGTTTCCGAAGAGGAAATTGTTTTTGAAAAACGAACAATAGAAGCACCCCAAGAAACACAAGTAGAAGAGTCTAATGACCCTTTTAATACTCCAATTTCAAAACTGTTAAGTGATCGTACTGAAATTCGTAAAAAACAAATGAAGGAGTTCAATTATAAGTTTAAAAATAAGTCTTCTCACATAGATGATATAGAAAATCAACCTGCTTATAAACGAATGGGAATTGAGTTGGATGAAGCAGCTAGCAGTCAAGATCAAAATATTTCTAGAATATCATTAAACAGTGATGATGACGATATCGATTTTAGAACCAACAACTCTTTTTTACACGATAATGTAGATTAATCTATGCTTAAAGCTGAAAAGCCTGAGAATGAAATTTTATTTTGTTTTTGGGCTTTTTTTATGCCTTGATATTTGCACTTTAAAAAAGTATCTTTGCAGTCTATTTAAATAAATATTATGAGCCTACAAACCCAAGTAATGGATGCAATGAAAATTGCAATGAAAGCAAAAGATGCTGGAGCTTTAGCTGCTTTAAGAGCTATTAAATCTGAATTGTTATTAGCAAGTACAAGTGCTTCTTCGGGAGAACTTACAGAAGCGGATGAAATTAAAATCCTTCAAAAGTTAGTAAAGCAACGCAAAGAAAGTGCAACGATATTTAGCGAACAAAATCGGGAAGATTTAGCAAAACCTGAACTGGAACAATCTGCGGTTATTGAACAATTTTTGCCAGAGCAAATGAGTGAGGAGGAAGTGGCTAAAATTGTTGAAGAGATTATTGCACAAGCCGGAGCTAGTTCTATGAAAGATATGGGAAAAGTAATGGGAATGACCAATAGTAAATTAGGAGGTAAGGCCGATGGTAAAACAATTTCAGGAATTGTAAAAGCTAAATTGTCTTAATAAAAGAATTCTATCTTAAATATTGAGGTTAAAAAAAGGTTCAACTTTATCATTGAACCTTTTTTATTTACATTAAAAAGCAATATTTACATTCCTAATAAATTCATTGCTTTGTTTAATACCTTAGGGTTGTTATTAACCCAATCCATCACTTTACTAGATAGTTTAGGGTCGTTCATAACAGATTTCATAATACCACTAACAGAACTTTTATTTTCACTGTATATTTTACTTAGGCTAGATTTAGCTTCAGGATCAGATTTTAAATGTCCTATAGCCATTGCGCCAAATTCTTCATTTTCTACTAGCAAATCTTTTATTTGACTTTGAACTTCTTTAGATTGTGATAATGCAGAAGATGTATTAGTAGGAGTTGTTGCAGAACTTACAGAAGTAGGAATTTTTTGAGCATATGCGAAATTAGTAATTGCTAAAATAGATAAAATTAAAAGGATTTTTTTCATGATTGTTTTTGTTATTTATGTTAATATTTTACGAAGATAACAATTTTTTAAACACGCACACATTGGCTCATAGGTATTGGTATTTAATTTGTTATCAATATTTCTAGTTTGTTTATTTTTATAAATTCCTCATTTCTACTCTTATTAAAAAGGAAAAACAAAGATTTTATGAAAAATATTAGGCCTTTTGATATAATCTGTTTTTTTTGAATTGCATAAATCAAAAAAAGTATAAGGAATTTAAATTTTTAAACTCCTTATACTTTCATTATCTACTATTCCTGAATTAAATAAAAAGAATAAATAGAATTACTTCAAGATTCATTAATTATTTAGTTTCAGATTGTTGAAGTGCTAAATTATAAATTACTAATCCAAATCCAATTTTATTGATTGCATCTGCAATATTATAAAAAATATCCATGCTTAAGCCACCAAAAATACCTTCGTACCATCCTGGTGTACCCGCCATATATCCTACTGGGTAAATAGCCCAACCTACAAGGACGAACCAACATAATATTTTGTGTGCTTTTTGAACAGAACCGCCAGCAGATTTAGCTAGCTTTGCAGCCCCGCCTAGCCATATTTCATATACTATTGCAAAATATGCAATACCAGAAATAAGACCCCATATCTGTGCATTTTCAGGATCTACACCTTCACCGAAATATCCAGTAACTAGCATCACAACGGAAAATAAAATTAGTTTCCACATTAAGGATTTTTTAGCACCAGCTACTTTAAGGATTAGATAGAATTCAACACACATTAATGGAACGGTAAGAATCCAATCTACATATCTAAAGAAGGTTGGAGATTCCATATTGGTTGCCCAATAGTCCCGCATGTACCAATAGTGTACTGCAGCGATAAAAGTGATTAAACCCGAAACCAGGATTGAGGTTTTCCACTTTCGATCGAAATCATTCATTGAAAAAAAGAAGAAAGCGGATGCTGCCATCATAGCCATACATCCAATAAAAAAAGTAAAGCCCACATAGTCATCTGGAGCTATTTTTGGGGCAATTGCGATTAAAGAAATTAAATTGTTCATAATATTATTAAATTTTGTTTAATCAAAAATACAATTAATTAAACAAATAATAATAGATTATTAATATTATTTGTTTAATTAATTATTTATCTTGTATTTTTATGCTGTGAAATATAAGAAATCCGCAATTTTATTAACCTTTTTTAGTTTATGGCTTTCAGTTTACTTTACTAATCCTTCACAGGTTGTCTTTGCTCTTTTTCTTATTTTTTCTTTAGGAATATTGCATGGAAGTAATGATTTATTGTTGATTACAAAAGTTAGTAAAACCTCCAAACCATTACAATTGGCCCTTTTCTTTGGTTCATACATTGGAACAGTTATAGTTGCTAGTTTTCTTTTCTATTTTGTTCCCATTTTCGCATTGGCTATTTTTATCCTATTTAGTAGTTATCACTTTGGAGAGCAGCATTGGAATGAGCTAAATACTAAAAACATTAATTTCAATCGATTACTTTTTCTTAACTACGGACTTTCCGTATTGTTTTTGCTTTTTGCTTTAAATAGTGAAGCTACCTTAGAGATTATTTTTTTACTCACTGGACTCTCATTCGATGAGAATTGGTTTATTTGGATATTTACCTTGAGTATTGCTTTATGGCTGATTCAAATGATATTTATGACTTATCGAAATTACATATCCTGGCAAAACCTATTGTTTGAGTTTTTTTTATTTTTGGTTTTCGCTATTGTTTTTAAAACTGCTACCCTTATATGGGCATTTGCGATTTATTTTATACTTTGGCATAGTATTCCTTCGATTATTGAACAACAAACTTTTTTATATGGTGAGGCATCAACTCGAACATTTTTTAAGTATGTTAAGTCATCATTTCTTATATGGCTAATATCTATCAGTTCAATTTTCTGTTTATTTATTTGGCTAAAAGATGAAGCTATTTTGTTACCCTTATTATTTGCCTTTCTTGGTGCAATTACCTTTGCACATTCCTTAACCATTTCACGTATGTTCCAAACCAAAAAATAATATTTGAATTGCTTAACGTACTAATTTAATATAGCATTCAATTTTTCCCTATTTTTATAAAAATCTAGAGTCTTGTTTTTAAGCCAAAGTGATTGACTAAAAAAAAAACTAGAAATTCATCCTATTAAATTAATTTATGTATACTAAAAAAATATATTCCACTTATCAGATGTTTTGGTGGACCCGTTTCGAATCTTTAGCATTTTTTGCGATTATTACCATTTGGGTTGCCGCTTTTTATTTTCTGGATTTAGATTGGTTAAAGATACCTTGGACTCCCTTGGCATTAATAGGTACTGCAGTAGCTTTTGTAATTGGGTTTCAAAATAACGCTGCCTATGGAAGAATTTGGGAAGCTAGAAAGATTTGGGGTGGTATTGTAAATACCTCTAGAACCTTTGGAATGTTTGTTCAGAATATGCTGACTAATGAATATACCGAAACACCTATGGATGCTAAAGCGCTCCAAAAAGAAATTAAAACACTAACCTACCGGCATATTGCTTGGATGACAGCTTTACGTCATGCCATGCGTCAACCTAGATCTTGGGAAACTACAATGAAGCATAAAACAAACCGAGAGATAGACATTGGACCTCCAGAATTTGATTCTACGTTAACCGAAGATATAAAGCCATATATTTCTGAAAAAGATTTGGAATATATTAGTTCAAAGAGCAATAAACAGACAGCATTGCTCTACTTACAATCGCATCATTTAAAAGCTTTGAAAGAGAAAGGGGTCATTTGGGAGTTTTCATTTTTAGAATTAGAAGGGGTGCTTCAAGAACTGTTCAACCATCAGGGGAAAAGCGAACGAATTAAAAACTTTCCCTACCCTAGACAATTCGCCACGCTCAACCATTTTTTTATGTGGATTTTTGTATTATTACTACCCTTGGCTCTAGTGCCACAGTTTCGAGATATTGGAAATGAAGTGCTCACAACCAGCCCCATATTAGGAGACCTTTTTATTTGGTTTTCCATCCCTTTCTATATTATAGTTGCTTGGGTTTTCCATACCATGGAACGAATTGGAAGAACCGGTGAAAATCCATTTGAAGGTACCGCTAACGATGTCCCAATCTCTACCATTGCAAGAGGAATAGAAATAGATCTAAGGCAAAATTTAGGAGAAGCCGATAAAGATATTCCTAAACAATTTGAGGTGAAGTTTAATACCCAGTTTTAAAGAGATTAAACCAAAAAGTTCGCAATTAATGTGAAATTTCATTGATACTGATAAAGCTCCGCTTTTAAAATCAAAAAAAGGATGTTATTCTTAATCCAAAAGGGGGTTTTTACTTTTATTTTTATAATTCAATAAAGTAGATTTGTATTAGAAAAAATTTAATGAACCCTAAACAAAATATTACAAAGCTATTTTTTAAGATAGGACAAAAACAAGGTTATACGCATTGGAAATGTAGCAGATTAGTAGAAATTGAATATATCTCTTCCATAAATCTTGTCAATAATCCTATACATTTTAATGCCATTAAATAGGAACGCATATAAATTACGAATAATTACCCAACAACTAACTAAGGAGAAAGCCAATACAGAAATGTAGAGGCTTTTTCAATTAAGGTTTCCCGTAATGAAGCATTGATTATTGTAATTATTTTTGATTAACCAAAACAAGAAATTATGATTGAATTTATTAATAAGGACCGGCAAGAAATTGATAAATACAGCGCAAATTATTTGATAGAAAAGCCTATTAATTTAGATGATTATAAAAATGATGTGTTAGGGTTATTAATTACATTAAACCTTTTGTCAAGTAAAAAAGAAAACACCAAGTTAGAAAGGGTCAAAAAGAATTTACAGTTCTTCTTTTGGCTAATAATTATTGGAAATTATATCAATTGTTTTTCAGTGTATGAACGATAATACATAAAATTAGGCTTTCTGATCTGCTTAATGAAGGATTTAACGCAATGAGCATGAATATTCAATAATATTTAATTAATTGATTTTTCCAATAAAATAAGAACCGCACTTAATAAAAAAGTGTGGTTTCTTGCTGTTGTGACCTCGACAGGATGGTTTTCTTTCGAGCTCTTTATTGAAAATACAAAATCCAACGCTTCGCATTGTTTTTTTATATAAATGCTCTTTTTCAAGTAAACTTGAATTCGCTGTAAAAAAAAAACCCGTAATAAAAATTACGGATTTTGAACTTATGGTGACCTCGACAGGATTAATTTCATTGATCCTAACAAAACTCCGCTTTTAAAATCAAAAAAAACCACAAAATAAAAAAGCAAGCTTTATATTTTGCTTGCTTTTTTGATTTATTCGTGACCTCGACAGGATTCAAACCTGTAACCCTCAGAGCCGAAATCTGATATTCTA
>OLHJ01000038.1_pt1 | contig 59386 bp, 38 predicted proteins | sample 1609491 | NCBI WGS metagenome assembly OLHJ01 (sample SAMN05416861, study PRJEB24817) | seawater metagenome | isolation source: Sea water | place: Canada:Atlantic | collected 2013-11
CAGTTGTCATCGATTCGAATAAGAATAGTCGACTTAACCCTAGGGTCAGCATCGTTCTCGATGAAGAGAAGCATAGCTGTTCACCGCTAATTATCGACACCTCGTCCGAGGGAGGTAGTGATTCCGCTCGAACCATCAAGCGGGTGTTAGATGAGAATGAGTATCCAGTAGATCTAAAGCAAGTGTTCTCGTTCTTCAAGGAGCAGGGCGACTCGCTAGGGGGTTAAGCTTCGCGGCAACAGATGGTTTTCAAGCGTTCGCCGAGCTTTAAAGCGCTGACAAAGGCATCCTCGACTCGACTCCCGCCACACCAGTCGCCACAGGCAGCAAGCCTGTTCGGTTCATCGAGCAAGAAATCATCTTCCAGGCTCGTTTCTGCCTTAGCGTATTTCCATCGGTGAATGGCGATATGTTCTGGTGGGGGCATTTGGTCACCTAGTAGTTCAGCACATGCAGCCAGCATGCGATCGCGCACAACATCGGTACTGCATTCGAACTGGGTACGGGCCCACTCATTGTCGCTATGTACCAGTAATGAGGAAGAGTCAGGACGATTTTGCTTGCGGCAGTTCGATGCGATCCAGCCAAGCGCAGAATTCCTGACCACGGCGGCATCGAAATTAAGCTTAGGCGCAGTCTCAAAGCCCAGCATCAGGCTGAAGCAGGGAGAGAAATCGACTTCGTTTAGCGCTGCTTTATGTGCGAAGCACTCTGGTAGCAGTTCATCTGTCTGAGGAGCGGGCGCTGTGGAAATCACCCAGTCGAACTGGCCGAGTCGGTTCCCTACGTAGTCCTTAAGCATCCAGCCCTGTTCCTCTGCTTCGATGCTTGCGACTTGAGTATCAAGAGAGACCTTAAGTTCTTGGGCGAGAACCTTGCACAAGGTGTTCATGCCGGGCACGGCTACGTAGTGGGGCTCGAACCATTCTCGTTTGAACGGCTTCTCCTCAGGATCTAAGGTAAGGACTCGGGGTTGCCAGGCCGTTATTTGATTCTCGGCGACGCAGTCATTTATAAGTTTCTGAAATTGCTTCGAGCGCGCCGTAAAGAATTGCGCGCCGTGATCGAAGTGGAAGGAACCAGAACGGCGCGTGGCCATCCGCCCACCGAAGCCGCGGGACTTCTCAAACACGCGAACCTCAGCACTGTCTTGCAGCTGCCTCGCGAGGGTGATGCCGGCAATGCCAGCACCGATGATGGCTATGGATTTCATGGGACTATTTCGGTTGGTGTGGGTGAGTTGACAATCATACGCTAGCTTGTGAGGATTGGATTGGCAGTAGCTTTACCGAATTTTCGTCAGCTCTACTCAAGCTCTGCATTCTGCTAGGGATTTTATCCCTATCTCTCCCCAGTTTCCTGCTGACAAGAACGCATATTTGTGCGAAATTACCTACACTTTAGAATACCGCCGAACCAACATAAGAAATAAGGAAAACCCATGATTATCAAGAGATTTATCACCTTCATGATTGCCGTGAGTCTCGCGTTCTCTGTCAGCACCGCTATGGCTGGTAAGAGTGACAAGAGCGATAAGAGTGACAAGAGCGCTAAACACAGCGAGAAGAGCGATAAGAGTAAGAAGGGCAAAGGCAAAAGAGGCAAAAAAGGCAAGAACAGTGATAAGTCCGGGAAAAGCGATAAATCTGAAAAGTCTGGCAAGAGTGATAAAGAGGAGTCTTGCAAGTCCGATTGGGGCTTCGACGTAACATTCTACGATGCTTCAGGTCTCCTCGCTGTAGCCGGGGAAATCACCGGAACAGCCTGCGACGTAACGGATGTTGCCGAAATTGCTGAAACTGTTTTCCATCCACAGGGCGCACCATTTACAGACTGTGTGCTCGATGAGGAAACGGGTGTATTGCCAAATACAGAGGAAGAGCTTCCTCCTTATGATCTCGACGTCGCAATGGTATGTTCAACTTCTTCAGTTCCGAACTCGGATTAGAATCATCTAACCCAACGTCAAATAAAGAACGCAGCAATCGCTGCGTTTTTTATTTGATATACATAGTATTGGTCGCCGTATAATATTCTGACTAATTGCTTACGATGGTTTAGTCGCATGAATAAATCACCCCATCACTTCGAAATTTCTGCTACAGAGTACACTGCATCGCTCTGTGCGCTAGCGGTAGTCTTTATCAGTGTGCATCTTGGTCTGTATTTCTATAACTACAGAGTTGAAGAATTACCGTGGCTGCTGTTACAGCTATTTGATTTGGATGAGGAAAACAATCTACCCACTTGGTTCTCCAGCTTCGTTCTACTGAATGTCGCGTTTTTCGTTTTCGTTGCCAGCAAGGCGCCTGATCTAAAGAAGCCCGGACATTGGCGTTTTATCGCCCTAGGATTTTTTATCCTGGCGATCGATGAGGTTGCTGGATTGCACGAGACCTTCAATTCTTCCATCGAGATCAACTGGGCCATACCCGGTGCGATACTCGTATTATTCCTAACAGCTGCCTATGTGCCTTTCTTACTTTCATTGCGTGGCCGATTGGCTGCTCTTTTTATTCTAGCGGGTGCCTTATATATTTCAGGCGCACTTGTTACCGAATTGCTTAGCGAGGACATGGATAGTGATAGCTGGGATTATGCGCTAGCCGTAGCTCTTGAGGAAGGTTTGGAAATGTTTGGGGCGCTACTTTTCTTATTCGTAAATCTAAGAGAAATGGCTAGTGACGGTAAGATAGATGTAGACGCTGCCGTTCTCTAACCACGGCAGTAACAGCTCACTTTCTTAACGGGGTCAAGCGTCGCTAGTCCGACAATTGTTCTGACCCGACAAGAAATTCACTGATAAGCCAATTGTCTTCATGACGCAGCAGCTCGATTCTGATCGTGGCAGCGCCCCCACTATATCTTGCCTCGAGTTCGTAGGCTGCACTGGGATTCGCGTCGGTCGCGAGAATTGAAACATCGCTGCCGCCACTTATGCTCTCGACAACTTCCAATTCGCCTAAATAACGGGTGGCAAAGTACAGCGAGTTTATGTAGTCGCTAAGCAGTGTTTCCTGATTCAGTAAAGAGGGGTGAGCGTAATCTCGCAGAAACTCTGGATTGCTGCCTGGTTGAGCTGTATCAGAGTCTTCATTCGATTCATCCACCTCCGTGTCGCTGCTCAGGATGCTTAGTGCCGCGGAGATGGCAAATTCCTGGCTGCTGCCGTCAAATTGCTGTTGACGCAATATACCTCTGCCTAGAATGGCAATAGAAAGGAGTGAAGCCAGTATCAAAATGGCAGTGATAAGCTTATTTTTTCCGCTCATGGGTATTTGAGTGTCCGCAGTCAGAGAAGAGAAGTTATCGGCGCATTATAGAATAGAAAACTGCAATAAAAACAGGTACAAAGGCTCTATTCTCCACTTGGGAGCTATGCCTTACATGGACCAACTCGATGTTCTGCACCTATTGAGCCTTTCGCAAAGTAACAGATAGCAGGTAGAGTAGGCGCCATAATTCTGTGACGCATGACACGTCTGCCCCAATTCGACCCGCTATTTCTCTCGAAAAGTCAGTAGTTTATGAGTATGTTCAGGTCTGGAAAATTTAAGATTGAGATAGCTCTTTAGCTTATTAAGTATAAGAGTGCTCCCTGTTCTAAATTCGTCAATCAACATTTGGCGTTACAGGTCGATATTTTCCCTAAGTAATTAAAATTATTAGGCTTTATAGGGAAATTTCGGTGAATATTGCCGCACAAATTAGTGCAATGTGAGAATCGGTAAATTTTTGAACCACTGCCTTGTACATGAATAAGAATCAAATCGATCAAAATCCATGGTATTTCAATCTATAAACAGCAATCTTAAGCAACGCCGCCTGCAAAAGCTGGTGGCTATGCTCATCTTTGTCGTCTTTGCTAGCCTTGTCCCTACAGAGGAGGCTCAGGCGCAGGTGGCCTGTAACGGCAGTTTTACCTCATTAGTTGGATTTGAGTTGGTGAATTGTCAGCAATACATACCGGGAAATTCAAGCATCATTAACATCACGGTGCCCGTGGGTGTGCAGGCGAATGACCTGCTAATAACGGTCTTGCAGATTGATGACGCAAACAACAACGACACCTTTTTTGAAACAACCGCCTATTGGACGCAACAAGGCAATTATCTGGGTTTAGGCAATCTGGGTTTAGGCAATTTTGATTCTGCCATCTATTCAAGATTTGTGGTGGCGCCCGGTGAAGCAGGAACGGTCACGACATTTGACTGGACTGGCAACAATGAGCGGTCCAACGCAATTGTGTTGCACTTTCGTGGTTCATTGGATTTCGATCCTCAGGCCATTAGTGAAGCTACTGGCAATTCCAGTGCGGCTGGGAATCCTGCCCCTACACCAAACCTAAATCCGAGCGCCGGTTTTCCGGCCGTCAATAATAGCCTTATTCTGCGAACTCTCAGCGCCGACCACAACGATATTACTATCGGCGACGCCGGTATGGCCGGCAACGAAACCATCACGATGAATAGAACCGGTGGCGGCGGAGGAGGAGTTACAGGCGGTGCAGCTGGTGCCTATCAGGCCCTAGCCGGAGACACAGGCACGCCAAGTTTCGATCTCACCGCCACCGAGGGATACCACACTCGAACTCTCTCTATTCAGCCCTATGTGGAATTTCGCTTCGTAACAGAAGAGGGAGACAACTTAGACGGAAGTGCGAGTGTTTGTGCGGTGGAATTAATAACGCTGCAGGCAACGGCGCGAGATGGAACCGTACTTCCATGGTACACAGGCACCGTTAATATTTCTGCGACAAATAGTGTTAACGCTGTGTGGACTAATTCTGAAGGTCTTACAGGCTTCTTTTCACCAGTAGCTCCTGTAACCGGAGGAAGCTTCTCTTATACATTCGATGGCTCCGAGGGCGGCGCAGCAACTTTTCAATACTACAACCCAATTGGTGGAGATACAGTAGTTGAGTTTACAGCCTCGGATAGCACGGGAACCTATTCGGAAAGTGCGACTTATGGTGATCCAAGTCTGACTATTCGCGATTGCGAATTCGTTGTGAGCAATGCGGACGATGCAGTGGAAACCTGCTCCATGGAGGCAGTCACTATCACGCTGCAAGACACCGCCGGAGATCCCGCCAACTTCTATTCGAACACTCTTAGTATAGACAATGGTTCAGGAGACAGCTTCGGCAACTATGTGCTCGCCGCAGCCCATACGGGTGCAGGCACTTTCCTAGACGCCATTACCGATGACGGCAAGGCCACCTATCAATTTGCGCTCACGCCGTCTGCCGGTTCCAATGTATTGGTGCTCGATTACATTCATGGTAGTGCGGATCTAAACGATGTCGATTTTGTCATTACTGAAGACTCGGTATATAACTTCCCAGTTTCTAGCATAACCAGCCTGAGCGTAACTTCTTGCGAAATCATTGTTGATCTTATCGATGGTGATCTAACCCGCGATGTCTGCACCATGACCCGAGTTAGATTTACCGTCGAGGCAGGTGGTTCTCCTGTTACAAATTTCAGCGGCGTGCTAAGTCTGGCAACTGTGGCAGGACAGGGTCTTTGGTTTGAAAATGTAGCCGCGCAACCTTATGCCGGTTCATTGACCGGTGGTGATGCCGGCGACGGCACCGCCAGTTACGACTTCAATGGCAGCGAAGGCGGCATCGTTATCTTCGATTTCCGTAATCAAGTAACCGCCAGTAATTTTGGTTTCACCGCGACGGGAGTGACCGATGACGGTATAGCCTTGCCTCAGGGCGGGACGGTGCCGGAAATCACCGATATCGCCCAGTGTACGCTGACTATTACTACCACCAATGCCACGGTAAACAATCTGTCCGACGTTTGTAGAGCGAATGAGGAGGTGGTTTACACTCTGACAGATCGCGATGGTGGACAGGCTACCGGCTATGAGGGCAAGGCATTTCTGCAGACCTCAACTTCCGCTGGTAACTATGCGCTTACAGGTGGTGCTGGCAACCTTATCGGCCCCGGTGGCAACAATGGTTTTGCCACCTACGAATTTGATGCGGATGACAACGGAGTGTTCACGGTCGACTATAGCGTTCTCGCCGCACCGGCGGGTTTGGGCGACGTTACCCTGACTGCCACTATCAGCAACGTGGCTCTAGTTAACACCGACGGAACCCTCAGATATAGAGACTGCGTTTTTAATATCAGCTTCCCATCCGATACCGCACCCTTCGAGACGGATGTCTGTTCGATTAAGCAGGTGCGTATCGATCTAGTTGATTTCGATGGCGATCCGGTAACGGACTATACCGGCACCATTAATCTCAGTACCAGCACAGGATTTGGTTCCTGGGCTGCCGATGTCTCGGCGAATGGTTCTTTGTTAGATCCCTTTGGCGAAGACGGTTCTGCGAGTTATACCTTCGTCGATCTCGTTGCTGGCACGGATCCAGGCGATGATGATGGCGTTGTAATTCTTAACTTCACTCACACTGCGGATGATGTGGCGGCATTGAACATCAATGTAAGTGATTCTATTACCAGCGACCCCGGCGCACCCGGCACTACCGATGACCCTAATCTGAGTATAGACCTGTGTACCTTCCAGGTTAGCTTCGATGGCGGCGGTCTGCTTTCAACCCATGATGATGCCACCATGACCGCCTGTGAGGTGCAGCAGGTAACCATCGAAGTGTTCGACAGCACAGGCAGTCTCGCTACCGACTATACCGGTCAGATCAATATTACGACCACTACAAATAATGGCAACTGGGGAAAGACTCTACTAGCCGGCAATGGCAATGGTGCGCTATCTAACATCGTAGTCGATGGTGGGTCAGTCTCTTATACCTTTAATGATGACGGCATTGGCGATGATGACGATGGCGTAGTGATCCTGGATTTCACCAATCTAAATGCCGAGACCGTGAACTTTGATGTAGTGGATGAAGTCATCGCCCTCGGCCTGGATGGTGTGATGGTAGAAGAAGGGGCTGCCGATCCAAGCCTCGAGATTGGTTCTTGTATTCCTACTGTGGCAGCGTCCGTGTGCGCCACCGGTGGTAGCGGGTTTGGAGCTGACCTGACCATCGGTGATGAAAATAGCGACCCGCTACAGCGCAGTAGGATGGTGTTGATCGCCACCTCACACGAGGGCAATGCGACGGTAACCGGGGTGTCATTTGCCGGAACCGCGTTCACCACCCCAAGTGATGCACAGTTATTAAGAGCTATACAGATCGATGAAGGCAACTTCGACAGCAACACTACGTTGTGGGCGATGAAAGATGTGGCGATGCCGGATGCGGGCGGTGATTATCCATTCACCGTAACCCATGGTGATAACGATGTCGCGGCCTGTGCATTCTATGTTACCGATGTGGAACAAGTGTTCCCGGCGGAAGTAGCTAATCCCAATGAAGCCGATGGGCAGTTAAATGCCACCGGCTCGGCTGGTGCAGATAACCCAACCTCTACCACGGTTACTACCACACAAAACAATGCGCTGATTATGAGTATTGTGAGCAGCGGACTCTCGGGTACTTTCAGCGCCGTCTCGCCCAGCCCACCCATTACTCGGTTGACCCAGGGGCCAAACCCAGAGAACGGTGTTTTTGCCACCAGCTCGGGCAATGCCTCATCTGCCGCAGCCATAACTATTAACGAGACGGCGAGCGCCAATCCCAACAGACATTCACATATCGTTGCTGCTTTTAACCCGTTCATATCTGGGCCGCCTGTTGCCTCGGGCTATGAGCCGGTTCTGTTGTTTCAGACCTATTCCGGCAATGTCAGCTACCGTGCTATTGGAGCGTCATTTATAACGTCGCCTAATGGCGGGAGTGTGTGTACTGCAACCAATACGGCAACGGCTACCTTAACACTGCCGGATGTGGCGAATGGTGCTCCAACGGCAGGTAACGGGGATCCATTCAGCGAGACGGACGAATTTGATTCGGATGTTCGCGCTGCCTATTTATATTGGTTCGCCTCGGGCTCCCATGATCTGCCGAACCTTGACGGTATCGGGGGGTTCGCAAACAATCTAAATCCCGACGATTTCGATAATGTGACACTTGAATTGCCAGATGGAGTGGGTGGATCGAATATCGTGCCGATAATCGCGGACGACGTATTCCAGATCGAAAACGTAGGTGGCAACAACAATGCCGACTTTTATGCTGGTTACGCAGATATCACAGCCCTGATGCCGGGCACTGATAACGAATTGGTGGTTGGGGTGATGGGTCACTTGGATGAGATTCCGAATGGTGACTATACCGTAACGGGCGTGGAGATAGCTGGTGATGCACCGGACAATGACCAGCCTTGGTACGGTCGTGGTTCCTGCGCTGGTGGCTTCGCAATAGTGGTGGTATATGAGAATCCCTACGAGCAATTGCGTGTTATCAATCTGTTTCAGGGATTTCAACCTTTCCAGAATTCATCCTTCACACTGGTGCCGCGAAACTTCCGCATAGCGGACAGAAATGTCGAGCGCAACGAACCTAATGGACAGATTACCCACATCACCGTTGAGGGAGATGTTGGCAATGCCGGAGCAGATGAAGAACTTACTCTGCAAGAAACGCCGGGCGATTTTGATCCGCTCGACTTCAATTCATTGACGACGGATTTTAATCCTCCGGAAGAGGAGTTTAACGGCACTATTACTCGTCCGGTTTATGCGCTGACAGATATAGTCTCAGCTGTTGATGCAGATCCTAATGATCCCACCGAGTATGCCTATATTTTCGATAATTCCTCAGCCTCAGATGGCTCCGGCAATCCGGCTAACGGCTACGAGCTCGATTTCCCGAATCCGGCGGTCTTTCCTTATTCGCCTGTAATACCTCCCGTTGTACCTCCCTCGAATGGAACGACGTTTGCCTTAAGTTACGGCGTGGATATCGACACCCATTTCATAGACGGCGATGAGGTTAATGACTTTCTGTATGAATTTGCAGACCCGCTGGACCTGGCGGAGGAAATAACCACGCGCTATTCGGCAGACCAGGATTTGGTGATGCTGGTTGCAGAAATCATCAGTGTGACGAACGATGATATCGCCGATATCGAAGTGACCATTACCGAGGGCAGCGCAGATTACAAGGTAAATACTAACGACCGCTTCTACAACATCGAAGTCAAAAACAACGGCAGTGGCGCTGCGGTTTTTGGAACAGCAACAGGATTTATTGAATTGGTAGGTGAGCTGCCGACTGGAATGACATTCACGGGTGGAACACCTATCACAGGAGCGGCTCCCTGGGACTGCACCGATTTTTCCGCCTCGGCGTTTACTTGTACCTATGACATAGACGATCTAAACGGACTAGGTGACGCCAGCCTGCCCACTGTGTCAGCCACAGTTACCATAGATGGCCCGCCGAGTAACTTCTCCAGTTTGAACAACGATGCGAAAGTGATCGTGAGGGTTCAACATACCGATGGCAGTTGTGCAGGAGGCAGTACCGGTATCCTGCCAACTCCTAGCAGCAGTTGCGAGCCTCCCGAATTTGATAATGTGAATGACCTGCAAGGTGGCGCACTCGATATAAATAACATCGATGACAAGACCGGCAGCAACAACAACGTCGATAGCATCACTACCAATGTCCAAGGTATTGAAACGGATCTCTCGGTTGTTAAAGCGGTTGACACGGTGTTGGAAGAAGGAAGCGCAGATTCGATACTCTACACAATTACTGTAACCAATAATGGTCCTGATGACATAGTTGGTGGTCTGGCCCAACCGACCATTAGCATTACCGATAACGAGCCTGTCGGTATTAATTTTGATAGCGCCAGCGGTACCGACTGGAGCTGTACGGTTAATGTCGTGCTCGATCCTGACCAGTTGACCTGTGATTTTAATAATTTTGTGTCAGATGACCCATTGGAAGTTGGTGAGAGCACTGTAATTACTATCATCGGCGATGTGACTGGAACCAGTCCTACTTCGGTAACGAATACTGTGCAGGTTTCTTCCGGCTTGTATAACTTTGATCAGGTGTCCGGTAACAACACCGCACAGGCGATTGCTAACATTACCGCGCCTCCGGCGGTGGTCACCGACAAGTTTTTACTTTCGGTCTCTTCACTCGCCAACCTGACGGACTTAGGCTCAGGAGCTGGTGAGCTTGCCGATTTCACTGATGATGATATTGTGCTCTACGATCCAGGCCTTGATGCGGCAACGCTATTTATCGACAGTGCCACAACACCAAGTTATTCCGTGACGGATCCCAACGCCATTCATCTGTTGCCGAACGGTCAGGTTGTCATGTCGGCAAATGCCGATTCGAACACCATCGGCACCAATAACCAGGCCTTCGATAAACACGACCTAGTGCTGTATGACAAGTTGCAAAATACCGCGTCATTGTTTTTCGATGGGTCCGTTCTCGTTGATGTTGATGAGGGCGTGGGTGACACCATTACCGAGGTCAATATTGATTCCGTGTATGTGCTGGATGATCCAGTGCTTGGTGACGGTAGTTTCATCTTTTCCACAACCGGCGCGGCCAGTGATGGCGGCGTAGTGAGTTGGAGTGATTCAGATCTGGTGCTTTACAACACCACACTGATGACGTTCTCGATCTACTTGAATGCCGAAGACGACGAAGTATTCGGCAGTGTAGTAGATGCCCAGGTAGATGCGCTGTATTTGCGCGTGGATCCTGATAATTCGACGGCCAGCTCATCGGCTGTGCTGGATAGCTTCGTGATGTCATCGGAGGTGCAGAACGCGTTGTTAGGCGAAGACAATGTCACGCTGGGTCAGGATGATGTTGCAGAAATAACTATCGACACGGGCACGCTGCCGGACGCCGATACCACGACTTCAACGCTGCTGTTCAATGGCAATATTCCCCTCGGTGTTTTCAATAGTGTGGAGCCCAATCTCAAGCTGAATGCTCTGCATCTTATCGAGCCCGCCTATATGGGTCATTTCGAACTTTCGGAAGTAGTCCAAGGTAATGCCTGCACCCCGGCTACCATAAGGATTCGCAAACACCATACGGTGGGGGTCAATAGTCACACAACGGATATCAGTTACACCGGCGCCATTCTTATATCGACAGACACAGTAGATGGGGTCTGGGCTATCGATACCGGCGCAGGGGTTTTGGATAATAGTTACGGTGGCGATTCCGACAATGGACAGGCGCTCTATACCTTCGTTCCGGGTGACAGCGGTGAAGTAACTCTCACCTTGAACGTAGTGCAGGATCCTGAAGTGATAGATTCTGTTGTCGTCAGCGTGACCAATGGCTTTGTGGTCGATGAAGACAACGATGACAATCCCTTCGAGTTTAATCTGGCAACAACAGATGTGATTTACAAAGACGAATTCGAGTTGGCGGCCTATGACAATAACGACGGCACCGCTGGCTGGTCAATTAATTGGGACGAAGTTGATGCCTTTGATGGTGCAAGTGCAGGATCAGGTGCGGGCTTAGCCACTGGCAATATTCAGATGACCGGCGGTAAGCTGTCACTTTCATCGAATTTAAATACAAATTCAGGGGCTATTGACCCGAGCATGACCCGCTCGGTTGGTTTGGGTCTGTTTACCAGATCAGAACCAGTGTCGATCAAATTTGCCTACGGTTATCAGTCTGTCGCCAACGGCGTTGATACAATCGAGCTGCAGATATCCAGTGATGACTTCGCTGACGATGGCGGGCTGCCTAACGGCAATTCCGCCGTAGTACAAAGCTATAGCACACTGGACACTAGCAGTGGCTCGGACGTGCTCGAGGATATAACCCTCGATGGTCTGTCTGCAGCTATCGATGCTGTGCTGGCTGATATCGACGCCTTGAGCCCGAACCTCTATGTGCGCTGGGTAATAACCGCAGGCTATGTGACGGGAACGTTTACAGTGGATGACTTTGAAGTGTCCTCCGGTACTACCTCCTGTAACACAGCAGGTTTTAATCACTACCACATTGCTATTCCCGCAACAGGTCTTGCCTGCGTCGCCTCAACTGTACAAATTGAAGGACATGACTTTCAGCATAATCCTGTATCGCCGGGTATAGGTACGGTGTTGCAGCTCTCAACAAGTACCGGTGCTGGAACTTGGGCGAGTGTGATTTCAGGAACAGGTAACTTGGTGGATATTGGTGCTGGCAACAATACCGACGGCCAAGGAACCTATACTTTTACTACGGATGAGACAACTATAGAGCTAGCCTTTAATTACACTGACCCGGTCGGCGATACATCGGTGGTTAATATCAATGTAACTGACGGCAGCATTACCGAGATTAAGAAGACACTGGTTCCCTTCGATGATAGCCATGATCCTGATGCTGATTTCGACGAAGTGGGTCTGCTGTTCTATGATCAGGCGGCGGGTTCGAATTTTACTTCACTGCCGTTTCAGATTGCTGGCAAGCCATCTCTGACAGCACCCGCATCGGGCAATGTGACCCTGCAGATTGTGCGTAGCGTGGCACAGGGTGGGGAGAACGCCGCCTCGGTCTGCGAGTCACTGGTAGATGATGGCGATATTGTCACCATCAAGATTGCTGGACTCTGTGTGGATCCGATGGGTTGTGATGTGTCCAGTAACACCATGACTGTCGTTGATGCCGCCGATGTAGCTCAGACTACAGTGCCTGTATTTAGTTCGCCGACCGCTAATCCAGAAGCCAGTGGTCTGGCCCTTACAGTAGAGTTTTCCGATCTGGGGTCACCGATTTTCGGCGAGGAAAATATCGGCGCACCTATTAATTTCACCTATCGGAACGCCGGGAAAATTTCCCTGCATGCCGAATACGATATTCCATTTAATGACGACAGCACGGCCTTGGGGGTTGCTTCCGGCGATACTATCAACGGCGCGAGTTTGCCTTTTATAGTCAGGCCATTCGGCTTCGATATTGATTTTGGCAGCGACAGAGAAAATCTCGGCGGCCTGTCTCTGGCAACAGATGCGAACGGACCTGCCTTCGCTCGGGCTGGTGTCGGATTCAATGCTACTGTCTCGGCAGTCCTCTGGGAGCAAGGCGATGATGTTCAGCTGACGGATGGTACTGCAGGAAATGATGGCATACCGGATTTCGAAGCCGATTTATCTGACAATATAGTCGCGACAAATTTCGGCGATGAGATAGCTGATAACAATACTGTCGAGATCAGTGTAATTACAACTGATCCAACAAATGGCGGCGCAGCCAACCCTGGAGTGCCAACAGGAGAAACGGGCACTATGGTCACCGTAGACGGGTCCAGTGACATATTTCAAGCATTTAGCAGTGGTGTGAGCGGGCCTCAGCAGATAGCCATCGATGAGGTTGGCATCTTCGATCTCGCCGCCGAACTTGTAGATGACAATATAAACAGAAGAGCAATTAATTATTTCGATTCCGATTTCACCAATTATGTAGCAGTCGAAGGTGTGGCGGGTGGAGCGCGTAATGTAGGTCGCATCTACCCGAATAACTTCGAGTTGGTAAGTTCGAGCTTCGGGCCTCGCTCAAACCAGGAAATGGTCTGTGCTATGGCCTCTCCGTTTACTTATATGGGTGAAGACTTTACCGTTAACGTCACGCTCGAAGCGAAGAATTTACAGGCAACTACATTGCAGAACTACTTTGGTGAATTTGCGAAGCTCAACAGTTTCGTTGAGCTTGATATGCGCGCGATTATCGATGTTGATGTTGTGGCAGATATTGATTTAGATGCTGATATGCGGCTTGAGCGAAGTACTTTTCCTGATGAATTCGGTTCGCTGACTGTTAGCACTATGGATGATTGGAGCGCTGGACAAATACTTCTGTCAGGAGATTTGCGAATAACTCGCCAAGCCAGTGGTGTTGAAGAAGCACCCTTGGAAAATGTAAGAATTGCCTTTAGTCCAAGAGACAATAACATCAATGATGGTGACGCAGACGACCTTATTGATACGAATGATGTCTTGCTAGATGTTTTCAACGTAGATCTGGATGATGGCTCGCCTGATGTAGACCCATTTGATGTAGACCCAGTGACAGGTCCATTTCAATTCGCCGAAATCGCCAAGCACGAATTCCGCTACGGCAGGCTGACTTTGGAGAATGCTTTCGGCTCGGAATCTGAAGATCTGAATATTGGCATACGCATAGAATACTACGATGGTGATGACTTCGTAATTAACACTGCCGATAGCTGTACAGCGATCGTACAGACGGCTGGCTCGGAGGAATTGGCATTCGTGCCTGGCACCTATGAGGACGCAGGCGCCGACTTTGTTCCGCCGCTCGCTCCATTTGCGGATGGCGTAACGGTGATCGAGGGCACCCCACTCGCTCCGATCACGGATGTTACTCTCACTGTATTTGAGGGGCAGAGTAACCCTGTTGCCGATTCGGATGATGATTTAACGAACGATTCTGAGCGGCCGTTCTTCACTACCGCTCCAGACCCAGCTTCAGCGGGCCGGGTTCTGATCGAGCTAGACTTGGACCCAGGCGATGATGATTCACCAAGTTCTCTACATTTCCTCGAATACGATTGGCGTGGTGGTTTAGGAGAGGGAGTTGGCGACTATGCCGGGGATTTGTTTGACGAAGAGCCGGACGGTACAAATTACAACGACAATCCCCGCGCTATCATCGAATTTGGTTCCTTTCGTGGACACGATCGCGTCATCAACTGGCAAGAGATCTACATCGGCCCGACTTCTCAGTAGACTCTGTGGCTAAGCCGTTCTTCAATTAGCAGGAGTCATACTCAACAGACCCTGCAGTGATTCCTTCTGTGTTTTCCGTTATATTCGATTGGAGATTCTTCAGGCTATACGGCTATCCGTAATTGCTATTAACATTGCAAATTTCCAGGAACTCAACTATGCGCTTTAAAACTAATCCTCGTAGCGAAGTCTTAGAGTTAAAGTCTGTCTTAACTTTTTCGATTCTAGCGTTACTATTCCCGGTTTATACGTCAGCGCAAGCGGTGTCCGAGAATCCCTTTCAGGTGATCTTTCACTGGGGCGAATTGCCTAATGAGCGAGAAATGGGCGTCGTCACCGGAGTGCATCCCGATCCCGATGGTGAACATTTGTGGATTGTTGAGCGCTGCAGCGCGAACCAGTGCGCAGGTTCCGATCTGCCTCCTATTCATAAACTCGACAGAGAAGGTCGGGCGGTAAAGAGTATAGGGGCTGGATTGTTCGCGTGGCCCCATGGCTTCGATCTCGATAGTGATGGAAACCTCTGGGTGACCGAAGGCGCACCACAGGGCGATGCTAGAGGTGCCGAAGGTTCCGCGCTAGGCATGGGGCATCAGGTAATAAAACTAAATCAGGATGGTGAGGTGTTGATGCGTTTGGGTGTCGCAGGTGTTGCCGGCGATGACGCATTGCACTTTAACGGGCCTTCGGCTGTGCAGATTGCGCCCAATGGTGATGTATGGATCGCCGACGGCCATCGCGGTGGCAACAATCGCGTGCTTAAGTTTTCTGCGGGCGGAGAGTTGCTGTTGCAACTCGGTGGAGGCATTGACTCTCTCAGTCGCGAAGTTAGCAGGTTTAACGATCCTCATGACTTGAAGTTGGATTCGCAAGGTAGGCTTTTCGTTGCCGATCGCGGCAACAATCGCATACAGATATTCGACCAAGAGGGTGAGCTACTGTCGATATGGACTCAGTTCGGTAGACCTAGCGGCATCTGGATCGATAGTAACGATAAGATATATGTCGCGGATGGCATGTCGGGTGAGCAATGGAATCCGGGCTGGCAACGGGGCATTCGTATTGGCGACGCAAAGACGAGTTGGATTACTGACTTTATTCCCGACTACGAAATACAGAATGGTAGCGGTATAGAGTTTTTGGCAACAGATGCCGACGGGAATATTTACGCAGGACAGGTGGGTCGTCAGCGCTTCGAGAAATACGTGCGGGTACGTCCGTAAGTAGCTATTATGCGATAGATGAATTTTAAATTATAAGTATGTGCGGTAATTTTTACTGCAATATATCAATTAACGTTAAAAGTGTTTGGATTAATCATGAGTGAATATTTTCGAAAACTCTTAGTCATTGTCTGTCTTCTAAATACAGGCTCTGTTTTTTCTGCTGAGTTTGCAGACACAGTGGAGCATAAATTTGCCGACAACGAGGGCGTGTCAATTCACTATGCCAAAGCCGGTTCTGGCCCATTGGCAGTTTTCATACATGGCTTCCCAGATTTCTGGTATTCCTGGCGCCATCAGATGGAAGGGCTGTCCAGCGATTTCACCGTTGCTGCTATGGACACCCGCGGCTACAACATGAGCGATCAGCCAGTAGGTGTTGAGAACTACGACATGGAGCTCTTGATAAGCGATGTGGCGGCGATTATAGAGAATGAAGGGCGTGAAAGCGCCGTGATCATTGGTCACGACTGGGGTGGCGGAATCGCCTGGAGTTTTGCAGCAGCGCGGCCGGATCTCACATCGCAGTTGATTGTTATCAATCTTCCCCACGTTAAGAATTTGGCGCGAGAATTGGGCAAGATGGAGGAGCAGCACCGCAACTCGCAGTACGCGCGTAATTTTCAGAGTCTGACTTCCCATGAAAATATCAGTGCAGAGAGGCTCGCGAGTTCTCTTTCCCGTGGCGATGAAGCTTTACATGCAATCTATCTAGATGCCTTCGAGAATTCTAGTACCGATGCGATGATGAACTACTATCGAGCAAACTTTCCCAGAGAGCCGTATACATCCGGCGCATTTTTGGAGGTGGACAGGATTCAGATGCCGGTACTGCAGTTTCATGGTCTCGCGGACACGGCTCTACTCGCGAATTCTCTTAACAATACTTGGGAAGAGTTGGATCAAGACTGGACGCTGGTTACTATACCCGGTGCTGGCCACTGGCCTCACCATGACAAGCCTGAAAAGGTAACGAACATGATGAAGGCCTGGCTGCAGTTACAGACTGATTAGTATAAAATCGCTATTTAGAATCAATTGGTTTGCTGTAGCAAGCGCGCAACACAAGGTAGCCGACAATTCCCGATACCACTGAGCCGATGATTATTCCAAGGCGCTCGTCGAATAGGCTGTTGACGCCTGTTGCCTCGAATGCAAGTGAGCCTATAAATAGGCTCATAGTGAATCCGATTCCACACAAGGCTGCCGTTCCATATAACGATCCGTAGGTCATGCCCTCAGGCAGCTTGGTGATTCCTAGTCGTATCGCAATCCAACAAAGCGAAAAGATGCCGATCTGTTTGCCGAGAAACAAGCCCAGAGCTATTCCCATTGGAACAGGATGAAGCAATTGTTCGGCGCCCACATTCGTTAGGCTAATGCCAGCATTGGCGAAGGCAAACAGTGGTAAAACAAAAAATGCGACCGTTCCGTGTAAGTCATGTTCCAAGCTCTTAAGCATCGAATAATCAGACCCTTTCGCGCATCTCAGAGGTATAAATAATGCGACTATCACTCCGGTGAGGGTGGCGTGAATGCCGGACTTCAACATCGCAATCCACATGAGAGTGCCTATAAAAATAAAAGGAAACTTCGAGCTGGTGCCGCGGAAATTGAGGAACAATAACAAGGGCAGGCAAAGTACAACGAAGTAGAGGGCTAGAGTTGATATGTTCTCGGTATAGAAAATTGCAATTATTATGATGGCCGCTACATCATCGAATATGGCTAGGGATGTTAGGAAGACTTTGACGCTTAGTGGGATTCTCGAGCCCAGCAACGACAGGATTCCAAGAGCAAAAGCTATATCGGTCGCTGTGGGAATGGCCCAGCCCTGCATCGCTGCATCGTTTCCCCAGTTAAGCCAAGTATAGATCAGGCCTGGAACTAGAATGCCGCCGATGGCTCCTATTGCCGGCATTAGTAAATTCTCAGGTTTCGAAAGTTCTCCTTCTACTAGCTCTCTCTTCAGCTCTAAGCCAATGAGGAAGAAAAAAATCGCCATAAGCCCGTCGTTAATCCAGAGTAACAGCGGCTTGGCTATCTCTAGTGCGCCTACCTGAACCGCAACGGGAGTGGAGAGAAGCAAGTCGTAATATACCGACAGGGGCGTGTTCGCAAGAATCAACGCGGTGAGTGCCGCGACTATTAAGATGATGCCGCCAGCTGCCTCTAGTTTTAGAAATTCATCTAACACGGAGGATTCTTCTGTTTGCTGTATAGCCATTGCTAATCAACCTAAAGTGTCAGTTCGAGCATCGTCTGAGGTTCTGCGGAATACTAACCAGATATGTACGAAATTGCAGTGACTAAATTTGCGTAGGTAGGAGGTAAATAGTGGGTTTCCCGAATTAATGAACTGTATCATATGAAATCACGTAATATGGTTTAGCAACAGCAATAAACACGCCATTTGGAATCTACGAAATGAAATCAGTACTTACACAAGCACTATTAGTATTGGGAATCACCTTCAGCTCATTTGCGCTAGCGATCGAAAAGCCCGAGTACGAAGTTATTTTGGTTGATGGAGACATTGAATACCGTCGCTATGAGTCGTTCATAGTTGCAGAGACAAATATCGTGGGTGCGGAAAGTTGGAAGGAGGCTTCTAACGAGGGGTTTAGGCGACTGTTCGATTACATAACCGGTGATAATAGTGGTGATCAGAAAATAGCGATGACCGCGCCAGTCCAACAGAGCAAGCTGCAAGCGGAAGAGCTACGATTTAGTCAGGCCGAGGCCTTGGCAGATGGTGCTGGGTGGAGGGTAGGCTTCATGTTGCCGTCCCGTTATTCGATGGTGGATGCGCCAGTACCCGAAGACGATAGAATAGAATTGCGTGTAGTGCCGGAAAAGCTAGTGGCAGCGATTCGCTATTCGGGGCGTTGGACTACGCGAAATTTTGATAAGTATGAATCAAGATTAATGACGAAGTTGACGGCGGCGAATATTGAAATTTTAGGGGTTCCCGAGACGGCTTTCTACAATCCGCCGTTCGTTCCGCCGTTCATGCGACGCAATGAGATATTGATAGAGGTGGCAAGCCCGCCGATTTAGATTGTCTGTTGCTTATGGCCTATTTCTTGAGGAGCAATTAGTTATCCACATCGTCTGGTAGGGAGCTAGCTCTAACTGCCCGCCTAGATCAGAGACTGCAGCATCACTGATCAAATCTATCCAATCGTCGGTACTAATTAGGTTGATGTCAGCAAGGTTTAGGGTTTGCTTCTTTATATTGATATTGCTTAGGCAGAAAACACTCTGACTTCGATCGATACTCTGTCGCCAGAATGCGAAGACTTTCTCACCCAAGTGCAGAGTAAATTGTGTAGCGTTGGGATGAAAAGCAGGCTGTCTTTTCCGAATGGTAAGCAGCCGATTCAGTTCTGCGAAAATCCTTCCGTGCATTGAGCCATCATTCTCAAGTTCCTGCTCAAGAGCAGCTTCCTGCCAGATGTGTCTGTTGATGGAACGGTTTCTTCCCGTGTGTTCGAGTCGCGTGTAGTCGTTTCTCGACCCAAATAGGCTTTGGATGTAAATTGCCGGTATTCCTTCCAGACCTAGCATGATCGCATGGGCACAGACGAAACGTTGGTATGCCCAGCTGTCTTCTCCTGATTGGATGGTGCCCTTTAGTGCATCATAAAGAGCTACGTTTAACTCGTAGGGCTTGTCGAATCCTTCCCGTGCTTTTCTGTAGGTTACCTTGCCTCCAAACTTTTGAATGGTATCTACGAGTTGGTCTCTCTCGCTTTCGGCTAGAAGTCCATCTAGTGGGCGCAGCCCGATGCCATCGTGGGAGGCGATAAAGTTCAAGTAGCTCGTGCCAGACTGAGCCGGCGGCATGCTCATCATCCAAGTTTTCAGATGTCTGCAATCACCACTCAATAAGGTATGCAGCAGCAGAGGGGGGAGTGAGAAGTTGTAGATGATATGTGCTTCGTTGGCGTTGCCAAAGTACGTAAGGTTTTCCCTGTTGGGCACGTTACATTCGCAGATCAAAACCACATCGGGGAAGTAGTGCTCAATCAGTGTTCGTAAGAGTTTTATTAGTTCATGTGTCTGCTGCAGATGAATGCAGGGTGTGCCAGGTTCCTTCCACAGAAAGGCAACCGCATCGAGTCTGAAAATGGCGACGCCATGGTTTAAATACTTGCGAATTATGCGCACAAACTCCAAGAGTACCTTGGGGTTTTTGAAATTCAAGTCGACCTGATCGGCGCTAAAAGTACACCAGACATGACGCTCCCCATCGGCGGTTTCGACGCTGTTTAACAGTGAAGAATTTCTTGGCCTCACGACTTGGCTGTAATCGTCTTGCGGACTACCCTCGACAAAGTAGTCCTTGCCTGGGTCAAGCCGCTTCTTAAAGTTGTCAAACCAGCGGCTGCGGCTGGACATGTGATTGATCACTAGATCGGACATTAGCCTATAGTCTTTGCCAATAGCCTCGATATCTTCCCAGTCGCCCAGAGAGGGATTTACCTGTAAAAAATCCATCACCGAGAAACCATCGTCGGAACTGAACGGAAAGAAGGGCAAAATGTGTACGCCCTTGATAGTCTGGGAAAGATGCTTGTTCAGGAATCGGTGTAGCGTGTGCAGGGGCAGCTCGCCTTCTTTCATTACGCTATTGCCATAGGTGATGAGGATGGTGTCGGTCTCGTCCCAGTTATTCTGGTGTGGATTGGCTGACTGCAAGTTTCTGCCGAGGCTCATCTCGGCTATGAGTAGCTCGGTCAGTTCCTCGTTGCCTTGATTAGGGTAGAGGAAGCGTAGATGGTCTGCTACACGTCGGGCCAATTCTTTTTGCTGTGCTTCCATCTGACGCCTGTCTCTAGCTTTTAAATTCTTCATTGTCTAGCTCGACGGCTTCCTTGATCTGCTCAAGGATGTCAGGAATTGCACTGATCACTCGATTCCAGCTAGGGATGAAGGGTTTGTCCATCGGATTCTCAAGGAAGTGATCGCCGGCAGACATGATGTTGCTTGCGAAAAGCTCTACCGATTGTTCTTCTTGGTGCCGGTCATATTTCAATCCGTTGATTATGGCATCGTTGTGATAGGTGTCGATAAAATCGAGCGCTATGCGATAGTAGGTTGCCTTGATCGTACGAAACTTTTCTACTGAGAAAACATCACCATTTGTGGCGAGTTTTCGAAACAGGGCTTTGGCAATATCAACGGTCATCTTCGAGAGCCCCTTTTCGGCGTCGTCGGCGGAAAGGTCTTGATGCTTGTGATCGTAGATATCGGCGATATCGGCTTGGCATAATCTGTTGTTAGCATAGTTGCGTTTCATCTCAGAAAGTACGCCGACTTCGAGGCCCCAGTCGCTAGGAATTCTTAAGTCGTTGATTACGTCCGAGCGCAATGAAAATTCTCCAGCCAGTGGATAACGGAAGCTATCTAAGTAGTCTAAGAATTCATCTTGTTCACTTACTTTTTTCAGCGTGCGAATCAAAGGAGTGACGAACAGCCGCATAACGCGGCCGCCGATTCGATTGCCCGCTACTCTCGCGTAGTAGCCTTTGCAAAACACATAACTAAAGTTAGGATTTGCGACGGGATAGATCAGTCTGGCAAGTAGACTGCGATCGTAAGTAAGAATGTCACAGTCATGCAGTGCTACCGCTTTAGTTCGATTGGAGGCGAGGGTGTAGCCATAGCAATACCAGACGTTTCTACCCTTGCCGAGATGTGTAGGTGCCAGTCCGATGTCTTTCAGCTGTTTGTCTATCGCAAGAAGTCGCGGGCCCTCGTTCCACAGCACGCGGTGGTGTTGCGGCAGCCGTGAGAAATATTTCAGGGCGTGACGGTACTCGTTCTCGTCAGCACGATCCAGACCGATGACAATCTCATTGAGATAGGGTACTGAAACTAACTCGTCCACGATATTGCCAAGCGCCGGCCCCTCTAACTCTGAATACAGAGACGGTAGGACGAGGCCCATGGGGCGATCCTTCTTGAATGAATCGAGTTCCTTTTCCATGCACTCGATAGGACGTTGTCCTAAGTTGTGTAATGTTGTAATGATGCCGTTCTGGTGGAAGTCGCCCATGTCAGTTTCCTGTGATTGGATTGGATTTTGAATTTATTAATTGGTCAGAATCGTAGAGTTTCAGTATTTCTAGTAATGCATCATTCCAACCAGCGGGGCCTGGTATCTTTGTATGGATCAACCTCTGGGGTGCAGGGCAGCGAATTAGGCTCGATTTACCAGATTTAATTATCACTGCAACATCAGCGGCATCGAGCATGGCGGTGTCATTCGGACTGTCGCCGAGAGCCACCGTTGTCAAAGACCGTGTCTGTTGCTGTTTTGAGTAGTCAATTACCATGGAGCGCATCCCATCGCTCTTGTCATAAACCCCCTGGATGCTCTGGAACCTGCCGCCCTGTAGGAGTTGCAGATTCATTTCCTGTAATTCGTATTGAAACCTCTGCAGGGCAGACTCCGAGTCTCGCCAGAGGATGGGTTCGCTATAGAATCGGGTTTTTGCCTGATCGGCCTGCGCGATAGTGAGGCCCGTGATGGCGGAAATCTCAGAGGGTGACCAGTCGTTGAACCCGTGGAAGGAATAATTGTGTTGCGTACGTAGCTGATGAACTTCATCTAGCCAAGTCTCGCGTCGGGCACCGAATTCGATAATCTCACCAGTGTCTAGATGCAGTGCTGCACCATTCTCACAGATAAAAGCAGTGTGTAGATCGAGTCGCTCCTGAATTGCCGCCATTTCTGCGGCGGTCTTGCTGGAGTTCAGTATCAAGGGGATCTTTCTAGCAGTTAACTCCTCGAGTGCTTCTCTGGCGGGTTCGATAGAGTAAGTTTCATGCTCCATGAGGCTTCCATCGAGGTCTGTGAAAACAATAAGTGCCATGAATTTCCGATTATTCGCTGATTAGCTTTAGTGTCTCTCTGTTTGCTTTCAATAAGTGCGCCAAGATTGGGATGCGCGCCGAGAATTTTGCCCAGAATAGGCGCACCTATGTCCTAACTAATTGATAAATAATAGATAAAATTTTTTGCTTTGTATCTTCCTGCCTGCTAAAAACGGCTAAGCAGAGAGGTTTATCATGCGAAAACCGGCGCGCAACAAGGATGGTTGCACTAAAAAGGTGCGATACAGGCAGGTTTAGTACTTTAGTTTGTTAGCACTTACTAACTTTGCTGATGGGCTCAGAATTTGGCAATTCTTTCTTTCCAGCTCCCGTAGTTTTGTCCGTCGCTAGCTGCGCTACAAGTGGACTTAGGGCTGGATAGCTTTTATTCTCTGATGCAGTACTTCTTATCAAAACAATACAATATTCAAGGAGCATCCATGACTTCATTGTCCTCGTCACCATTTGCCAAACTTACGCTATTTGCCTGCGTATCTGCGGTGCTAACCGGCTGCGTAAGTGCCGGTAATCATATTTCGGGCGATGGCCTGCCCAATCCGGCACCAACCGTCACTCAAAATTGGGGTGACCTACCCGCTGGAAGAAACTGGGGTTCAACCGCCGGTATCGATATCGATCCTAATGATGGGCACATCTGGGCCTACGAGCGTTGTGGTGCAGGCACATTCGGTGGTGGTACTCCCATCAACTGTGACACCAACCCAGTAGACCCAATATTTAAATTCGATCGCAACACTGGCGCAGTCTTAGCTAATTTCGGCGGTGGCGTCATGATGACACCTCACGGCATTCACGCCGCTGCTGACGGCAGTGTCTGGGTAACTGATTTTGCCACCAATTCCGATGGTACTAAGGGCCAGCAGGTTCACAAATTTAGCCCTGAGGGCGAACTACTCATGAGTTTGGGTACGGCAGGTTCTGCAGGAAGCGGTCCTAACCAATTCAACCAGCCTAACGACGTGATTGTAGGGCCTGATGGCAGCATCTATGTTTCCGACGGACACAATGGCCAGGGCATGACTAGTAACCAGGCTATGGAAGAGGGTCGTGCAGAAGGCAATACGGCCAGAATTATTAAGTTTTCACCTGAAGGCAGGCGCATTAAGGAGTGGGGAAGCATCGGTGTAAGACACGGTGAATTTCGCACGCCACACGCGATGGAGTTTGATTCCCAAGGGCGTCTCTGGGTTGCCGATCGCGGCAATCATCGCATCGAGCTTTTCGATCAGGAAGGTAACTATTTAGAATCGCGCTATATGTATGGCCGCATCAGCGGATTGTTCATAACAGCTGATGATATGGTTTACGCAATCGATTCTGAATCTGGGCCAACTAACCATGTAGGTTGGAGAAACGGTGTGCGCATCGGGCCTCTGAATGAAGATCGCATCGTTGGTTTTATTCAGCCTTTCGAGCGTGATGATCGCGTTTATCAAGGCACTGCAGGTGAAGGTATCGCAGTCGATGCCGATGGCAATGTGTATGCGGCAGAAGGGCCTAACTCCCTTTCCCAAGCTGGCGGTGCATTTACTAAGTACTCAGTTCGCTAGTTTACAAGTACTGAATAAAAAGGCCGCTGGGTTTAACCTAGCGGCCTTTTTTTTGTTCTCTTATTATTTTGCAAACCTGTTGAGCACTACTTTTTAGCGGTTTCTTAGCTCATCTCGCAATGCAGCCAGAATACTGTTCAGTTCTCTAAAGTATTCGTTCTCTTTGGAGAGTTTTGTCATGGCAGCAGTTAAGGCTTCGTATTCCACAGCAACTCGTGTTTGTAGATCTTGCGGACTCAATAACACGTCGGCGTTAAAGCGCACATCGTTTGCATTCTTTCCGCGTGCATCAATGAGGAATTGCGGCTCGCATGCTTCCTCTTTAATGTTTGATCCAGTGGGTACGTAGTCGTAGCAATTAATAATTAGCTTTTCATCTTCAATGCTGGCATTGAATACGCGATAGAACTCGGTTTCAATTTTTTTAATTTCCCGACGAAGCTGCGAAGGGGTCAGGTCTTCAATGAAAATCTGTTCCTCTGCTGCCTGAAGCGACATTGACAGGCCGCTCAGCAAAAAGCTGGTCAGTAATGGCAACAAAAGAGTCAATCGTAGTTTCTGCATTTTAAATTCCTCTAAACCTTTAGTGCCCCCAAAAAGGGCATGTATAAAATAAGTATATGCCTGATTAAGCGGTCTGTGGAGGTCTAATACAGGCGTATTATCCCGTTTATCTAGCTTTCATCGGAAAATGAGGCAAAAAACTATTTTTTAGAAAGTTTCTAGACTGATTTGTACATCAAATATTTATATCGAACGATCGCTCTATTAATTTATTGCGTGCCACCTAAGATAGTTCTTAAGCATTTGTTATATAAGATAATATTTGATAATGCTCGTAAGATTTTTGTGCCGATTCCGAGGCAGTCGCTGCTGTAAGAGTGCAATTCTTGGCAGGCTATCTACAAGTCTCGTGGGCGAGAGAAGGGCGATGCAAGTAATAGCTTAAATTAGGGCTTTTTAAGCACTATTAAAGTAGGTAAACTCAGTCGGTTGCTGAATGCTTCGTACTATTTGGCAGCCAGGGTGAGAGATCAATTTATAAAAATTGACTGCTTACTTAAATAAGTTTTTCGATTCATTCCGGAAAATAGTCGTATTGATTAACTTATTGTTTTTACTCTAATTAAAGCTTTAATAAAAAAGTAAACAATTTAAATATGGAGAGAAATATGCAACGAAGAATCCCACATAAGCGCAGCTTGCTATGCGCGGCGATTTCACTTTCACTACTGCCTCTGGCGAGCCAATCAATCGCTCAACAGGACACAGTAGAAGAAGTAGTCGTAACCGGTTCCTACATCAGACGCTCCGAAGGTTTTACAGGTGCATCTTCAGTAGTTCAGCTAAATGCTGAAGACCTAGAAGCTCAAGGTACTCTTAACATTGGTGAGGTTGTTCAAAACCTTGCTTTCGTAAACGGTTCAGCTTCCGCTATTACTAACACTATTCAGGGACAGAGTTCACGTACGTCTGCTATCGACCTACGTGGTTTGGGTGCTAGTTCGACTCTAACTCTTCTCGATGGCAAACGTCTGGCTAGCCAGAACGTGAACGCGCTAATTCCTACTATCGCTCTCCAAAGAATGGATATCGTTGCTGACGGTGCTGCCGCTCTTTACGGTTCTGAGGCTGTAGCAGGCGTGGTTAACTTCGTACCTTATAAGTCGTACGACGGTCTTAAGATCGACACTTACGCTGAGCAAGATAGCCGTGGTGACTACGACGAGCAATCTGTACAGGCAATGTGGGGCGGTCAAATAGGCGACATCGACGTCGTTGTAGCCACACAACACCGTACAAACACACGACTAGGTTGGGACGAGCGCAGTGACTTGGCGAATGCCGGTCTAACTGTATCTTCCAATGCTCCGGGTAACTGGTACGTACCACCGCGCGATGCAAACGGTCAATACACAGGCGGTGAGCGAATTCGACGAATGGATCCGAACTGTGCACCAGGGTCTGAGCGTACTGCTTACACTCCTGATCAGGTAGCCAACCCTTACGGTCAGTCATTGGGTAATAGCTGCTTTTTCGACTTCGGTGACAACCGTAGCTATCGCGAGCCACAGCAGATAAACCAATACTATGGTAACGCGACTTGGGAAGCTTCTGAGGATCTAACTCTTAGCTTGCAAGGTTTCCGTACTTACCAAAGAACTAACACGTTTACTTCTACATCAAACCCAGGAAACTCTCGCATTGGTGAGCTTCCAGCTGTACGTGGTGAGATTCCAGGTAACCCGTTCTTCGCACAAGACTCAGCTGGCAACCAGCTTTATGGTTTGGACGCAAATGGAGATGGCATTCCTGATCGTGGAACTGCCGACTTGAACAACGATGGCACGCCAGACTACCTCGTTTCCGGCACTATGAATAACGGTGTGTTGTTGCGTGAAGACGTACAGCCTCGTACGCTTCGTCCGATCAACAAGACTCACACTCGTTCTTCCGGTCATACTGAAGACAGAGATAACAAGAGTAATGCTACTGACATAAACAGCCGTTGGAGCGCACAAGCAGATTTTACTGTGCCTTTCATCGATGGCTGGGAAGGCATGGCGTCTTTCTCACGTAGTGTTCGTGATTTCCAATTCATGTCCAATCAGAACTACAGCATCTCTTCGATGATTCAAGGTTTGAACTGCGACGTGGCGAATGACCGCGATGCTTGCTACAACCCTTTCTTCGTTGTAGATCAGGCTGACAACAATTCCCTACAGGTGATGGACGCTGTTGCGGCTCGCTTTAAGGAATGGCAGTCAAGAGAACTTAATGTTATCGATATCGTATTGAATGGTGAAGTAGCTCTAGGTGGTTTCGAACTACCAGGCGGACCAATCAACGCAGCTGTCGGTTACCAGTTCCGTGACGATAAGTACACGAACACACCATCGGCCACTGAGCTATCTGGTGATACTTGGATCGGTGGAACAGCGAAGGAAGCAATCACTTCCGGTAGCCGTGAAACAGATGCCTTTTTCGTAGAACTGTCGATTCCTGTGCTATCGAATCTAGAAGTAGAACTCGCGGTACGTCGCGAAGAGTTCAATACTGGACAAGAAGCTACAACTCCGAAGTTTGGTGTTACGTATGCGCCTACTGATTGGTTGACATTGCGAGCTACTCAGGGCGATGCGTTTATTGCGCCAGCTCTAGAGGATTTGTTTGATCCGATCTCCTGTGGTCTATCCACAGTAACAGACCGTTTCGGACCGTTCTCTGCCTTTACTACGGCTTGTGGTGGTGGTAATCCAAACCTGACTAACGAAGAATCAACTTCTTCGCAGCTTGGTTTCGATATCGCGCTTGGTGATTTCGACATGTCCGTTACATGGAACCACACTGAATTTGATAACCGAATCGTTGGCATCAACGGTCAGGATATCATGCAGTTGGATTTCCAGAACTTTAAGACGGCGACTGGCTTTGCAGGTGACGGACTTCCTGGTAATCAGCCAAGTGAACAGCAGTTGCGTGACTGGGTTGCTAGCCCTGGATCGAACAAAGACATCATTCGTGACCCGGGTGATATCTTCACGATTCTTCAGGTGAACAACACTAGTACGATTAACGCAGAAAGTGTTGAAGTAGAAGCCATCGATATCGCGGCTAACTACTCAATTAGCACAAATGATTACGGTAACTTCCGTTTTGGTCTGCAAGCGACCTTTATCGATCATTTCTATTATCAAGGCGATGCATCTTCACCGATCGTAGATGGTGCTGGAAGGTACAACGATGTAACGAGTGCGGCGCCAGAACTTCCCGAGTGGAAGGCTAACCTGAACATAGGTTGGTCAATGGGTAAGCACTCTATCAACACAATCACGCGTTATATCGATGCCATGCCGTATGACGGTCCGCAGTTTACATTCTTGGACTTCTTCGGTGGCTTTAACCGGCCTCAAAACATGGACACAGTTAACGCATGGACTCAAGTAGATGCGTCTTATACCTACCGTGGCATCGAGATGTTCGGTGGCGAAGGTGCGTTTACAGTCGGTTCGCGTAACTTGTTAGACAGGGATCCACAGCCGTCTCCGGAATTTGCCGGTGTAATCGGTGGTCTGCAGGATCCAATGGGTCGTAACATCTATGCACGATTCGTATACGATTTCTAGAAATCGTGAAACTGCAGGTTTGACTACTGCGGCAACTTTGAAGATCACCAAGGTGATTGGATGAAGTAAAAAGGGGCTCTTTAAGAGCCCCTTTTTTTATGTGCATCTAAAACACAATAGCCTTGTGATTGGAAATGAACTGCCAGCACGGTTCGCCAAGAGGGTTGAGATCCGCAACGGCCCTTACAATTATTCTTTAAGGTTGCCGCGGCCAAATACCAAAATCGCTAATCCAGAGCAATTTCTTTATAATTTCAGAGCATCGAATCAGTCAAGGCAGCAGTCTTACTCAAGGTAGCTGTAAGCAGGGCGCTTGCTACTAAGCACACAGAGGAAAATTCATTGAAAATCGAAACTCAAGCACTATTCCCCAGTCCAGTTTGGACTACGTTGTTTGATGACAGAGTGAGCTTCAACGCGAAATTATTGGCCCTTGCCAGCCAGCTGAGAAGAGATGATCCGAATGGTGTGAGTAACACGAATATACGAGGTTGGCAGAGCCCCAATAATCTTCAGACCTTGAGCGACTTCGAGGAGATAAACCTGCGGATACTGCAGATATGCCAACGTATCGCTGAATCTCAGCATTTCATGCCAAACGTAGTGTTGCAGCATCAGGCCTGGGTAAATATCAGCCCTCCGGGGGCGTCTAATCAGATTCACTACCACGCGAATTGCCATTTTAGTGGCGTCTACTATATTAGTCTCAAGGCGCCTGAGTGCGGCAGCATCTTCTTTCGCGACCCTCGGGTGGCTTCTAGGATGTTTACGGCGCCTATTACACAACAGACTGATTTCACCGCCGAGGAGGTTCGGATGCGTCCAGAGGAAGGCAGGATATATGTATTTCCAGGCTGGATAGAGCACGGTGTCGAGATCAATGAGAGTGACCAAGACCGTGTAAGCATCAGCTTCAATGTGCGGGCATTCCAGCAGGGTGCTCCAGCATAGAGGATCAACCTTCGCTTATCGCCTCGGAAGGCGTTTTTTGATTGATGAAGAGACTGACTAATCTGACAAGGAAAGCTGTATGTTGCAAGTCTCCGAATGAGCTATTAAATAAGCAATGTTTGGACTTACTGGCTGTATAAGGAAATTTCACTTTTTGCTTGAATCCAAGAACAATTAGGACAAATGCTTACGATTTTAATAAAATTATCTATTACATGAAAACCCGTATTGAGAGTGTTAATGGAATTAACGATCGATCAAGCGCTACAGCAGGGCCTTGCCGCACAGAAAGAAGGTGATTTGCAAGAAGCTGAACGGCTATATCGCGTTGTTTTGCAATACCAGCCAGCGCACCCTGATGCCAATCATAACTTAGGGCTTATAGCTGACGCCGTTAATAATACTAAGGCGGCATTGCCTTTGTTTAAAACAGCTTTAGAGGCTAATCCTCGAGTGGGAAAGTATTGGATTAGCTACCTTGACGCACTTATTAAAGAGCGTCAATTGAATACTGCGCATGCTGTGCTTGAGCAAGGAAGGAAGATGGGATTGGCTGGGGAGAAGTTTGATGCTATGGAAGCAGAGCTTAAGCAAAGAGTGCAGTCAGCACCGCCTACGTTTTCCAAGAAAGCACAAGAAAGCCAAAACGCCGGTAGTGTTAGTCCGTCTCAGCAACAACTCAACAGCCTGTTAGGGTACTTCCAAAAAGGTCAATTCGCTGACGCAGAGGCGTCAGCATTATCCCTCACCAAAAAATTTCCTGCTCATCCATTTGGCTGGAAGGTTCTTGCTGCGATATTCGGGCAAACAGGTAGGAAACCTGATGCTCTAAACGCCCTGCAAAAAGTCGTGCAATTGTCGCCACAAGATCACGAATCCCGCAGCAACTTGAGCAATATGCTGCTAGAGGCGGGTAGATTCGAAGAGGCTGTAGCGAGCTGTAAACAAGCGATCGCATTGAATCCGGAATTTGCCGGAGCCCATAATGACCTAGGTATGATGCTGCAACAGCTAGGTAGATTCGAAGAGGCTGCGGTGAGCTATAGGCAAGCGATAGCGTTGAATTCTAATTTTACTGACGCCCATAGCAACTTGGCTGGTACGCTGCGTCAATTGGGTGGCTTAGAAGAGGCAGAAACGTGCTGTAGGAAAGTTATCGAATTAGAACCTGACTTTGCCCTAGGCTACTGCGACTTGGGCACAGTGTTGCGAGAGCTCGGTAGATTAGAAGAGGCTGAAGCTAGCTACAGGCAAGCTATAGCATTGAAACCTGACCTTGCTAGGGCCCATACCAGTTTAGGCAGTGTGCTGCGAGAACTTGGCAGATTAAGGGATGCTGAGCTGAGCTATCGACAGGCGATAGCATTGCAACCTGGCTTTGCCATAGCCTATAGCAACCTAGGCGTTGCGTTGAAAGATCTAGGCAGATACGAAGAGGCTGAAGAAAACTACCGACAAGCGATAGCTTTGCAGCCGGGCTTTGTTGATGCTCGTTTCAATTTGGGAACGCTGTTATTTGAGGGTAAGCAATACAATGAAGCTGCGGCACAATTTGAAATGGCTGATATACCTCAAAGTAAATTCTATGCCATTCAATGCGCATATCATCAGAATGAGGAATCTGTTTTTAGTGAAAAATTAGATTCCTTGATTAATCAAGGTGAGGTCAATGCTGTCGTTGGCTTGTTAAGTTGCTGCTCAGAAATTAAGTTTGGAATTAAAAAACCGAATCCGTTTTGCGGCGATGCACTAAAGTATATTGTAAAGACTGATTTGAACGAACAGTATGATTTTGAGAATGTATTCATTAAGACTGCGAGGGACATTTTGACTGACAGCTCAATATCCTTTAAGGATCAAGTGCATTTGTCTAACGGAATCCAAACAGCAGGTAATTTTTTCGCTCTGGCGAAAGTGTCTCAAACTAAAATTGAAAGTATCATTCGGGCGGAAATTGAGAAATATCGCATTCGTTTTAAGGATAGCGAAGAAGGGTTTATTAGGAATTGGCCAGCTTCCTATACTATTGTGGGTTGGCTTGTCAGTATGCAAAGTGGGGGCAGTCTAACCGCTCATATACACGATACCGGCTGGATTACTGGCAGCGTATATATCAACATTCCCCCAAAATCTGCGGCAGATAGTGGAAACCTTGTTTTGCGCTTGAGTGATCAGGAACCTGTCCTGGGTGCTGAGAATAGCCAGGAAAGTTCCATCGATCTAGAGACTGGCAATTTGTGTTTTTTCCCCTCTTCGCTGTTGCATCACACGGTACCGTTTGAAGTAGAAAATCAAGAAGAAAATAGAATAGTGTTAGCATTTGACGTGATCCCAACAGGTTAATAAAAGGCGTCAGATACGAGAGTAAAAATACGGTATTGACAAAAGTTAACTCCCAAAGCCCGTATAACCCTCCTGCAATCACATCCTATATGGCTACTACTTTTGCCCTGCTCGAACAAGCTTGGGCTCAGCGGACTCATCCCCTACAGAGATTTCTGCATAGCCATAGTATTGCGGGTTCGGGTGATAGAAACGGATACCGCCTTCCTCGTTGCGTAATATATTGGCAGCCGCTGAGTCGGCGCAGAGCATGCTGTTGCTCGGCATTCGTCCTTCTTGCAAGGTTAAGCCTATCTCCCTGAATACCAACATGCATTGCACCAGCGAGTTTAGTTGTTGCTCCCGTGCGAGAGCGCTCGGGTCTTGTTGGACTTCAGCAGGGCGGCTGTAGAAATACAGCTGCGAGGAGATGATGCAAAAACCCACTACGACTACCGCCCATTGAATAACCTTACTACTACCCCTACGGCGCGTGGGAGGAATGAACTCTTCCTTAGCCGGTTCCTCCACCACCATCGTTGATTCGGGACGCTCAAGTTTCTCTGATTGTGTAGTGACATATTTTTCCGTTTCATGGATTTCGCTGCACCGTTCGCATAGGACGATCGCATCGACGAAATTCCCGCACATACCGCAGAGATCTTTTGCGCAGCGATTACAACTCGCTATTGCTTTCGCACTGGGATGATTGTTACAGAACTTAGTATCTGACATAGGTTTCGACTGGCTTCGGGTTATTGAGCTGCCTCAGTTAGCAATATCCAGTTTGGATACAGTTGCCGCCCTCCAGCCATTGTATCGGGGGAGTTATGTTCTGTGGCGTAAGGCTGTAGCTTGTTCCGGCAAGTGGCGTCCCATCGAATTTCCAGAATACATAGATGGTGCCACCGAACACACCGGTGAAGTGGGTGTCTGCGCCTATCCATTGCCAGTTGGGAATGCCGTTTGTTCCAGATTGTAGGTCATTCAAAGAGGTGGATAGCCCCCTGAAAATAGACAGCTCGATAGCTGTCTTATAGGGAGTAACTGCCAATATTGCTTCGGAGAAGCGTGCACGATTGCCGTATTGTTGATAGGCAGGAATTGCGACCGACGCAAGTACACCAATGATGCTAGTTACCATCATTAGCTCGAGCAGCGTGAAGCCTTGATTCCGTATTGGACTCTGCATGTCAGTTCATTCATACCATGATGTACAAATTATAGACGCCTAGTGCTTTGTTTTGTATGGGTTTATGGGGTCAAACTGGGTAGGTTGCAGGCAATAATCAGAGGCAGCGGTACAACAGAGTAAAATTGGAGTGGATGGAGCAGGAACTCCTAGCAGTAGCCATTGGTAATGCAGGTGCCGCCAGAAACCCATTGTAGAGGGGGAAGAAACCCTTGAGCAGTTAGGGTGTAGGTTACGCCAGCGAGACTTGTTCCGTCCGAACGCCAGGTAACGCGAATAACACCGTCGATGACATCAATGCCGTGTGTATCGGCCGCGGCAATTTGAGCGGCAGGAATGCCATTTGTGCCGGAATCGAAGTCTGTGAGCGCTGTCACGCGACCGGCAGAAGCAGCAACAACCATTGCAGAACGGTTAGAACCGATGGCCAGTATTGCTTCAGAGAAGCGTGCCTTGTTTTGATACAGCGTGTAGGCAGGCAGAGCAACTGAGGCTAGAATACCAATAATCGCTACGACGATCATCAATTCGATTAAGGTAAAGCCTTGTTGACGCTGTTTTCTAGGCATGTGTCCACTCCAAACTGAGCAACGATTGTATCGCAAGATTGTGGGGGATATGTGTCCTAATTCAAATCTTTGAGATCATGACATTCAGCTAATTGACTCTTATCCCCTAGATTATTCCTGAATAAACGTAATTATTACAATGAGATAAAAGATCTATAGCAAGGTGAGGCTGTGCAAAAGCTTCATATTTTTCCTACAGGCAGTTTTGTTTTTATTCCGCAGCATTAAATTCACCCTAATTCTTGAACCCGTCATATTTGTAGGTTAATCTCGAATTCTTTCTTGCAACAAAAATTTCTTTCAGGGAAGTATCGCCTATTCAGCAGTGAGCAGCGTAAATAACTAGCACGGCCAAATATAATCCAATGAAGGCCTGAAGGGAGCACGTATGAGTTCAGGGAAGCACCCTCACCTCGCAAAGAAGCTATCTAAGCTGTACGTCTCGTGTATTAATCCTTCGGTAAGCAACAACGCCGCCCTCGCCAAACATCTTGGTATCTCGCGGCAGGCAATCAGCAAGTGGATTCACGGCACTGAAACAAGCGCTGGTAACAATATACCTCATAGCCAAATTATTGAAGTTGCTGCAGTGTTTGGAATGGAGCCCTATTGGTTCGGCCTAGGGTTAATTGAGTTTGAGGAAAAAATAGACTCTAAACTAGAGCCCAGCGCACCGGCAACTCGCTTAGACAAGATTTCGCTTTCATCACTGCCCAACACAGGCCTGAATCTTTTTGGCCGAAGCGCCGAAATCGAAGCACTTGATCGAGCCTGGAATGGGCAAGAAACCAACTGTTTGGAAATAGTTGCCTTCGGAGGGATTGGTAAGAGTAGTTTAGTTAATAGCTGGCTTTCACGATTGGACAAGCGAGATTACTCTGGTGCCAGTAGAGTCTACGCTTGGTCGTTCCACTGGCAAGGAATAGGGTCGGATGTCATATCTTCTGGTGATTTGTTTATTGAACAGGCTCTAGAATGGTTTGGGGATAAGAGCCCGGAATGGGGGACATCTTGGGCCAAGGCAAATCGTTTAGCTGATCTAATTCGCGAGTCGAGAACACTGCTTATCCTGGATGGTCTCGAACCTTTGCAATATCCGCCGGGTCCGCAGCAGGGTGAAATCGAAAACCCCGCTGTATCACTACTGTTGAGAGAACTGGCGGCCAATAACAACGGCTTGTGCATAATCACCTCGCGCTTATCAATTACAGAGTTTGCGTCTTTCAATGATGGCCGTACTCAATCTATGCACTTGGAGCGGCTGAGCACTAGCCAAGGCGTGCAGTTGCTATCGGCGATGGGTATCCATGGCGATGAAAAGGAATTGTGTTCGGCAGTAGAAGTCTATTCAGGACACCCGCTGTGCCTATCGTTGTTGGCTGGCTACCTTTCAGTTGTGCATGATTCCAATGTTTCGCATTTCAAAGATTTGAATTCTCTCTTAGATATTCAATCTTTCAATACGCATGCCAATAATATAGTGCAGGCTTATCTGCGTTGGTTTGATAATTCCTTGGAAATTTCATTGTTGAATCTGCTTGGATTATTTGATCGAGGAATTGCTCTTGGCGATGTGCAAGCATTGGCGGCGTCTGAGGCAGTGCTCGGATTGACTGAAGAGTTGGCAGATTTATCACAGAGCGAGTGGAGCTACGCGATCAAAAAACTGGTAGACGCCAAATTAATATTCACATCCAAACGTGATGGAAGCACTATGCTTGATTGCCATCCTCTCATACGTGATTTTCTAAACGAGAATTTTCGTAGAGAAAATCCAGCTCTTTGGAAGGAGGCAATAAGATGCTATTCAATTTTTGGCAGCATAGCGCGATAGAAAATCCCAAATCTATGACGTAATTGGAACCTCTATTCAGGGCTGTGATTCACGGTACTAGAGCGGGTCTTGTTGAGGAGAGCTTCAAGAAGCCGTGTCTACAGCTAAAAATACTGGAGCCCAGTTCAGTGAGTGGGAGGCCAATATGGCGCTCGCAGAATTGGCGATGAAGTCGGGAAACTCTCAATATGGTCAGTTATGCCTTAGCCGTGCACTGGAGATGGAGGGTATGGAATCCTATAGGCATCATTCAAGACAATTGGAAGCTTTGCAGGCTCAGCTTCATGCTGGACGAGGAACTGAACTTAGCTCGGGCGCGTAAAAGCTACAAATTGATACCATGATAACGTTGCAAGTATTTGCTAATAAATCTAATGTCCTACTACTGAATAGGATTGGAGATTAACACCGTGACTAAGAGAATTTGTTTGGCCCTCGCTTTGAGTTCGACATTCATTGCCGGCTCCATACTGCAGGCTGAAGAAGCTTCAACTAGCAAGTATGCCCCGTTAGCAATACCACTTGCAGACATTCAGTGGGGCGCGCCCGGCGGCGGCAACGGCTTTCCGGTGGGTGTGCAGTCCGCACGGCAGGGCACCGACCCAGTCACGGGGGGTATTACCTATTATGCGAAGTTTCCGGCGGGTTCCCACTTCGATATGCACTGGCACACTCACGATGAGTTCGTAGTGGTGGTTCAGGGCTCTGTGACGATCGTTCTAGGTGAGGAGATTCATGCTGTGAGCACTGGCAGTTATATCGTCATACCCGGCACGCTGAATCATTCCTGGGATGTGCCAGCCGGTGGAGAGGATGCGGTGATTGTGGTGCGGCGCGGTGGTCCTGCAGACTTCAACTTCGTGGATAAGTAGCTATATTTCTGACAAGAATCGCGAGCAATAAAAAAGGCCGAGAGCGTAAACTCTCGGCCTTTTTGTTTTCTTTGAAGCGGTGTTTCTAGTCGTTACCGGCTAGTGAACGTTCCTGCTTCTCTTGACGCTCGGCAACCAACTTCTCGTAGCCTTCGTCGTCTAGGTGAGTAATCGCCAACCAAGCGTGAGTCATCTCATCGCCAGTACGGCTGCCGCCCATTACCCACATATCTGGGTCTGGGTTGTTGGGGTTGTCAGCTGTGTTGTCGTACCACTGCTTCAATACCAATACTGCGCCTGCTGGCAATAGAGGAGCTACATCTTCGTTGTAGATGTGGCTGTGATGCCATGTAGCACTCCACTTGGAAATTTGGCTTACCTGTTCAGTACGGCCAGTTTCCGGATAGAAGATCTCTAGCGAAGCAGCGTTCATGCGTAGGTGGCCATGAGGCTGAAAGCTGTCAAGACGAACTGGGTGATCGAAGGAATGAAATCCCTGTGTCATGGAATAACCATTTGGTGGGATAGCAATGTCTTCCTGCGGGCTGATTTGATACAGCGCCAAGTCTTGCTTGTATTGAGCTTGTTCTTCGTAGCCTTCTGGGTGTAACCATAGGCCGATCTCAACCACGTTGTCCTTAATCATAGTGCCAGGAGCAGTTGCGCCAACGCCACCAGGGAACATGTGGATGCTCCAGCTTACGATCGCGTCTTTTGGAAGTGTACGGCATACGCCTTCAGGAACGATTTCGCCCCATTTGCCCATGGCATACTCAGTTAGCATGCTCTGACGCTCAAGAGTGCCGTCTGGCTGCTCTAACACAACAGATGAATTCGCATGGTGAACTACGGCCTTGGCATCGCCTCTAGGCTTAACTTGTACGGCTTTGATGCAACGATCTGTTGTCATGCCGCTCGGTACGTAGTGATTACTCCAAAGGTCGTTGCCGTTGGCAGGTATGTCGATAGAGATTGAAGGAATGATTGTATCCGGCTGACCGAACTGCGAAACGAAGTTCCATTCGCTTGGGTCATTCATTTCTGGCATAGCGACGACTACATCCGCATCGCCCATTGGCGAGCCTTGGTTTACCCAAGCGACGATAGTGTCGATCTCATCTTGCTCTAAACGCCAGTCGCCTTCGAGGTCTTGAATGCCGATGCCGTGATCATAGGCATACGGAGGCATTTCGCGATTCGCGACACGCATCTGGATCAGTGGTGCCCAAGGGCGAACCTGATCGTAATTAGTAAGCTGCATTGGGCCGATTCCGCCTTCGCGGTGGCACACTACGCAGTTCTCATTGATGATCTTGCCGACTGCACCGTTGTAGGTGACGTCATGATCAGCGGCTGACTGAGCCAGAGCCGAGACCTGAAAACCTGCTGCGGCAAGCGCTGCGAGGCCTAACCAGCCTTTAGAAATACTCATAAATTTCTCCTCTTGATACTGCTTTTGTAGGAAGTCTCGAATGGGGGAAATCATCGAGTATTCCACTATTGTTGGATAGATCCTGCAATTTCGGTCAAACAGCCCCGAGTCTAACCCGTTTCAGAGGCAGTAAGAAGCAGAAACAGCGCATAAATTGATACAAATTGTGGTAATAAAAAAGGCCGGTTAATCGAGATTAACCGGCCTTTCTGACTTCTTAGAAGAATTTTGCTGAGTACTAGTCGTTTCCGGCTAGTGAACGCTCTTCCTTCTCGCGACGATCTGCAACGATCTGCTCGTAGCCTTCGTCGTCTAGGTGAGTAACCGCAATCCAGGCATGAGACATCTCATCACCAGTACGGCTTCCGCCTACAACCCACTGATCAGGATCAGGGTTATTTGGGTTGTTAGCTGTGTTGTCGTACCACTGCTTGATTACCAATACCGCGCCTGCTGGAAGTAGGGGAGCTGCATCTACCTCATACAGGTGGCTGTGGTGCCATGTAGCACTCCAGTTAGAGATTTGGCTAACTTGCTCAGTGCGACCAGTTTCTGGGTAGAAAACTTCCAGAGAGGCTGCATTCATGCGCAGGTGACCGTGTGGCTGGAAGCTATCGATGCGAACTGGGTGATCGAAAGAATGAAAACCCTGAGTCATCGTGTAACCATGAGGAGGTACGATTAGCTCGCCGCTCTCATAGCCTTCGCGTAGTTGATACAGCTTAAGGTCCTGCTTGTAAGGAGCTTTTGCTGATGCAGTCATGTAGTCGTCATCGTGGAACCAAAGGCCGATTTCAACAACGTTGTCTTTGATCATTGTGCCTGGAGCAGTTGCGCCAACACCGCCTGGGAACATGTGAATGTCCCAAGAAACGCGTGAGTTCGCAGGAAGCGTACGGCAAACACCTTCAGGTACTAGCTCGCCCCATTTGCCCATAGCGTATTCAGTAAGCTGACCATACTGTGACCACTCGCCGTTCTCGTCCTGTGCATCGACGGATGAGTTAGCGTGGTGAACAACTGCAGCTGCGTCGCCGCGTGGCTTAACTTGTACCGCTTTAATGCAGCGATCCTGAGTAACGCCAGTGTCAACATAGTGCTTGTGCCAAAGGTCGTTTCCGTTTGCAGGAATATCGATAGGCACAGAAGCAATGATTTGGTCAGGCTGACCGAAATCGGCAGCGAAGTTCCACTCGCTAGGGTCTTTAACGTTTGCAACTGGTGCAACGATGTCCACATCACCCATTGGTGAGCCTTGGTTAACCCAAGCGACGATTGTGTCGATTTCTTCTTGCTCTAAACGCCAGTCACCTTGCAGGTCCTGAACGCCGATGCCGTGGTCGTATGCGTAAGGAGGCATTTCACGGTTAGCAACACGAAGCTGGATCAAAGGCGCCCAAGGACGGACCTGATCGTAGCTTGAGAGTTGCATAGGGCCGATGCCGCCTTCTGTGTGACATACAACGCAATTCTCGTTGATAATCTGAGCAACGTGACTGTTGTAGGTAACTTGGTCGTCCTGTGCATTTGCCTGTAGGCCAAATGCGAGGAAGACGCCGCTTACCGAAGCAGTCAATACGCGTACTGTTTTCATGCCTTTCTCCTCAAATTGAGAGTTATTGATCTAAATTAAAGTATTGATTGAATTCTTGTGTTTGTGCCTAACTAAAATATTAATTGTCTGCACCCCAAAAGTCCATTGAATACGGCCATTTTCGAGGAATCATTGCAACAAATTGAAACACTTTTGGGGGGAAGTTTTGGCTGAGTAAAGCAGCTAGCGCGCTTCTAGCAGGGAATCTCGAAGAAACACCCTTATTTGCTCTCTGGCCGACCGTGAAGGTCGGCCAGAAAACTAATAAAACCAGTAGCTTATGGGTTTACGGTTACTTTTTGAACAATATTCGACCAGCAGCACTGGTCGCCGTTTGAGCTGTCTGGGCCGCGGAAGTTATCTACCTTAGTGTGGATCATGTATTCACCGGGCTCGGAGAAAGTTGCAACAACTTTAGCTATGCCGCTGCCGCCTTCGACTTGCACTTGACCAGGAGTGATCTGACGGAAGAAACGGAATCTGCGGTCACCTTCTTTATAAGGGTTTTCGGGGATCACTGTGCTGTCGTGATGTGCGAACTCAACCATGCCCGGACCCTGATACTTAGTGAACTGAACGCCCACGGGAAGCGGCTCTACGAAGCGTGGGTCAGTTGAGTCTCGTTCCGAGATATCTTCAACGTTTACTGTAAGAACAACTGACTCACCAGCTTTAACGTTGCCCTCAAATTCGCCAACCTGTGCGAAAAGACCGGCAGATTTTTCGCCGTCTTCACCGAAGCCGACGTGAGGCTGCATCGCGCCCTGCGGACGAGGAAGAATAAAGTCTAGTTCGTAGGCGCCAACACCGCGGCGGCCCGGGACTTTCAAGGCTTCTTCGCTGCCTGTCTTGATGTGCCACCAGATGTCGTCGCCTGCTTCGCTAGCAGGCACTGTTACTGTGAACATGCCCGTTGAGCGACCAGCCGGGAAATGTGTAGGCTGCATGCCGTTGTACTTTGCGGGCTCGATGTAGTTCGCTGTGCCTACAGGAATATCAACAGGCACGTCGTTTCGGTTTATGTAGCCAAAGGAAAAGCTAGTTGTGCCGTCTGGGTTGGCAATCCATCCTTCCATTACGGGGATGATTGGTAGGCCAGTAGGTGGCGCAAGGCTAAGGAATCGGCCGTTGTCAGCTGATTGGGCTTGCACCTGAAGGCTAAATACTGCCGTAAGCGTAAAGGCTATTAGCGCAAAGATTTTTTGATACTGTCGCATCGAAGTTCTCTCCTCAAAGATCGGGTCTGATAAGTTCTTTTTTCTGTCTTACTCTTATTAAAACTGCCAGGGTGAAGACAGCAGCTTATGCTAATTTACTGTATCCATTCAAACAGGGCGCTAGGATAAACGGCATTGTTGTTAGAGTCTAGTTTGCATACGCCGAGGAACTACGGGCTATAGGGCTTATTTTAAACAAAATGTAACAAGCTGGGGAATTGTCAGCATCGGCCCGAGTATGAGAGGATTCGCGCATCAAAATTAGTAATAATCAGCTATCTGACGGTCTTGCCTAAAAACCATCTGAATAGTCATTTGCCTATCCCATAGGGCAGCACCTAAATCTAGGAAACTCAGCAGTGGAATTGAAGCGTAAACAATCGGCTCGCAATGATGTGATTCAGCCAAGTAGAAAGTGTTGGAGATATTCGCTACAGGTTTTTAGCGGGCTATTGCTTAGTGCTATTTCGACTCTCGCTCCTGCCGCTTTGGATCGTGTTGGCGACTTTGCGCTACTGGACAACACAGGTACATTTCATCAGCTAAGTCGCTATCAGCATCGTAAGGCACTGGTACTCATGGCTTACTCTGATGGATGCGCCACGATGGACACGCTCCTCGATAACTATAAAGTCATCGCGGATCAGTATGCCGGCGACGATTTCGAATTCCTGCTGATCGATTCTCAAAATTTGGATCGGCCCGAACTCAGTGAATTGGGTGTCGAGTTACCGATACTCGAAGACGATGGTCAATTGATCTCCCAAACGCTAAACATTACCAATGCTGGAGACGTGTTGGTGCTTAACCCTGAGCGTCTCTCGCTTTTCTATATGGGCCAACCCTCACAAGAACTCCACTCGACCCTGGGTTTGATAAACGGTGATGGTATGAGCGACACGATTCGGCAGCCGGGAGCGGGATGCGCTATCGACTACCCACTAAAAGAAATGCACAGCGAGTCGCCAGCAGATTATGCGAGCGAAATCGCGCCTATCATTATTGAAAATTGTGCCGACTGTCACCGTCAGGGTGGAGTAGGGCCCTTTGCCTTGGATAGTTACATCATGGTGCTAGGTTGGTCACCGATGATTAAAGAAGTGCTCCTGAATAAGCGTATGCCCCCCACGCAAGTCGACCCTTATATTGGTCACTCTGAATCGGCACGCTATCTTGACCCTGACGATCTGCAGACGCTTGTGCATTGGATAAACAATCGTGCGCCGCGTGGCGACAGTGAAGCAGATCCCTTGGAATTGTTTGCTGCTAAGGATCGCACCGAATGGGCCTTCGGCGAGCCAGACTATATCGTGATGGGGCCAGAGAACGAGATTCCTTCGATTGGCGTAATGGATTATGTCTACGATGATGTCGAGCTGCCCTTTACCGAGGACAAATGGCTGCGCGCCATTCAATACATTGCGGGCGATGAATCTGTATTGCATCACTTGGTGACCTTCGTTACACCGCCGGAAGAAGACTTCTGGGGAGACGAGAGGACGGAGGAGTCAGTTACGCGTCGCTTTGTCGGCAGCTATCTCCCCGGGAAGACCAATGCTATCGAGTTCGATGAGGGTACTGGTGTGCTAGTACCGAAGGGGCATAGACTTTCGATGCAGTTTCATTATGTGACTAACGGACAGTCTACGGTTGATGAAACGCAATTTGGTTTGTATTTCAGTGATGAGACAAACCTGAAAGAAAGACTTACTCAGGCAGTCGCAAGTCGCTTCCTGTTACCGCCGAATGAGAACGATTTCGAGCTTCAGGCAGAGCAGCAAGTCGAGCAAGACATTGTCGTCACTGGGGTGCGCGCCAGAATGAATTTCCGCGGCAAGCGTATGAAGTTTGTTGTGGAGAATCCTGATGGGCAGATTCGAGAACTGTTTAGTGTGCCCGCCTATAACTATGGATGGCAGCCCGATTATCTATTAGATGAGGCAGAGCCCGTAGCGGCGGGAAGCACGCTGCGGGTAATAGGAGCATTCGACAACTCACTATCAAACCCGTCAAATCCTGACCCTAGCAAAGAGGTCACCTTCGGCTTAGAGAGCTGGGAAGAAATGTTTACTGGCTACTTTACGTTCTACAATCAGTGATTTAGTAAGAAGGCTGGCCCAAGCAGCTTAGAAGTTTCTCCAAACCATCGCTCTGTGCGCTGTGCATCGAGCCTACGAATAGATTGCCGTCGCTTTTCGTTAAGTTGCGGCAACACATAGTTTTGCAACGATGTTAAATATGCACACTCATGGCAGCTGATAAAAAACCCCTATTCTATGGCTGGAAGATCGTCTTCGCGATATTGGCTCAGCTGACGTTTACCAGTGGGCTGAGTTTTTATAATCATGCCATCTACCTCAATGCATTGGCCGCCAACCCCAGTTTCGATGTGCAGACAGCCTCCTTCGCTGTGTCGTTATTTTTTCTCTCTGGTGGAGTTACCGGTCTGTGGGTTGCGAAATGGGTGCAGGATTATGATCCAAGAATTTGTATTAGTGTTGGCGCGGTCATTTCTTGTTTTGCATTGAGCTCCTTGGCTTTCGTTCAAGAGATCTGGCAGCTGTATCTTGCCTTTATGATTTTCGGTGTTGGTTTCTCTGCTTCCTCGCTGATCCCAGCTACTACACTAGTAACCCGATGGTTCCATAGGAAAAGAGCTATGGCATTGTCGATAGCATCTACGGGCTTGTCTCTCGGCGGCGTCGTGTTGACACCGCTGTGCGTGTTACTTGTTGAGTCTTTGGGCTTTGAGCTTGCTGCCCCGCTAATGGGATTGCTCTACATAGTCGGTGTAATTCCTGTCACCTGGATCTGGTTGCGCGCGAGTCCCGAGTCGATGGGGCTGCTGCCGGATAATGCAGAGCCGCCTGCTAAATCGGAATCGGCTAGCGCAGAACAGGATGGGCAGGGCAACGAAGGAGTTGTCGATTCTGTTGCTTTGGCATCGGAGGGCATCACCTTTAAACAGGCGCGGCGCACGCGTTTTTTCTGGGGTATCAGCATCGCCTACATATTTTTAATGATGGCGCAGGTCGGTGGCATTGCTCACCAATACGGTTTAGCTAGAGAATTGTTAAGTGAAGCGCAGACTGCTATGGCAGTAGCGATATTGCCTATTGCGAGTATTGTTGGTCGGCTAATAGGAGGCTGGTTGGTCGATAGAATGTCGATTCGCTTATTCGCTATCGGCATGATGTTTCTGCAGGCGGTTTCTCTAAGTGTGCTCGCCTTAGGTGTGAACGTGGTGAGCCTCTGTCTTGGCCTCGCCTTGTTCGGTGCGACTGTAGGCAATCTGCTAATGCTGCAGCCGCTATTGATAGCGGAAGCCTTTGGTATTCGTGAGTACGCTAGAATTTTTGCGGTGGCGAATCTCATGTCCTCCTGGGGAACAGCAGCAGGTCCTGCAGTCTTGGGGCTCGCCTTCGCCGCCAATGCAAATCTTTACAGTCTGTCTTATTGGATAGCCGCGTCTGCAGGTGCGCTGGGTTTGATCTTATTCCTTGGCGGTGGCAGATTGAGAGCCCTCTGAGGCTGGCATAGTCAGAATTATTTTAACCAGGCCCAATTGTTGGATTTCAAAATCATGAAAAAAATACTTTTCGGGTTAATCGCCTTCCTGGCGCTCTTATTAGGTGCTGCTTCCTTTGCCGGATTTCCTCCCTCTTACTTAATAGCTGCGCCGGGCGTAGCTACAGGAATTGGTTCGAAATTGCTGTGCAGTTCACGCTATGTTTCTGGGTTCTCTCAGGAGCAGTCTTTTGATGATCTCGTACAATACTCGGGAATCTTGCAGCAGCTAACGGTGGAGTATGATGAGGCGCAGAAGAGCGTAACGACTTCTCTATTTGGCTTGAGCGAAAAAACTGCCAACTATATCCCTCACATTGGATGCGCGATCGACTACGCTGGATTTAACCAGCGCGCTTCTTTGCAGACAGAGCAAGCCCCTACAAGTGATGAGTTATGGCCCGCAGGAGATACGGTAGGCGCTGCCGATTCGGGTATGAAAGATTTGCTTGCGCAGTTACTCGCCACAGACAACGAAAATGGCCTCAATTCGCGAGCCTATTTGGTTGCGTACCGGGGTAGAGTTATCGGCGAAGCCTATGGCCAGGGCGCGGATGCAGATACGCCACTTCTCGGTTGGTCCATGGCCAAGAGCCTGACGGCGATCATGCTGGCAAATTTAGAATACCGTGGAGTGCTGGATTTGGATGCGCCTCCTGAGTTTGAATCCTGGCAGGGTGATGAGCGTTCACAGATTCGTATCAGCGACATGCTTACGATGACAGATGGGCTCGCCTTTTCCGAAGAGTACAATCCTGGCGACGATGCGACCGCCATGTTATTCACCGAACCCTCGTCTTCCGCTTTCGTAATGGAAAAGGCTGCACTGCACGTGCCGGGAAGCCAATTCAATTACAGCTCGGGTACGGCGAACCTGCTGGCTCGAATCTATTTCGAGAAGGCCGGTGGCAATCAAGACAATCACGATGCCTACATGGCTGACATTCACCAAACACTCGCTTTTCAGAATGCCATCTTCGAGGTCGATGCTAGTGGTGTGTTTATGGGTAGTTCTTATCTGTATGCATCGGCACGGGACTGGGCGCGTGTTGGGGAATTGATGCTAGGTGGTGGAACCATTAACGAGCAGAGGGTTATGACTGAAGATTGGGTGAGCAGAGCAACAACACCCAATGGCTCAGAGAATCAGCGAGCTTATGGTTATCAATGGTGGCTGAATCGAGGCAACGAGGAGCTGCGCTGGGCCGATATCCCTGCCGATGCTTATTCGGCTCAAGGTAATCGGCAGCAATACTTGATGATAGTCCCATCGTTGGATTTAATTATTGTGCGATTAGGTTGGACAGCCGGGGCTTATCCGGTGAATGAAATCTTTTCCAAGATCATTGATCAGCTGTAGCTGGAAGATAGAGAATTAACTACGTGGTCAGTGCCAAAGCTGAACTAAGGCTTTAGTTAGCTCGCTGCTGCGTCAGGTTCTTGGTTCTGTGCGGTGTCGCGAAGATCATTGATGACCGACTCCATGGCTCTGCCGACCAATGAGCCTTCGGTAAGTATTTTAACAGAGCCAGCTTTCAGCTCTCTAGCGAGGCGCATTCGAGTGAGCTCTACAGCCTTTTCGCCTTTGCTGTTTACAAAGAATAGCTTGTCGATGCTGTCGATCTTCGAGGCGAGCGCACAACGAACAGGCACACCAGCCGCTCCCTTAAATTCAAACCAAGTGCCAATCGGCAGCTTGTCTATTCGACGAACATAGGGATCGTCTCTCGGTAGGGGGGGTGGCTCATTGCGTTCTCGGCGTGGCTCTGCATTGTCTGCTGTACCGCCGACGCTACGAAGAGTGTCCGCTCCTTTCATCTCCGCCATATGAAAACTGTACTGTTGCACTTGTTTTAGTTGGCGCAGAATTTTTTTCCGCTTTGACTGCGAAGCGCCGCCAATCTCCAGAGCCTTTTCGATATTATCCAGCAGGCGTGGATTTATTTTCTCAAAGCGATCACTATCACCAGGAAGTTTATCTGCCTTCACTGTCCATAATAAGACATCTATAGTGCTCATGATGGGTTTCCAAGAGCTCCCGCCAGGGCCTTCTTTCAAGATCAACTTTACTAAGACATTGTGAAAGTGGGTGTCTAGTAGACTCTGAATTGAAGGGTCGAGGTCGTCACGCAGTACCCGCTCCTTCAGCTTCTGTCTTACAAGCTCATGGACATCTTCTAGGCGTTCGCTGGGATCATGGGCTTCGCGAATTCGTTGTTCGAGATCAGCATCAATTGGGCTGAAATCATTCCTAATCTCTCGCAGCTCATTGATAAGACCCTGCACAAAATTCTTATCTGCATTTTCTTCTGCAAGCAGACGCTCTACTAGCTCGTGAACCTTGATGTATACGGGGTCACTTGACAGCATTTCTGTCTCGGTCCAGGCGATACCGGCCATAGCAAATTCGTTAAGAATAACTCTGCCAGGATGTTGTTCATCATCGAAGAACTCAGTATCGTTCAAAGCTATCTTCATGATTGATATCTGTGTTCTGCCGATCAGTTCCTTCATCACTACCGGCAAAGAATCATCGTTCCATATAGCTTTGTATAGCAAGGTGACGAGATTGATTACATCGGAGGAGCGTACATCGATAGTGCCAATGTCTCCCGAACTGCTGCTTTCTTCAAGCGTTTGCGATATGGATTCTCCGATGCCGCTGTCGCCGCTAGCACTACTGCCTGGTAGCGTGTTCGTTGTGTCGCCGAGATTCAGACGACTTTGAAGGTTGTTAAGAACCGACATTAGTTGCGCTTGTTGCTGTTTCAGGTTTTCGTTTTCTGCTTGCAGGTCTGTAGATTGAGTATTGGCAGTTACTGGCATGTTAACCGGCAATGCGGATTGATTTGTCTGCTGGTCTGCTAAGCCCCTGACTAGTGTCTGCATCATCGAAAACATCTCTGCATTTTCGTTTTCTGATTTTGCGCTCTCAACCGTCTCTTGGATCTTGCGGGTTATTTCGGTCTTTCCACTACTGGGGTTGGGGCGTGTTCTCGCTTGGGAAGCCTCTACGGATCTTTCGATGTCGTCTCGCTCGGCTTCACGTTTCTGCTTTGCTAGTTCTCTATTTCTCGCCCGCATATCGAGATTAGGCATGACGCCAAGATCGATTAGGACTTCGTTCGCCTCGACAAGGCAGCTTTCCATGTTGTTGAAAGCTACTTTGTTGAATTCGCGATAAATAGTGAGTAAGTAGTGAGCTTTCAGCCCGAGGGGGCGAATCGCTTCATTAAAGCAGTCGCCAATTTGCTCGGGATCGAGGGGATTGTTGGTTTCATCAATATTGGTATTGGGGAACAGAGATTTTAGACGAGTTGTGAAGCTTACATATTCTGGTCTATCACTATTGCGAACATGATTGACCATTCCCTCCATTGCAATGATCGCTTCTAGATAGTCGTGGTCAACCAAGGATAGGTTGTCGTAATCAGAGACATCCTCTTTGTTCTCTTGCTGAGCGGTGAAGCTTGTTAGGGCATCGAAGTAAGCATTTAGGTTGGTCATGAAACGCTCGGCAATCGCTCTGGATTCCTCGCGGATAGGTGGCAGCTTTGCATTCGTGAACTGCATCGCTTGAGCCTCAATCTGCAAAGTTGAGTTTTCCAAGGCGGTCACGACATGGCGCGTGAGCGTTCTCACGGCAACTAGCCTGACTTTATCGAGTACTTCTTTCATGGCGTTACTTTGCCCAAATTAAGGGCGGTATCCCAATTAGATACCGATGTTAGCGGTATAACGGCTCTCAGTACAGCGGAACAGCGCCCCTTGAGGCGGTCGGAATCCCGCTAATTCGCTGGTGTTGACCGGTTTTGGCGGCATTTAGGGAGCTTTATGGCCGGTTCTTGGCCCGTGGGGCCGCAGCAATTTCCTCGCTTGCAGCTGCAGATCAACCAGAAAGTCCCATTTTGAGTCAATTATTCCTGTAGGAAAGGCTTTCATGGGGTAAACATTGTTTGCGGATTGACGTCTGTGAGACGCTTGTATTGCGTGGGATAGTGGCTGCAGCGGGCATTACTTGGTCTAGAATGTTTTGCTTACCTAGAGCAATCCTGCGGAGATGCTCAGCTCGCCATCATGTCTACCCACTGCTGGGGTGCACGGGTAACTCTGCCGTTGTGGTCAGTCCAGATATGTTGAGTAAAGCCGGATACTAGTACCGATTCATCACCTTCCTTATAGACTTCATAAGAAAAGCGAATACGCCTGCTTTTGTTTTCTTCAACCCAGGTGCGAACTTTTACTATGTCGCCATAGCGTAGACTGCCTACATAACGCAGACCCACCTCGCTCACCGGCAGCCGAAAACCATCGGCTTCGATGTTCGCATAGTCGCTGCCGAGCTCGCGCATATAATGACTGCGCGCCTCTTCAAAGTAGACTAAATAGCCCGCATGGTGAACCACACTCATGGCGTCGGTTTCTGCATACCGAACATGAAAACTCGATTCGATAACACGCGGTTCTTTTTCATTCGACATAATGCACTCTCGATCCTTAATTTATGTTGTCAGTATAACCAGAGCGATGCCTATTCTCACCACTATATAGTCTGAAAACAGGATTGATTAATTCTAAGTCAGCGCTGCCTCTTCGCGCATTCGCCCAGCTGTTTCTTTGCGCGCATGTGGCAGTCTTCCAAAAACAGCCGGTGTCGCTGTGTTTTGCCTGCATTATCTGTTAATTTTCGTTAGTGATATTAGTACTCTATAGTCCGCTGGCAATCTATTGGCCAGTCCATTGACGCGCAGCTCGAAACGGTTTTTTAAACTATGCTGGAATTTCCGGAACCTCCTAAAAGTTATGGCTCAGTTTTCCTGGAGGAAACGGATAAGGCCTTGCCGGAGAAAATTGATCAGCGAACTCGCTATGCGTTTTTTAGCACTATAGCGACAGGCGGCAAGTCTCTAATTAAGTCCTGCAAGGATCTGCATCTCTCACGATTCATCTGCTACAAGACACTCAAGCCGGAATTTGCGAAGGATGAGATAGAGCAACAGCGGTTGATTCGAGAGGCGCGTGTAACGGCAATGTTGCAGCATCCAAATACGGTTCCAACCTACGAGCTTGGTCGTGATTCGAAAGGCAATCCCTACTTCACGATGAAGTTGGTGCACGGCTACACGCTTAGAGAAATTCTAGATTATCGTGAGCGCTATGATTTGACTCAGCTGATGAAGTTACTTATTCAAGTTGCTTATGCGCTGAAGTATGCCCATAACCACGGAGTGGCGCATCGGGATATCAAGCCAGAAAACATACTTGCAGGCCCGTATGGAGAGGTGTTGGTGCTCGATTGGGGCCTCGCCAAGGTATGGCACCCCGATGGTACTGCGGTTGAAGAGGTAGATGTTGATTCACCAAAGACTGATGACATCACCATTACCGGCCAGGGCAAAGTGCAGGGCACTGTGCATTATATGTCCCCCGAACAGATTAATAAGGATCCGAATATCGATGTGCGCACAGATATCTATAGTTTTGGTGCGGTGTTGTATGAGGTTTTGTCCGGTAAGTGTCCTGCCAAGGGCGAGAAGATCCATCATATTGTTGAAAGTGTTTTGAACGATATACCTCCGCCTCCCTCGGAGGTCACCAAGCAATATGTGCCGCCTCTGCTGGAGAAAGTTGCGATGCGCTGTCTGCAGAAAGACGCGGCAGATAGGTTTCAGACTGTGGACGAACTGCTGCTTATATTGCATCAAGACTGGCAGTCGACTCTGAGTTTGTAATGCGACGCAATTTCTAAAAGGGCTTCGCACCCTTATTGCACTCTGCCCAATTACGCTGCACTATTTGTTCCTCACTACTTTGGGTCTGCTTGCTGCTTACTATTAAAATAATAGGCTGAGTAATTGATCCATTTATCCTCGGGGAACTGATGTGTTGCTAAAACAACGAACAAGAATAATCGCCGCCGGCGCTGTAGTACTTCTCTCAGCATTCAGCATAAATTCAAGTGCGCAACAGGCCGACCTCATCTTTGCGGGTGAAAACATAGTTACTATGGATGCGTCCGATGTGGCGGCGGTTGCTGTACGCGGCGATCGCATTGTTGCCAGTGGCTCTCGAGCAGATGTTTTTCAGTTAAGGGGCGAAGCTACTCGCGTAATTGAATTAGGTGAGCAGGCTTTGCTTCCAGGATTTATCGATGCCCACGGCCATTTCTCAGGGGTGTCGCGCTACGCCGATCTTCTTGACCTCTCTTCACCACCTGTCGGCGGAATCACTAGCGTAGAAGACATTGTGCATGCGCTTCGTCTGCGTATAGAGCAGCAGCGAATTCCCGCTGGCGAACTCGTGTTTGGGTTTGGCTATGACGATTCCTTGTTGGCAGAAGGCCGGCACCCGAATCGCGATGATCTAGATCTCGCCTCAACAAACCATCCCATTGTAGTGAGGCATGTATCAGGCCATTTGTTAGCGGCCAACACGATGGCGCTGGAGCAGGCGGGTATATCTGGCACAACGCAAAACCCAGAGGGAGGAATCATTCGGCGTAGGGAAGGAAGTAACGAGCCCGACGGAGTTATGGAAGAGACAGCGATGGAAGCGTTCCCAGGTTCGAGTGCCAATATGGGGAGGGAGAAGTTGAGCCGCCTCAGAAGAGAGGCTATAGATATTTATGCGGGCTATGGGATCACAACAATACAAGATGCAAATATCAGCACTGCCTATGCAGACCTGCTGCGTGCAGAGGCCGAGGTGGAACCGTACGCGGTGGATATCGTTGCGTTTATTATGGCCAACCCACTTAGCGATGAGGAGCTGCAGGAGGTAAGCCATGATCAGAATTACACCGGTGGTTTCCGCGTTGGTGGAGTTAAATTTACCCTTGATGGTTCGCCCCAGGGTAGAACTGCGTGGATGTCTCAGCCCTATACTGAAGGGCCTCCTGGGCAGAGTGCAGACTATGTCGCCTATCCCAGTTACAGTCCCGAAGCCTACAAGGCGCGCATGCCAGATTTATTGGCCAGAGGTGTGCCTGTTTTAGCTCATGCGAACGGAGATGCTGCGATTCAATTGATGATAGATGGTATCGCCGAGGCCGTTTCAGGAGGCGTGCTTCCCGATCACAGATCAGTAGCTATTCATGCACAGTTGGCTAGACCGGATCAGCTAATTCAGTTTAAGGAGCTTGGTATCGTTCCTTCTTACTATTCGGTTCATCCTTATTTTTGGGGTGACTGGCATCGATTGAGTTTCGGTGAGGAGCGGGCAAGCTTCATCAGTCCCGTGAAGGCGACTGTCGATCTCGGCATTCCCTATACGGTTCATAACGACTCACCGGTGGTGCCGCCGGATATCATGCGCCTGGTTTCTATCACGGTGAATCGTCTGACCCGAAGCGGTTATGTATTAGGCCCTGATCAACGTGCCTCAGTATTGGAGGCGCTTTATGCCGTAACACAAGGGGCCGCCTATCAGTATTTTGAGGAAGACGAGAAAGGGTCCATAACAGTGGGCAAGCGTGCAGACTTCGTCATACTCGAGCAGAATCCACTAACAGCAGACCCGCTGGGATTGGCAGACATTGCGATTGTCGAAACCTTTGCCAGAGGCCTATCTGTCTACAAACAATAAGTGATCGATGCAAAATAATTTATAAGGAGTTACAAATGAAGGCTGCGTTTATTGGACTTGGAGTGATGGGCTATCCTATGGCCGGTCATCTTAAGAATGCTGGTATAGATGTCTGTGTCTACAATCGTACTACGGAAAAAGCGCAGCGTTGGGTAGAAGAGTACAAGGGCACCATGGCGCAGACTCCAGCAGCCGCTGCGAGTGGCTGCGATGTTGTGTTGAGCTGCGTAGGTAATGATGACGATGTGCGTCAGGTTCTGCTCGGTGATAAAGGCGCGTTGTCGGCAATGCAGGCGGGCACATTGCTAATTGATCACACCACTGCGTCGGCAACACTGGCACGAGAGATAAATTCGGCGGCTGTAGAGAAGGGTGTTGGTTTTTTGGATGCGCCGGTGTCTGGTGGGCAGGCGGGTGCCGAGAATGGGGCATTGACAGTAATGGTTGGCGGTGAAGATGCCAGCTATGAAACCGCTAAGCCGGTATTCGAAAGCTATTCTAAATTCAGTAAATTGCTCGGTCCAGCCGGCAGCGGGCAATTGGCAAAGATGGTGAATCAGGTGTGTATCGCAGGTGTCGTTCAAGGCCTTGCCGAAGGTCTAAACTTCGCAAAGAAAGCGGGGCTTGATGGTGAGGCGTTGATAGAAACAATTTCCAAAGGAGCGGCAGGGTCTTGGCAGATGGACAACCGCTACAAGACGATGCTCGAGGATCAATACGAGTTTGGCTTTGCTGTAGATTGGATGCGTAAGGATCTTGGTATAGCTATCAATGAGGCTAAGAACAATGGGGCAGATTTGCCCGTGGCCGAGTTGGTAGATAGTTTCTATGCAGAGATACAGGAGATGGACGGTGGGCGCTGGGATACCTCTAGCTTGCTTGCGCGCTTTACTCGAAAGTAGTTTTCCCTTAGGAATTCGCCCTCCTATTGGAGTGGCGATTCCAGCCCTCGGGGAATTGTCTTCCCATAGTTAGATACCCCTTAGCAGCAGCGCCACTTAGCTTCAGTCGGGTAATCGCGCAACTCTGTGAATTAGCCGCATATCTATTGATTCTTAGCTACTAAACCTCTAAGTTACGGGATCAGCATGATTAACCCTTGGGGGGTCGAATGAAATCTTCACTACCGCTAATTTTGGCGTTTTCAGCTACTATCAGTAGCTTTGCAATGGCTCAGGATGATGCCTATGAAGTGCCTAGAACGGAATATGGCTATCCTGATTTACAGGGTGTTTGGAACTTCAGTTCGAGTACGCCTATGCAGCGTCCCGCGCAATTCGGTGAGCAGGAATTCCTGACACAGGAACAGATTCAAGCAGCTATTTCGCGGCAAGAAGCACAAGCGGTTGCTGCCGACGCGGCGGCGGCGCGTCTAGTCGTTAATCCCGAAGCACCAGCGGCAACAGATAACCCTGGCGGCTACAATGATTTTTGGATGGAAATGGCGAATATTGGCGACACCGTTCGAACTTCGCATATCGTGTACCCACTAAACGGTCGAATTCCTCCTGCTGTAGAAGGAGCGCAGCGACAATACGGTGGCTTGGGTCCCGATATTCCAAGCACACGACCTGTGCGTTTCGTCGTTGGCGGTATCGCTAAGGATGGTCCCGAGGATCGGGGCACATCAGAGCGTTGCATAGTTGGCTTTAACTCTGGCCCTCCGTTCACGCCCAGCCTATACAATAACAACGTACAGATTTTTCAGAACAAGGATACTGCGGTCATCATGACTGAGATGATTCACGATGCGCGTATCGTTCGTCTTGGAGACAAGCCGGAATTAACCGATGATATTCGTCTTTGGTCGGGGGATTCTCGCGGTTGGTATGAGGGTGATTCACTAGTCGTAGAGACGAAGAATTTTAATGGTCTGCGACAGACGTTTTCGAGCACTGGTAATACCATGGACTTAGTGTTGACGGAAAAATTCACACGTACTGCATTCGGTACTGTTGATTACGAATTCACCATCGATGATCCAGCTACGTTCACGGACAAAATCACTGCTATCGTGCCAATGACAAAGGTGGCAGGACAGCTATACGAATATGCTTGCCATGAAGGCAACTACGGCATGTTTAATATCCTGCGTGGCAAACGTATGGAAGAGCGCCGCGAAGCAGAAGGTGTCGAGTAAGGAGCTGGATTGTTGAATCCTAAATATTAGCTAAAAGACAAAAACAATTTAAGGGCAGTAAATGAAAACTCTAATTGAAAAACAAATAGCGAAGCTTGGACTTTTAACCTTGGTGGGCCTTTTCTCGGTCACACAGGCGGCAGCTCAAAGTGGAGAGATTCCGCGCACACCTAGCGGCAAGCCAGACCTCAGTGGTATTTGGCAGGCGATGACATCTGCGCATTATGATATTGAGCCCCATGCTGCATCTGAAGGTCCTCATCCAGGTTTGATGGGTGCGCTATCAGCAACGCCCGCCGGACTAGGGATTGTAGAAGGCGGTAGAATTCCATACAACGAGCAGGCGCGACGCGTTCGTGATCAGAATCTGGCTGGTGCAATAGACAACGATCCCCTGACTAAGTGTTATATGCCAGGCGTTCCTCGTGCCAACTATATGCCTTTCCCTTTTCAGATCGTGCAATCTGAAGGCGTCATTCTTATGGCCTATGAATTTGCCGAATCGAATCGCATCGTCTATGTCGATCAGCCAGAACTAGAATCGCAGGTTGATGCATGGATGGGACATTCCAATGCACATTGGGAAGGCGATACGCTAGTGGTTAGAGTTTCTGGTCAGATGCCTGACACGTGGTTTGACCGATCAGGTAATCACCACAGCTACGAAATGGTAGTTGAGGAGCGTTGGACAGCAACAGGTGCCAACCACGTGCAGTACGAGGCTACGATGACTGATCCAAATACTTTTACAGCACCTTGGACAATCAGTTTTCCTCTGTACCGCCACGTTGACGAGAATATGCAGCTACTCGAATTCAAGTGTGCCGAGTTTGCTGAAGAATATCTGTACGGTGAATGGCGTAAGCCGGGCACACCTCGGGGTAATCCACCTCAGTAGATGAGCCAATCATCAAAAAAGGCCTGCGACTAAAATCGCAGGCCTTTTTTTGTGGCCGCGGTTCTTATTCCCGCGGTTCAGGTAGCAAAATTAGCGAAGGTCAGTGAATCAGGCTTCGTGAACGCTCACAAACTCGTTTAGTGCCTTGCGGTGGATGTCTGGAACCTTAGCTCCAGTTTTAGGATAGCCGGTTACAATAACCATCAAGGGTTTTTCGGTGCTCGGTCTTTCCAGAATCGTGTTCAGGAATTTCATCGGGCTGGGTGTGTGAGTCAGTGTTGCCAGTCCCGCGTTGTGTAGCGCCGCAATCAAGAGGCCGGTCGCAAGACTGGCTGACTCAGTAACATAGTAATTCTTCAGCTTGTTTCCTTGAGCGTCTACTACAAATTTTTGTGCAAAAACCACGATCAGAAAAGGAGCATGTTCTAGGAACGGTTTTTCTGAATCTGTCCCCAGCGGTGCTAGTGCATCTAGCCAGTCTTGCGGTGCGCGCTTGTTATAGAACTCTTCTTCCTCTGTTTCTGCTGCCGAGCGAATCGCCTTTTTGATGGTTGCATCGCTTATCAAGGCAAAGTGCCAGGGTTGTCTATTTGCTCCGCTAGGAGCGCTGCCAGCCGTGGCAAGGCAGGCGTCGATCACCTCTCGTGAGACTTCTCTCGAGGAAAAGTCGCGCACGGTTCTGCGTCGCTGCATCAAGGCATTGAAATCCAGTGCGCGGGTTTTCATATCCGCCTCGGATAGCTCCTCGAAAGCCAGCTCGATCGTACTAAGAGTTTTGTCTGTCATAATCTTTCCGCTATCGATGATCATTCTACTTAGACTTGGTTTATACCTGCTGCGTCGGAGTGACACAATACTTCTGTTGCTTGAGCTGAGCTCTAGATTCAGTAGATGGGGGGGCGAAAAAAAGCTAGTCTACTGATGCGAAGTATAGAAGCAGATTCACAATTCGAACTCAATTCAAATTTCAGAGAGATACAATGCATCTTCGATCACTTTCCCTAATGATTTTAATGGTCTTTAGTATCAGTCTGCCGCTACAGGCGCAAGATGATTTCGAGTACTGGCCCGATACTAACTACGACCCAGCCATTCCAACTGTCTTTGAGGTGTTGGGATATCAACCGGGTGATCGAATCACCTGGCACCGTGATGCGATTCGCTATTTCCAGGCTTTGGCTGAAGCGGCTCCAGGCCGGGTTGAGCTCGTGGAATATGCGCGTAGTTGGCAAAACCGAGAATTGATCTACGCTGTTATATCGAGCGCTGAGAACAGGGCAAACTTGAGTGTTGCGAAGAGCAATATGCAGGCTCTGGCCGACCCGCGTATTACCGACGAATCTACGGCGGAGCAAATTATTGATGAGCAGCCGGCGGTGACTTGGCTGTCATATGGTGTGCACGGTAACGAAATTTCTTCGACTGATGCATCCATGCTAACTGCTTATCATCTGCTAGCGTCACGGGGCGACGACCGTGTCGATTTGATTCTGCAGAATACGATCGTGGTGATTGATCCTATGCAAAATCCCGACGGGCGCGATCGTTTCATTCACAATTTCGTTACTGCAGAGGGCCTGGTTCCTGACTCAGACAGGCTTTCGGCAGAGCATGATGAACCGTGGCCCGGTGGTCGAACGAATCATTATCTATTCGACATGAATCGGGATTGGTTTATACAGACGCAGCCGGAGACCCAGGGCCGTACCAAGGCGATGTTGGAATGGTATCCAGTCGCGTATGTAGATGCCCATGAGATGGGCTCGGATGGCACCTATTTCTTTGCTCCAGAGGCGATACCGTACAACCCTCATCTGGCTGAGGCGCAACGTTCAAGCTTGCAGTTGTTTGGACGCAATAACGCGCGTTACTTCGATATGTTCGGCTTCGATTATTTTACTAGGGAGGTGTATGACGCTTTCTATCCCGGCTATGGTGCCAGTTGGCCTTCTTATTTTGGCAGCATAGCGATGACCTACGAACAGGCATCCTCCCGCGGGCTCGTAGTCAGACAGTACGACGGCAACGATCTGCATTATCGCTATGCCGTTAGGAATCACTTCGTCACTTCGCTTGCCACGGCCGAGACGGTTGCAGAAAACAGAGAGAAATTCTTACAAGAATTCTATGAATACCGTGCTAGCGCAATTGAAGAGGGTGAGGATGAAGATGTCCGTGCCTATATATTGCCGCTACAGGCGGATCAGGCTGCAGCAAATAAACTCGCTGGCTTGCTGAGTCGGCAAGACATTGAAGTACAGCGCGCTGTGTCTTCTTTTAATGCCTGTGGTGAGTCCTATGAGCCCGGTTCTTATTTGATTCGTACCGATCAGCCATCGAAACGTTTTATACGCACGCTGTTAGATATTGAAGTTGGCATGGAAGAAGATTTTCTTGCCGAGCAGGAGCGACGCCGAGAGCGTAACTTGCCGGACGAAATCTATGACGTAACGGCTTGGTCGTTGCCGCTAATGATGAATGTCAAAACAGATGTCTGTGGGCGTATTCCAAGTGGTGATTTCCAGCTAGTTGGCACTGATCTGATACAGCCGGGTAGTGTAGCCGGTGGGCTTGCTTCTGTTTCTTATCTTGTTCCTTGGGGCTCGGCACCAGCGGTCAAATTTCTGGCACGGGCGTTACGGGAAGGCTTGGCAGTAAAGAGCAATGACAAAGCGTTCACGAATATCGGCAATGAATATCCTGCAGGAACTCTCATTCTCGATATAGTAGATAACCCCGCTTCTGTACATGAAATAGTTAGTCGCTTGGCGGCAGAGACCGGTGCAAATGTGATTGCCGTTAGCGATAGTTGGGTAACAGACGGTCCGAGTTTTGGTAGTGCCAACGTTGTTCGGCACAACGAGCCTAAAGTCGCCATGGCTTGGGATACACCAACGGCGTCCTACAGTGCCGGTAATACGCGTTTCGTTATCGAGCGCCAATTCGACTTTCCGGTAACAGCTATACGGGTCGATAATCTCCGTTCGGCGAATCTTAATAGATATCAGGTTCTCATACTGCCATTGATGAGCGGCGCGGGTTACAAGTCGGCGCTCGGCGAAGCGGGAATCGAAAATTTAAAGACTTGGGTGAGGCAGGGTGGCGTTGTCATTAGTCTCGGCAATGCGACGCGATTTCTGGCAGACCCGGATGTAGACCTACTTTCCATTCGTCGCGAACGTGCCGTTCTCGAGGAGGAGGTCGCGGATACCGAAAATGCCGATAAGGCCGAGGATGCTTCTGTAGATGGCCAGTATCTAACTTCTCTAGATCAATACGAAACCCAAACTCATGCATTAGAGAACTTTCCAGATGCTGTTGCTGGTGTTCTAGTGAGGGCTGACGTCGATCAAGAGCATTGGTTAAGCGCGGGTGTCGCACCGGTGCTTAACGTCTTGGTTAGAGGAAGCGATGTGTATACACCGGTTCGCCTCAGCGATGGCTTTAACGTAGCAAGATTTCAGGGTCCAGATGATTTGCTAGCAAGCGGTTATATCTGGGATGAGAATCGCAGACAGCTCGCTTATAAGCCATTCGTTGTGTCTGAGTCCTATGGTGCGGGTGAGGTGATTGCCTTTACTCAGGACCCTACGGTGCGAGCCTATCTAGATGGTCTTAACGTTATGCTGATGAACGCGATTTTCAGAGGTGCAGCACACGCGAGACCGGTGCGCTAGAAATGGAAGTATCTAGGATGGTAGTGAATGCAGGTGGGGCGGTTTGCCCCACCTGTGGATAGCTAACGTTCTATTGTGAACAGGCCGTTGACAGTATTGTAAGTGTTGATTTCATCGATCAGGTCAAACCCCCCTACGAATGACGAACCAGTGTCTCCGCTAAAAACACCACCTAGATCTGCATCAATGGAATTACTGATGAGGTCTGTACCTTCCAATAACTGCCCGCTCATGGCATTCAGATTGACAACACCATTGTTGACAGAGCCATCAAATTCGACTGACCACGTTTGATCGGCAACCAATATATCCAGAGTACCTTTATTGATAATCCCCGTATCGAAATCGACACTCATACTAGCAAGCAAGCTTGATATATCTCCTGCACTCCCATTTCCTAGGAATGAAGAGGCGATTGTGGTGGCATAGCTGTGACGGCCAGTTAAGCTTCCGATAGGTGCGGGATTAACTTGAGCTAGATAGTCGCTGGTAGCTACCAAAACGAGCTCGTCATCTACTTGGTTGATCACGACGAAGTTTTCGTCGACAGGATTATTCCATCTTCCCCAGCTTATGCCTTGGGTGTCGACTGTCAATTCGGGTTTCAGCAGGGTCTGACTGTTACTAGCAGAATTGCCTTTACCGTTGTTGCCAGAATTCCCTTTGCCATTGTTGCCGGATGCGCTGTCCTCGTCGTTATTGGAGTTGCCGTTACCGTTGTTACCGTTGTTGCCAGAGTTGCCATTTCCGTTGTTGTCGGATGCGCTGTCCTCGTCGTTATTGGCGTTGTCGTTACCGTTGTTGCCAGAGTTTCCAGAGTTGCCATTTCCGTTGTTGCCGGAGTTGCCATTTCCGTTGTTGTCGGATGCGCTGTCCTCGTCGTTATTGGCGTTGCCGTTACCGTTGTTGCCGGATGCGCTGTCCTCGTCGTCATTGGAGTTGCCGTTACCGTTGTTGCCAGAGTTGCCATTTCCGTTGTTGCCGGAATTGCCGTTACCGTTGTTGCCGGATGCGCTGTCCTCGTCGTTATTGGAGTTGCCGTTACCGTTGTTGCCGGATGCGCTGTCCTCGTCGTCATTGGAGTTGCCGTTACCGTTGTTGCC
>OLHJ01000039.1_pt1 | contig 58349 bp, 47 predicted proteins | sample 1609491 | NCBI WGS metagenome assembly OLHJ01 (sample SAMN05416861, study PRJEB24817) | seawater metagenome | isolation source: Sea water | place: Canada:Atlantic | collected 2013-11
TCTCTAAAACATTTTACAATCTGAAAATATTTATCCATTCCACCAACCATCAATAATTGTTTGAAGGTTTGTGGGGATTGTGGTAAAGCATAAAATTGCCCTTCATTCATTCGAGAAGGTACTACGAAATCACGAGCTCCTTCCGGAGTTGATTTAATAAGATATGGAGTTTCAACTTCAATAAATTCCTTTTCAGATAAATAATTACGAACTGCCTGAGTTACTTTATGGCGGAAAATTAAATTTTCACGAACAGGATTTCTTCTGATATCAAGGTACCTGTATTTCATTCTTAAATCTTCTCCACCATCTGTATTATCTTCAATAGTGAATGGAGGGGTTAAAGCAGCATTTAAAACCGTTAATTCTGAAACTAATATCTCAATATTTCCTGTTGGAATATTTGGGTTTTTTGAAGTCCTTTCAATCACAGTTCCTGTAACTTGAATTACAAACTCTCGTCCTAAAGTTTTTGATTGTTCCATCAAATCTGAAGAAGTGCGTTCTTCATCAAAAATAAGTTGTGTAATTCCGTATCGATCCCGTAAATCTATCCAGATCATAAATCCTTTATCTCTAGATTTTTGTACCCAACCAGCTAGGGTTACATTATTGTTAATGTCACTTTCTCTTAACTCACCGCAATTATGACTTCTATACATTCTGAAAATTATTTTTTAATAATAGAATCTCATTCAAAAATTGAGAGATTCTTAAGGAGTGCAAATTTAATAAGATAATAGAGCATTCTATACTCTTTTTATAAAAAGATTAATAGGAGGGTTAAAAGTTAGATATGCACAACAAAAATGTTAATTAATTGCGAATAGTTAGTTTTTAACAAAACTTTAGTACATTAGACATATAATCGCTAAAAACTAATTATGAAACAAAACAACTTTTCAAAAAGAAAACTCTTGCTTTTACTGTTTTTATTACCGCTTGTTGCATTTGCGCAAGAGACCATAACCGGTAATGTAAATCAAGCAGGAACAAACGAACCCTTATCTGGAGCAAATGTAATAGTGAAGGGAACTACCACTGGAACAATTACTGATTTGGATGGAAATTTTAGTTTATCTGTAGATGGTTTTCCTGTTACATTAGAGGTTTCCTCAACAGGCTCAACTACAACAGAAATGGTAGTTAACGCTGCACAAGCTGTTACTATAAGCTTAGCCGAAGGAGTATCTTTAGATGAGGTTGTACTTGTTGGAAACAGATCAAAACCAAGAACGGTTTTAACCTCATTAGTGCCAATAGATAATATTTCGGCTAAAGAATTAATATTTTCTGGTCAGCCTACTGTGGATAAGATGCTTACTTATAAAGTTCCATCTTTTAACTCTTCTACGCAAACAGTTTCGGATGCAACAGCGCATTTTGACCCAGCAGACCTTAGAGGTTTAGGGCCAAGTAGAACTTTGGTATTGGTAAATGGAAAAAGAAAAAACCAAAGTGCATTGGTTTATATTAATGACACACCAGGAAAAGGGGAAGTAGGAGTAGATTTAAAAAGTATTCCAGCTGCTGCATTAAAAAATGTGGAAGTAATGCGGGATGGTGCTTCTGCACAATATGGATCTGATGCAATTGCAGGGGTAATAAATATGGTATTACGAGAAGATGTAAAAAAGACAAGTGTTAATATTAAATCTGGTGTAACCACCGAGGGAGATGGATTTAATTTTGGTGCTGATGTAAACACAGGGCTTGCAATTGGTGAAAGCGGAGGGTATTTAAATTTAACTTTTGGGTACTATCAACAAGAAGATACAAATAGAGCAGGAGAGCCTGGTAGTGATGTTCTTTTTGGAGTTGAGGCGGACGATCCTGATTGGGGAAATTGGCTAAGTGAAAACCCAGATTTGGGAATGACAATTGGACAACCAGAATTAAAAAAAGGAGATGCTTTTTATAATTTTGGATTACCATTCCAAGATGGAAAAGCGAAAGTATATTCTTTTGGTGGGTTTACTTACAGAACAGGAACAAGTTATGCCTTATATAGACCTCCATACTGGATTCCAGATCCATATAATTTATTACATGAAGAAGGAACAGAATACCAAGGGTTTCAACCAACTTTTGAAACAAAAGTTAGGGACAATTTTAACACCTTAGGGGTAGAATGGGATTTACTAGGGTTTAATGTAGATTTAAGTGGAACCTATGGAAGAAATGCAGTGGATTATGAAGTAGGGAATAGTTTGAACCCTGCTTTAGGGGCAGCTAGCCCAACAACTTTTGATGTTGGAGCTTATTCATTTAGTACTTTATTGGCTAATTTAGATGTAAGCAGAACTTTTGGAGCAATAAGTATAGGTTTTGGATCTGAAGTTAGAGGAGAAGAATTTGTAGCTCATGCTGGAGAAGCAGCATCATATATTGGTGGTGGAGTACAATCGTTTCCAGGATTACAACCATCAAACGCCTTAAGAGAAGATAGAAGTAGTATAGGGGTGTATGCGGATTTAGAATGGGAAGCTACCGAAAAACTTTTATTTGGAGGAGCTGTTCGTTATGAAGACTTTAGTGATTTTGGAGATAATACTTCTTGGAAAGTAAGTGGTAGGTATATTTTAGGAGATAATAGAGGAGCAATTAGAGCTTCTTATGGTACTGGATTTAGAGCACCTTCATTACATCAAATTTATTTAAGTAATATTCAGACTTTAGTTTCTGGAGGAACCATATCCAATCAAGGAACTTTTAACAACGTAGATCCTATCATTAGAGTTGGACTTGGAGTTCCACAGTTAACTGCGGAGACATCAAAAAGTTTTTCAGCGGGGGTGACTTATAAAGTAACTCCTAAAATTTCAGTAACTGCAGATGTTTATCAAGTAGAAGTAGAAGATAGAGTTTTATTTTCTGGTGAGATAGGATTTGATGGTGATGATAGTACAATAAATCCTGTTGAAGAAATTTTAATTGAAAACAGTATTACAAGTTTAAAATTCTTTATCAATGCTGTGGATACCAAAACTACTGGAATAGATGTAGTAGCTATTTTAAATAAAATAGATTTAGGTAATGGTAGGTTTGGAGCATCTTTAGCGGCAAACTATAATGAAACTACAATTGAAGGAGAAATTGCAACTCCAACAATTTTAGAGGAAAATGGTTATGATATTTTTAATCGTAAAGAACAATCTAGAATCACAACTTCAAGACCACAAACAAAAGTTATTTTAGGAATGGATTATTCACTAGGTAAATGGGATTTTGTGTTAAATAATACTTATTTCGGTGAAGTAACTTGGCAACATTCTGATAATGGTTTAAATGGAGCTCCTCTTGGGCCAGGGGGAAGTAATCTTCCAACTGATGATGCTGCTTATGATCAGACATTTGCAGGTAAAATCATTACAGATTTAATAATAAACTTTAATATATCTAAAAGTGTTTCTGTTTTCGCATCTGCAAATAATTTATTTAATGTTTATCCAGATACTATAGATACAAAAGGAGATTTTGTTACCGATCTAGGTGGAAGATTTAAATACCCTTGGGAAGTAAATCAATTTGGATTTAATGGAACAGTAATTAATTGGGGTTTATCCTTTAGCTTTTAATTTCTAATTAATATAATTGTTATAAAAAACCCCTAATCTTAAAAGATTAGGGGTTTTTTATTGTTCATTTAATTTATCAATAATTTTAATAGTAAACTAAATAGCTTTCCAATTGTGTAATTTTAATTTCATTCTATGAACTATAAAGAAAAGTACAGGCACTACAATCAAAGTTAAAAATGTAGCGATTATCAAACCATAAATTACAGTCCAAGCTAAAGGGCCCCAAAAAATAACATTATCTCCACCAAAGTATATGTTTGGATTAAAATCACTAAATAAGGTAAAGAAATTAATATTGAAACCAATTGCTAATGGAATCAAACCTAATATTGTAGTAATTGCAGTTAATATCACTGGTCGTAATCTAGCTCTTCCTCCTTCAATAATAGATTCCTTTATACTGTCTACAGGCAATAAATCCTTATCGTCCATTCCTAAAGAAACCATTTTTCTATCAATTAATAATTGGGTATAATCTAATAAAACCACCCCGTTATTTACAACAATTCCTGCTAATGATATAATTCCCATCATGGTCATCATAATTACAAAGGCGCTACCTGTAATAACGATTCCTCCAAACACACCTATCAAACTTAAAAATATTGCAATCATAATGATAGCGGGTTTAGAAACAGAATTAAACTGAAAAATCAAGATTAAGAATATAAGTCCAAGACCAGTAAAGAAAGCACCCATTAGGAAAGCCATCTGCTTGTTTTGTTCTTCAATCTGACCCGTATAATCTATTTTAATATCGCTTTTTAATTCTGTAAAATATTTCATTTCACTTTGAATATTCGAAACAATCACACCGGCATCCGTATAACCTGGTGCTAATGCAGAATATACTGTTACTACGCGCTTAGTGTCTTTATGTTTAATTGCACTAAAGCCAGAGCTATTTTTTTGTGATGCAATCACAGATACAGGAACTTCTTTTATTTTTCCTGAAGCTGGGTCTCTAAAAATTATTTTCTGATCGAATAATGCATTGGTACTATATCTATCTTCTTTATTAAAACGAACATAAATATCATAATCATCGCCATCTTCTTTATAAATACCAGCTTTAGAACCAAAAATTGAATTACGTAAAATTTGTCCAACTTGACCAGAACTAACACCTAGCTCTCCAGCTTTTTGACGATCAATTTCCACTTGCATGGAAGGCTTGGATTTATTTACATCTATTTTAAGCTCATCAATTCCAGCGATATTTTTAGAGTTAATAAACTCTCGCATCTTTTCTGCAACCAATATTAATTCTGCATAATCAGACCCTTCAATTTCAATGTTAATCGGGGCACCTGCTGGAGGTCCATTTGCATCTTTTTCAACGGAAATTAATACTCCCGGATAAATACCAACTAAAGCTTCTTGTACCTTTTGTCTAAGCAATTCACTATCGGCTCCTCTTCGGTATTTATACTCTCTCATGGAAGCGGTTATTTTTCCACGATGTGGCATTTCTGCAGTAGAACCTCCATCGGTTTGTGGGTTTCCTGCCCCTTCTCCAACTTGAGAAACTACACTTTCAACTAGAAAGTTATATCCATCGTCTGTATATTCAGGGTCGTTTAAAATACCATAAACTCGATCTTCAATTCTTTTAGTTATTGTATTTGTTTTTTCAATATCAGTTCCTTGAGGATATTCTATATAAACAATTATTTGATTAGGTGTATTGTCTGGAAAAAATTCCACTTTAGTTCTTTGTGAAGCTACAGAGGCACCAAATCCAATAAAAGCAATTAATAGTAATAAAAACGTACCACCAGTTATTATATAAGGTCTCCATCCTTTTAATGCACCTCGCAGTGTTCTTTCATAACTTCTTTCCCATTTTGGAATGGTAAATTTCTGAAAACGATTGGCAATTTTTCTAAGGCCAAAACGATATGCCCAAAGCATGATTGCTGTAAAAATCATTACACTACCCAATCCACGATAAGCGCCACCAAAAAATAAAATTAATAAGCCAACCCCAGCCATAATACTAGAGGTACGGATAATTTTATTTAATGGCATGTCTGAATCTTCCGTTTTCATGAATTGTGAAACCATGACGGAATTAAAAAATATTGCAACAAATAATGAAGACCCTAATACTACAGATAATGTTATTGGGAAGTAAATCATAAATTCACCCATAACACCTGGCCACATTCCTAAGGGTATAAAGGCTGCAATAGTAGTTGCCGTAGAGATAATAATAGGAAATGCAATTTCACTAATTCCTTGTTTTGCAGCTTCTATACGCGACATGCCTTCTTCGTCCATCAATCGATACACGTTTTCTACCACCACAATACCATTATCTACTAACATTCCTAATCCCATAATTAAACCGAAAAGGATCATCGTATTCATCGTATATCCTAAATAACTTAAAATCATTAAGGACATGAACATAGACATAGGTATTGCAAAACCAACAAACAGTGCGTTTTTAAATCCTAAAAAGAACATTAAAACAGTAACTACCAGTATAATACCGAATAAGATATTATTGACTAGATCATCTACTTGACCAATAGTCTTAGAAGATTGGTCATTAGCAATGGTAACTTTAAGATTACTTGGAAAAACTTCTTCTTTGGCTTTATCAACAATCACTTTTATTTTCTCTGCCGCAGCAACCATGTTTTTACCTGCACGTTTTTTTACATCCAACATAACGACACGCTCTCCAAATTCTCTTGCATAAGTAGTTCGTTCTTTCTCATTAAAATAGACAGAAGCGACGTTTTTTAAATAAATAGGATTGCCATTATCAGATTTTACCACAAAGTTTTCTAAATCTGAAGGGTTTGAGATTTCTCCTATAACTCGAATGGTTCTTCTTTGGCCACTTGCTATAAAATTACCAGCAGACATAGTTACATTGCCATTATTAATTGCTCCTATAATATCATCGAAACTAACTTTGGCTGCCATCATTTTATAGATATCTACAGCAACTTCTACTTCTTTCTCTTGAGCACCACGAATATCTACCTGTTTTATTTCAAGTAAATTTTCGATTTCATCTTCTAAATATTCTCCATACTCTTTTAATTTTTCAACAGGATAATCTCCAGAAATATTAATGTTCAAGATGGGCATTTCTTCAGACATGCTTAAATCGAAAACATTAGGCTCTACTTTTGCACCATTAAAAGTTGGCCAATCCTCACCAGAAGTCTCTGACTCTATTTCATCTTTTACTTTTTGTTTTGCAAATTCAACGTCTATCCCTTCATCAAATTCAACAATGACCATAGAAACGTCTTCTTGAGAAGTTGAGGTAATTTCAACTACATTACTAACCGTTTTTAATTGATCTTCTAAAGGTGTTGTAATTAATTTTTCTATATCCTCTGCAGTATTACCAGGAAAAATAGAATTTACATATATTTTTGTTTCTTTAATCTCAGGAAAACTTTCTCGCGGCATACTAAAATAGGCCGAAATCCCTAAAAACAATATGATAACCATCATCATATAGATGGTAGTTTTATTATTGATTGCCCAAGAGGACAAACCAAACTCTTTGTTGATATTTTTTTGCTTTTTACTCATTGCTTTCCACGTTTAAAATTTTTACATTTTGACCGTCTTTCAGGTTACGAGCTCCTTCATTTACAATAATATTATTACTAGAAACCCCTTCTAGGATTTCAACAAAATCTCCTTGAGTTTTTCCAGTTTTTACAATCACTTTTTTAGCAACAGCCTCATTATCTTTATTTACATTTTGTGTTATAAATATATATTGTTCCCCTAATGAGTTTTCTGAAATGATACTTTGTGGTATAAGCACTGCTTGTTCACTCGAATAATCATTAATCTTAATTTTTGCAGTAAGATTAGGTTTAATATGTTTGTCCTTATTAGGTATTAAAATGGTGATTTTAAAGGTTCTATTTCCAGGATTTATAAAATTACTTACCTGATCTACCTTTGTGTTCATGGATTCTCCAAGAACTGGAAAATAAACCTCCACATTTTTTCCTGGTATTATACTGCCTAAGTAACTTTCTGGTACTTCAGCTTCAATGTACATTTTATCAAGGTTTACTAATCTAATAATTTGAGAAGATCCTGCACTAACTACAGTTCCTTGATCGGTAATAACGTCATCTATAATACCAGAAAATGGCGCTCGCAATGACGTTTTGGAAAGCTGTGAATTCATTTGATTCACTGCATTTTGCTGTCCTTCGTAAGTTGCCTTTGCTTGTAAGTATTCAATCTCACTACCAATTTTTTGATCCCAAAGACGTTTTTGTCTTTCAAATGTTGTTTTGGCTAAGCTCATTTGAACTTCCATTTGTGCTAGTTGTTGAGACATACCACCATCATCTATGGTTGCTAATAATTGACCCTTAACCACTTTTTGTCCTTCGGTAACTGAAACCTTTGTTAGTAATCCTGAAAATTCAGGATATAGAATAATATTTTTCTTAGTAGCTACATTTCCTTGCAATTCTAAAAAGTGATTAAAATTATTTGTTTTTACCTGAAATGCGGTAACCAATGGATAATTTTTAAGAGTATCCAGTTTCGATAAAGCAGCATCAATTAATTTTATTTTATCGTTGAGTAGGGATTGTTCTAAAATTATATTGTCGCGTTTTTCTCTTATTTTTTGTAAGTCATTGGTTTCAATAATGGATTCAATCGATTTTGAATCACTACCACATGAGCTGATTATTAGTGTTAGTAGTATAAGTGAAAGTAGTTGTTTCATTTTAAATTGATTTGTTGATTAGTTGTTTCTTAATTGAGGTGTGTTTAATACGGTTTCTAGGTCTACTTTTGTTGTAATCACCCTTAGCATGGATTCAAAATAAGTTTGCTGAGCGGTATACAATTGTATTTGGGCATTACGTAAATCGAAACTTGTAGCAAGACCTTCTACAAACTTCACTTGATTCTTTTTTTCTACTCTCTCTGAAAGCTCTAAGTTTTTCTTATTGTCATTATAGTTTTCAATAGCAAATCTGTAATTATTTTTTGCCGTATTTATTTCAAGTAGAACCATTTGATAGGTCTCTGTTAATTGTGTTTCGGCCTGTTCTAAAGCAATTTTTGCTTGTTGTGTTCTAGCGCTTCGCAAACCACTGCTTATTATTGGTATATTCATTCTAAAACCTAACATAGAAGATTGATACCATACTTGTTCATTATCCAAAAAAGTAAAAGACTCGCTATTTGCGGCAGTACCATAATTAATAAATGCAGATAAATTTGGGACAGAATAACTTTTCTCTAATTTTACTTCAAGATCCTTTTGCTCTGTTAGGTTTGTGGCAATTTTATAATCTATATTGTCTTCTATGTTGATGTTTTCTTCTAAAAAACCTAAGCTAATGTTTTCTTGAGTTAAAGCATCTAAATCATTTAATAAGGTAACATCGCTTTCTACATCTATACCAATAGAAAGGTTTAGCATTTGTTGCGCAATTATTAATGTTCTTCTAGAATTTTTTAATTGTGTTTCTATATTAATAAGTGTTATTTCTAATTGTTCTACACTTTCCTCTTCTGTAAAGCCGTTTTCGTAAATAGCACGTGTTTCAATTAAATTCTTTTCAAGATTAGCTTTGTTTAATTCAAAAATGGAAACCAATTCTTCTGACAGGAGAACACTTCCATATGCATTAATCACACCTTTACGAACTTCTAATTGTGTTTTTTCATCATAATTATAAGAATAATCTAAAAATGTTTTTGCTGCTTGAAGCCCAACTAAATAACTACCATCAAAAATTAATTGGTTTAAGGTAGCAGTTGCAGAAGCATTTTCTTTAGTACCAAAAGTTACGGGTACAAAAGAACCGGGTTCCCCTCCTATTATTTCTCCTGGAAGTAAGGTGACAGGTTGTTTTAAGTTATTATTATAAGCAAGACTAGCATCAAGTTGAGGTAAACCAGCAGCAGTGGTCTCCCATTTTTTCTTTATTGCAATTGCAATATCTCTTCTTGAATTTATAGCGGTATAATTGCTGTCTAATGCAAATGTAATGGCTTGTTCTAATGTAAAATTATATTTTTGATTTTGTTGTGAATAACCAACAGTTACTACAAATACAAATACAAGTAAGACGATTACTTTATTCATTGGTTTGATTTTTGTTTAAAATTTGATTTAGTTTTGATAGTCCTTTTTCTGTTACAATACCTCTTAAATGGTATTCTAGATATTCTTCTACGAGTTGTTGTTTTTGAAAATTAGCCGTAGGGAAAATGTCTTCATCCTTAATTCCTGTTACCCCTATAAAATATATTCTGGATACAAATTCAATATTAAGATTTGTCCTATAAAGACCTAGAGATACTCCTCTAGTGATATTGTCTTTTACACATTCCTGCATCAATTCAAATTGTTTCTTCTTTAGGGAATTATGTATTTCAGGGTAATATTTAGAAAGTTGGTATTGAGGAGATGTTTTTTCACCTTTTAATTGCGTCATGATTAAGGACTTAATTTCAAATAACTCTTCAATTGGATTTTTATTTAAGGTGCAAATACAGTCGATACCCTTCGAAATATTTTCAAATATGCTATGTGTAGATTCTTTAACTAACTGTGTTTTGTTTTTAAAATGAGTGTAAATGGTTTTTTTAGAAATGCCCATTTGGTTTGCAATGTCATCCATAGTCACACTTTTAAACCCAAATGTTAAGAATAACTCCTCTGCCTTATGTAATATTTTTTCTTTCACGGTTTCTTAAATTGAGCGCAAAAATAAGAAAGGAAACTTTAAAAACAAAAAAAGTTTCCTTAGTTTTAATAAAATTTTAACTTTTTGATTTTTCACATTAGTATTGCATATTCTTTAGGGTATGTTATTTTTGTTGAAAATTAAACGAATGCAGGGAATAGAAAAATATAGCGGTGCGCTTCAAAGCTATCTGGATGAAGTTATTACACTTAAAGAACCCATACGATTATACGAACCCATAAAGTATATTGTTTCTTTAGGAGGTAAAAGATTACGACCGGTACTAACCTTGTTGTCTTGTGAAATGTTTAACTCAGACTATAAAAAAGCATTACCAGCTGCCTTGGCTCTTGAATTATTTCATAATTTTTCATTGATTCATGATGATATTATGGATGAAGCTCCTTTAAGAAGAGGAAAAGAAACCGTGCATCAAAAATGGAATTTAAATACTGGGATTTTATCTGGGGATGCGATGCTAATTTTAGCATATCAATTCTTCGAAGAATACGACCCTATAATGTTTCGAGAATTGGCTAAGTTATTTAGTAAAACTGCTTTGCAGGTTTGTGAAGGTCAGCAATACGATGTTGATTTTGAAACCAAAAACGATGTTACTATCCCAGATTACATAAAAATGATCGATTATAAAACGGCTGTTTTACTTGGAGCTTCTATGAAAATGGGCGCTATTGTGGCAAATGCTTCAGAAGAATGTAAAACGAATAGTTATGATTTTGGTAGAAATTTAGGAATTGCATTCCAATTACAGGATGATTATTTAGATTGTTTTGGAAATCCCGAGACTTTTGGTAAGCAGATAGGAGGGGATATTATCGCTAATAAAAAAACCTTTCTTTATATAAAAGCTATAGAAAATAGCTCTGAGGAAGATAAAATGATATTAGAAAAATTGTTGTCAGAAAAACCAGAAGATCCAACGAGTAAAATTAAAACAGTACTTGAAATCTATAATAAGTCTGGTGCCACAAAAGAAACTTTAAATGAGATTTCATCTTATACACAGAAAGCAAATATTGTTTTAAGCAAACTGGTTATCTCAGATGAAAATAGAAAAATCTTATTAAGTTTTGGGGAAAAATTGATGAAGAGAAATGTTTAGTTAATTTTAAAAAATCAATATAAATTAAGATGTTAGCCCTAGATTCTACAGAAGCTATTTTATTAAAATCTGAAGAATTATCCTTATACAAAAAATTGGTACTTCAATTAAATAAAGATTTTTTAAGAGCGAATCTTTCTGAGGTTTTTAGGGAAGATATTTTACCAGAAGATCTTAAAGTTCAGCTGCATCAAATTGTTGCGAAATTGATTAACGAGGAATTTTCAGGCTATCTAAATTTACTTTATATCATAGATGTTTCCGAAGAAAAGATAAAACAACTTAATTTAGAAACTTCTTCAAATGTAATAGCTCAAAACGTATACTTTATATTATTAAGAGAATGGCAAAAAGTATGGTTTAAAGTGAATTATTAAAAGTAAAACCGAACAAATGGATTGTAAGCATTACCATAAATGCTTTTATAAGAATCGTATAAAACATCAAAACGAATTCCCATAGTAACATTCCCAGCATTAAAACCAGCTCCTAAATACAATCCAGGATACCAATAACTTTCATCTAGATAAAAAGTTCGATCGTCAAAATTTCTATTTACATAAAGTTGTTCAAACTCAGCAGAAAGTTGAAGCTGCGGTATAACATTGTATAAGCCAATAATACTTGTGCCTATTATATAAGATTCGTAAAAGTTTTTTTCTGTACTATAAGACATATTTAAGCCAGCTCCTACTCCAAGTTTTTCATCGAACTTATAAATAGCGCTAGGAGCAAGAGTTCCGCTAAAAAAACCATCTCCAAAGCTTAAACCTACACCACCTCCAAACATGACATGAGACCAAAACTCAGATTTTTGATTTTGAAGGTTTTCTTGTGCTTGACAATTCAAACTAAATACAATAAATACAAAAATAAAGAACGTTAAGGGACGCTCATTAAAAGGTATTTTCATCTTTTTTTATCTGTATTAGGTTAGACTTTAAATATATAAAAATTAAGAATAAAGTAATAGTAAAATTTGTATTTTTGCGACACTTTATAACAAAACAGGCTATTTGAGCCAAATTATGGATAAATATTCATTTCTTAATGCGGTACACCCAAGCTTTATCGCAGAATTATACGATACTTATTTAAAATCACCTGATGAAATTGAACCCAGTTGGAGAGCATTTTTTCAGGGATTTGATTTTGGAATCGAAAATGGTTCTATTGAAGCTTTAGGAATTGAAGCAAACGAAGACTTAGTTTGCGAAAATGTATATAAGGAATTTCAAGTAATAAAACTGATTGACGCCTATAGAACTAGGGGGCATTTATTTACAAAAACGAATCCAGTAAGAAACAGAAGACAGTATACTCCTAGTTTAGAACTTGAAAATTTTGGTTTAACAGTAAACGATTTAAAACTAACCTATAAAGCTGGAGAAGTTTTAGGGATTGGTGAAGCTACTTTAGAAATAATTGTAAAGCATCTTCAAGCAATATACTGTGATTCTATTGGAGTAGAGTATATGTATATTCGAAACCCAAAAGAAAGGCAATGGATTCAAGATAAGTTGAATGTAAATGATAACCATTCAAAATTTACAAACGACCAAAAGAAATTAATTCTTGAAAAGCTTAATGAAGCAATATCCTTCGAAACTTTTTTGCATACAAAATATGTGGGTCAAAAAAGATTTTCTTTGGAAGGAGGAGAGAGTTTAATCCCTGCTTTAGACATTTTAATTAAAGCAGCATCAGATAAAGGTGTTGAAGAGTTTGTAATGGGAATGGCACACCGAGGTAGACTAAATACATTGACAAATATATTCGGAAAGAGCGCTAAAGATATTTTTAGTGAGTTTGATGGTAAAGATTACGATCAAGATATTTTTGATGGAGATGTAAAATACCATTTGGGTTGGACCTCTAAAAAGAGACTAGAAAACGGAAAAGATATCAACTTAAATATTGCTCCAAATCCATCCCATTTAGAAACGGTAGGTGGAATAGTAGAAGGAATAGTTAGAGCAAAACAAGATAGAAAATATAAGGATAGTATAGAAAAAGTATTGCCAATTATAGTTCACGGGGATGCAGCAATTGCTGGTCAAGGTGTTGTTTATGAAGTTGTGCAAATGGCCAGCTTAGAAGGTTATAAAACAGGTGGTACCATACATATTGTAGTAAATAATCAGATTGGGTTTACTACTAATTATTTAGACGCTAGATCTTCAACTTATTGTACAGATGTTGGAAAAGTTACTCTTTCCCCAGTATTGCACGTAAATGCAGATGATGCTGAAGCGGTGGTCCATGCGATGTTATTTGCTTTGGATTATAGAATGGAGTTTGGAAGAGACGTTTTTATAGACCTTTTAGGGTATAGAAAATACGGACACAATGAAGGGGATGAACCTAGATTTACGCAGCCTAAATTATATAAAGCCATTGCAAAGCATAAAAACCCTAGAGATATTTATGCAGAGAAATTGATTAATGAAGGCTTGATCGATGAAGGTTATGTGAAAGAATTAGAATTAGAATATAAAGATAAATTAGAGGAGAATCTTGAAGATTCTCGAAAAGGAGATAAGGCGATTATCACTGCTATAATGAAAGATGAATGGGAAGGATTTCATCATGCCCAAGAAGATAAAATGATGGAGTCTGTGGATACCAGTATTAGCCTGGATCTACTTTCAGAGATTGCTGAATCTATTACAGATTTACCTAAAGACAAAAGTTTTTTAAGAAAAACAACAAAGCTAATAGATGCTCGTAAAAAAATGTTTTTTGAAAAAAATTCATTAGACTGGGCAATGGCAGAATTGCTGGCTTATGGAAGTTTACTTAAGGAAGGATATGATGTAAGAATGAGTGGGCAAGATGTGGAAAGGGGTACTTTTTCACACCGACATGCAGTGTTAAAAGTAGAAGAAAGTGAAGAGGAAATTGTATTGCTAAACGATTTAAAGGGAGAACAAGGGGATTTTCATATTTATAACTCATTACTTTCAGAATATGGAGTTGTTGGCTTTGACTATGGTTATGCTATGGCAAGCCCTAAGACATTAACCATTTGGGAAGCTCAATTTGGGGATTTTAGTAATGGTGCACAGATAATGATAGACCAATATATTTCTGCAGCAGAAGATAAATGGGACCTTCAAAATGGATTGGTAATGTTACTTCCGCATGGTTACGAGGGGCAAGGAGCAGAACATTCTTCAGCAAGAATGGAACGTTACTTACAACTTTGTGCTAGAGACAATATGTTTATTGCAGATTGTACCACACCTGCTAACCTATTTCATTTGTTAAGACGACAAATGAAAGTAAATTATCGCAAGCCACTTATTGTTTTTACACCAAAAAGTTTATTACGTCACCCTAAAGTGGTTTCAACCAAAGAAGAGTTTGCAAACGGAAGTTTTCAAATGTTAATAGATGATGCAGATGCAAATTCAGAACATGTAAAAACATTGGTTTTTGTTACAGGAAAGTTTTATTACGATTTATTAGAAAAGAAAGAAGAATTAAATAGAAGCGATGTAGCTTTAGTTCGTATAGAACAGTTATTTCCGCTACCTATCGAGCAAATGCAAGACGTGATAAAAAAATATAAAAACGCAAAGGACATAGTTTGGGCACAAGAAGAACCCAAAAATATGGGAGCTTATTCTCATTTAATGATGCATTGTGAAGCTGCAAAACAATTTAGGGTATGTAGTAGAAAAATTTATGCAACACCAGCATCAGGTAGTCCAACAAGATTTAAAACAAGACACGATAAAGTAATCAATAGTGTTTTTGAAAACCCAAATAATTAAAAATATAATTAACCTTTGTAAAGGAAAATAATAAGATTATGGCATTAGAAATGAAAGTTCCATCCCCGGGAGAATCCATCACTGAAGTTGAAATAGCAGAATGGTTAGTTGAAGATGGCGATTGGGTAGAAAAGGACCAAGCAATTGCTGAAGTGGATAGTGATAAGGCTACTTTAGAATTACCTGCAGAAGCTAGTGGAATTATTACGTTAAAAGCAGAAGAAGGAGATGCTGTTGCAGTGGGAGCAGTTGTATGCTTAATAGATACAGAAGCTGAAAAGCCAGAAGGCGGAGCTCCAACATCAAAGCCAAGTACTAATGCCGAAACTAAAGTTGAAACAGAGGTGGTAACAAAAAAGACTACTACAGAAACATATGCTACTGGTACAGCTTCACCAGCTGCTAAAAAAATATTAGCAGAAAAAAAGATAGAAACTAGTGCAGTTAGTGGTTCTGGAAAAGATGGAAGAATAACCAAAGGAGACGCTATAAATGCTGTGCCATCTATGGGGACATTAGGCGATGGCGAAAGAGGTACAAGTCGTAAAAAACTTTCTATGCTTCGTAGAAAAGTAGCGGAGCGTTTGGTAATGGTTAAAAATGAAACAGCGATGTTAACTACTTTTAATGAAGTAGATATGTCGCCTATTTTTGAATTAAGAAAACAATACAAAGAGGACTTTAAAGAAAAGCATGGAGTTGGTTTAGGATTTATGTCCTTTTTCACATTGGCTGTCGTTAGAGCATTGGAGCTTTTTCCTGATGTAAACTCAATGATCGATGGAGATTTCCAAATCAAACATGATTTTAAGGATATTTCGATTGCAGTTTCTGGTCCTAAAGGTTTAATGGTTCCTGTGATAAGAAATGCAGAAAACTTAAGTTTTAGAGGAGTTGAAGCTGAAGTAAAGCGTTTGGCAATATTAGCAAGAGAAGGTCAGATTACTGTAGATGAAATGACAGGAGGAACATTTACTATAACTAATGGAGGAGTTTTTGGTTCTATGCTTTCTACTCCTATTATCAACCCACCACAAAGTGGTATTTTAGGAATGCATAACATTGTTGAAAGGCCAGTAGCGGTAAATGGTGAAGTTAAAATAAGACCAATAATGTACGTAGCATTATCCTATGATCATAGAATAATTGATGGAAGAGAATCTGTTGGTTTTTTAGTAGCTGTTAAAGAAGCTTTAGAAAATCCAACCGAGCATCTGATGGATAACGATATTAAAAAGGCATTAGAACTTTAAAAAAAAACAAAAAAAACCCAGCAAATTTTGCTGGGTTTTTTGGTTAGTTAACTGATTAAGAATAACATTTTATTATTAATTAATTATAAAGGAAATAAGATTAAGAGTTACAATACTTAATACAATAACAATTGCTGAAAAAAATAATAACCTCTTAGTTTTAGTTTTTTTAATCTCTCTTTCTTTTACATTAAAAATCATGTCATAATTCTTGATGTAAATCTCTGAAAATTACATGTAAAATAAAATAAGTGGAAACACGTATTTTTACTTAAAGCATAAATACCAATTAAAGAAGTTTATCGGTATTATCTTTTGCCCATAAAAGTAAACTGTTTGTTTTGTGTTCAAGGTTTAATTTTGAAATAATATTACTTCTATGTTTTTCTACTGTTCTGTGCGAAATAAATAATACGGAAGCAATTTCTTTGTTGGTTTTGTCTTTGGCTATTAGCTTTAAAATCTTTTTTTCGGAAGGGGTGAGGTTATTTAAATAGGAATCATCATAAGGGCTTATACCTAATAATTCTTTAATTTTTGGACTAAAATATGGGACACCATCATTCACCGATTTTAAACAAGTTTCTATTTCTTCTATTGCAAACTCTTTAAGAATGTAACCAAATATATTAAGCTCATTAGCTTTTTGAAAAAGCATTTTTTCCTTGTGAAAAGTTATCAATATTATTCTTGTTTTTATTTTATTAATTTTACACTTTTTTGCTACTTCTAAGCCTGTCATAAAAGGCATTTGGATGTCAAGGATTGCAATATCGGGGCTTTCCTTTACAATTAAATCATAAGCCTCTTTTCCATTATTTCCACTTCCAATAACCTTATATTTTTTTTCTAATAAAAAATCATTTAAACCCTTTAATAATAGGGGATGATCGTCTGCGGTTATAATAGTTTTATTTTTCATAATATGGGGAAAGTATATTCAATTAATGTACCTTCTTGTTTACTGGAATGCACTTTCATTTTACCTTTTAAAAACTTGGTTCTTTCTAATAATGTTTTTAACCCTAAAGAATTTGAATCGGTAAATTTTTCGGAAAAATTATAACCAATTCCATTGTCTTTAATTGAAATAGCTATTGCATTCGTTAATTTATTAATGGAAACCCTGCTCGCTTCAGCCTTTGAATGTTTTATAATATTACTCAAACTTTCTTGGACAATACGGTAAATATTGACCTCTTGATCTTTAGCGAAAAGGTTGTCTATATTTTCTATTTCCGAAGAAATAAATAAGGTTGTGTTTTCGTCAATCTGATTTATTGTAAATTCTATAGCCTTAGTAATGCCCAACTCTTGAAGTTGAAAAGGATGCAAATCCCTAGAAATAGATCTTAACTCCTCTATGGTTTCATCTACTATAACCTTAGTGCTATTGTTAGAAGATTGGATTAGCTTATTTTTAATCAACAATAATTTTTGACCTAGACCATCATGTAAATCTTTCGAAATTCGTTTGCGTTCGTTTTCTTGAGATTGTAATAAGCTTTGACTATATTTTTCCTGTAATTTTTCTTTGTTTTTTAAGTTACGTTGAATACGAACTAATAATATTATTCCAAAGAACATTACAAGGCTTACTCCTATTATAATAGACAATTTTTTAAATGTATCATTATCTTTTTCTAAAAGCTGAATACTTGTAGCTTTTTCTACTAAGTCTTTTTCTTTTTTTTCAGTTTCATAAAGAGTTTGATAGTAGGCTAAAGAATTTGCAGACTTTTGATTAAAAATAGAATCCTTAATTGCATAATATTTATTTTTATTTTCTAAACTTTTTTTAAAATCTTTTAGATTGTAAAAAAGTTCAGATTTAAGTAAATAAGCGTCCATTAAATCTTCAGTTTGATTTAATTTTTGTGAAGTTTCCAACTTTTTATTGGCAAAAACTAAGGCTTGTTTGAAATCTCCAGTTTTAATATAATAATTTCCTTTTGAACCATAATAGTAGGTTTCCGCAAATAAGTTTCCAAATATTATTTCTTTTTTTGAGTCTAATAATTTTATTTGAGATTCTGCTTTTTTATATTCGTTCTTATCACTATAATAATCAGCTAAAGAACTATGGATAACAATAAATTCTTGCTTGTTATAATTTTTATTTAAAATTAGCATACTATCTGCCTTTTTCAAATATGTAAATTGCTTTTCTTTATATCCTTGTTTCTTATAATCTAAGGATTGATTAAAATAGCAATTTCCAATATTTTTTTCAAAATTTAAGTCAATCAATTTTTTAATAAGTATATCTCGCTCTTTTTTTGCTTTATCATAAAACCCATTCATGCTATACATGGTGATGTTTCCTTGGAGGGCATATTGCATATATTCATAATCCTTTAATTTTTCATAGTATAAATGCGCTGAATTATAATCATTGCTAGCAGATACAAAATTCCCTAAATTTGAATTTGCCTGACCTCTAAAGAGATAAGTATCTGCAATATAGATAGAGTCTTTTTCTCCAAAATTGTTTATAGCATTGGAATAATCTTTAATTGCTTCAATATAATTTATCCCAAAATTAGCACCTCCTCTTTTTAAATATAATCCACCCAGTAAAAAACTATCTTTAATTACGTTTTTATATTCTAAGATTTCATCTATGATGATAACCGCTTTTTTTGGGTCGTTTTTATAGGTAGTGAGAATATATTGTAGGTCCATAGCCTTTTTTGCAGCAAGATTAATGCTGTCAATTTCCTTGGCTAGAGTTATGTATTGGATGCTATAATCTATAAAAGCATCATTGTTCTTTGTAGGGGATTTTGATATAACGGAATCTAATGCTTCTAATTTTAATAAGGTGTTATGTGTGGTATCTGCAATTGACTTATAATATTGCATGTTTTGGGAATATCCTAGAAATGGATAAACTAATATAAAAGCAAAAAAAACTAATAGGTTTTTCAATATAGATAAGTTTGTGGGCAGAATTTAAAAGTAATCAAAAATAATTAATGTAAGATATTAAATAATAGATTTCTACTTTACATAGAAACAATTTCTGCCGTAGTCTATAACAGCACGGGTTCTTTTTAGAAAATCAGCTCCAATAATGCCATGAACATGTTCTTCCTCCACTTGCAAGAGCGCTTCATTTACATGAGAAAGATCAAATAAAACAAAATCTATTTTAGTTAGACTCCAATATCCAATTGCGATATTATTATTTCTCGCTAATTTTGTTTTCATATTTATTGCTCCAGCACCTGCAGCTTTTATAGAACTTTCTTCACTTTTCAGGAAAAAATAGGAAATACTATTAAAACCAATACAACTAGTAGATGCTCCTGTATCGAGGATAAAATCACCTGAAATAGAATTTATTTTTGCAGAAAACTTATAATGACCAGATTTTAATTTTTTAAGAGGAATTCTATAAAATCCTTTGTCTTCAAGCAGGTTTCTTATTTGTGGCATTAATTTTTTTGTAAATATAACGAAGATTTTATTTAAGAATTAATACAATCTATTAGCTTTGCAGCTATGTTAACAGATACACATACACATTTATATAGTGATGCTTTTGTCGAGGATAGAGATCTCGTTATACAAAAAGCTTTAGATGCAGGAATAGAGCGTTTTTTCATTCCTGCAATAGATTCAGAATATACCGATGCTATGTATGAACTAGAAAAAAATTATCCTAAGAATATTTTTTTAATGATGGGATTACACCCTACTTCCGTTAAAGAAAATTATAAAGAGGAGCTTAATCATGTAAAGGAGCAGTTTGAAAATAGAATTTTTTATGCTGTGGGAGAAATTGGAATTGATTTGTATTGGGATAAAAAAACTTTAGATATTCAGAAAATAGCATTTAAAGAACAAATTCAACTAGCAAAAAAATATCAATTGCCTATAATTATACATTGTAGAGATGCTTTTGATGAAGTCTTTGAGGTTTTAGAATCTGAAAAGGGAAATGATTTGTTTGGAATTTTTCACTGTTTTACGGGAACCAAGGAACAAGCAGAGCAAGCGATTTCCTATAATATGAAGCTAGGTATTGGGGGAGTAGTGACTTTTAAAAATGGTAAAATAGATCAGTTTTTAAATGAGATTAGTTTAGAGCATATTGTATTAGAAACAGATTCTCCATATCTTTCACCTGTACCTTATAGAGGAAAGAGAAACGAGAGTAGTTATTTAGCCTTAATTTGTAAAAAGGTTGCAGAGGTTTATGGTATTTCTGAAAGTGAAGTTGCAAAGATAACGACCAAAAATTCGAAAGAAGTTTTTGGAATTTAAAACCAACATTAAATGAAAAACGAACCAAACATACTCCTAATTTATACTGGAGGAACTATTGGGATGATTAAAGATTTTGAAACTGGAATGTTGCGAAATTTAGATTTTGATAAATTGTTGGATAATATTCCTGAATTAAATCTATTAGAGTGTAATATCACTACAAAAAGTTTTGAAGAGCCAATAGATAGTTCGAATATGAACCCAGATTATTGGGTTGATTTAGTTACTATAATAGAAGAGAATTATCAAGATTTTGATGGTTTTGTAATTCTTCATGGTAGTGATACGATGTCCTATACTGCTTCGGCAGTAAGCTTTATGTTAGAAAATCTAAACAAGCCTGTAATTTTTACTGGATCGCAACTTCCTATTGGAGACTTACGAACCGATGCAAAAGAAAATTTAATTACAGCGATACAAATTGCTTCCTTAAGTGAAAACGGAAGTCCTCCGATAACTGAGGTATGTCTTTATTTTGAATATAAATTATATAGAGCAAATCGGACTACAAAAATAAGTGCAGAACATTTTGAAGCATTTGCCTCATTAAATTACCCTCCCTTAGTTATTAGTGGTGTGAATTTGTCTATCAACGAGCAATCACTTCTGAAAAAAGATAATGTAGGCAAGTTTAAAGTTCATAAAGAATTAGAGTCAAATATCCTTCTTATAAAAATGTTTCCTGGGATTACCAAAGAAACAATTAAGCATATGTTTGCTTACCCTAATATTAAAGGATTGGTATTAGAAAGTTATGGAAGCGGAAACCTTACCGATAAAGATTGGTTTATTGATGCTTTAAAAAAATTAATTGAAAATGAGATACCGGTGGTAAATATTACCCAATGTTCTGGTGGGGCAGTGAATATGGGTATGTATAGCATTAATAAAAAACTAAATAAAATTGGAGTAATTTCTGGAAAAGATTGCACTACCGAGGCAGCATTAGCAAAATTAATGTTTTTGTTAGGAAAAAAAATTCCAGCTAACAACTTCAAAACCAAATTCGAAACCTCTTTACGAGGAGAAATGGAATAAATTAAGTTGCTAAATATTTTATCATACTAATTATTTTTTGTTATTTGGCAGCCCATTTGGCTGGGATGTCAAATAACATCATTGACAAATTTAGAGAGGTGGCCGAGTGGTCGAAGGCGCACGCTTGGAAAGCGTGTATACGCCAAAAGCGTATCGAGGGTTCGAATCCCTTCCTCTCTGCAATAAAATTGAACAATGTGAGTTGTTTATTATTAACTGAGAAGCTGGGAAAGACAAATGTTTGTCCTTTCTTTTCAAAAGAATATTTATTCTTGGAGATTAAGTATTTTTTTATATCTTTAAAATCTTTAAAACAAAACAAATTTAAGTCGATAGCAATGAAAAAATTATTTTCTATTATGGCAATTGCCGCGTTGGTTTTTGTAGGAACTCTTAATGCAAAAGCAACAACAGTTCAACCAATGTCAAGTAATGTACAACCAGTAATGACAGCTGCGACTGTCACATTAATTCAAGATGGAAACGAAGCTGAAGAAGCAATTGGGTTTCATCAAGAGCTAAAGAATCGTTTTGTAGAAGGGGGTCCTGGATTTATGGGGATTGTTCTTTTATGTTTAATTCTTGGTTTAGCATTTGCAATTGAAAGAATTATTTACTTAAATCTTTCTACTACAAATACTCAAAAATTAGCAGATAGTGTAGAAGATGCGCTAAAAAGCGGAGGTTTAGATGCTGCAAAGGAAGTTTGTAGAAATACAAAAGGACCTGTTGCCTCTATTTATTACCAAGGTTTGGAGCGAGCTGATGAAAGTATCGAAGCTGCAGAAAAAGCTGTTATAGCTTATGGTGGTGTTCAAATGGGACAGTTAGAGAAAAACGTTTCTTGGATATCATTATTTATAGCAATTGCACCGATGCTAGGATTTATGGGTACAGTAATTGGTATGATTGATGCATTCGATAAGATACAAGCAGCTGGTGATATGAATCCATCTCTTGTAGCTGGTGGTATTAAAATTGCACTTTTAACAACTGTATTTGGTCTTATTGTAGCAATTATTCTTCAGATTTTCTATAATTACATTATTGCAAAAATTGACAGTATTGTAAATAGTATGGAAGATGCTTCTATCACATTGATAGATTTATTGGTAGAACACAAAAAATAATATTAATTTAATATACCAAGTATAATGGGATTACATAAAATATTAAAAATTGTAGGATTGGTATTGAGCCTTATTGGTGTTTATTTTCTAGCAATGATCATTTTGAAAGGTGATGATGCAATCATAGAAAGTGGATCAGGAATAGATGGGTTTCTTTATACAGCTTATGTAATATTTGCACTAGTTGTTATAGCGGTAGTTATTTTTGGACTTAAAGGACTTTTTTCTGGAAACATTAAAAACACTTTAATTACTTTAGGAGCTTTTGTTGTTGTTATAGCAATTTCTTATGCATTGGCAGACGACACCCCTATGATGCTTAAAGATGGCGATATGCTATCTGAATCAGGATCTAAATGGGTTGGAGCAGGACTTTACACCTTTTATTTATTAGGAGTAATTGCGATAGGGTCAATGTTTATTAGCGGATTTAAAAGAACAAAATAATGGCAAGAAGATCAGCACCAGAAGTTAATGCAGGGTCTATGGCTGATATAGCCTTCCTATTACTTATATTTTTCTTAGTAACAACTACTATGGAAAAGGATAAGGGGATTTCTAGACAATTGCCTCCAATACAAGAAATTGAAGAGGAAGTTATTATTAAAGATAAAAACCTTTTTATTGTATTAGTAAATAAGAATGATGATTTACTTGTTGAGGACGAACCTATGGAATTGAAAGATTTGCGTCAAGCAGCTATTGATTTTCTAGATAACGGAGGAGCACCTTCTAATAGCCCAGAATATTGTAATTATTGTCAGGGGAAAAAGGATCCAAGCTCATCGGATAGTCCAGATAAAGCAATTATATCTGTTCAAAACGATAGACTAACTTCTTATAATATGTATATAGCTGTGCAAAACGAATTAGTTGGGGCTTATAATTTCCTTAGAAATAGAGAGTCACAACGATTATTTGGATGGGAGTTTACTTATGTAAAATCACAAGTTGATGCAGGTACTTATGTAGGAGATAGAAGTAAAGCTGAAGAAGGTTTAAAAGAAATACAAGCATTATTTCCATTAAAATTATCTGAAGCTACACCTAAAAAAAATTAATAAATTAAGGAGAATATGTCAAAGTTTACAAAGAAAAAAAGTAATGAATTGCCTCCTGTAAATACAGCAGCACTTCCTGATATTGTATTTATGTTATTATTCTTTTTTATGGTAGCAACAGTAATGAGAGAAACTAATTTATTAGTGGAACAAAATTTACCTAAAGCTGACCAAGTTGAAAAGCTTAAAAAGGATAGATCTGTTTTTATTTTTGCAGGCAAGCCTAGCGATCAATATAAAGAAAAATATGGTAATGAAGGTAGAGTTCAAATAGGAGATAAGTATACTGATATTTCTAAAATAGGAATGGCTTTAAGCGAAGCTAGAGGTAAACTAATCCCTGAACTTCAAAATAAAGTAGTAGTTGCTCTTAAAGTTGATGATGACACAAATACAGGTCTTGTAACAGATATTAAAGAAGAATTACGTGAATTGAATATGGTGAGAATAATTTATATTACAACACCAGGGAATCAGTTAGATTAATAAAACTTAAAATAATTATCATTTTAACGCCTTGTCCGACTTTCGGTTTCAAGGCGTTTTTTTTTAAATAAAACCTTCTATTAATTAGATGTCTATGTTTAGAATATTAAAATTTATATCCTTTTTGTTTATGATGTCTTTTACTTCTATAAGTATAGCACAAGATAGCATACCAAAAGTAGAGGGAGATTTAAAATATAGAGAAGATCAGTTTTATATAGGACTAACTTATAATATTATAGGAGACGTTCCTTCTGGTGTAAGTTCAGACGGGTTAACTGGAGGAATCAATTTTGGTTTTCTAAGAGACATGCCTATTAATAAAAATAGAAATATCGCTATTGCTGTTGGAGCAGGAATGGCCTTTGATCAATATGGTCAAAACATTTTGATCGATAAAGATTCTGAAGGAAATACATCCTATACTGTTCTAAATTCTAATATTAGTTATGATTCGAATAACATTAAAACCGGAATTATAGAACTTCCTGTAGAATTAAGATGGCGAAGCTCTACACCTACTATTAATAAGTTTTGGAGGGTTTATGCAGGCTTTAGACTTGGTTATACCTTTTGGAATAGATACTCTTATAAGGACTCTTCACAGTCAATATCATATAATAGCGTAAAAGAGTATGAAAAACTTAGACTTAATGCAACCATGAGCTTAGGGTTTAATAAATTTAATTTTTTTGTAAACTATAGTTTGAATCCATTTTTTAATGAAAAAGCTTTAACAACAGATGGAGAACAAGTGAATTTTAAAACTTTAAAATTGGGCTTGATATTTTACATATTATAACCAAAAATTTAACAATATAATTTGAGGAACAATTCCTATAAAAAAACCAGCTATTAATTCTGGTATACTATGAGAGTTTGTATGTAACCTGGAAGAAGCTACCCAGCCATTACAAAAGAAAAGAAATCCAATTCCGATTAATATATTTATTTGAAAATGCGCGCTTAATGCTATTAAAAACATTGTAACACCAGCGATTCCCATTTGATGTAAGCTTACTTTAAATTTAAATAAAACTAAAATAATTGCAGTGATGGTTGAAAATAAAACTCCAGTAAAAAAGAAATACATTTCGGGGCTTTCATATGCGTTATAAACCATTTTAATAATTAATAGTATTAATAAGGTTTGTATCATTAAAGGATATTTTCTTTCAGAAACCTTTTTTAAATAAATATTATCCACAATTTGTAAGTTTTTAAGTAAAAAAAAAGTAATTAGTGGAATTAATATGGTTATAATAATAATTGCAAATAATTTTGCTTGTATAATCGAGGGTTCAATAAATTTAGAGGTAAATCTGTAGTATAATAATGCACCCAAAAGAGGCATTAATAATGGATGAAATAAATAAGAAGCAATACGTAAAAAATAATTCATTATATTTCTTTTCGTAACCTAGCAACAGGTAAATCTAACTGTTCTCTATATTTTGCAATAGTACGACGAGCTATTGGATATCCTTTTTCTTTTAAAATTGCAGCTAACTTATCATCGGTTAGTGGTTTCTTTTTATCTTCTTCAGAAACAATTATTTCAAGGATGCTTTTTATTTCTCTTGTTGAAACTTCTTCCCCTTGACTGTTCGTCATAGACTCACTAAAAAATTCTTTTATAAGCTTGGTGCCATAGGGAGTGTCTACATATTTGCTATTCGCAACTCTTGATATTGTAGAAACATCCATATGAATTTCATCTGCGATATTCTTTAAGATCATGGGTTTTAATTTTTGATCATCCCCAGTTAAAAAATATTCCATTTGATGATGCATAATTGCATTCATAGTAATAAATAAAGTCTGTTGTCGCTGTTTTATAGCATCGATAAACCACTTGGCAGCATCCAGTTTTTGCTTGATAAATAAAACAGCATCCTTTTGTGATTTAGATTTTTGCTTTGCAACTTTATATCCTTTTAGCATTTCGGAATAATCCGGAGAGACATGAAGTTCTGGGGCATTTCTTCCATTAAGGGTAAGTTCTAATATTCCATCCACAATTTTAATTGCAAAATCAGGAACCACATGTTCTACAATTTTCGCATTGCTAGAATAGGATCCTCCAGGTTTTGGGTTTAGAGCTTCAATTTCATGAATCGCATCACGTAGTTCTTCTTCGGAAACATCAAACTTAGAAAGTAATATTTTGTAATGTTTTTTTGAAAAATGATCAAAAGACTCTTCAATAAGTCGAATTGCTAAAGATACCGGTGCTGTTGCTTGCTTTCGGTTTAATTGCAAGGACAAGCACTCTTGAAGGTTTTTCGCTCCTACTCCAGCAGGATCTAACTCTTGTACAAGTTTTAATACTTGGTTTATATTTTCTTCAGAAGTAAAAATATTTTGGGTGAATGCTAAATCATCTACAATGTCTTCTATACTTCTTCGTATGTATCCACTTTCATCTACACTACCGATTAAAAATTTAGCAATCCCTTTTTGTTCGTCATTTAACCTATAGGTGTTAAGTTGCTTTAATAAATATTCATTAAACGATGTTCCAGATGCATAAGGGATCTGTTTGTCTTCATCATCTGGACTATAGTTATTTGCTGTTAATTTATAACTAGGAGTTTCGTCATCACTTAAATAATCATCAATATTAATATCCGTCTCTATTGCTTCAGTTCCATCCTCAAAATCGTTTTCTAAATCATCATTAGCAAATTCATCATCCGGATCATTATTCTCTTCTTTTCCGCTTTCTAATGCAGGGTTTTCTTCTATTTCTTGAGAAATACGTTGCTCAAAAGCTTGTGTAGGCAACTGTATCAATTTCATCAACTGAATTTGTTGAGGAGATAGTTTTTGAGAGAGTTTAAAATTTAGTTGTTGTTTTAGCATTTAGCAAATTGGGATTATATAAAAATAAAAAAAACAATCTACATATTACTAAATAGATTGTTTTAAATCCATCTGTAATATAATCTTGATGGACTAGATATTATATATAACGTAAGTTTAATTAAAAACTTGCACTTCCAGGGAAACGTGGGTAAGGAATTACATCTCTAATATTGCCCATTCCTGTTACAAATTGTACCATACGTTCAAATCCTAAACCAAAACCACTATGTACAGCAGTTCCGTATTTTCTTAAATCTAAATACCAGTCTAACTCTTCTTCATCAATGTTAAGTTCCGCCATTTTTTGCCTTAAAATATCGTAACGCTCTTCTCTTTGTGAACCTCCTGCAATTTCTCCAATCCCTGGGAATAATACATCCATTGCTCTAACAGTTTTTCCGTCATCATTAAGGCGCATATAGAATGCTTTAATATTAGCTGGATAATCAAATAATATTACTGGACATTTAAAATGTTTTTCTACCAAATATCGTTCGTGTTCGCTTTGTAAATCGGCTCCCCATTCTTCGATAATGTATTTGAATTTTTTCTTTTTATTAGGCTTGCAATTTTTAAGAATGTCAATCGCTTCGGTATAAGAAACTCTTTTAAAATTATTTTCGGTGATAAACTGAAGCTTTTCCTGTAAAGCCATTTCACTACGTTCAATTTGAGGCTTCCCTTTTTCTTCCTGTAATAATCTGTTTTCTAAAAATGCTAAGTCATCCTTGCAGTTTTTAAGCGCATAATCCACTACATATTTGATAAAATCTTCCGCTAAATCCATATTTCCGTCTAAATCACAAAAAGCCATTTCTGGTTCTATCATCCAAAATTCTGCTAAATGGCGAGAAGTATTAGAGTTTTCTGCACGAAATGTTGGTCCGAAAGTATATATTTTACCTAGACCCATAGCATAAGTCTCTCCTTCTAATTGTCCACTTACAGTAAGATTGGTTTCTTTCTCGAAAAAATCTTTTTTGTAATCCACATTTCCTTCTTCATCTAAAGGAGGGTTTTTAGGGTCCAGAGTAGTTACTCGAAACATTTCTCCAGCTCCTTCCGCATCACTACCAGTAATAATAGGGGAGTGTAAATAATTAAATCCATTTTTTTGAAAATACTCATGAACGGCAAATGATAATTTTGATCTTGTCCGCATAATAGCACTAAAGGTATTGGTACGAATACGTAAATGAGCTTGCTCTCTCAACTTTTCAAGAGAATGTCTTTTAGGTGAAAGGATCGTTAATTTTACTTCTTCAGGGTCTGCTTCTCCAAGTATAGTAACCTTAGATACTTGTATCTCTACAGATTGTCCTTGTCCTTTACTTTCTACCAGAATACCAGCAATATTTAATGCGGCACCAACGGTTATTTTTTTAAGAATCTCTTCATCAAAATTTTCAAAATCAATTACACATTGAATATTATTAATAGTAGAACCATCGTTTAAGGCAATAAAACGGTTACTTCTAAAAGCTCTAACCCATCCGTTAATGATAACTTCATTTGGGCTTGGATCGCTTTGTAATAAATCTAATATACTTAATTGTTGCATGATTGTTTTTTTGAAAGGGTAAAGATACTTTTTAGATATAAAAACACAAACTTAATTCTCTTGTGTGTCGTCTAAATCTGTTTCTGTTAATATTTTTATTGTTGGTTTTTTTAAGGTTTGTTTATTCGCAATACTTCGTTCTAAGGATAAAAGTAGTGATGGAAGCAACACTAAGTTTGCTAACATTGCAAATAAAAGGGTAATAGACACTAAGATTCCTAAGGCTACAGTTCCGCCAAAACTTGAAATAGCAAAAACTGAAAACCCGAAAAATAAAACGATAGAGGTATAAAGCATACTTACTCCAGTTTCTCTAAGTGCGGCATATACAGATTTTTTAATTTTCCAATGATTGGCAATTAACTCCTGTCTATATTTAGCTAAAAAATGTATGGTATCATCTACTGAAATACCAAATGCAATACTAAACACTAATATGGTTGAAGGTTTTATGGGGACTCCAATAAATCCCATTAAACCTGCAGTTATGATTAATGGAAGTAGGTTAGGTATAATAGAAACTAATATCATTTTAAAACTTCGAAACATCCAAGCCATAAATAAGGCTATTAATAATATAGCTAGTGAAAGGGAAAGAAAGAGATTATTTACTAAGAATTTAGTTCCTTTTTGAAATACTATAGTCTTACCGGTAAGCAATACATTATAACGTTCTTTAGGAAATAACCTATCTATTTTTATCCTTAAATCTTCTTCTATTCGGTCAAACCTTTCGGTTTTTGTGTCTTTCATAAAAGTGGTAATACGGGCATATTGTCCAGTACTATCCACATAATTATCTAAAAAATTTGTATTATTTGAACTACTCTTGGCATAGGATAATAAAAAAGCACGTTCTTGACTATTGGGTAATTGATAATAATCAGGATTGTTATTATAGTAGGCTTGTTTGGAAAATTTCACCAATTCAACTACAGAAAGTGATTTCGAAAGTTCTGGGATTTCATTGATATAATCTTGCAATTCATCCATTCTTTTCAAAGTAGCAAGACTCATTACTCCTTTTTTTCGCTTTGTATCTATATAAATCTCTAAAGGCAAAATTCCTTCAAACTCACTTTCAAAAAACTTTATATCACTAAAGAACTCTGTCTTCTGAGGCATATCTTCAATAATACTTCCTGATATTCTAATATTAAAAATTCCAATAATACTCGCGCAAAGGATTATAACAGCTGTAATGTAAATACCAACCCTATGGTATCTTACGGTATGTTCTGTCCAATCTACAAACTTGTTAACCCATTGTTTATTTAAATGTTTTAGATGCTTGTTTTTAGGTGTAGACATAAAACTATAAGCAATAGGAATAATAAGTAGGCTTAATAGAAATATAGCGATGATGTTGATGGAAGCTACAATACCAAATTCTTTTAAAAGTTTACTGTCGGTTAATATAAATGTTGCAAAACCAGATGCAGTAGTAAAGTTGGTCATTAAAGTAGCGTTACCAACTTTTGTAATAACCCGTTGTAATGATTTAGCTTGATTACCGTGAAGCTTTATTTCTTGTTGGTATTTATTGATAAGGAAAATACAATTAGGTATCCCAATAACAATAATAAGAGGAGGAATTAAAGCAGTAAGGACAGTAATTTCATAATGTAACAAACCTAAAATACCAAAGGCCCACATCACCCCAATTATAACAGTGAAAATCGATATAAGTGTTGCTCTGTAGGATCTAAAGAAAAAGAAAAACAAAAGAGATGTTATCAATAGGGCTGCACCTACAAACATGCCTATTTCATCTATGATGTTCTGTGCATTAAGAGTCCGGATATAAGGCATTCCTGAAACATAAACATTTAAGCCAGTTTCTTTTTCAAAATCATCTATTATTGGAATTAGATCATTAATTACAAAGTCTCTTCTTTCTGAAGTATTTATAATATCTTTTTTGAGATAGATGGCCGATCTAACAGATTTTTTATTCGGACTGTAAACCAGACCTTCATAAAAAGGAAGCCTATTGAAAAGGTCATATTTAAATTTTGATAAAGATTCCTTAGTTAAAATAGAATCTTTAATTAATGGGACTAACTTAAAAGCAGTAGTGTCTTTTCTTTTTTCTAATTGCTTTAAATCACCAATAGAAATAGTGAAATCTACTTCATCATAAGTATTTATTTTTTCAGCTAATTGTGTCCAAGAATTAAATTTATTGGGCTCAAATAGCAGAGAGTCTTTTATGCCAAGGATGATTAAATTTCCTTCTTCTCCAAATTTATCTACAAAGGTTTTATATTCTAAATTTATTTCATGTTCGTCAGGAAGTAAATTTGCTTCTGTGGTAGAAAAGCGCATATTTTTCCATTGCATTGCTAATGCCACAGTAATACCGGCAATAACAAGAAGCAAAAAGATACGGTTACGCAATATAAAACGTGCTATCGTATTCCAAAACCCTATGCTAAATAGTTTGTTCAAATTAAGAGATTAATGATGTAAGTTTCCCCAAAAACCAGAGAGCTGCAAATGTATTAAATTAGGAGTAACTATATAGCTTAATGCCTATTAAAAGTGTAAATAGTTGATTATGAAAATACAAAATAAGAAACAAGAAGTTAATTGAATAGGCTTTACTATACGGTCATGATTTCTTTTTCCTTAGCTGCTAAAGAATTCTCTATTTTATGAATATGATTATCGGTCATTTTCTGAACATCCATCTCTAGATTTTTTAATAAATCTTCAGAGATATCTAATTTTTTAAGCTCGTTGTTTGCATTTTTACGGTCATTACGGACACCAATTTTAGTGTCTTCACCTTCCGCTTTTGTTTGCTTTACCAATTCGATTCTTCGTTCTTCAGTTAATGGCGGAACATTGATGATTATACTTTCACCATTATTCATTGGATTAAAACCAAGGTTTGCAATATGTATTCCTTTTTCAATTTCTGGGATCAAAGTTTTTTCCCAAGGCTGAATTGTAATGGTCATTCCGTCAGGAGTAGAAACATTAGAAACTTGATGAATAGGAGTAGGAGTTCCATAATAATCCACCATCACACCAGAAACCATAGAAGGAGTTGCTTTTCCTGCTCTAATATTTAATAATTTTTTTTCTAGGTGAACTAAGGCGTTATCCATCGCCTCTTTAGTACTGTCTATAATAAATTTTGCTTCTTCGTCCATGACTATAATTCTTTAATTTTCACTAATTACATATTTACTTTGGTTCCTATATTTTCCCCTGAAACTACTTTTAATAAATTCCCTCTGGTATTCATATCAAAAACTACAATTGGTAAATGATTTTCTTGACTTAATGTAAAAGCAGTAGTATCCATCACCTTTAACCCTTTTTTAAGAACATCTTCAAAGCTAATAAAATCAAATTTAGTTGCTTTTGAATCCTTTTCAGGATCACTAGTATAGATTCCATCTACTCGAGTTCCTTTTAAAATAACATCTGCTTTAATTTCAATAGCTCTTAAAACAGCTGCAGAATCGGTAGTAAAGTATGGGTTTCCAGTTCCTCCACCAAATATAACAACTCTACCTTTTTCTAAATGCCTTAAAGCTCTACGTCTAATAAAAGGCTCTGCTACTTCATTAATTTTTATGGCACTTTGTAGTCGAGTAGGAATCCCTTCATCTTCTAAAGCACCTTGTAATGCAAGCCCATTAATAACGGTTGCTAACATGCCCATATGATCTCCTTGTACACGATCCATACCTTTGCTAGCACCTGCTAAACCTCTAAAAATATTACCGCCACCAATTACAATAGCAATTTCAACACCTTTGTCGATTAATTGTTTAATGTCTTCGGCATATTCTTTAAGACGGTCTGGATCAATGCCATATTGGCGATTTCCCATTAATGCTTCTCCAGATAGTTTTAAAAGTATTCTTTTGTAATGCATAGCAGATTTTTACAAACACAAAAATAAAGAAAAAATTTGAGCCAAGGTTTGTAGAAAACAGGGAATAATAAAAAAACCGTTTCAAATTAATTTGAAACGGTTTTGTGATATGTGTAATCTAAATTTTGTTATCCTAAGGTAACTCTTTCAAAAGATACTACTTCATTACTATTAGCCGTTACATAATCCGCAACGCTTTGTTTTTCGTCTTTAATGAAGTTTTGATCCAATAGACATTTTTCTTGATCTAAAGTTGTGTTATCAGAGATATAACGCTCCAATTTTCCAGGTAAAATTTTATCCCAAATTTGTTCTGGCTTACCTTCCGCTTTTAACTCTTCTTGCAAACGTACTTTTGTTGCTTCTAAAACCTCATCGGTTAATTGAGCTCTTGAAATAAATTCAGGTACATTAATTAGGTGTTTTCCTAAACGTCCTCTTTCTATATTATCTTTTTCAATTGCAGCAATTCTAGCTTCCGTTTCAAGAGTGATAAAATTAGCGTCAAAATCTTTATAAGATAAAGTAGTTGCTCCCATAGAAGCTACTTGCATTGCTACATCTCTAGATACTCCTGTTGCGCTATCTGTAGAATTAGATAATCCAACTAAAGCAGCAATTTTGTTTCCGTGAATATAAGAACCTACAAAAGGAGCTTCTAATTTTTTGAAATCGTTTAATTGTACTTTTTCACCAATAACTCCGGTTTGTTCAATCAACTTTTCTTCGACAGTTATTCCACCAAAATCAGCATTTAAAAACTCTTCTTTGTTGTTATAGCTTATTGCTAAATCTGCAAGTTGTGTTGCAAGCGCAACAAAATCATCATTTTTACCAACAAAATCAGTTTCACAACCTAATACGATTAAAACACCTTCTGTATTTGAGTCATTTACTTTAGCGATTGCAGCACCTTCGTTAGAATCTCTATCCGCTCTTTTATCTGCGATTTTCTGACCTTTTTTACGTAAGATTGCTACTGCTCCATCAAAATCACCTTCAGCTTCAACTAATGCATTTTTACAATCCATCATTCCGGCCCCTGTGGTGTCTCTAAGTTTTTTTACTTCTGCGGCTGTTATTTTTGCCATGATATTAAAATTTTAAGTTTTGTATTAATAAAAAAAGCCGTTTAAGTTATTCAATTAAGAGTAAAATCAAACGACTTTTAATTTCTTTTCAATTTCGTTTTATTCTTCTTCAGAACTTACTGTTTCTTCTTTTTTAGAAGTTTCAGTTTTAGCATCCGTAGACGCTGCAGTTACTCTTTTACGAGTTGTCTTTTTCTCTGGTGCTGCAACCTCTTCTTTCTTAGCCTCTGGTGCTTTTTCAGAATTGTCTTTTGCTCCTTTTCTTTCAGCAAGACCTTCAATAACAGCGTTAGAAACACTTGTCATGATTTTATCGATAGATTTTGAAGCATCATCGTTAGAAGGTATAACGTAATCAATTACATTAGGATCACTGTTAGTATCTACCATTGCAAATATTGGAAGTTTTAATTTTAAAGCTTCAGCAACTGCAATGTGCTCACGAGTTGTATCTACTACAAATAAAGCTGCTGGAAGGCGACTCATATCTGAAATAGAACCTAAGTTTTTCTCTAATTTAGCACGAGTACGATCTACTGCTAATCTTTCTTTTTTAGATAGTGTGTTAAAAGTACCGTCTTCTTTAGAACGATCTATAGAAGCCATTTTCTTAACTGCTTTTCTAATAGTTACGAAATTAGTAAGCATTCCACCAGGCCATCTTTCAGTAATGTAAGGCATGTTAGCGGCTTTTGCTTTTTCAGCAACAATGTCTTTTGCTTGTTTTTTAGTAGCTACGAAAAGAATTTTTCTACCACTAGCTGCAATCTTACGTAAAGCTTCATTTGCTTCATCCAATTTTGCAGTGGTTTTGTAAAGATTGATAATGTGGATTCCATTACGCTCCATATAGATATACGGTGCCATGTTTGGATTCCATTTTCTTGTTAGGTGACCAAAGTGTACACCTGCGTCTAGTAAGTCTTTGACTTCCTGATTGTTTTTGTTTGCCATTTTTGTAATAGTTTACTTTCTTGTGTTATTATAGATAGCAACCAATTCATTATGAATATGGTTTAGATGCTAAACTAACTCTCCGTCTCTCGGAGTAACAGCTTTTTAATAAATGTTGTCGAAATAAATTCGACGTATATAAAAGAACGATACAAAACATCGAAATGGCATCGAAAGATACCATTTCAAGTTCTGTGTAATTTTTAACGTTTTGAGAATTGAAATTTCTTACGAGCTTTCTTCTGTCCGAATTTCTTACGCTCAACCATTCTAGGGTCTCTAGTTAATAAACCTTCTGGTTTAAGTATAGACCTGTTTTCTTCGTTAAGTTCGCACATTGCACGAGAAATTGCTAAACGTATTGCTTCTGCTTGTCCTGTAGTACCACCACCATGAACGTTTGCAGTTATATCAAAACTTTTTAAATTATCTGTTAACGATAATGGTTGCATTACTTTATATTGTAATGTACCAGTCGTAAAGTAATTTTCAAGATCACGTTTGTTGATAGTGATTTTTCCTTTTCCTTTAGAAATATAAACACGGGCAACCGCATTTTTTCTTCTACCTATTTTATGAATTACGTCCATTACTTTTTGTTGTTAAGGTTAAAGGTTGTTGGTTTTTGTGCTTCTTGACCGTGATCAGTTCCAACATATACTTTTAGATTTCTGAATAAAACTGCTCCTAATTTATTTTTAGGTAACATTCCTTTTACAGATTTCTCTACAAGTCTTGTAGGATCCTTGTCAAATAACTCTCTAGAAGTAAGACTTCTTTGTCCACCTGGGTAACCGGTATGTCTTATATAAGACTTGTTTTCCCATTTGTTTCCGCTAAGAGTAACCTTATCAGCGTTAATAATAATTACGTTATCACCGCAATCTACGTGAGGGGTGAAATTAGGTTTGTGTTTGCCACGAAGTAATATTGCAACTTCACTTGCAAGACGACCCAATGCTTGCCCGTCCGCATCTACTAATAACCACTCTTTATTTACAGTGTTTTTGTTAGCAGATACTGTTTTGTAACTTAATGTATCCATTTAGTTCTTTGTCAAATTGTTAATTAATCATTGTTTTTGCCTAATTAAAGACATTTTTCTCTATTACAGACTATGCTTTAGAGGGGTGCAAATGTAATACTATTTAATTGAATAACAAACGGTCGCGTTTTTATTTTTTCTGAATTAAACGAGTTGTTTTATAAAGTTAAATTTCTCATAATTATAGGGCAAACTGTAACATAATTATGAAATTTAGGTCTCTTATGAAACCATCAATCAAAATGAACAAATCAAAATCAATCTTTTTACTCAGTTTCTTTTTTTCAGTATTAGGGCTTTCTCAGGAAAAATCAGATAAAAATGAACCTCCAACGAAACTACCAACTAGAAGCTATACCACCCAACATATAGGTGCTAATTTAGCTCCAAAAATTGATGGTATAATAGATGATGCTGTTTGGAATTCTGTAGAATGGACTACAGACTATGTTCAAAACCAGCCAGACAACGGTGCAGCTCCTACAGAGCAGACTAAATTTAAAGTTCTTTATGATGATAAAAACATCTATTTCGTTTTTCTAAATTTAGATGCAGAACCCGATAAAATTGAAAGACGACTTTCTAGAAGAGATGGATTTGAAGGAGATTGGATAGAATTAAATATTGATAGTTATCACGATAAACGAACTGCGTTTTCATTTACAGTAACCGCATCAGGTGTAAAAGGAGATGAGTTTATTTCAAATAATGGTAATAATTGGGATTCTAGTTGGAATCCTATTTGGTATACAAAAACTCAAATTACGGAAGAAGGTTGGGTTGCAGAAATAAGAATTCCATTAACTCAATTACGTTTTAGTAGTGATCAAGATCAAACTTGGGGATTGCAATCTACTCGGCGATATTTTAGAACTGAAGAGCGATCACTTTGGCAACATGTATTGCCAAACTCTCCGGGATGGGTAAGTGAGTTTGGAGAGTTAAAAGGACTTATTGGATTAAAACCACAAAAACAATTAGAAATTCAGCCTTATGGTGTTGCACAATTAGACACTTATCCAGAGGAAGAAGGAAATCCATTTCGCGATGGAAACGATACGAAGTTGGCAGCTGGTCTAGATGCTAAAATTGGAATTACAAATGACTTGACAGTTGATTTAACAGTGAATCCAGATTTTGGACAAGTAGAAGCAGATCCTGGTGCAATTGCATTAGATGGTTTCGAAATATTTTTTGAAGAACAACGTCCATTCTTTGTAGAAAATAAAAACATATTTGATTTTGCTATTGGAGGTGGACCAGATAATTTATTCTTTTCTAGACGAATTGGTCGAAATCCTCAAGGGGATTCTACCGCAGATTTAGATAAAGGAGAATACGAAGAGATTCCAGATTTCACTACTATTTGGGGCGCTGCTAAATTTAGTGGTAAAACAAAAGATGGCTGGTCTATTGGGATTTTAGAAAGCGTAACTTCAAAAGAATATGCAAAAATAGAATTAAGTACAGATCAAGAATTATTAGATGAATTAGAAGCAGCAGGGGAATTAGGTGAAGAACGAGAAGAAATTGTGGAACCCTTGACAAATTATATGGTGGCAAGACTTCAAAAAGATTTTAATGATAATAACACTTATATAGGTGGTATTTTCACTTCTACCAACCGTAATATAGAAGGAAATTTAGATTTCTTGCATAAGAGCGCTTATACAGGAGGCTTAGATTTTAAGCATAATTGGAATGATAGAAAATTTTATATTAAAGGGAATTTCGAATTAAGTAAGGTTAGCGGTAGTGAAGAAGCAATTTTAAGAACTCAAGAATCTTTAACACATCTTTTTCAAAGAGAAGACGCTACTCACGTAGATATTGACCCTACAAAGACCTCATTAACTGGAACAGGAGGAAAGTTTCAATTTGGAAAACAAGGTGGTGGAAATTGGAGATATTATTTAGGAGGACATTGGAAATCTCCAGAATTAGAATTAAACGATATAGGTTTTTTAAGACAAGCAGATATCATTACGCAATATGCAGGTATAACAAGGGTTTTTACGGAACCAACTTCTTGGTATCGAAGAGCTGAAATAGAATTTGAGCAATTTAGCACCTATGATTTTGAAGGAAACTATAATAGACTTCAAATGGAATTACAAGGCGAGGTTAATTATTCAAACAATTGGTGGTCCGAAGGTGGTGTAGCACATAAACCTCAAATATATAGCAACACTGTTTTAAGAGGAGGACCCCGATGGAGATGGTCTGATGAAACTTTTTTCTATATTTTTTCTGGAACAGATCAGACTAAAAAATTTAGTGGAACTTTAGGTTATGTACAATCCGAAACAAAACAAGATAATTTTTCTTTAAAGCGTTATGTTGTCCGAATGCGTTACCAACCCTTAAATGCACTAAGTTTATCCTTAGAAACAGAATATGCTAATCGTCCCAATAAAACACAATATGTAGCCCAAGAAGATTTTGTTGGAACCACAAGATATATTACCAGTGCCATAGATCAAGAAACCTTAAGCGCAACCATAAGAGTAAATTATACTTTTAATCCTAACTTAACATTGCAATATTATGGGCAACCTTTTATTGCAAGAGGGAAATATTCAGATTTTAACTATGTCAATAATCCTATAGCGGAAGACTTAAGTGAACGAGTTATTTTGTATGGCGACAATCAGATTAGTTTTGAAGATGAAGTTTATAGTGTAGATGAAGACTTAGATGGAAAAGTAGATTATTCTTTTGACGACCCTAATTTTGCCTATGTGCAATACCGATCTAATTTAGTATTGCGTTGGGAGTATATTCCAGGTTCCGAAATATTCTTTGTTTGGTCGCAGGGAATCACAGGATTTGATGATGCTTTAAATGATTTTGATACCATTATCGATAACCAATTGATTAGCCAAAAGCCAGACAATACATTTTTGATTAAGGCTACGTATCGCTTTGTTTTATAGTATAGATAGTGTTGATTTCTCCGGCTTTTTTTGTTTTGAAAACTTCTGCAAAAGTTAGATTGTTTTCTGAAGCTATTGCGATTATTTTTTCAATTTGACAATCTTCAGAAAGAATTATATAGATATTATTTTCTTTGCTTTGAAATTTTGGTAATTGCTGAAATAAATCTTTAAAATACTGAAAATCCTCTCCACAAAACCAAGCCTGTTCTTTTATGTTTTTTGGTTGTTTAGGATAATAGGGAGGATTAATTATGATATAATCAAATTGTTTTCCTTGTAAGTTTTCAAATAGATTGGAATAGATACAAGAAACATTTAATTGGTTTTTATCTGAAGCTTTCTCCAAATATGCTAAGGCTGTTTTATTGATATCTGAAGCAGTCACAATTGCACCTTTTTTACTAGCCAATAAAGAAATAATTCCACTGCCACAACCCAATTCTAAAAAGGTCTTGTTTTGTAATTCTATTTCAGAAATAAAATCCAATAGTATTTTTGTACTTAAAGTAAGATGTGGGGGAAACACCTCTGGATGTACTATAACTTCAATATCTTGATATGCATACTTTCTAGGTTTACGATAATAAAACTGCAAGCCAGCATTTAAAAATGGCTTGGTAAGATGTTTTAGTATGTTTCGAAGTTTTGACATTATCTAGTTTGTCTGTTCGAGCGCAGTCGAGAACTAATTATATGTTAATTACAATGACGTCTCGACTGCGCTCGACGAGACAAATCGTTTCTCTATTCAGAATAAAACCCCTGAGTTTCAGGTTGGCGATATTTCCAGATTTTATGCATTGCTTTTATTTCATAAGGATATTTATAAAACCCAGTACGATAACGGATCTTAGAAACTCCCCGCAACAAACTCCTCTTAAATCCTTTAATTCTAAAATCGGTTGCAGTAGGATAATACCCATTAAGAACCGTTTCAAAATTCATAATTTTGTCTACCATTTTTGGCGTTAACCAAGGCGTTAATGGATTTTTACGTAAATCAAAATTCTCCCAGGCAGGATCTAACCAATCTTCTAGTTTTTCAGGAAAACTAAAACCTGCTTTTTGAATTTGTTCATATAATTCAGACCCTTCTGTAGCAACAGGACTATAGAGATAGATGATGATTTCAGCGTTGGGATTAATTTCTTTTATCTCCTTTATAAAATTAATGTCCCATTCAATCTGTGCCATTACTTTTTCAGGAGTTTCGGCAGGCATTCCTAAAACAAAGGAAAGCTCTGGTATGATTCCAATTGGGTGTAATCGTTTTACAAATTCTTTAATGGTCTCTCCGGTTTGTGTCCCTCCCTTATTCATCTGTTTCAGGATTTCGTCATTTCCAGTTTCGGCTCCTAAAAAAATCATTTTACAGCCTGCTGTTTTCATCAACTGTAAATCGGCATCACTATATTTATTAATAGTATCTATTCTGCCTTCTCCCCACCAAGTTATTCCATCGTTTTTGATCAACTCTGAAAATTCGACGACTCTTTTTCTAGAAGTAAAAAAATTGTTGTCGTGAAATTCTATGGCTTCAATATTATATTTATTCTTAAAATAAGAAACATCATCATATACAGATTGTGCAGATTTCGCTTTCCAACGGCCATTATAAATAGGCACTACAGCACAAAAAGAACAAGTGAAAGGACATCCCAAACTGGAATGATAACTAAAGGTATTTCTGCCTAAAAAGGTTTTACTTAAATAGTTTTCTAAATTATAAAAACTATCTAGATGTTGATAAGGTAAAGACGGAAGTTCGTCTTGTTCTAATAATTGTTCTTTAGCCGTTTTAATAATAATCCCTTTTTCATTTTTATAAATGAGGTTTTTAATTTTAAAAATGGAGTCTAGATTATTTTCTTCTAAAGCTTGGATCAAGGAAGGAAAAGCAACATCCCCAGGACCATTAATGATATAATCTACAAAGGAAGATTCTACACATACTTTAAATTGGTTGGAAGCAAAATAACCTCCCCAAATGGTGATAGCGTCTGGATACTGCTCTTTTATTTTTTTAGTAAAAGGAATCGCCTGCCTTAATTGTGGCCCTGGCATGACGGTACTGCAAAAGTATTTAAATTCTCCTGTGTTAAAATAGGATTCTATTTTTTGCCATGGATCTGTTTCCAGATTACCATCCACAAAAACAAAATCATAGGTACCATAAATAGATGCGCCCACTTGCAAAATAGAATTAGGGATTCTATGTTTGCCTTTAGCACTTCGTGGATTAAATATTAGAATTTTATTTTTCATTTATTCTTTACAAAGATATTACCGTGTAATCTATTTATAGGCAATTCATTAATAATTGTAATCATTTTTTTTGCACTTACCCATTCCTTTAATTCAAACTTAGGGTTTTCATTAAGATTAAAATTATAATAAGTGTTTGATTTATTTAATAAGTCAATAATTTTAATTGTATTTGAAATAAAACCTCCAGTAAATTCAAACTCTATTAATGGGACCTCATAGGTCAAATTAGATAAAATATCCAATTCATATCCCTCGACATCAATCTTGCAAAAATCTGGAATACCATATTCTTTAATCAATGTATCTAACTTTTTAACTTCTACCTCTTCAACGTTATTCCATTCTAAGGAATCATTTTTAAAATAATCAATAAATTCATTTGAAAAGGTTGCGACTTCAATATGGTTTGCAATATTTAGACTCTTTATTTCATCCTTAGGACCTACTGCAATAGGCAAATAATTAAAGTTATTATTATCAATGTCATTTAAAAATTTTGAACAACTTGACTGAGGTTCAAAAGCAATTACTTTTGCTCCTAATGATAATAGCAACTTGCTTTTTCGACCTTTATTTGCTCCAATATCAAAACATACATCATTTTTATTTATAAATTTAGAATAGAATTTTTTATGCAAGTAGTTGCCAAAAAACATGGTTTTTAAAATTTTAATAATTGAATTGATCATATTTTATTAAAACGTATAAAAATTATTTGACTCCTTAAGTTTTTCTTTAAATAGAGAAATTTCAGTTTTTGACAATTCTTTTTTCCAATTTCCATAAATGCCTTTTCGCAATAACTTATTTAGTTGTTTTTTATTAGAATTATTTTTTTTTCTTTCTTGAAATGATTGCTTCTCAATACTCTTTTTAATATGATCTTCACTTGAACTAACTCCTAGATAAGCCAATATTTTTTTGCATTCTGTCTCTGGGGAATCAATTAAATCTTCAAATTTAATAAAAAGTATGTTTTCCTTATGATAAGGTAAATAATGATTGTTCCATGAAAGTTTTAACCAAGAATTTAAATTATTATTTCCATGTAAGACAGCTTGAATCATTTGACGCTTTTTCTCTTTTTTAGAAACTAACTTATTGTAAGTTTTTTTAAGAACAGGGCTAAGTGTTAAGCCTTCTTTTATCGCTAATAATTTAGGTAAAAATCTAAAATAGTAAAGTCCAGACACAACCACATCTCTAGGATCACGGAGGATATATATGCGCTTATGAATTGTTAATGAAGAAGCTTTTTCGAGTTCATTAAAACTATGATGAGATTTATAAACTTGATAATCTGAATATCTATCCGTTCCCTCTTTATAAAGGGCTTTAATTCCCTCATACCCCCAATCTCCTTGTAAAGGGCAAGAAACTAATTCAGCTACCAATCTACTAAGCCAAGTAGTTCCACTTTTGGGGTATCCTATAATTATAATATTTCTCTTAGCCATTGTTTTCTTTTTTCCGAATCCATAACCAAAGTATAATTACAATACTCCATTGCCCCAATACTTTTAATAGTAGGGCTCCGGTAATATCCCAGTGTTTTATTAAAAAATACCCTCCTATTACCTGAATGAAGATTACAAAAGACGCAAAAAAAGCAATTTTATTTTGTTTGTCTTTTTTATAATATTCATTTACTAACAAGATATGTAAAAATAAAGGAATCATAAACATAAATGCGAATCCGTATTGAAGTAAGGTAAATTCTAAATGATATATTTTAGATATTGCAACATACATAATTACCGTTGCTACAATTGCAAAGCCCCAGCCAAAAGCAAAAAATCTTTTTTGTACTTTTTTAATAGCGGAATGACTAGAACGATAGTAGTTTTTTAAATAGGGTGTAATTGCAAAAGTACTTGCCATTTGTGCCAAAGCTAAAAAACTTAAAAACACTTGGTATCTACTTAAATTAGAAAAGCTAAAAAAATGAGTGCCATAATAAATATCTATTTTAGATCTAAAGGTACCAACGGCAATTGGAATGAAAAACGGAACAGAACGTTTTAATTCATTTATTTGAAATTGAGGCTTTGTTTTTCTAAAACCCTTTAATAATAAAATGGAAAATAGCAAGCACTTAAATCCTTGAGCAATAATCAATGTTTTTATTATCAATTTTAAATCGAGAAAATCTATATTGTAAAATATTAGTGCAATTAAAACAATTAAAAAGCTGGATTCAATCCAAATATTAAGGGTATATTTTCTATGATACACGATTAATACTTTAAAAGATTGATTAAGAAATTGAAATAGAATAAAAGCAAAAATATACGCCTCTAAGTGATCGAAAATAGGAATAAAAAGAATCAATAATAAACTTGGGACTAAGAGAATACTCCTTGAAAAAATATTGTTTACCCATTTTTGGTTGATGGTTGAAGGATTTTTGCTAAAAGATTTTAATAAATAATCATTATTCCCAAAAGATAAAAAAAGCAAGAAAACATTTACCCAAATTAATATTTCGACATACTCCCCCCATAATTCTAGGGAGTGATATTGAATAATAATATAGGAAAGAATTAATACCGAAAAAGCACTTAATAGTTGACTTACTCCAAAAAGAGAAATGGTTTTTAAGCGGTCAACTATTTTTTTATTATTCATTTATTAAAATTAATTGAAAAAATTTTATAAATATTTTCAATATTTTTTTAAAAAGGCTAAGATAAATAAGATAAGCAATACTAGATTATAGAAGACTTTGTTTTTTCTATTTAGATGAATGGCTTTGGTCTTAAAAAAAAATAGAGGTATTAATTTAAGCTAATAGGTGATAATATTTTATTTGTTGAATAATTAATAATAGTTTTGATGATGATATCTAAAATATTTCAAAATATAAATTGGAAAACCCTTCTTTATTTTTCTCCAATACTTTTAGTATTCTCTTATTTTTTTTATCAATCCCTTTTTTATAATCTACACGATTTTTCGAATAGCTATTTTTCAGCTAGAATGATTCGAGAAGGAGTTTCACCTACTCAATTATTTGATATTTATGAGTTCAATAGTTATATCTGGAATTTAGGCTATACAGATGTATTGGTGGATTTTTATTTAAATAGTCCTTTTACCATTAGTTTATTTTATCCCTTGAGTTTTATAGAAAACCCATATGTAGCAAAAGCAATTTTTAATTTGATAGGCATTGTTTTGTTTATTTGGAGCCTTTTTGTTTTAATTAAAAAAAAATTTGACGGGAAGTATTCTATTTTATTAATCTTACCGATCCTATTTTTCATTCCAATTCGGAATCAAATTTTATTTGGGCAGTCCTATTTTTTAATATTATCATTAGTCATTTTTGGGTTTTTATTCATGGAGAATAAAAAAGAAGGAATTGGAGCTAGCTTATTGAGTATTGCGGTTTTGTTAAAAATATTTCCTGTTTTTTATGGAGTCTCCTTATTGTTTAATAAAAGTTGGAAGGCTATATTGATTGGAGGCTTATCTCTAATTGTTTTTATCTTGTTTTCCATTTATATTTCGGGATTTTCTATTTGGGAAGCCTATTTTACCGAAATAATCCCTAATGCAATACAAAACAATAGCACAGTAGATTTTCGTTATAATGCTCAATCTTTTGATGTTCTCTTAAGAACTCTGTTTATGGAAGATTCTTATTATAATCCTAATGCCCTATTTAATAATGAGCGTCTTTATGTTTTATGGAAGTGGCTTTTTAAATCTGTTGTTATTGCCTTTGCAATAGGAGTAAGTTTTACACAGAAAAATAACCTTTTTAAATTGTTGTCTATTTGGATTGTAGCCCTGTTTTTACTGCAAAGTAGAACCGCAACTTACGCACAAATACTATGGGTGCTTCCTGCAATTTGTTTTTGGAAACAAAATACAACGACTACTAAAAAAATAATCTTTCTTTTAATCCTTTTAGTGGTTTGTAATATGCCTGTGTATGCATTAAAGCAGTTACCCATATTCTTCAAATTTTCAAGATTATGGCTTACGCTATTATTGGCGATACTATTTTATGGTAGTTTCTCGGTTAAGTTTAATTATAAATGGTTATTTATTTCCATTCTGATTTTAACGCCATTTCATTTAAAGGTATTGGAGAAAAATAAATCCATAATTTCTGAATATGTTTTAGCCGAAAAAGAGCATTTCATTATTTATGACTTTTATGAAAAAGGGGGTTATTTATTTATAAAAGCTCTAGGAAGAAATGGAGACGAAATAGTGAAAACAGATATTTCAATTTCATCTTTTCAGGAAAATGTTCTGGATATTAAAGGCAATCAAATCTTATTAGATAAAAAGGTTATTTTAGAAGACTATTCTCTAAAGAAAAAACCTGTGCTAGTTAACGAAACAGAAGTGTATTATTTAACCGATCATCATTCCCGAAGAGGAGCATATACCATAAAAAAAGTGTCTATTGAAAAAGTTCATTAAATACTATATTAAAGACTCGATTTTGTTAGGCTTGGAACATATTAAATTATTGGTTTTCCCTAAAAGTATTCCAATTTTGGTATTCACCATGGCAAAAGTAGGTTCCTTAAGCGTTTATTTTTCTTTAAAAAAATCTACAAAAAGACATCCCATATTTCATATTCATTCTCTAAATGAAGAAGAGGTGAAAGAGGGGATTCAATTATGTTTTGATAATAAAATATATCCTGGAAGTAAATCCCCCGTTTTTCTAATTAATAAAAAAATTATTAAAAAGAGAAAACCCTATAAAATTATTTGCTTGTATAGAGACCCAATAGAAAGAAATATTTCCGCATTTTTTGAAGTATTTGAATTGCATACTGGTGAGAAGTCAACAGAATTTACCGGAGATTTTGAAAAACTGAAACAACTTTATTACGAAAAACTAAATCATACCTTTCCAATTAATTGGTTTGAAAAACAATTTTTTGAAGCAACAGACATTAATATATTCGATTATAATTATGATAAAGATAAAGGATATCAAATAATAAAGAAAGAACCTATAGAGGTACTATTAATTAATAGTAATGTAGCCGACCCAATTAAGGAGAAATTAATCAGGAATTTTTGCGATTTAAAAACCTTTACTTTAAAAAACAGAAATGTCTCTTCAACAAAAGAATATGCTGCTTATTACAAAGAATTTAAAAGTAATATAAAATTCTCTAAAGAATATCTAAACCAACTTTATGACTCTAATTATGCCAAACATTTTTTCTCTGAAAAGCATATAGAAGCCCAAAAACAAAAATGGAGTGAATAATAGGGCTTAAATGTTATTTATCCAGATTTGAAAACAGTTGGAACCTAAGGCCAAGCTTCTGGAAAAAATATTTCAGAGAAACTCCCAAAACGCCCAAACCATATTTCACAGATCTTGAAAAATTAATGGAAGAAGAATCTTTTTCATATTTAGCAGGACAGGATATTTCACCAATTTCGATTCCATTATAACACAGTTGTGCTAATAACTGGTTATCAAAAACAAAGTCGTTTGAGTTATTTTGAAAAGGAATACTTTTTAAAATGGCTGCACTAAAGCAACGGTACCCAGTATGATATTCAGATAATTTTTGTCCCATCAATATATTTTGAACCAAAGTTAAAACCCGATTCGAAATGTATTTATATAGAGGCATCCCTCCTTTTAATGCACTTTTACCTAATATCCTAGAACCCAAAACTACTTTAAAAACATCATTAGCAATTAGAGAACACATCGCTGGAATTAATTTGGGATTGTATTGATAGTCTGGATGAAGCATCACAATAATATCGGCGTTAATATCCAAGGCTTTTTTATAACAGGACTTTTGATTGGCACCATAGCCCATGTTTTTTGGATGTTCAATAATATGTTTGATTCCTAATTTTTTGGCAACCAAAACGGTATGGTCATTACTAAAATCATCGGTAAGAATAATATCGTCTACAATATCAAAGGGTATTTCTTGATAGGTTTTTTCAAGGGTACTTTCTGCATTATATGCAGGAAGAATGACAACTATTTTCTTTTCATTTAACATATTAGTTAATATAATTTACTTCCACTTCAGACTCTTCTCGAACACTACTGGAAACCTGCAAACCAGAAAAAGGTGCAAAAGACTCGACACTTTCTCGTTCGTATAAATCGCCTAAATAAATGAACTCTTCATGAATATGTGTTGGTAAACCAGATAATAAACTTTCCACTTCAACAATAGGCATTCCCCACTCCAAACTTAATCTTTCTGCCGAAGGTTCCATAAATGTAATGTATAATAATTCGGTTAAGGTATGTTGTTGTGTTTCTTCATAATCTACTCCATCAAAGAGAGAGTTTTGTAGGTTTTTATGAGAAGCTTTAAAATCGATTAAAATATCTTTAAACTCGAGATAGGGAATAAACCCAGTAAAATTCTCTTGTTCACTAAATAAAGGCTGAATACCCGATTCGTGACACCACATACATTTTGCAGGCTTCCCTGCATTAGAATGCAAAGGATCTGTATTATTTATACGAATTCCATCTTTATTATAAATACCAAAACGAGGTTGTCCATTGGGCATTAATTCAACCGTTTCATATTCTAAGATTTCACTGGTTTCTGGATCTATTTCAGTGCAGAAAAATAACTGGTCAAAATTCTCTTGTTCCGAAAAAGCGACTGTTCTATGTTCATAAGAAACCCCCGATTGATTAACATATCCTTTTTCAGAATTTAAGTCATAGGTTTCTAATAAGTCCGAAAGTAAAAAAGGGACCCCAGTAATTTCATAATAATGTTCAGGAGCACCTAAAAGCAAGCTTACATACCTGCCAATATCGATTGCATTTGTGACTTGGTATTCTTCAGAAGCCATAATAACCTCATGTAGTCTATTCAATTTTTGTTGGCTAGTACTATTAAAGCCAAGTTGTTCTAATTTAATTTCTATAGTATTATTTTGAATGGTAATTCCGGTATGTTGATATGGTAATGTTGCCCCTAAATATGAAAATGTCCACTGTAGTCCAATAGAAGTTTTTTCTATACTATCTTCTTCATAAGCTTTATTCCATTTTAATAGTAAGCCTGTTTTTGGCTCCACAATATCATCGTAAGTGGAATTGGTACAAGAAATGATTGTAAATATTAGTAAGAGCAACAGTTTTTTCATATTCATTATTGTTGTCATTCAGAGCGTAGCGAAGAATCTTGTTATTATTGATTGAGATTCTTCAGTCGTAAACTCCTTCTGAATGACAAGTTATTTTATTTACTAATACTCATTAATCCAGTGGCTAATAAGGATTTTGTCTTCATTTTTAATGCCTTCAAATTATCTTTATCCTTACCTTTTAAAACCTCTTTATGATAATTAACCTCATTTACCACTTTCCGAACTGCATAATCGTAATACTTTCTAGAATAGGTTCGTTTAAAGTCAATTTGCCGATCGGTTGAAGTTTCCCAATTGGGTTGAACCGTGATGTCTTTTTCAATTTCAGTATATAGTGAAGTTCCTTTTATAGGATAGGCAATGGTAATTGTAAAGTGGGTTGGATTTGCTTTTTTAAGGTAATTAATGGTTTCTTTTATATCCTTTTCATCTTCTCCAGGATAGCCTAACATAATAAAGGTTCCAGTTTCAATCCCCATAGAATTTGTTTTAATAATAGCATCTTTTACCACATTAACATCCACCCGCCGGTCCATGGCATCAATTATTTTTTGAGAACCACTTTCTGCACCTATCCAAATTCGATAACAACCTGCTTCTTTTAAAAGTTGTAATATTTCATCGTTTAGGCGTTCCGCTCTTGTAATACATTCAAAAGGTATTTTCACACCTTGACTTATTGTTTCTTTATGAAAGTCTTTAATCCATTTATGACTTACTGTAAAAACATCATCTACAAACCAAATAGAATCTGGTTGGTATTCTTTTTGAAGCAAAGCCAATTCTTCTACTACTAATTTTGCAGGACGACGTCTATAACTTTGTCCATAAACTGCGGTACTACACCATTTGCATGTATAAGGACAGCCTCTTTGGGTACTGACCGTCATAGAGCTTTTTCCATGGTTTTCCTTCCAAACTTTCAGGTATTTATCAATTGCAATACCATCTCGATTTGGTAATGGCAGATTGCTTAGGTCTTTCATTTTTACTCTAGGAGGAGTTTTAATTAGAGTGCCATCCTCTAAATAAGCTATTCCTGTAATTTCTGAAACTGCCGTATTTTGAGTAATTGCCTGATAAAGTTCTTTTGTGGTTTCTTCGCCTTCCCCTATAATTATATAATGAGCACCAGTATTTAAGTAATTTTCAATATTATAAGAAACATCTGGACCGCCTAATATAATTTTTGGAAACCCATATTGGGCATCAGAATTCAAAATTTTCACCAATTTAATCACATTGATTTTTGTCATCAAGTTGGTATAAATAGCAACAGTAGAAGGTTTTTTATTTGCAATAAATTCTAGTTGCTCCTGTGGGTTTGAAAAAGTAGCGTCAAAGAGATAATTTTCTATGTGATTTTCATTTAAATAACTCGAAATATATAATAAGCCTAAAGGAGCATAGGGCTTCATAATTTTAGCCTCTATGGGATCCTCAAATAGATAGTATGCATGGGTTAGTACGATGCTCATTAGATAGGATCACTGATTTTACAGATAAAACAGATGTTCACGGATTTTTCAATTCTCATTTTTTAAAAATATAAAATTCTTTCTGTTTCAGCATTATCTAATAATTCTTTTTAACGAATCTTATCTGTGATAACCTGTAAAATTCGTGTATTCTGTGTTCTATTTTTTCTGAAATACTATTAAATAATGATCAGAATATTTTGCCCAAAATGGATTGGTATATAATTTTTCAGCCCAGATTAACAATTTTAAAAGTCCTTTTTTCTTTGAAAAAAATGACTCTAAATAGGAGGGGGGAATTTTTAATCCAATGGGTTTAATAGTTATTGTTTTATAATGGTTCGTTGCTAAAGATACCACTTCTTTAGGGTTGTAATACCAAGTAGGTACTTTTACTCCTTCTACATTCGCAAGAACAGCATCATTTGTATTTCGTCTTTTAGCTTTTCTGAATTCTCCTTTTAGTGTAAAGTATAGCCGTTCCCATAAACAGAATTTTGGCATAATAACTAAAGCCATTTTACCCTTTGGTTTTAATAAAGAGATAGAAACAGAAATAAACTTTTCTAATTCTTGAGGGGACAAGCAATTAAGCCCTCCAAAATTTGAAAAGATCAAATCAAATTTTTCAGAAAATGTTTCAGAGGTAATTTTAGTAATGTCTTTTTCTTGAAATCTTATACTTGTATTTTGATGTTTTTCTTTGGCGACTTTTATCATTTCCGAAGAAATATCTGTGGCCAATACTCGATGCCCTTTTTCAAAAAAATAGCGAGCATCTTCTCCAGTTCCACAATTCAATTCTAAGATGTTGAGCTTGCTATTAGTAAGAATGCCCTCCTTTAAAAAATGATACACACGTTTCCGCTGCGCTTTTCCTATTTCTGAATAGGTAAAAACTGAATCATAATTTTTGGCGTATTCATCGAAATTTTCAGGCATTTTTATTAATCTGTTTTTTAATCAGTTGTATCTGTGTGATCTGTGTTCTATTAAATAATTATAAATAGGAACACAGATTTTACTGATTATACTGATGTTCACGGATTCTTATTAGTATGTTCCATATTACTCAATGCCATTTTATCTAGCATCGAACTCGGAAGATAATAAAAATACAAAAGCATCGATCTAATTTTTTGAAATGAAATAGAAAAAGGATTCTTAAAAAAACTTTGAAAATTAGCTACTGCCTGACTCTTTCTATATTCTTTATGAACATAGCGATGTAGTTTTTTATAATATTCAGAATTAAAAGTCCCTTGAAACATCATTGCAAGATCGTCAGAGTCTGTCCAGTTGGCTTTTTCTTTTAAATCGTCTTTTACCATCTCATAAAATTTAGTTCCAGGTAAAGGGTAAGAAACAGAGACTCCAATATTATCGGGCTGTAATTCTTTAATCATCCCAACAGTTTTGGAGATGTCCTCTTTGGTTTCTCCTAAATATCCAAACTGAATAAAAAATGCGACACTAATATTTTTACGTTTTAATATTCTGGTAGCATCATAAATTTGAGATAATTTAGTGCCTTTATCCATCGCGTCCAATATTTTTTGGGAACCACTTTCAGCTCCCACCCAAACTTCTTTTAATCCACTTTCTGCCAATGCATCAATGGTGTCTTCTTTCAATAATAAGTCAACTCGACTCTGTATTGTGTATGAAATGGAAAGTTTAGCTTTCTTCAATTCCACATTAAAATTCTGAACCCAATTGGGTTTTAAGCCAAAAATATCATCACACATCCAAAAATTAGTCACCCCATAATTTTCTTTTAGAAAGCTAATATGTTTGGTGATATATTCTGGAGAATGTGAATTATATCGAATGCCATAAATAGGTTTTGCACACCAATTACATTTATAAGGACAACCACGAGTGGTAGCAATATTCAAAGTAAAGTTTCTTCCTCGTTCTGCCCAGACACTTTTATAGGCATCTATATCCACTAAATCCCAAGCGGGTTGTGGTAATTCGTCTAAATTTCTTAAAACCTCTCTTTTAGGAGTGGTATTAAAATCTTCCTCTTTTTTATATACGATTCCATTTACTTTTGTAACATCCTCTTTTTTATTAAGAGTTTCTACAAGCGTTTTCAGGGTGAATTCTCCTTCTCCTAAAATGATAAAATCAGCTCCTGCCTTAAGATATTTTTGATAATGATCGGTACTATCTGAACTATTAACGATTACAGTACAATTATACTTTTTACCCAAAGCTATCATTTCGAAAGCGGCTTCCCTCATATTGGTTAGGCACATTTTTGTGAGGTAATTAAAACCATCATCATATACCACCAAATACTTGGGTTTTTGCTGTTGAATTTCAACTTCAATATCGTAAGGATTATCTCTAAGATTGGTGTCGAAAAGGGAAACAGAATGGCCAGAACTACGCATCAATGAAGCGGCATATATCGTCCCTAATGGTGGGTAAGGAGTTTTGTTAGCCCATTGTTTTTTGTCTAATGGGTAATAATAAGAATGAGAAAATAAAATATCAAGCATGTTCTTTCTCTAAATGAATATTATGGTTTTCTCGATATTCATCATACTTAATATTTAGGCGTTCAATCACTTTTCTCTGAAAATTTAATGGATGATGTTTAGAAATATTTTTGGTAGATTTTAAAGCGACATTAAATTGTCTTTCTTCCAATTCACTAAATTTCATTTTCCACTTTTTATAGGTTATTTTTAAAAAAAGTTGATCCAGTTTTTCGCCCAATTTAGTGTTGAGAATATTTTCAGTTATACTTGTGAATAATGGTTTTTCAACAGAGTTCATATTTACAAGACCTTCAGAAATAGATTTGTTTGGCAGAAAACTATGTACCCAAGTATTTTGTTTATAAAAATCATGAAAACTACCATTGCCATACATAGGCATAAGAGTAACTAATTCGGTAGCAGTAAAACGATTTTTTTCATCTATTTCAAGAGAGTTAGCACTGATAAAATAATTGACACAAAAATATTTTTTGGAGTTAAGTAGAAATAGCTTTTTATATAAAATTAAAAAGGTTCTAGCTACCCATAAACGATTGGGAGAAGTAATTATAAAAAAGTCAATATCCCCATCATCATCATAATACCCTTTTGATAGGGATCCAGAAATTCCAACACCTTCAACATAAGGGAATTTTGAAATAAACTTGGAAACCTTATCTGCTTTTGTGTTAATATCCTCAGCCATTTTATTGCCGGCAAGTCTTCTTTTGATAAGACTTTTGTCGTTTTCACAAAGGTAAAACCCATCGATATTAAAAATCACTTTGTCCTCTACTAAACGGTCTAATTCTTTCTTAACTTGATCTTTTGATTCAGTTTCAGAGAAGTCAAAGACCTCCTCTTCGGTTAAAGGATACCGAAATAAAGAAAAATATAAAAGTGGTTTTAAAAGTTTCAAAGTTATTTTTCTTAATTGCAATTATTGTTAGTCGGAAAATTATATTAAAGAATACAAAATAAGTATTATTATTTATAAATCATGTTGCACTTGTTATAAGTTATTCACTAATGAGCTTCCAACCAATTTTCCCCCAAACCTAATTCTACATCTAGAGACACAGAAAGTTGAAAGGCATTTTCCATTTCAGATTTAATAAGAGGTTTAAGTTCGTCTAATTCAGGTTTGTAAATATCAAAAACCAATTCATCATGTACTTGTAACAGCATTTTACTTTTATAATTGCCTTCTTCTAATATTTTGAAGATGTTTATCATAGCAATTTTTATAATATCTGCTGCAGATCCTTGTATAGGAGCATTTACCGCATTTCTTTCTGCAGCTCCTCTAACAATTGCATTAGAAGCATTAATTGCGTTTAAATATCGACGACGCCCTAATACCGTTTGTACATAACCATTTTCACGTGCAAAATTTACCTGCTCACTCATAAAACTTTTAAGCTTGGGATAGGTTAGGTAATAAGTGTCTATTAATTCTTTTGCTTCTTTTCTGCTTAAATCTGTTTGATTACTCAAACCAAAAGCAGATACCCCATAAATAATACCAAAATTTACGGTTTTTGCATTGCTACGTTGTTCTTTGGTTACTTCTTCTAATGGAACATCAAAAACTCTTGCTGCGGTAGATGCGTGAATATCTTCCCCATTTTTAAAAGCCTCGATCATGGTAACTTCTTCACTTAGTGCAGCAATAATGCGTAATTCAATTTGCGAATAATCTGCCGCTAATAAAACATAGTCTTTATTTCTAGGGATAAAAGCTTTTCTAACTTGACGCCCACGTTCTGTTCTAATTGGGATATTTTGCAAATTCGGATTATTACTACTTAATCTTCCAGTAGCAGCAACAGTTTGCATATAATCGGTATGCACTCTCCCAGTAATAGGCTCCACTTGTTCTGGTAAAGCATCTACATAGGTGCTTTTTAATTTTGCCAAGCCACGATACTCCAACACATCGCTAATAATTTCATGATCTTTTGCCAAATAAGAAAGCACATCTTCGGCTGTAGAATATTGACCAGTTTTGGTCTTTTTGGGTTTTTCTACCAATTTCATTTTTTCAAAAAGAACAATCCCTAATTGTTTTGGAGAAGCAATATTGAATTCCTCTCCAGCAGCAGCATATATTTTCGAAACAAGATTATTAATGTCTTTGTCTAAATCTGCAGTCAAACTTTTTAAAAATTCAACATCCAGATTTATCCCTTCTAATTCCATATTTGCCAAAACCCCTACTAAAGGAATTTCAATTTCGTCGAATAGTTTTTGAATGTTCGCCTCTCCCAATTCTTTTTCAAAATGCTCTTTTAATTGTAGGGTAATATCCGCATCTTCTACAGCATATTCTGTAATTTTATCCAAAGGAACCTCTCGCATAGAGAGTTGGTTTTTTCCTTTTTTACCTATTAAATCAGTAATAGAAACTGGAGTGTAATTCAAATAAGTTTCGGAAAGCACCTCCATATTATGACGCATATCGGGATTGATAAGGTAATGTGCTAACATAGTATCAAACAATTTTCCTTTTACCGAAACATTGTATTTCGCCAAAACCTTGATGTCGTATTTTAAATTCTGACCGATTTTCTCGATGGATTCTGATTCAAAAAAAGGTCGAAGCATTTCGATTAGCTCTTGTGCACTCTCTCTATCTTCAGGAAAAGGAAGAAAAAAACCTTTACCAACTTCCCAAGAAAAAGCGATACCTACTAATTCTGCTATAATAGGATTTAGCCCAGTAGTTTCAGTGTCAAAACAAACCGAAGATTGTTTCATCAGATTTTGAAGAAACAACTTAGTCCCAATACCAGGTTGAATGTTTTGGTAAAAATGTTCGGTTGTTGAAATTGTTTTTCGCGAACTGTGTATTACAGTTTCTGAAGGTTCTCCGTCACCTCCAAATAGTGAAAATTGTCCTTGACCTGCAGAAGTTTCTTGTTCCTTTTTTGGAACCTGAACTGCATTTGATTTTGGACTTTCCTTTTGTCCAGTTGTAGGAGCAGTACTTTCCGTAGAAAAAGTTTTTGTAAAATTAACGATCATACGTCTGAACTCTAATTCCTCAAAAAGAGTGGTTACCGCTTCCATATTTGGATGAGACATTTCAAAATCTTCTTCATGAAAATCTACAGGAACATCCAACATAATAGTTGCCAGTTCTTTTGAAAGGATACCGAGCTCTTTAGAGGCTTCCACCTTTTCTTTCATTTTTCCCTTTAGCTCGTGAGTATTGGCAAGTAATCCTTCCATACTTCCATAGGCAGCTATAAATTTCTTTGCAGTTTTATCACCAACACCAGGAAGCCCTGGAATATTATCACTAGCATCGCCCATCATTCCTAAGTAATCAATAACTTGTTCTGGACGTTCAACTTCAAATTTCTTTTGTATTTCAGGAATTCCCCAAGTTTCATAACCACCACCAAACATGGGGCGATACATAAAAATATTTTCAGAAACCAATTGTGCAAAATCCTTATCTGGTGTTACCATAAAGGTTTGGTAGCCTTCTTTTTCCGCTTTCTTAGAAAGAGTCCCTATTACATCATCAGCTTCAAATCCTTCTTTCACCATAATAGGAATGTGCATCGCTTTTAAAATATCGTAGATATAAGGAATTGCAATTTTTATGGCATCTGGAGTTGCATCCCGATTTGCTTTATATTCGGGAAAAGCCTCTTTTCTAGCTACACTTCCTCCCTTATCAAAACATACTGCGAGGTGGTCTGGACGTTCCCGTTTAATAACATCTAATAATGAATTCATAAAACCCATTATTGCTGAGGTATCCAATCCTTTAGAATTGATTCTCGGGTTTTTTATAAAAGCATAATATCCTCGAAAAATTAAGGCGTAAGCATCAATAAGAAAAAGGCGTTTTTTATCGGACATAGTTTAAATATATTTATTTAATGTCTCCTCGAGCGCAGTCGAGAGGTCTTTTTGAAGTTACTATTTAATAATGAGTTCTCGACTGCGCTCGAACGGACAAATTAGAAACCTCGTAATTCCTTCAAAAATAAAAACAGTAAAAAGATATTCAATAAAAATCTAAGTGTATTTTTGAAAACTATTTAACATTAATACTATGAACACATTTTCAATAGCTATTCACGGAGGTGCAGGGACACTTGTAAAAGGAATGATGACTCCTGAAAAAGAAGTTGCATACAAAGAAGCATTACAAATTGCACTAGATAGCGGCTATTCTATTTTAGAAAAAGGAGGAAATGCAGTGGATGCTGTAGAAGTTGCAGTAAAAGTATTGGAAGATTCTCCATTGTTTAATGCAGGAAAAGGAGCTGTTTTTACAGCTACTGAAACCCATGAAATGGACGCTTCTATTATGGATGGGAAAACATTGGAAGCAGGAGCAGTTTCCTTAATTACTGGAATAAAAAACCCCGTATCACTTGCTAGGGATGTAATGGAGAAAAGTGAACATGTTTTTTTAGCTGGTGAAGGTGCCATGCAATTTGCAAAAACAAATAATTATACATTGGAAAATCCTGATTATTTTTATGACGAATTACGTCATCAACAATGGTTAGATATAAAAGATACTGACAATTTTCAGTTGGATCATGCAGCTACTTCGACCAAGCTCAGTAACCAAAAAGATTCTAAATTTGGAACTGTTGGAGCAGTAGCTTGTGATAAAAATGGAAATATTGCTGCAGCTACTTCTACAGGGGGAATGACTAACAAACGATATGGTAGAGTAGGAGATAGCCCTATGATTGGTGCAGGAAATTATGCAAATAATAAAACATGTGCTATAAGTTGTACAGGTAGTGGGGAGTTTTTTATACGAGGAGTAGTCGCTTATGATGTTTCATGCTTAATGGAATATAAAGGACTTTCTGTAGAGGAAGCAGCTATAGAGGTAATCCAAAAAAGAATTTTAGAAATTGGTGGTGATGGTGGTTTAATTGCGGTAGATACTCAAGGAAATATAGCTATGCCTTTTAATACCGAAGGAATGTACCGAGGATCTAAAAACTCTAAGGGTTTCAATGAAGTTTCTATTTATAAATAATTATACAAATGGAGCGTCAATAGGCAATACCTTAACTTTTCTATTATCAATATTAAACCGATCTCCATTAGATAGTACATGCACCGTTAAATTTGCCATGGTCATTGGTGTACCTTCAGATAATAACTCTTCGTTATTATGCGTCAACGTTTTTGGGTCAAAAACAATGATCATTCCCGAACCAATTACCACAAATTCATTGTTTTTAATAATAAGCCCTGTGTCTTCTGCCAAACCTATTCCTAATAAATTTGGATATTTTGCAACCGCTTCCGATTGTCTTCCAAAACGACCTCTTTGGATAAAATGGGTGTCGAAAACTAACTCTGGTATCAACCCCAATCCTTCTCTCATTTTTACAGCCCCTTTTATAAATGCATCGGTACTACTTCCTCCAGCAATCATCTCATTAGCCATTACCATGGCGCCAGCACTTGTACCAGCAATTACAAATCCTTCTTCGTTTTTATAACGATCTAATAATATATTATGAATGGTAGTTCCACCAATTTTATTAGAAATCTTTGATTGATCACCGCCAGAAAACATAATGCAATCTGCTGTTTTAATCAAATCGATAGATTCGGGTTTTTCAGAATCTTCTTTGCTTCTAATATCAAGCACATGAATATTAGTACAACCCAATTTCGTGAAGGCATCTATATAGTTTTCGCCAACTTCAACAGGGATACTTGAAGCAGTTGGAATTACAATAATTTTAGAATTTTTTCCACCACATTCCTTTACCACATGCGAAAGAATTCCTTCTTCAACATATTCTAAATTATATTTTTCGTGAGTATTTCTATCTCCCTTATCTTCATTTCCGCCAATTGGGATGAGCGTTCCTTTTACCATGCTAAGATTTTTTCTCCGGCAAAAATAAACTAATTTTTTTACTGAAAAATGTATATATTTATAAACTTTCACTAGAATTAAAACTAAGTACCCGCTTTCTCGGGATATATATTATGGAAATAAGAAGCATCAACGCCATGCGTGGCCCAAATTATTGGTCTGTTCGCCGTCATAAATTAATTGTGATGGTTTTAGATTTACAGGAAATGGAAGAATTACCTTCCAATAAGATAAAAGGATTTCGAGAACGCTTAGAAGCAATGTTTCCAACCATGTATGAACACCGTTGTTCTGTTGGAACTCCTGG
>OLHJ01000040.1_pt1 | contig 57524 bp, 47 predicted proteins | sample 1609491 | NCBI WGS metagenome assembly OLHJ01 (sample SAMN05416861, study PRJEB24817) | seawater metagenome | isolation source: Sea water | place: Canada:Atlantic | collected 2013-11
GAGTGATTCAGAATTTATCTTAGATAAATTCTTCACCCCTTCGGGGCAGCCTTCGGCTGTCTGCGGAGCTGCGCTCCTTTCGAACTCCCGACCAACTGGTTCGAAAACCCTTTACTCTATCCAGCTGAGCTATGGGCGCGTGGAATGGCGATTATATACGGTTAGCTTGAGCGGGTCACTGCATGACTGCTCGAGAGAGTGATTCAGAATTTATCTTAGATAAATTCTTCACCCCTTCGGGGCAGCCTTCGTCTGTCTGTGGTGCTTCGCCCCTTTGATTCAGGTCCGGCACAACTAGCTTTTGGCCCCCTCCCCCTATATGCTTTCTGTATATTGATCATTGCCAAAGTAATCGGGGGATTGCATGTCAGATCTAACTGCAGGTGAAGCGACTTCTAGTAAAACGCTTAGTGGCACAGACTTTTCGACGGCGCCCATGCCAACTATTCGTAAAGTGCTGGAGGTTATTGGTTGGGTATTGGTAGCAATTCTGGTGCTTACCGGTTTATCGGCAATCTTTGGTCGGACAGGCTTTATGATTGGAGCGTTCTCTGAGCCTATCGCGAATCCAGAGGAGGTGTTCAATGCCTTCGATATTCGCTATTACACCAATGCACTGGCAACTGTCCTTCATCTGGGGCCTGGATTCTTTGTGATGGTGCTTGGGCCACTGCAGTTCATGCGTGGCGTACGGAAGAAACACATCAAATTGCATCGTATCAGTGGGCGCATCTTCGTGCTGTGCGGCGTGATCGGCGCCTTCTCCGGCATCGCTATCGGGGTATTCGACCCGTTTATGGGGGTTGGCGATCAGGGCTTTAACGAGTCCATGGCCACTGCCTTCTTCTCTCTTTTTATCCTGTTCTCTTTGGTCATGGCTATTGTGCGTATCAAGCAACGCAATTTTGGCCAGCACCGAGAGTGGATGATACGTGCCTTTGCCTTGATGTTGGCTATCGCCACCGAACGCTTGATGCTAACCGGATTAATGTCTTCAACGGACATCGGTATCGGCGTGCTATTTGGCACGACGTTTTGGATGGCGGGTGTGATAAATATTTCCGCAGCCGAGCTGTGGATTAATGTTACCCGCACTCCCGGCAATGGCGCGCGGCATTGGAAAGATATGGACGCGAAGGCTGCCCGGGTTTAGTTAGACAAGAAAGGAACCCGCATCACGTTATGGAAGAACTCACCGAAATAGAAACGATTGCTAACGTCATTCAACTGGCGGTTGCACCGGTGTTTTTATTGGCCGGCATCGCCGGATTATTGAATGTACTCTCGGTGCGACTGGGTCGTGCTGTAGATCGCGTTCGTGTTGTTGAGACTCGCCTCGGCAAGGAACCTCATTCGGATCACATTACAGTACTTCAAGCAGAGATCTCTGCACTTTGGAGTCGAATACGTTTAGCGAACTGGTCGATCCGCATGTTTGTGGCAGGTGCGCTGGTGGTATGTCTCGTTATCGTGTCGCTATTCTTCAGCGAATTGTCGCACTTCAATATGTCGTCGGCGATCGTGGTGTTTTTTCTCGGCGCCATGTTTCTGTTAATCATGGGCTTGATCTTATTTCTGATCGAAGTGAGCATATCCACTCGCAGCATCGGTCACGGCATCACCGAAATTCTGGACGAAGATAAGAGCAGCGGAAGCTGACCTTAGCTGGCCACTTTCTCTACCGCTGCTGCCTTCTTCTCTATAGCCTTCGCCATAGCAGTCTTTATATTACTATCTAGGCTTCTCAGTGTCGGGCTGAAGAAATAGAAGCACGCTACCGTCACGACTAAAATCATGCACGCACCGAAGAGCGCATTCGCAGCGCCAATATTGTCCGCCGCTATAGCTAGCGGAAATACGCCGATCGGGGTGAGCGCGAAGGACAGCATCATGAAACTACTCATGCGCCCTCTTACGCTGTCATCCACGAGTATTTGTATTGCCGCATTGTTTATTGTCTGGCTCGCGCTAACGCACATGTTCGCTAGCAATAGCGGAATAAGGGCCAGATAGAAGCTGTTCATCTCGACGAATATCGCCAGCAGCACGCCGAAAGCTGCCGTGCTGCCCATCATCAATTTGAGGCGCGAGGCATTGTCGCCGCGGCGTAAGATCCAAATCGAACCCAGCACGCCCCCCACTCCGCCTACCGCCATCAGGGTGCCCACACCGCTCTCGCCAACGCCCCACTGCTGTTCAGCCAACATCACTAGAATGCTCTGAAAAGGCATGGCAAGTAGCATCGGCACTAGACCGAATATGAGACACAATAGAATTGGCCGGTTACTGCGTATATACCTAAAACCTTCACTAACATCCGCTAGCAATTTCTCTTTCGGCTTATCAGAAGGATTTGATCGACTGCGCTGTACACCGAGCATGCAGAGGATTGCCGTGGCATACAGCACTACCGAAAGCATATAGGCAGCTGTCGCAGAGTATTGAGCTACAACCACACCCATGATTGCCGGTCCAATGACGCGGCTAAGATTCATGACACCGCTTGAGAACGCCATGCCACTCTGCAATTTTTCCGGCCCTACCACTGTCGCCGTGATTGCCATGCGCGCGGGCATGATGAACGGAAAGGCACAGCCCGCAACGAAAGCAGTACAGAGCATATGCCAGAATTCCAGACGCCCGGTGAGCAGCATGGTGAGGATAAAGATCTCGTTAGCCATGATCAGACACTGGCCGATTATGACTAGTTGCCTGCGCTCTACCCTATCGGTAATGGCGCCACCCAGCAGAGACGCGAAGATCATCGGTATCGCTACCACCAGATTAATATAGGCCAGCGACGTCGCCTCGCCAGTGAGATCCCAGGCGATAATAGTGCGGGTGAGCATCTGTCCTTGCATGGCAAAGAAGAAGGCCGCGTTACCAAGAAATAACCAGCGAAATTGGGGTATGGAGAATACAGCGAAGGCGCTGGATTTGGCGACGGTCGAATCTAAAGAGGGGGAAGAAATACTAGCGCTCCTAAAGTGTGGGCGCAGTATAGGACTTACTCAGTTCAAACAAAAGTTTTGTTCTAAAATCTCATCACAAAGGCGTCAGCAGCACTATAGTACTGCTGACGCCTGTATCTCTTCCAAAATATTGCTAGTTATCTATTCTTTTCATAGAAAGCGGAATTGATGAAGTTATAGTCATGGGCCGCAGCAAACAGGTGGCAGTCTCTGCAAAATGCGCCTAAGCCTGAGTCGCCGGTTCCGCGTCTAGTGCCATCCGCACCCATCACGTATTCCCAATCGCCAGTCGCCGGTGATTGACCACTGGCCAACTTGATCATCAGGGTCAGGTCAGGGCTGCGTCTTGCTTCCAATGCCGCCTCATTATTGAAACTCTCTTTCACCAGAATCGTGCCTTCAGGATAGGGCAAATTCTGTGTGCCCTGGTTCACGCCCTGACCGAGAGAGTTAACATAGATCTGTCGAAAGGCATTACTTCCATCATGCACACTACCTAGAAAACCAGTCGGATCACCGGTCTCTGCCTCGGGCGTTACCTTGTACCAAGAGAGATAGTTTAACCAGGCAGATGCATCGGGCCCAAGTTGTGGCGATGTCGACATGCAAGCGGATAAGAATCCAGCGAGGGCGAGCATCGAGAGAAGTTTGAGTTTCATGCTTTGTTCTACAATCATGAGTGTTCCTTAACAGTTTCATATCGCTATCCAAGCAATTCGTCGAATCGCATGTACTAGTTAAGATCGAGCAAAGTGCATTTCTATTTCAGTAAATTAAAAAAATACTGATCCAACACAGGGAAAAACTTTCACGGCTGTGACAAATTACGCAGCGACGCTAGCGAGGCAAAATGCCTTCACTCTTTGCAGTCCTGCTACTAATTGTTAGCGATTACAACTATTCTAATTTTTTATTATATAAAACAATTGGTTATAGCCATTGAAAATAATCTCGAGACTCTTTCATGAGACTGACTAACGCGCTACTATCGCCAGCGAATTTGTATCACCCATCATTCGATTTACTCAGGAGAATTAGCGTGCGCAAAGCAGCAAGCTTCCCGCTATCAGCAGTACTTCCCGCCCTCATCATCGGGCTTTTTCATCTAACACCAGCCCTCGCTCAAGATGCCAGCGTCGAACGAGGTCAGGCACTCTTTACCGCCGAGTGCTCACGTTGTCACATACCTCAAGAGATGGAAGGACGCCTACGCGCACGCTGGCTTGGCCGCTCCGGAGAAGAGTTGTACCAACAGATTCGCTCCACTATGCCTGCCGAAACACCGGGCTCTCTCGACAACAGCGAATACTACGACCTTACAGCCTTCATACTGCAGTCTGGCAATGTCGCCATTGACGGCGGCCAGATCAGCGTCACTGAGCTAAATGGTTTGAGCATTAACCCAACTGAAGCTATCGCCGCACAAGACGACGAATACCAAGCATGGACTCACCTCAACGGTACAGAGAAATCATTGCGCTATGCAGATCTGAATCAGATCAATGCCAGCAACGCGAACGATTTAGAGATCGCTTGGTCATTTGACTCTAGTCCGTTCGGTCCCAGCCCAGAAACTTACAGCGTGTCGCAACCGTTGATGGTGAATGGACGCATATTCGCAACAGTGGGCTCTACCCGTAACGTGATCGCACTCGACGCGACGACCGGCCAAATGTTATGGCTATGGCGCCCTGAGGAAGGACAACGTTTCGCCGCAGCCCCGCGCAAAGGTTCGGGAAAGGGGCTCTCCTATTACAATGCCGGCGGCCAGAACGTCATCTTCACAATCACGCCTGGCTATTATTTAGTTGCTCTTAATGCGCTTACAGGTGATCCGATATCAACGTTCGGTGCCGGGGGTTATATAGATTTACAAAGCGGACTGCGCCTCGGCCCCGGCCGCGATGACTTAGACATTGGCATCTCGTTTCCTCCACTGGTGGTAGACGATGTCGTTATAGCAGGCGCTGCCCATGAAGTAGGTATGCGTCCGCCCTCTGCCAGCAACGTTAAGGGTGACATACGCGGCTTCGATGCCCGTAGTGGTGAACTATTATGGACCTTCAAAACCATACCTGAACGCGGCGAGATCGGTTACGAGACGTGGCTGAATGATTCGACTACCTATACCGGCAATGCCGGCGTCTGGTCGATGATGTCTGCCGATCCAGAGCGCGGCGTGGTGTATCTGCCGGTCGAATCGGCAACCGGCGATCGCTACGGTGCAAACCGCCCCGGCAATAACCTGTTCTCCAGCTCAACCGTGGCACTCGATTACAAGACTGGTGAGCGCAAGTGGCACTTTCAGACAACTCATCACGATATATGGGATTGGGATACGCCCTCTGCTCCCTTAGTGATCGATCTGCCGAATGGCACACCCGCTGTTGTGCAAACACTAAAACAATCACATCTGTTCGTGTTCGATCCCGAGACAGGCGAGCCACTGTTCCCGGTCGAGGAACGCGCAGTTCCAGACAGCGACACACCGGGGGAAGTGGTATCAGCTACACAACCCTACCCTATCCTACCCGCACCCTATGACCGGCAAGGCTTTCAAGAAGATGATCTGGTGGATTTTACGCCAGAGATCGCCGCCCGCGCCGCGAAAATAGCATCGGACTATCGCTTCAGCGAACTGTATACACCACCGTCTCTCTACCAACATCCGAAAGATGGGACGCTAGGCACCTTACATCTGCCTTCATCGACTGGCGGATCAAATTGGGAAGGCTCTGCCTACGATCCAGAAACCGGGATCATCTATATCTCATCGCGCACTGCGACCAGCGTATTAACGCTAGTCAATGAGCCAGACGCGTCCTCAATGCGCTACATTCAAGGTGGGGGACGCACACCATCGGTGGAGGGCATTCCCCTAGTTAAACCACCCTATGGCAGCGTTACTGCTATCGATCTGACCACAGGCGAGCATGTATGGAAGATCGTCAATGGCGACACACCCCAGAGCATCAAGAACCACCCACTGCTAGAAGGCATTGATATTCCAGCGACTGGTAAGCCGACACGTTCCGGGATGGTATTGACTAAGTCGTTGTTGTTCTTCGGTGAAGGTCCAGGCGGTGCTCCACTGCTTCATGCTGTCGACAAGGCCAGCGGCGAGACTATCGCCGAAATCAAACTACCCGCATCGGCTACCGGCATGCCCATGACCTATATGGTAGATGGCAAGCAGTACATCGTCATGACAGTAAGTGACTTTCAGAACGGTGCTAAGCTGATTGCCTTGGCTCTACCTTAGCCCTAGCCTCGAAACAAAGCAGACAGTAAACTCTAAATAGCCTCGATCACAGCAGTGGTCGAGGCTATTTTTTTGCCATAATGAGGCAAATCTTAGTTGTATATACTACTGTATTTATATACAGTATTGAGAATACAAAGGACGCAATCCCATGAAGAAACGCTGCTCGTGGCCAGGTGAGGATCCGGTGTATGTCGCCTATCATGACGAGGAATGGGGTGTACCTGTGCATGACGAGAGACTCCTGTTTGAATTTCTCTGTCTCGAGGGCCAGCAAGCTGGCTTGAGCTGGATAACAGTGCTTAAAAAGCGCGATCATTACCGCAAGTGTTTCAAGAATTTCGAGATAGACAAAGTCGCGAGAATGACCGACAAGACTATTGAGAAGCTGCTCTTGGATACAGGCCTTATTCGCAATCGCATGAAGCTGTATTCTATTCGTAGCAATGCGCTTGCCTTCAAAAAAGTGCAGAAGGAATTCGGCACCTTCGATAGCTACTTCTGGTCTTTTACCAATGGCAAGGTATTAGACGGCAAGCGCAAGACTCGCGCAGATGTGCCTACTACAACCGATATCAGCGATGTAATGTCGAAGGATCTCAAGAAGCGCGGCTTCAAATTCATCGGTAGCACGATCTGTTACGCACTCATGCAAGCGGCGGGGCTAATCAATGACCACACAGGTAATTGTTTCCGCTACAAAGAACTGAAAAAATTGGCAGTAGATACAAAAAAGAAAAGTAGCGGAATTAGAACGAATTAGTAAACACCTACTACACAGCAACGAAAGTAAAAACTCAGAGGAAAAATACAATGATCGGATACGTAACTGTCGGCACTAACGACATGGAAAAATCAGCAAAGTACTACGATGAACTGCTTGCGGGAATAGGCGCGAAACGTTTCATGGAAATGGAAACATTCATCGCTTGGTCGAACGATCCTGCCGCCTGCGGCTTCTCAATCACCAAGCCTTTCGATGGCAGCCCAGCTACTGTCGGCAACGGTGTAATGATAGCACTCGCGGTAGACAGCACTGACAAAGTGGATGCTCTCTACGCAAAGGCAATTGAATTAGGCGGAACAGATGAAGGCGCACCAGGTGCGCGTAGCGATAACTTCTATGCGGGTTATTTTCGCGATCTCGATGGTAACAAGCTTAACTTCTTCTGCATGACTTAATAGCACCGAAATTGCTAATTGCTAATAACTACAGACGCCCAGGCTCCTAGGCTTGGCTAAGTAGGCAGTAGCTATTTTATGGGCTGCACTCTGTTTGGGTTGCAGCCCTATTTTTTAGAGGCTTTGAATTTTTCTATCCACTTCATAAGAACTATCGGTAACAATTTTCTCCAACACCTCTACTCTTTCACGTAGCAGAACCACTTCGTCCTGGAGCTCCTTAGTCGAATTAAGATCCATTTCCTTTCGGAGTTTACCGAGTTCAGACTCTGTGCTTTTTTTATATTTAAAATATTCCGTAATAAATACGATCAAGCTTACTGGGAGCATGATTGCCATCATTACTCCGAACAACTCTAAAACATCAGACATAGCTTTCTCCTTCTTTGCGCAAAATTTCTTCCATACTGTCCGGACACACAGACAGTCGATGCTCTTAAAAGCTTCGTGAATAACATAACAGCAAGATTTGGGCCATATATTTAATCTATTATTATCAGTGAGTTATGACGGCCTGGATAAAGAGACGGAGCGTATAAAACGAAGAAATGACTAATTTGACCAGAGGCTCTATTGCCTAAAAAAACCTTCTCGAGCCTTTTTAATTGTCCACAAGCAATGATTGATTAGCGCTTATAACATCATGCAGTACAGGATTTTCCGAGACACTGTAGCCAGCATCCCTACTGTATCTAATTTCAGCCTTTCCTGCCTCGTTAGCACAAGTTGAAATGCTAGTCTCAGTAGACCTGGCCACACGTACGCGGTAATGATTACGACCACAGACCTTATCGTAAACGTTCAAGGTCATCCTACTTCCTGTCCCATTCGCTATATACCAATCAACCATACCAAATTCAGGCGGCTCACTTGATTGGCAGCCGAATAGTAAAAAGACAATTGAAAATACAATTGGGAATTTTGCTTTCTGAAACAATAAATGGAATGACATAGTAAACAGGCACTCGCTAATAGAGTTTAGTCAGAATCTTCCTGGCTGGAAAACTGCGCATAAGCCACCGAGTTCAATTCTTGCGCACGATTGCCAAAAACTACCTTGTGCAAAGTATCCGCGATGGAATCCTGAAAGTCATCCATGTGCATATAGGCTGCAACGCCACCGTCGGTTGGATCCAATGCTAGCGTCTTTAGGTCGCGGCGGTGGTCTTCAGTAATAATAATCACAGGAGTAGGGCTGCGAAATGGGCTGCGCTTCTCTTCGTTACGCAATTGAAATATAAACTGATCCCGCGGCTTCTTATAGGGATTCCAGCCGGTAACCACGCAAGATATTTTATTAGTAACCAAACCGAACAAGCGATTGTACTGATGAATCGCCTCTCTAGCGTTGGTTTCATTGTAGGTATTGATCGTAGTGTACAGACCTGTATGCCCAATCAGCGCAGCGGCCTCATCGACTAAGGTATTGTTTAGATCGTATAGAAGAATGACAGGTTTGAGGCTCATGATTTTAATTCTTAACCCGTAATTTAGTTGTTTTTATTAGCGTCTAATTCGTTACAGCTCAATCAGACCGAAACACTATATTCGTAGCGATATCATCGCGAGTTGTTCGTGTTTCGTTCGCATCTACGGAAGGATCTTCGTAGCCAAAGCTTATACCGAATAGAATCTTTGTACCATCTTCGATTTCGAAAGCCTCGCGCACCATATCAGGATAGTTGCGCATCGTGCCCATAGGACAACTATGCAGCCCAAAGGCTACCATGCTTAACATAAGCGACTGTGCGAACATCCCTACATCAATCGCTACAGTCGTTCCAAAGTCCGGATGCATCCCTAGAAAGGCGATGTGCGGCGCATCGAAAAATTCGAAATTACGCAGCACCGCGCGCATGCGCCCTTCCTTGTCACCTCTGCCTATGCCCATCTTAGAATAAAGCGCGACAGCACATTCAACCTGCCTAGTGCGATACTCGTCAGCGAAGTCACCTCGATAAGGATAATCGGGGTTTGGTGTAACTCCCGCGGCTGTCGCCTCAACCATCTGCTTCCTGAGACGGTCTTTTAACTCACCCGAAGCCACATAGACCTTCCACGGCTGCACATTGCAGTTAGAAGGTGACTGCTGTGCAATCTCGAAGATTCGATTCATCACTTCCTGTGGAACGTCCTTGTCCAAGTAGCCACGCACCGAGTGCCTAGCATAGATCGAATCGATCAGACCCATATCTGGGTCTGCTAGCTTGGTCTTGCCTTGTTCGTGCTCATTTTTCATACATCAATACCACGCTCAGCCTCGGGTCGTTGTTAGTAGCGCCTTTCTAGTTCGCTTACTTAGCTCAGTATCCGACCACCATCGACGTCGATAGTAGTACCAGTAACAAAACCATTTTGCATAACAAACAAAATACCTTGCGCGACTTCCTCGGATGTTCCTGCGCGTTTAATCAGGTGAGACGCAGTCATCGCTTGTAACTTGCCTTGCTTCTCATCGCCCATCCAATCAAACATCGCAGTATCTACCGTACCAGGCGAGACCACATTGACACGTACTGGCGCCATCTCTACCGCAAGGCAGCGCACCAAATTCTCAACGGATGCACCAACGCAGCTTAGCGGAGACTGGGCAGGTTTAATCTTGCGAGCAGGCGAACCACTAACGAGCGTTATGGCGCCATCTGCAGCAAGATATCGAGCACCGGTTCTAACAACCTTGGCGTAACCCCAAAGCTTATCGTAAGCAGCCTTGAATTGGTCTTCAGTTTGCTCGAGGAAAGGCTTAAGAGTTCGCTCTCCTCCCACTGCAGCTGAAACCAGGTGATCGATCGTGCCTACCTCTTTGAATATGGCCTCGAGGCTAGCAGCATCATGGGTATCTGCCTGCCGCACCTCAAAGCTACCATTTGCAATTTCTTTGGCTGCATTGATGTGTCCTTCCGAGCGTCCTGCTGCCCAAACCTTCGCTCCCGCCGCCGCAGCTGCCTGCGCTGCCGCCAGACCTATCCCTGCTGTGCCACCAATGATTACTACATTCTTGCCAGTTAAGTTATTTGTCATTCCTTGCTTCTCCAATGCTTATGCTAGTTATTCTATAAATCGATTAGTTTGTGTTATCGCCAGAAGGGTTTAGAAAACCCTGCCAGGATTGAGAATCCCCTGGGGATCGAGTGTGCGCTTCAACGCCTTCATCAATACTATCTCAGACTCGCTCTTGCTATAAGGCAGAAACTGCTTCTTCATTAGGCCGATACCGTGCTCAGCTGAAACAGCACCGTGAAGCTCTCGTATTAGGCCATAGATGATCTCGTCGATCTGTAAGTGAAGACTTCGTGTCTGCTCCCCCACATGAATAATGATATGTACATTGCCATCACCGATGTGGCCGAACAAACCCAGTATCGCATCGGGCCATTCTTTGCGTAACCTGCGCTCAACTTCTTCGCCGAAATAGCCCATGTCGTCTACATTCAGACTGACATCGTAGGTATGCATATAGCCAACACCAGGAGAGACCTCCGCCGCCGCATCTCGCACCGTCCATAGATTCTTTATCTTGGTGTCCGAGTCGGCCACGATGACCTCCTCGATTAAGTTCGCATCCGACGCCTTCGATAAAACCTCTAGAAAAAGGTCGCTGTCCTTTTCGGCATGGGATCCCATACTCTCTATGAGCACATAGAAGGCATAATGATCTTTCATTGGCACAGTGGCATGTGGCACGTGCTGATCGATGAGTTTGTAGGTACTGTTCCAGATAACTTCGAACGCACTTAGATTTGCGCCAAGGCCTGCCTGCGCGTGCACTAATAGATTGGCAACTTTTTCGAAATCGCTAACTGCGCACATCGCCACAACCTGACTACTAGGCTTTGGTGATAACTTGAGAACTGCCTTGGTGATGACACCCAGGGTGCCTTCGCTGCCAATGAATAGCTGCTTTAGGTCGTAGCCGGTATTGTTCTTACGCAGTTTATGTAAACCGTCGATGATAGTGCCGTCGGCTAAGACCGCCTCCAGACCTACCACTAACTCGCGAGTCATACCGTAGCGTATAACGCGATTACCACCGGCGTTTGTAGAAAGATTGCCACCGATTGTACAACTGCCTCTAGCACCGAGATCCAATGGAAATAGCAAATCGTGTGCATCCGCCTGTTCTTGAATCGTCTGTAGTTCCACTCCAGCCTCGACCGTCATAGAACTGGTAAAAGGGTCTACCTCTATTACTTTCTTCATACGCTCGAAACTGAGTGATATCTCACCTTCAAGTGGTGCGGCAGCGGAAACCAGCCCAGTCATACCACCCTGCGGCGCTATAGGCTGAGCAGCTGCATGACAAACTTTTAGAATTGCAGATACTTGTTCGGTGGAATCCGGTCGCAGCAATAAAACTGGAGGTATCGATCTAGCACCCATAGCATCTTGGTAGTTCTTGGATGCGATATCTGCGCCCTCGCGGAATCCAGCGGGGCCGACGATCGTCTTCAAAGATTCTATTAGTTGTTCACTTGCGCTAGCAGCCATAACCCTCTCTCAATAGCAGGCGGAAACGGGTATGAATAGTAGCACACACAACTCGCAACGTGCCCAATAGCGCGCCTCTAAGATAGGTTCGGCAGCTCGATGTAATGCTGCTAGAATCAGCTCTAGAAGGTTAAGCCTCATAGACTATCACTATCAACTCTTGTGCTCCGCTAAGCCAAGACCTAATTCAGCCAGAGTCATCACAGAGGTCGAATCATGAAGAATTTTCTATTGCTAATAGCCAGCACCGCACTGCTAAGCGGCTGTACATGGGTACAACTTACCGGTGAAGGCGAGAATGTCAGCATCCTAACAGCCGCTGGAGTCAGCAATTGTGAACGCATCGGCCGAGCCACGGCAAAGACCCTAGGTAGCATTGTGACAGTTGAGCGTGGCGGCCAACGCCTGCAGACCGAACTACTCACTTTAGCTCGTAACGAGGCTGGGCGTATGGGTGGAAATACCGTCGTTCCCGAGTCCTTGATCAATAACGGTCAACAGGACTACGGTGTCTATAACTGCGCTAGGTAGCGCATACTCTACCCTCCAAGCAATCTAGCCTCCCTCTGAGGGCTGCCTCTCCGATCACACACGAAATTAGTTCTTGATCTTTCTTAGATATTTAGATACTTTTCTAAATATCTAAGGAGCAAGCATGCAATTAGTACTCGAAGCCATATCAGATCCGACACGCCGCAAGATTCTCGACCTACTCAAGAAGGGCGAGATGTCGGCTGGGGAACTCGGCGAGCATTTCGATATTAGCGGACCCTCGATGTCCCATCACCTCAGTAAGCTGAAGGCGGCAGACCTCGTCCTAGCGACTCGCCAAGGTCAATCCATTCGCTACTCCATCAACACATCCGTGTTCGACGATGCAGCTCAGTTCGTCATCAGCTTTTTCCAAGAAAAAAAGGAAACCAAGAAATGAAATTCCTTCAAGCCAACGCCCTAAGCTTTTCCTGTCTAGTAGCAATGTTTGCAGCGGGGGTATTCATGTACGCCAGCCTGCCCGAGAGTTTACCTACTCAATACGACCTCGATGGCATCGCTGGAAATTACTTACCTAAACAGACAGTAATATGGATGCTGCCAGCCTCTTACGCTGTGACAATCGCAGTAGTCAACTTCTTGATCCACTTCTCTCCTGAAAAGTTTGCCATGCCAAACAGCCAACGAGCGATGGATATAATTGTTTTTAGTGTTGGAATCCTATTACTGTCTTCACATCTTGGCATCATGGTAAGCCAGGGCGACAGCGTCATCTTTCACCAATATTTCGCCGTTGGATTCGCTTGCTTCCTGATTGTCATGGGAAATGTGATTGGCAAAACAGAAAGAAACTTCATCGCTGGTATCCGCCTACCTTGGACAATCGCATCGGAACAGAACTGGCGTGCCACACATCGTTTGGCCGGCAAACTGATGGTCGTGTCCGGTTTAGTGTTATTTCTAACCATTTTCTTTTGGGCCTCACTGGCCATTACGCTCAGTCTTGGCCTAGGCTGGTTGCTCATTGCGAGTATTTACTCATTCCTGTTCTATCTAAAAAATGAAAGGCCAGCTAGTGAATAAGCTTGAATTAAGCGATAATACGCGCCGAAAACCTATCGCCCTCATTGAACCATATTCGATTTTGGAACGACCTAGCCAATGGTCGGGATTGATGTCCTATTCAACGCCTCTCATTGGACTTGTCGTTCCGTCGCTACATTCGGCAACAATGAATTCGCACTCTGAATTCTTACGCTAACGCAGTTTTACTCGGGTTCTAGCAATGGAAAAATTTCTACTTTCTCTTACCGACGCATTCGCTCAAGCACCTTATAAGGTATTGAAATACAAGAGCTTTGTATTAGCCGGTATATTAGTCATCACTTCCGTCATGGTATACGGTATCTACACCCGCACCATATTGGATATGACCACTGATAGCTTTCTCGACGCTGCGGATCCCGCAGCTATTGCACTCGACGAGTTTCGCGAACAATTTGGCAGCGACGAATCTGTTTTCCTCGTCTATCGCGCCAAGGACGGCAACGTCTTCTCTCGGGAATCCCTGGCGGCAGCCCAGGCTCTCACTAACGATTTACGCAATTGGCAATCATTGGATCGCAGCGAATACCCAGAAACAATGAATGGCATAACGCTAGATTGGAATGAGCTGAATCATATTCGACGAGTTCAATCCATTGCAAATCTTCGCTATCAAGAAAGTGTTGGCGACAGCCTGCTATCCAGCCGCTTAGTGCCTAGCGCGCTTCCCAGCGAAAATGACGAGATAGCTCAAATCCGGGGTAAAGCCTTATCACTGGAAGACTATCTGCTGGCCTTCTATTCCGAAAATACGGAATACGGCGCGATTCTTATCCAGACTGATTTTGGCACCAAACCTGTAGAGGGTTTTGTTTCAGCAGTTGATGCTGCGGATATTTCCTTGGACGATAGTTTTGGCGCCTTTGGTGATGACTTGGGTGATGACCTGGGTTTTGATCTAGAGTTCGATGAAAGCGTTGAAGTACAGGAAGTGGAGTTTGAAGCCGTAGACATGCTGGGCTATACCGCCTTCCACGTGATGTCTAAAACGATCTACCAAAAATACGAAGATCAGTTTGAATTCTTTCCTGTTGGAACTCCCCCTCTTATGGAATTCATGCTAGAAATAATGACTGAGATGCAGGTTCTCGGCGTGGTACTAGTACTTATCTTCACTCTGCTTCTTTGGATACTGTTCCGTTCTTTCAGCGCAGTGCTGTGGCCTCTCGTTACAATATTGCTGAGCATTGCATGGGCATGGGGAATCCCAGCTTGGACGGGCGTGGCATTAACCACAATGATATCCCTTACCATCATGCTTATATTCGCAGTCGGCATTGCAGATTGCGTTCATGTCATGAGCGCCTATTTTAGTTTTCGGCGTGAAGGTGAAGAACACTATTTAGCTCTCTCCCACGCCTACAAAAAAACTGGACTCGCGATCCTAGTGACAACTATCACAACTATGTGCGGCGTGATGGCTCTCTCTACTTCTGACTTAGCAATGATTCAAGTGTTCGGCTGGACCTCAGCCCTAGGCGTGTTCCTGGCATTTTTCTTCACTATCGTTTTATTGCCAATACTATTGAACATATGGCACCCGGGCGACCCAGATGCCGATGCTAGCTTCGCAGACAACCTGGGCAAACGCTGGCATGCTCTGCCAAGAAACACCAAGATAATTATCGCAGCAGTTTATTTTGTAACGGTTTTCGCTACCCTAGGTCTGGCAATTGGAGCCTATGTTTCTCTAGTAACACTGCTCACCTATGTTGTTGTGAACTGGATGAAACCCATTCTCAATGCAGTGCCGGGAATAACTGCCCGCTACCCCTATCTAATTATGACTATCTTTGCGGGCATCTTTCTTACTTGTCTATACGGTATGAGCAAAATTCGCATAGACAGTAATATGGCGGAACTCTCTCGAGAAGATTCCGCTCTGCAGCGCGCCTACGACATCGTAGATGAAAACATGGCTGGCTCACAAAGCATGGAGATCGTCATCAACACCAATGTGACTGATGGCATGATGAACCCTCGACTACTGCAAGCCGTGGATGAACTTCAGACACGTATCGAAGCACGCTATCCGAACGAAGTATCGCGAACAAATTCATTGGCAAACATTGTTAAAGAAACATTCAAAGTAATGAACGATGACGACCCTGCCTTTGACCGAATTCCCGATTCAGAGCTAATGGTTTCTCAACTGTTGTATCTATTCAACAGCTCGAACCCCGAAGACCGCCGCGCTTTGGTATCGGATGACTATAGCAAATCACATATATCAATTAGTGCTTACAACGCTGGCTCTTACCAGTACCAAGTTTTCTTTACCGAAATGGAACAGGAAATTACCGAGACTTTTGCAGGTTTAGAAAGTGAGTTTCCCGAATTACAGGTTACTGTTACCGGCAGCATGGCGATGATGATGAGAATGGCAGACGATTTAGCCCGCTCGCAATACGCAAGCTTATTGCTGGCACTGGGAATAATCAGCGTCATCATGATCGTCACCCTGGGCTCGTTTCAGGGCGGCCTGCTGGCAATGGTCCCGAACCTCATACCCGCCGTTCTCAGCTTCGGTCTAATGGGGCTCTTAGGACTTCCCCTTGATGCCGATACGCTACTAATCGCTCCAATCATTATCGGCATAGCGGTGGATGATACGATTCACTTTATGACCCACTACCGTATCGATTTGGCAAGAACCGGCAGTATCAGCAAGGCATTGATCAGCACTATTCGCGATGTTGGTCAGGCGGTCATGTTTACCACCATGGTTATCGCGCTAAGTTTCGCGCTATTGAGTTTTTCAGGTCACATGGGAATGGCAAAGATGGGCTTCTTCGGATCCCTCGCTATCTTCTTTGCATTACTTTGCGACTTATTCCTAATACCGGCGATGATCATAACTTTCAAACCCACTTTTGGCGTGAAAGATGCGAATACCGATATCGATTTTTCAGAAGCAGCGTTAGCGCAATAGAGACTGGAGTCAGAAAATGGAAACCCAAAAATTTCGTAACAAGTTGATCACACTATTTGCGGCACTTATCCTGCTGCCATTATCAGCTGCAGCAGCGGAGTTAAGCCCTAGGGAAATCATGGAGAAGTTCGAGGACAATCAACGAGCAACTTCAAACTCTGCACTCTCGCGCATGCAAATATCTACCTGTAAATTTGGCGTGCGAGAAGGAAAGATAACCTGCGCAGAACGCCCTAGAGTTAAATCTCTCGAATCTGTAGGCAAAGGATATGGGCCTGATCTAAAAGACACGAAGTCTGTGGCTATTCTTCTAGAGCCCGCTGCAGAACGCGGCATTGGAATGCTCAGCTTCTCCTATGATGATGGCGCAAGAGATAACGAATCATGGCTTTATCTTTCTGCACTTGGCCGAGTTAAGCGTATCGCAAGCGGAAGCTCCGACGATGAGACTGAGCCCGGATCATTGTTCGGCTCAGAGTTTACGACTGAAGATCAGGACACCGGAAAACTCGATGAGTACACGATTAACGTCCTTGAAGAAACTACAGAATCTGGCAGAGATGTTTGGAAAATAGAGATGATTCCAAACGAAGAGCGCGCTCGCAAGTCCCGCTATTCCCGGACTGTGAATTACATCGACAAAGAACGCTTCGTTGCGCTTAAAGTAGAAATGTATGACCAATACGGCAAGGAAATAAAGCGCATGCTGGGCTCTAGAGTCGAGCTGATGAACGACATATGGATTGCAAGATCGACCACCATTATGAATCTAGTAACAAATCGGCTGTCCAATATGGCATTCCTTGAAATGCATACTGGCATCGAAGTAGACGATGAATTTCTAACTCAGCGAACACTCACAGATGCGGCTTTCAGAGAAACCGAATTAGAAAAGCTACGCGCGCAAATAGACTAGTCGACATAGCAGCGATGAGAAAAACAAGCATAGTCATTGGCTTTGCCGCGAGCGCCCTGCTTGCTGCCTTTAATACGGCACTCGCACAAGACGATGTGCTTGTGCTTGATGATGACGTACAGTTCGATGCAGATGCCGATTTCGGATTCGACGATGACTTCTTCAGCGCCGCCTTCGATGAGGATAGTTCGGCATCGAACAGTTCCTGGCTAGACGATTTCACCATCAAGATCAGCCAACAGTTCTCCGGCCAGATAAACAATCACAGCGTGGACCTCGCTCCCGGCTTCTCTTTGCCGCGCAAGGCAGAGCTGGAAACCAATCGACTTGGTGCCAACATTCGCTACCAGAATGCCTTTGCTCCCGGCTGGCTGTTACAGGCTAGCGCACAGGTTCGAATTTATTTGAATGACGACTATCAATATAGAGCCGAGGGCGGCTCGATCGACATCGAATCTCGCGGCAATGAATTCTTCCTGCAGCGCAGCTTCGATCAACATAGCCTTAAGCTTGGACGGCAGACCGTGGTCTGGGGTGAAACATCGGGCAACTCGGTTTTAGATGTCATTAACACCACTGAATTTCGCGATTTCAATATTATCGATATCGAAGATGCTCGCCTGAATCAATGGATGCTGGTGTGGGATTATTTTGGCGAGGATTCCAATTTCTCCAGCTTCGTCAATCTCTACCCCGAATTCAATCCACCTGCGGTGCGTGGCAGCCCCTTCTTCTTCGAACCAGAATTCAACCTGACCGATTACGATCGCGACAGTAGCCTACTGTTGGAAGCTGGCACGCAGTGGCGTAAGTCGTTTCGGGGCAGCGACATATCCATCATGGCCGCCTACCTCTACGAGAATCAATTGCGCTTTGAAGACCCTGTAACCCTAGTAGGAGACGCAGTAGCCGAGACCAACGATTTCTTCCTGCTGGGATTCAGTGCGAATCGCGCAATTGGTAAACTGCTGTTGAATTTCGATCTGGCCTACAGTCACGATGTGCTCGCCGATAGTTTCAGTTTCCCCGGTACGGCAAGCCTCGCTAAGCCCGTGAACCTAAAGAAAGATCAGATCGGCACATCCATGGGCTTCGAGTATGCCATCAGCAATGAGCAGAGCGTCAGCTTAGGCATTCAGGCTCAGAAACTATTGGACGAAGATGAGGGCTTGTTACCCGGGCAGTCACTGATTAATGACGGGGTATTTGGCAGTTGGCTGGTGCGCTACAGCAACACCTTAATGAATAGTGACTTGGTTATCTCATCGACCCTACAAGGTGATCTAGCTGCAAACTCCTTGCTAGCACTCGTCGGAGCCGACTACACGCTGAATGACAACTGGGCTATCAGTGGCCAGATAATCAATATTAGCTCAAACGATGAATCTCCCTTACTCTTCTTTGCCGAAGACGTAAGGCTCTCCGCGACTCTTACCTACTCTTTCTAGAAAGCTAAGGCCATCATATAGGCGATGCTGCCGGAGTCTATTTCCTCACTAAGAAGCACTATAGGGTTCAATTTTCGGGGCAAACCGCAGCAAAGCCCACAGAGTGAATGGGCTTTGCAACTGCTGCTAGAATTTAATTGGTCTGTCGAATATCTCTTTATCGAACTCATCTTCCCAGTTAGCAACCGCCGTTGAAACCGAGAGATCTCCACCGATATTCACCGCTGTGCGCAACATGTCCAGAGGTCGGTCGAAGGGCAGAATAAAACCAATAACTATTGCCGTTTGTTCTGGCGTCATTCCTATGGTCTGCGTGACTGCAGCGATAAGAAACAGTGAAGCACCGGGAACGGCGGCGGTGCCGACGGACACCAAAGTCGTTGACCCTGCAATTAGCACATAGTCCGCAAGCACCAAGTCGATACCGAAAGCCTGGGCAGCGAAGACAGAAACGATACCCACATACAGGGCCGTGCCATCCATATTAATGGTAGCCCCCAGAGGCAGAACAGTTGATGCAATTATGGGCTTGATACCGAGATTCTCCTCGGCAACAGACATCGACACCGGCAGCGTTGCCGAACTTGAAGAAGTAGAGAAAGCCACTAGCATGGCGTCGCGTGCCCCGCGGAAGAACATGACCGGCGATAGATTTAAGGTAAGTTTTATAATGATCAGACCATGAACTATCAGTAGATGGGCTGCAGAGCCTATTACCACCGCCAGCGCCAAGGTAATAACATCAAGCAAGGCTGAGACGCCTTGAGTCCCCGCCACAGAGGCTATCAAGGCAAACACACCAAACGGCGCTACTTCCATAACCCAGTGAGTTATGCGCAGCATCATCTCGCTGCTGGCTTCCATCAAATCGGCGACAGGTTTACCCTTTTCGCCAATCGTTAACAAACTCACACCGGCTAACAAGGCAAAGAAGATAATCGCCAGCATATTGCCCTCGGCCAGCGCCGCTATGGGGTTTGATGGCACGATGGTCATTAGCCGTTCCGATAGTGGAATAGCTACCTGGACCTGCTCAGGAACAGCCGCTGAAAAATCTACACCCACACCAGGCTGCAGAATAACCGCAAGAATCAGCCCGATCGTGATAGCCGCCAAGGTAGTTGCCATATAAATAGCCAGTGTCTTAACACCAAGCGAACCCAGCTTGCTCGGATCGCCCATGGCCACAACACCCGAAATCAATGTTACGAACACAAGGGGCACAACCACCATCCGAATTAACCTAACGAATAGCGTGCCAACCCAGGCAATATTCTCAGAGCCTGGGCCCCAGATCATGCCCACGATCACTCCCAATACAAGCGCCGCGAATATACGTTTCCAGAGTGCTATTTCAAACCAAGTTGCGACCATCTTTATTCCACCAATTATTAGTCTTCTGTTCTCCTCTCTATTGGCGGGCCACTACTGGTGGTCGCTACATTAAAGAGAGTGAGATCTAAATACTTCTTGCTAGGAGACTATAGAAGTTCATACCATAGTTCCAGCCCCAAACCCCGCACCCTAGAGCAGCAAAGATGGCAGAGTGGATCCAAGGAACAGTAACCGACAATATTCATTGGACAGAAAACCTCTATTCACTGAAGATCGATGCTGACATAGACAGCTTTGTCGCGGGTCAATTTACCAGCCTGGCGCTGGAAATTGACGGCGAGCGAATCGCGCGACCCTATTCCTTTCTTAGCGCCCCGGGGCAAAATCCCCTGGAGTTCTTCTTCTATACTGCCACAGGCGGCGTTCTCTCAAACGCCATGTTAGAGCTGCAGGCCGGCGATCCGATCTGGCTTAAAAAGAAGGCGAATGGTTTCTTCACCCTCTCGGAAGTCCCCGACTCTAGAGATCTTTGGATGTTTGGAACGGGGACAGGAATCGCCCCCTTCTTCTCTATACTAAAAACAGCAGAGCCCTGGGAGCGATTCGAGCGAGTGATATTAGTGCACGGTGTTCGAGCCAACGCCGACCTGCGCTATCAAGAACTTATCGAAAACATTCAGCGCGACCGACCGGAGCAGCTTCTGTTCAAAGCCTTCGTGACTCGAGAAGAGGTACCTGGCACGTATCACGGCAGAATCCCCGCCGCTATTGCCGATGGAAAGCTGGAAGAAGTTTGCGGCCTAGAACTCTCGCCAGAAAACTCGCAGATCATGCTCTGCGGCAATCCCGACATGGTAAAGGACACAGTAGAGATCCTGAAGGAGCGCGGCTTCAAGAAGAACCGTCGCCGCACCCCAGGCCAAGTTACCGTCGAAAATTACTGGTAACTAATCGCTTTTTCCCAATCGCCCCAGCTTACGCCAGTAGCTATAAGCGGAAAACACCGTCGCAGCAATCATCCCCCACAATACATAATAGAAAACAGACGCTAGAGATTGCGGCACATCGGGATAATTTACTCCTAGGTTTCCGGCATTGCTCAACAGCACAATCACACAGCCCAAACTTAGAATTAGTTCCGACCCGATACGTAGCAGCAGCCTGTTTCTCGACCAAGTCTGGTTGAACACCAAATAGAAGTATTGGGGAATTAAAATCACCATCTCAATCTTCATCCAGAAGACGAGGGTATCGATTGGATTTTGATTCTGGCCGATCAGCGTCTCGAAAGTGTGCTCAATGCTTAGCAAGTTCAACATCACTAACCAGGTAACAGCGACGATACAGGCGACCAATGCTCCCCAGGCACTGGCGAGCGCATTATCAGGTTGGTCTAGAGCATTCGGCTGCCAACTATCCAAATAATTATGACGCTCCATCAAGCGCTCTGCCAGCACATAACCCACGGTGATGACCCCGATAATGTAAATGTAGGTATTAACGAAAATCCACGGACGCGACACATCCCCTAGATCCACGCGAAAAAATATCTCTGCCAAGATTATCGTTACAAGAACACAGGTAGATATCACCAGCGATACCAGCACAGACATCCTGTAGAACGGGTACAAGGTCGGCCCAACTAGCGATCGCGCCTCCCCCTGATATTCAGCAGCAACACGCAGCGGATGACCAAAGTCACTCAGCAACTCAATCTCGGCTTGTTCACTCACTTCGCCCTCAGCATCGGCGCTGCGGTCGGCAAGCTTCTCTGACAAGTTTGCACGTAACTCTTCAACAATGTCTGCGCGGTTTTTAGCCGGCAGATAAGTTTTTACGTCGGCTATATATCGATCCAGCGGACTCTTCTTCGTTAAGAAATTCATTTGTTCGCCTCCGAAATTTTAACTAATGATTCGTTCAGCTGTTGCCAGTCAGTTTGCAGTGTCTGCAGTGTCTCAATCCCCTTGGGGGATGTCTGGTAATAGCGACGCTTCCTGCCCTCTTCGCTACTCCAGCGGCTATCCAACAGGCCATAGGATTCGAGGCGCCGCACCAATGGGTACAAGGTTCCCTCTTCGATATCGATGTCTACAGCCTGCAACGATTTGCGTAGGGAATAGCCGTACTGCTCTTGTTTCAGAGCATTCAGAACTGCCAGTATCAAAATACCGCGTCGCAGCTCCAGACGCATGGACTCTAATTTCGCACTCATATGGCCTCTCTCTAGATACTGTGTACTGCACAGTACTGTTACTGTATACCACACAGTAATGCCTGGCAAGACTAAATCTTATGGCTTCTGAGTAACAGACGAAGAATGCGGTGTACAAGTCACAACATCACGCGTGAGGAGCATCTACTTTTGACGAGGGACGTTATCGATAATTTCTAGGCAGCACTCTCGCCGCACTAAGCCGTTCAAAAACGGCGCCAATATCCACCAGTTCCTGCTCCGCGAACGAAGGTGCTATCAACGTTAAACCGATAGGGCGACCGTCTTCTTGATAAGCCATCGGTATCGTCAAGGCAGGATAGTTAGCTAGGGCGGCTAAGCCTGCATTGCGATTATTAATAGACAGCAGGACATCTATGTCATTCTCGATAAATATCTGTTGGAGCTGCGCCTGTGCAGTCGTTTGAAGTTCGGCCCGCAACGCCTCTAATGCTTCTGCACTGAGTTCTAGATCAGCCATCATATCTACCAAGCCCTGCCCGTAGGGTGCGCGTAAAGCGCTATCTGCGAGATTAAAACCTTGTAGCTCGGCTATGCTTGCGATGCTCACGTTGGGGGAGGCAAAATTCTCGAGATACAGCGCGAGGTCTCGAACCATTTCGCCACCAAGTAATTCTGAGAAACGCGGGTTACGTTGAGCATTCAGGCTTATCGAAACAGCTTCGGCACCGTTAGTGGTTAACAGGCTAACTGCTTCTTGATAGAAGCGGTCATCCTCTAGGCTATCGAGTATCCCTAAACGCTTTCCATTCAAGCTCACCTCACGATAGATCAGCGCGAAGTCTGCGCTAATGAGGGGCATAGCCGAGTCAGCCTCATCGAAGCCTGCCATCGCGTTAAACAGTGTGACGGCATCGGCCACGTTGCGGGTAATCGGCCCCGCAGTATCTAGAGTTGCGGAAATAGGCACGATACCCGTCCTACTCAGACTGCCCGTTGTTGGTTTAAGTCCCACTGATGAATTTGCACTGGCCGGCGATAAGATCGAGCCTGAAGTTTCGGAACCGATTGCCACAGTCGCGAGATTCGCCGCCATCGCCGCTCCACTGCCGGAACTGGAACCGCCGGTACCGAATAATTTTCTGCCATAGGGGTTCAAGGTCTGCCCGCCCATCGCACTGTAACCAGACGGGCAACCATTGCAAAAGAAATAGGCCCATTCGCTTAGGTTAGCTTTGCCGAGAATGATTGCGCCATTCTCCATAAGCCGGTTGCTGATAAATGCATTTGCAGTCCGGTTCTCGGCTAGTAACAAGGCCCCCGCCGTAGTGGGCAATCCATCGAATCCGATATTGTCTTTAAGTAACACAGGAATGCCGAACATCGAACTCTCGGCGATCACTCTGCCCTGTTCTCGTTGTTGATCGAGGCTGCGCGCCCTTTCGATCGCGCTCGGATTAAGCGCTATAACGGCATTGATGAAGCGGTTATCGTCTGTTTCTATTTCACGAATTCTATAGATATAGAAGGTCGTTAGCTCAACGTAAGTGAGTTCTCCATTCGCGACAGCGCGCTGTATCGACGCGACATCCTTCTCGAGTATTAACGGCTTCAATGATTCATATCGGGCAGAGGAGAACCCAGAAAGCTCATCAAGAAAAGGTGCCCACAGAGAATTTTTATCCAAGACTTTGGAATTGAGCAGCTTGAAATGCATGCTCGGATTCTCATGCTCTGCTAATTCTTGCAGGTCTGTTGTTTCGTCATAGCGCTGCCAAACATTCAACGAATTTTCGGCAGCATTCGCGATCCCTGCAGACATTGATACGAACAACAAAAATTGGATACTCAGTCTTTTTCGAATGCTATGTCGCATGGCAAACACATCCTCATATAGATCAATTACATTCTTAGCCAGTGATTCTCTCGACAACAATACCGACAGATACTATTCGTGCCGCAGCGCTTCAACAGGATCCATATCGGCTGCCCGAATGGAGGGATAGATTCCGAAGATCACACCTATCAGTGCCGAAATAGAGAAAGCCAAGATCGGCGCTAGTGGCGTAACTATAGTGGTCATGCCCCAGAACGCAGAGATGATAAAGGGAATGGCAATCCCCAAGACGACGCCAATGAGACCACCCACACCGGAGAGAATCACAGCCTCAATCAGGAACTGCATGATGATGTCTCGACGCTTCGCACCTAAGGCGCGCCGAATGCCGATCTCTCTTGTTCTCTCCGTTACACTGGCGAGCATGATATTCATGATTCCTATACCACCGACAAGGAGAGAGATACCGGCGATAGCCCCCGCTACAATCTGATCGCGAAGCGCACTCTCCTCGGCCTGTCGTAACAGAGCGAGCGGCACCTCAATGGCGTAATCTATATCCTTGTGTCGACGCTGCAGTATTTGATCGATGATCTCACCCACCTCGATAACTCCATCCTGCCCTTCAACCTGAATTATCGCTTCATGTAATTCCACCGTCTCGGATTCAACACCACCCGCAGTCTGGCGTGTAGTGGTCTCACCAAAGCGGCTCTTGGACGATGTAAAAGGAATAAATATTCTACTCGGTGCAGAGTTGGAACTACCCGCTTGGTTCTGACCGAGGTTTGAGAATCCCTCAGACTCCATGATGCCCACTATGTTGTAATAGTCACTATCTATTCGGATGGTCTTGCCAAGCGGATTGTCTATGGGGAAAAGCGCCTGAGCTACTTCATCGCTAAGCACGACGACATTACCGTGATCCCGCACCTCTGATTCGCTGAAGAAACGCCCAGCTCTCAGGTTGTAGTTTCGAGAGACAGGATAGTCCACAGACGTACCGACCACATCCGTGTTTATGTTTAGACCACCGTTCCACACATTCTTTTTTACGATGCGCGAGGCGATGACATTGCTTATACCGGGAATCGAATTGCGAATTGTAGTTATGTCGGCTGTGGTTAGACCGTAGACGATGGCCTGAGGCGGACCGAAGCCGCTGCGACTACTCTCCTCTACTTCAGCGGGCTTCACGCTTTTCACGAGTATATTGCTCGCACCCAAATCACGAAATTGCTGCTGCGCCTCATAACTCGCTCCCTCACTCACAGCTAACATAGCGATTACAGCCGCCACGCCAATTACGATGCCAAGCACCGTGAGTAGAGATCTCAGACCGTGTGAATAGATACTCTTAATGCCCACTTCGGTGATTTTCTTGAAGCGAACGAAGTTAAACGCAGCACTCGGGCTGGGGCGCTTGTTTGCCAGCGGACTGGACTTCACTGGATTAAGTGTTGCGTCGGTCATCGCTCTCTACCAATCCATCGCGCAGGCGAACCCAGCGCTGTGATCTTTCTGCCAATTCATCTGAGTGCGTCACCATGATCAATGTCTTACCCTGGTCATGAAGCTCATCGAACAGATTCAATATTTCCGCACCGGATTTAGAATCTAAGTTTCCGGTAGGCTCATCCGCTAAAATAATAAGTGGATCGACTGCCAATGCTCGCGCAATCGCCACACGTTGCTGCTGACCACCGGAGAGTTCAAACGGTTTATGGTCGACTCGGTCTTCCAAGCCAACCCGTGCGGCCAGCCCCATGGCAACCTCGTGACTATCTGCTGCGGAGTAGCCCTGATAAAACAGCGGCATCTCGATATTCTCTAAGACGTTTAATTGCTGAATGAGATTGTAAGACTGAAAGATGAAGCCAAGCCTAGCGCCGCGGATGCTGGACAACTCATCGTCTTCCATCTTCGAAGTATCCTGATCACCTAAAAAATACTTGCCTTCAGTTGGCTGATCCAGGCAACCGAGAATATTCATCAACGTCGACTTACCGCAACCGGAAGGTCCCATGATGCTAATGTAATCGCCTTGATAAAAATCGAGACTGATACCATGCAACACCTCAACGGAGAGCGCGCCCATATAATAGGTCTTGCGAATGTCATCCAGACTTGCGACCAGCTCTTGCCCGCTAATTACACCAGCATCACTGTCAGGTCTTGGAGATGATTCGGTTTCAAGCATAGTTTGACTCAGAGTTGAATGACCTTTCTAGCAATGTAGCCTAGGCACCGGAGGCATCGTTAAGGCTCTGCTGAGGCGGAAGCAGCAGCACCTCCTCCCCTTCTTCCAATCCAGACACAATCTCGATGTATGAATCGGAGAAAGTACCTACTTCAATTTCTCGACGCTCCGCTCTACCCCGTCTAGAGACATAAACTACCCGCTTGTCGTCGTGATAGGTAACCGCCTGAATGGGCACATAGATAACATCTTCGAGGCTTCGCACTAATATATCGATCTCAGCACTCATTCCAGGGCGCAGCCAATCGTGCGTGCCATCGATCTTGATCGTGGTGGGATAAACCTTGAGGTCAGGATTCATGAACGAATTAGCTGAGTCGGCGACGACGGCCACTTTGGTTACGACGCCGGTTAGCTGTTCGTCAGGAAAGGCGTCAACTGACACTTTAACCGACTGACCCACTGCGACACGCTGCACCGCAGACTCATGAATATTCACTTTGACCGCCATCTCACGCATATCGGGAATGGTCAATATAGACTGTCTTTCTCTAACAGTGGCGCCTTCCTGAATCGCTTCCTGACTATTACTACGGTAGCGCATAGAATTCTGATTGGATGCTCCGTAGACAACTAGACCCGGTCGTTGCGCCTTGATCGTTGCCAGCTCGATCTGTTCGTTTACATCTGCCAGTTTTACGCGCTCAAGATTGTATTTTCGCTCAGCAGAGCTATAGCGCGCAGCCTCTTGCGCCTTCTCTGCAATATTTTCCTTTACCTGACGCTGATAACCCATTATTGCGTTCTCATAGTCAGACAATTTTTCCTCCGCCTCTTTCGGAAATGTGTACTGAATATACAACTTCAAAGACGTCTCTTCTTGCTCCATCTTGTTATTAGCCTTATTCAGATTTAGCTCTTCGGCCTCCAATTCTGTTGGCGTGATAAAGCCACGCCCTTCCAAGCGCCGCTGCCCAGCTATCCTATCTTGCGCCAATAACAATTCTTCTTGGGCAACCTGTAGATCATCTTGTAGAGATCGCAGCTGTTGCTTGGCCTCACCATCTTCCAATTTATTGATGTCGGCATACTGAGTGAAGTCGAGCTCATTTCGAATCTCCATGTAGCTGTCATCCATGAGTAAGTTAGGCTCTGCATCCAGCGTTCTAGTGCTTCCCGGCGTGGGTGCAGCTGCCCGCATAGACAAGGTTTCCGGCTCGCTAGGTGCAGGCGCGCCAGTCTCTACTGTAGGCGATGTCCGTGGCGCATCACCACCAGGTCGTCCGCGACGACCACTAGGCCCACCCTGCCCAAAGTTTTGCATGCGCTGCAACATCTCGGCCGGCAGCGTGCCGCCATTATCCGCCATGGCCTGACGAATCCTCTCCTGCATCTGTGGCGGCATGGCATCGAGATCAAAAGGCAGCGCTTGCGTACCGGAGGCAGAGTCATTACTGACAGCTGTATTATCGGCTAGAGAGTCGGCTAACTGCGCAGCATCGAAGTCTGCCTGCTCGGCACGAGCCAGACGTTCTTCAATCTCCAGTTGCTGCACGATTTCGTTAACAATATTTCCACCCAGAAATTTCTCGAAATCCAACTTTGCGAAACGCATATCTTGACGCGCGTCGTTCAAGTCAGTCATGTTCTGATTCAATTGAATTTCGTATTCGGCTTTACGTTCTATGTAACTGGCTTCTGCAGTTTCTACTGCGATCTCCTGATTGAGTTGCTCGTCGATTAGCTGCGCGGTATCAAGCTCAACCAATATCTTTCCGGCGGCTACATCTTCTGGAGTAACACGATAACCTTCCTCAACAATACTGAGAATTTTGACGCCTTCGCGGCCTTTAACGCGAGACCGGATCTCTTGGGACTGCAAAGCCTCTAGAGACCCACCCTCCAATACAGTGATGTCTAGGTTTCCACGTCTGGCTTCAAAGGTAATACTGCCGGTGATCGTGTCACCCGAGTTGCCACCGAGAGAAAACAGGAAGCCGATTAAAACCAGCGTCGAGCCAGCAATAGCGTACTGAGTAGGTTTTTTAGCGGCTAAGAAACGAGCTTTCAACTCGATCGCTTTAGCTCTGACCGGCTCGGGAATTTTCCCCCAAAGTTGAGCAACAACAGAACTCTCTACTGCACTCGGCTTATCTTGACTCATTGACGCCTTCCTCCCACTGCCCGCTATCGTCGACATACAATAATCCCAAGTCTCTCCAAAATTCCAACTTAGATATATTGTGGTCTACGATCGAGCTAATTAAATCCGTTTGCGCAGCGGTTAAATCGTTCTGTGAATCCACTGTGTCTTGAATATCTCCCAGCCCTAATTCAGCGCGTAACTCGGCCTCTTCAACACGACGTTCGTTGATCTGAACGCTCGTTAAACTAATCTCATAATTCTTTCTGGCTTGATTCATACGACGCCAAAGGTCGACGACATCCAACTTAATATTATCCATCGCCAACAAATAGTTTCGTGTGGCAACTTCATAGTCGATGAGTGCCCTGCGATAACTATTGCGATCCAGCTTAGTATCTAGTGGCAACTCGAAATCTAGTCCGGCGGTATATAGCGCATTCTCAAAATCCAACTCACCGAGATTACCATCGTTAGCATCTGGCACTCTAGCGACGAGACTAAGGTCTAACCCAGGCTTCAAAGCATTGGCGGCGACCTCTATCTTTCGCGCACGATCCTGAACCCGGTCAAGGCCGTTATACAAATCTAGACGTGTCTGCACGGCAAGTTCCATGGCCTGCTCTAGGCTAAGATCCGGACTATCCATGCCAGTTTCTGTAATTAGAATCATCTCATTACTATCGAGGGCTATATTCTCTTCTGCCTTCAGGCCGAGAAGTATCTTGAAATCATCCAGACTGCGTTTGTATCGCGTGATAGAAGAAGTCCATCGCAGATCTTGTTGTAGAGAGGACTGCTCCAAGCGCCCCACCTGTAACAATGTTCGCAAGCCTTCTGCCTGAAATGCCTGCTCACGCTCTAACGAGAGGTTGTTAGCGAGTAAACCGGCATAGTTATTTCTTGCAGTCTCTCTGTTAAGCAAGACCGAGTAATAAGCAGAGGCAACTTGAACGGCAAAGGTCTTTCGAAAGCGCGTAAAATCCCGCAGCCTATAGAGAAGGTCACGCTCTGCCTGCATCAAGTTCTCGGTTTCGATGTCGCTACCAAAGTCTCGAAGCAGCGGTTGTGTGAAAGACCCGATCAATGCACCGGTCCCAAACTCACTGATATCACCAGTCAGGAATCGCGTGAAGTTATTGGTAAGGTTCAAGGCGATTGCCCCGCCGCCCTTCAGTAAATAGCGTGCCCCTAGGCTGGTGCTCGCATCCACCCTCTCGCTAGTGCTAATAGTGCTCATGCCGGTCAATGCCTGCATGTCGGTAACGAATTGATCTTCTTCGTCCCACTGATAATCGGCACCACCAGCAGCGGAAAATACTGGGATATAGCGATAGCGATCGAAGGTGAGAGCTAGCGCCTCGAGATAGAGCGCCTCCTTCTGTGTTTGGTATACCTGAGAATGTTTGAACGCTAGATCCAAGGCGACATTCAGACTCAGGATGTGGGCGCCAACCTCACTGCCTGCCTCATTGTCGAGAAATTCGTAACTATCGACATTTGTGGGGAGGCTACTGAGATCTACGTTCTTTTGCTCATCGATCCCTACTCTCTCCGTCATTCCTGGAACGAGATCAGTCTTGTCCGCTATGGCGTCATAGGTTTCTTCATCAGCGTCTAGCCGGTAGGAATTCGCCGTACAGCTCAGCAGCGCGCCCACAGCCAGAAGCACGATAGATAATTTAGCTATGAATTTCATAGACTTAGAAAACATGACGCGGAATTTCCAATGAATATCGAAGTAACTACAGAATTATACGCTGTATTCTGCAAAATCCGTTTAATTTAAGCGACCGGTGGAGTCTTCTGCGAGCGGGATAACAATCTGATTTACATTCGGTTTTCCAAACAATCAAGGGGATAGCAGAGATCTCGAAGCCAGCTATTTAGATCCCTAGCGATTATCTGGACAATAACTGGATTCCGCGAGGTGTTTCAATCCAGCAAAATACTCCCAACTTCATGCCTAGTCGTGTCCAGCCGAGCTAACTCAGTTAGGCTTGGAGGATCTACCCCAATAAAGCATCAAGACAGCCCTGCTTACTTACATTTTTTGGCAGAATGCCATACATTAGGGGGCTGTGGCCTAAAACAAGCGGCCCTCAATAATCTTATTCAACGGAGTCTAGATATGTCTGAATTACGAACAGCTAGGGATTGGAAGCGAAGCAGCTTATTTGCTATATCCCTGCTGACGTTGGTTGCCTGCAGTGACAATGGAAGCGCTACAAATACTGCAACTACTAATTCTGCTGAAAGCAATGTGCAGCAAGCCAGCATGGCCGACCGCGGTTACAGCAGAATTAATTCTCCAAATGAGAGCGACCCTCTAGACGCTCAGATATTCGAGCTAGACAACGGACTACGGGTATACCTAACTGAAAACCACGAAGAACCCAGATTCTACGCGGAGATTGCAGTACGCGCGGGCAGCAAGCACGACCCCGCAGACGGCACCGGTCTGGCTCATTACCTTGAGCACTTACTGTTCAAGGGTAATCAGAATCTAGGCAGTCTCGACTACGCACAGGAGAAGCCACACCTTGACCGCATCGTCGAGCTGTATGAAGAACACCATAACGAGACAGATACAGATCGTCGCGCTGAGATCTATGCTCAGATAAACAGTGAAGCACAATTAGCGGCTCAATTTTCAGTGCCCGGAGAATTAGACAGGCTTTATAACAGTATGGGCGGCAGCGCATTGAATGCACACACCTCCTTTGAGGAAACTGTCTACAAGATCGGTCTTCCTTCGAATCGTCTTCGGCAATGGGCAGAAGTCGAATCCGATAGATTCGTCAATCCGGTATTTCGTCTCTTTCACACTGAATTAGAAACGGTGTATGAAGAGAAGAATCGCTCACTAGATAGTGCGGGACGAATCATAGCCACCGCTGTTAACGAAACCCTCTACAAGGTTCACCCCTACGGACAGCAACCTACAATCGGCACAGTTGAGCATTTGAAGAACCCTTCACTGGTGTACATTCAGAACTACTTCGACACCAACTATGTACCTAACAACATGGCCATCTTCATTAGCGGCGATATCGACCCTATGGAGACTATCGAGCTAATAAGTGAGAAATTTTCTCATTGGGAACGCCAGCCGGTCCCCGAAATCGGCCCCTGGGCAGAAGAGCCTTTGCAAGGGGCGGAGCGAACAACAGTACAATACCCTGGCGAGGAGCAAGTACAACTTGCCTTCCGCACAGCAGGCAACGGTAGCGATGATAAGGAAGCCCTTATATTAGTGGACATGATTCTGGATAACCGCACGGCGGGACTTATCAATCTGAATCTAAATCAACAACAGCTGGTCTCCGGCGCAGGTTCATCGCCACTGTTCTTAAACGATGCCGGTTCGCAAAACCTGTATGGCATACCTAAGCAAGATCAGACTCTCGCAGAAGTTGAACAACTCCTTCTCGACCAACTTGAAATCATCAAAGCAGGTGATTTCGAAGAATGGATAATTCCGGCAATCATCAATGACTTCAAGAAAGGTGAAAAAGCTAGCCTGGAATTCAATCAATCTAGAGTCAGCATGATGCGCGACTCTTTCATTCAGGGCTCCGAATGGGATTACCATGTGGCTGAACTCGATCGAATGAGTGAGCTGACCAAGCAAGATGTCGTCGATGTCGCCAATAAGTATTTTGGCAACGACTATGTGGCCGTCTATCGAATCGACGCGCAGAACGAAATTCCTGCCGTTGAAAAACCGCAGATCGATCCCGTTAGTATTGACTCATCACAACAATCTGAATTTGCCGCTCGCATCTTGACGATGGAATATGACGAAATAGAGCCAACCTATGTTGAGGTCGACCGAGACTACCGTGTCATCGAATTCGCCGATGGAGTGCAACTCTACTATGCTCCAAACCCCCTCAATGATTTGTTCTCCTTTTCAATAAACGTAGAAGTCGGTACCGAAGAAAATGAGAAATTAAATCTAGCTGCGGCTTTGATGGATGTTGCTGGAACTGACAGCAAAACTAACGAAGAGCTACAGAAGGAATGGTACCAGATGGGTACCGATTTCAGATTTGGCGCTGGAGGCAATTCATCGGGCATCTCTATCTCTGGTCTCGACGAACAATTTGAAGCCTCACTGGCTCTTGCTATGGACCTGATAAAGAACCCAAGCACCGACGCACAAACTCTAGAGCAGATGAAAGGCATCCTGCTGAAATCGAGAGAGGATCAGAAGAGTTCTCCCCCAGCCATTTCCAGAGCATTGACGCTCTACAATCGCTATGGCGAAGAATCGCCTATGCTGGAAGCGCTTACCCGCGAAGAAATCATGGCCTCGACTGTCGATGAACTCCTTGCATTGCCAGCAGAATTACTTAACTTCAAACATACCCTCGCTTATACAGGCTCCATGCCTTTAGAGGACTTGGTAGAAGTACTAAGGCGCCAACACCCGATAGCTAGCGAGCTGGCAGACACGCCAGACTATCGTTTCCGCACGGCACGAAATATAGATGAGACAGAAATCTATGTTGTAGACCAGCAGACGGCACAAGCTCAGGTGCGTATTGAATTCCCTGACGGCGTCTACAATCGCGATGACAGTCTTGTGTCTTCAATCTATACCAATTATTTTGGTAGCGGCATGTCCAGCGTGGTCTTTCAGGAGCTTCGCGAGGCACGGGCTCTGGCCTATACCGCCGGCGCTCGCTATGCACAGGGTGGCAGGCTGAACGATCAAAACATCATGCTCGGTTCCATCGGCACGCAGACTGACAAGACTGCCGATGCATTAAGCGCCTTCATTGACCTGATCGACAACATGCCGGAATCTGACGAACGTTTCGAGACCTCGGTAGAATCTCTCATGAACCGCTATCGCACCTCGAAGATTAGTTTCCGCGAGGTTATCGGCGCTGTACGCGGCTGGGAACGACTCGGAATAGAGGGCGACCCACGTAGAGAAAGCTATCAGAAATTACAAACAGCCAGCATGGATGATCTGCTGCGTTTCCAGCAAGAACATGTCAAAGATAGACCTAAACTAATTTCAATCGTCGGCGACCTATCAATCCTCAATGAAGAGGAACTTGGGCAGTTCGGCACGGTCAAAGAAATCCAAGTAGAAGACTTATTCGTAGAATAAATTGTCTCGGATAGCGACAGCACTACTGCTGTAGCTATCCTTTATTTCAATATTCCCCTAGCGTTACCAGCGAGCACCCTCCTGTATGCAAGCCCTATCCGTTACAGGACTGAAAAAAAATTACGGTAGCTTTGCGGTACTAGATGACCTCAATCTACAAATCGACAAAGGATCGATACATGGCTTGGTTGGCCTGAACGGTTCCGGCAAGACTACGACTATTGAGTGCATACTCGGCCTTCAGGCATTTAATTCAGGCAGTATTACTGCGCTTGGGCAATCACCTAAGCAACTACACCTAACAAGAGGCAAGCTCGTTGCCATCTTCGATAGCCCTAGCCTGCACCCCAATCTAACTGTACGTCAGTGCTTACAACACGCGCTACTACTCTGCGAAACACCTGCTCGCAGTGCTGACGAAGTAGAAAAACTGTTAGGGATTAGTCGTTTCAGCGACTTCAAGATCAAAAATCTTTCTCTTGGCAACAAGCGTCGCGCATCAATTGCTCAAGCCCTGCTGGGAAATCCAGAATTTGTAGTATTAGACGAGCCATTTAATGGGCTCGATGCCGAAGGCGTGGACGATGTGCTCGAACTGATCGGCATGCTGAATCGAGAGCATGACACAACCTTTCTGCTATCGAGCCACCAACTTCCTTATCTAGAGCAAATTTGCAGCCATATTGCGATCTTGCACCAAGGGAAAATTACTCACAGCGATACCATCAACAATTTGTTAGGAAATGCGCAGACTACGTTACAGATCATGACGCCGAACATAGATGCGGCAACACAAGTATTAGAAAAAATTCCTGGCGTAGAACTACTCAATATCGATGCAGACGGTTACCTGAATATTAATGTTGTAGATTCTGACTCTATCGCTATCAATCAGGCGCTCGTTGAAAATCAAATACCCGTAGCAGAACTAATACTGAAGCGCGCATCACTCGCCGGGCTATTTCGCGAAATTACCAGCGAGGACGCGAGATGAACGGCCTATTGGTAGCCATCAAGTCGGAAATTTTTGTTGCGCTGCGCAGCTTTGCCAGCAAACTCATCGTAGCAGCACCCGCCCTAGTCGCCGCCGCACAATTGATGCTCGTAAAACTCACCGAGGCTGGTCAACAGGCGCGAGACAATTTGTTAGGAGGGTCTAATTTCGAACAATCTGTTGCAAACAACGCCTACGGCTTCTTTGTAGACGGATTGAGTACCGGCCTAACAATGCTTGGACTGTTACTAGTAGCTCAGGGTGCTTACAGCTTCAGCTATGAGCGTGACATAGGCAGCATTCGTCACATCTTGATCAGGCGGGTAAGTCGCACCAGCATGCTCACAGCAAAACTAATTCACCTACACTTACTTGCAGTGCTATCAGCCCTACTTCTAGTCATTACTAGTTATCTACTCAGCGGAATGCTGTGGGAATACGGCGCGATAGTGGAAGACGGTTTTGAACTTATCAGTGAACAGGAAATCCTCGGGGAGATCTCCCTAGGACTTCGTTTGGCACTACTGCCTTTGCCAGCGGCCATAGCCTTCGGATTATTAGTTTCGGTTTCGGCGCAATCGGCAACTCAGGCAGTTACCACCGCGCTGGGTATTACACTGGCAATAGATATCTTTAAGGGACTGCTCGGTGACATGGCTAACTATCTGTATGCGAGCTTTCAGCCATCCTTGCTCGATCAATCTTACTTACAATCCGTTAGCCGAATAGTTCGCGGCTACTCCGATGTATTAATTGACGATAGCGTGCTGCAAATGAATATGTGGGTGCCCTTTCCGGCACTCTTGCTGTTCTTTGCCGCTGGCCTATGGATCGTGCAGCGAAGGAAGATATAAGTATGTGCACAAGTAGAACAAAACCTTGCCTCGCAGCATTTACCCTCCTGCAGCTATTGCTGTTAACCGGCTGCGTAAGCTACGAGCCTGCCATTCTAGTTCCAGCGTTAAACCTATCGGCGGAAGATATTACACTCGCCGATACTGCAGGTCCAAGAGATGCCAGAATCGATTTCGGCGTGGAGGTTGGCCTGAATGAAAGCGATTCCCTCAGTAATATCGAGATACTGCCTGGCGTTCGCGTACGCGACATCTCAGCCAATGGCCCTGCGGATTCAGCCGGAATTCAGCTAGGCGACATTATTCTTAGCATCAATGGAACCTTAACTGATCATCCTGACGTTGTTCAGGCTCTACAGCAGCAGACGCTAACGATTGAGAATGCCATATTCAATGTACGCAGGAATACCATGGTGTTCGAGGCTACCGTGATACCTCGCACCGTCAGCAGTAATGCCGCCCCGCGCGAATTGTATCGAGTTGATCCGATAGCCAGTCGGGCCGCCTACCGCACGGAGATGGTGAGTATTCGTCAGCAGCCTCCCATCGCCGCCGCACGGGTGGTGGATGTCTATAAACTAAGCCCGCTACTTGATGCAGCCATCGAAACCGGCGATGTGATTTTAGCGGTAAACAACGTAGCTCTTAACTCCGCGCAGGATTTAGTCAGTCGATTTAACTCTGAGTTCAAACTAGGAGAAACGGTAAACGTAACCGTCTTTGACGGCGAATCTGTTTTGGAAAAACGCTTCGACCTCTGGAACCCAGGCAGGCGCGTAAGTGCAATATCTCTAGGCCCTCTACTTCGTTATCAATCGTCGCTTGCTCCAGAATCGAAGAGTCTCTCCATATTGGATCTTTGGCTATTCTCTTTATACAGCTATAGTCGGGTAGATGAAGAAAGATCTCATAGTATTCTTGGTCTACTAAACTATAGCAGCGATCTGGGCGAACTGATCGAAGAAGAAAACTAAGGAACGCTGAATCAGAATGAGCACCGCAAAGCAGTCAATTAGCGACAAGAGGAATTTATCCCTTACGGGCCTTGTCGTCTGTGCACTGTTATCCAGCGCCGCATTTGCGCAATCCAATTATGTCGCCTTTGAACTAGAGCGCGAGAACAACTGGGAGCGACAGCTTGCATTTGAGGATCTCAACGGTGATGGCCGCAAAGACATCATCCACGCTAATTATCAAGCCGGTATAGGCCGTGAATTGCATGTCTTCCACCAACAAGCCGACGGAAGTTTCTCCACAACCGCGCAGCGTATCGAAATTAAAACCGAGATAATTGCGATCGCTTTTGCCGATCTCCGAACTGACCCCGGCAGTGAACTCCTGCTGTTCTCAAACTCAGGTGTGTTTAGCCTGTCCTCCGCACTCGAAGGCTATGGAGGAAATATAAAGCAGCTGCTGGAGTGGGAGTTGATTGCCGCCGTACCCGATCTGGAAAGCGTGCAGTTTATTACCGACCTACAAGATATCGACAACGATGGAGAGCTAGACTTGCTGCTGCCCGGCGACGGCGTCTATGGCTTGTTTAAAGGCAGAGGCAATGAAGTCTTCGAGCTAGTGTCCACCTTTAGCACAGACAATGAATCCCTATCAGCGGCAAGCAGAGGCCGAGACAACAGCGGCATGGATGCGCGAATCGGCATCAATGCCGAGGAAGGCATAGTTATCGAGCTGAATGTCGAATCCGAATCCTATTTCGAAGATTTCATTGAGCAGTGGGACGCTAACGAGGAAGCTGCACGCAATTTGCTACGTGCCGAGAGCTGGATGCCAACTGCAATCATCGCACAACTGAATGCTGACACGCTTGCAGACATCGCCTATATCAATCAGGGCGCGGATGGCCTCGGACAATTAAATTTCCATTTCCAAGATGCGCAGAATGGTTTTAACAGCGAACCAGACTGGATCGGTAGCATAGATACACGTGGCAATATGCAACTGGTCGATGTAGACAATGACAAACTGCTCGATCTGTTGCGCATAACTGGAGAGGGAAATGATCGTAGCGCCTATTTCTATCGCAATCAGAATGGCTCTTTCGATCTAGAGCAACCGAATCAGGTTATGCGCTTCTCTGGATACGATGTACGACTCAATATCATTCCAGTAGAGCAAGACTCTGCCCCACTACTAAATGTTAGCTACTATACAATTCCCGTTGTCGATGCAATTCGCAACGCGAGCATCAATCGTTCACAGCTGTTATTTGGCAGCGAGGATGCAGGAGAGAATCAGTTTTTTAACCGACGACCTAATTCCAGACTCGATGAGAGTTTCTCGGCAGCGAATGTACGCGGTCTATCGGAGCAGATGTCTCTGCAATATGACATCGATGGTGACGGTCGCAAGGATGCGATATTCGTTACTGAAAACGGCACGCTTGCTGCCAAAAAAATCAATGAAGATCTGAATATAGCGGACGAACCTTTTTGGGAATATGTCTCTGCAAATACTGTATTCGAATTCCAGGTGTTACAGCTAAATCAGGATAACAAGCCAGACTTATTGCTGCGCCACGGCACCGCAACCACATTTCTGGTAGCCGCACCATGATTCGTCCAGGCTCACTTACACAAACACTAGCCACTATCGGCCTGATGCTTAGCTGCGTAACAGCTCCAGCTGCCGAGCTAAATTTCAAGCAACAAGAATTCCAGTTGCCGCTGGAGACAGAGAATCTCGTCGTCGCCGATCTGGATGGAGACGGACTGCTTGAACTGTTAGGGGTAGTCGAGAATGGTTTGCAGATTTATTTTCAGACCGAGAGCGGCTTCGATTTCGATAGTAGCCACAGCATCGAATTTCCGGGCCAATCTGTTGGCTGGGACCTAAGCACGCAGTACGGCGCTGTCGGCAGTACGGCTATCATCGCGCTGATCGACGGCAGGGAAGTCCTAGCCTGGTCAGTGGAAAACCAAGCACTGCTAGCGCCGCAGACCATCAAAACAGGCTTAAATGGTTTCTTGAGCAAGGGTGTGAACCGCCTGCATTTTTCAAGAGACATAAACGGCGACGCTATTGACGACTTCCTGATTCCCGGCGCAGGCATAATCAATATTCATATCAGCAATGGTCGCGATGTCTCGGGTACTTACGACTATCAAGCACCTCTCAGCGTACGCTCAGAATTACGTATGCGCACCAACTTGAACGAAGGCAGTTTGGAACGACGTACCGGTCAGTCAGTTCGTATTCCCATGATGGAACTCCGAGACGTCAATAGCGATGGCTTCGATGATCTAGTTTCTCGCACAGAAGAAGAATTGAAAGTTTTTATCGCTAACGCCAGCGCTTCCGCCTATTTTCCAATTGAAGCAAGTTATTCCCTAGACATCCTAGAAATAGAGGAAAGATTGGGGGAATTTGATATCGAAAATTTGGATTTCTCTAACCTCACCGGGCTACTGTCCCTTACCCACGAAGAGATTCTCGACGATGTCGACGGCGACGGCATAGACGACCTACTACTTAGAGAAGGCGGAAAAGTTTCGCTTTTTGGCGGTAGTACTCAGGGCATGGATTTCGCGCAACCTCGTCAGGTTCTGCGCTCTGGAGGTAACGTACTAGGCACCTTCTTGCAGGATGAAAATGAAGACGGATTGAAAGATCTTTGGCTCTGGCGCGTTGAAAGCATCTCCGTAGGTGACATATTCGTCTGGCTCGCCCTCTCTGGCAGCATCGCCATAGAAGCATTCATCTATCCAAACGACGGAGAAAAATTCGCACGCCGCCCCTCACGCAAGGTAACCATAGACCTAAAATTTCCTTCGGTAATCAGTCTGACATCAACCTTCAGAGACATAGAGCGAGAACTCGATGACGCTCGCGCCGACGAGGAAACCTTTAGCAGTCTCGCCAGCTTGGACGACTATACCGATCAGCAAGATCTAATATTAATGGTTAACAATCGAATTCAATTCTTTCTGAACAGCATTCAGCCAGAGGATGTACCCGACAACGATTCTGATTTATTTCTCGGCGCACTGGGCTATTCTCGTGAGCGCGACAATTACGAATTCAATATTCGTGATGTAATCGAAAACATTGCCATAGGAGGCAACCGCCACTTAGATGCGATCGCCGACAGAACGCCGGACTCTGTAATAGACTTGAGTCAGGCGGTTGTGAGCGGAGATATTATTCCAGTTTCCCTCAACACCGATGAACACGATGATGTCATCATATTTACCGAGACCGATAGTAGTCACATTCGGGGATTGCTGTTACTCTCAAATTAAATCGGTTAACCCCACTCCTTTAAACGAGACTTTCTGGACAGAGAATATGAAACACGTAGTCTGGATAACACTGCTAACTTCATTAGTACTAGTAAACGTAGCTGCCGAGCTCATGTTCTACTTCAGCGGCGTCTATGTAGCCATGTTCTACCGTATCGTCCTGGTTACCAGTATCACGCTCATCTCAGCAGTGTTTGTCGGTGCAATACTTTTAGTCGGCGTACTGGAAGGAGAGAAGCCCCTGTCCGGGCATGTAAGCAACACTCTCGGTGCCGATAAAAAACCGGACTAGCAATGACGTTATTAACGGGTCTTTTTCGTCGCCCTTTCCCATTAGCTTGAAACTACATAGCTGCAGATTGACCCTGATTACCAACTAGCTCTGATCTTTAAGCAACTTTTCCAGCCAGCTTTCAGCCGGCAGCCCCGCAAGTAAATGGCAAGTCATAAGCATTCCCCCACGTTGTGCTTTAGTAGGAAATATGGTTTCATCGGATGCCGTTCCCTAATTGATAACACTCAAATATTTAACTTACATTTCAATTAGTTAGAAAGAACGCTGGCGACAAAAAGAAGATGAAAAACAGCGCACTAGCTCTCGTATTTTTAGTACTACTTACTTCCTGCAGCGATGAATTAAATCGTGCACGTCCCTACGTACTCACCACTGCAACCACCGGCGGCGCCTTCTATCCCGTAGGCGTTGCCCTTGCCACCATCGCTCATTCACAACTCGCGGATACACAAGGCATATCCCTCACTGCGATTAGTTCGGCTGGTTCTCTCGAGAACGTTAAGTTACTACGCGACAATCAGGCTCAGTTTGCCATTCTTCAGGGGCCTTTTGGCGCCTGGTCATGGACTGGCGAAGGGCCCGTTAGCTCCCCGCAAGCCCATATGCGCAGTGTTAGTGCTCTGTGGCAAAACGTCGAACATTTTGTACTGCTCAGTGAACTGACCACGAGCGGTGAAATCATGGATCTGGATACCCTAAACGGAGAGCGCTATGTGCTCGGCGGCAGAAATTCTGGAGCCGAACAGACCGGTAGATTTATTCTGGATACGCTTGGCATAGACTACGAAGAAAAAATGAGTCTTGGCTACATGGGCTATGGTCCTACTACTAGCGCGATACAAGATGGCAATATTGTCGGCATGAATATCCCCGCCGGCGCACCCGTCAGTTCGATCACTCAGGCATTTGCCTTGCTAGGCGATCGCATGACTGTGCTCAATTGGACCCAAGAGTCCCTAGACAAGGTAAATGCCCGATACCCGCTATGGGATTGGTATCTGCTACCTGCGGGCACTTATCCCAACCAAGCTGAAGATATACGCACAGTAGGCTCACCCAACGTCCTTGTAACACGTGCTGATATCCCCGATGACGTCGTCTATAACGTAACTAAAGTTATTTGGGAAAATTTAGCGACGCTGCAGGAAATTCATGGAGCAACCAAAGACATGCGCCTCGAGATCGCTATAGACGGATTAGGCGCCCCTCTTCATCCCGGCGCCATTCGCTACTATCGAGAGATCGGGCTAGAAATTCCCGAGCGCCTCATACTCGAAGAAGCGACACCAAATACAGAACAAGCAGGGAGCGTAGACTAGCTCATGAAATCTAATTATCTGCGCTGGGCCGCATTCTTCTTCGCCCTGTTTCACATCTACTGCAACGTTTTCGCTAGCATTTCGGAACTCTGGCTCTCTGCGATTCACTTTGGCGGTTTCTGCGCGCTCTGCGCACTAATAGGCAATGAATCCCCCACGGTGCAGCCTAAGTCTGCCACCTATTGGATCAATATCATCTTGGCTATTACAGCGGTAGCCACTTCTTCCTATCTAATCCTCTTTGAGAACGCACTGTATGCTCGAGAGACCGAATATATCATTAGCGATTACGTCTTCTCGCTAATCGCAGTCGGACTAGCGATAGAATTTACGCGGCGCACCACAGGCTGGTTTATGCCAGTACTGATTCTGGTTAGCCTGTCATATATATTGTTCCTAGGACGTTACATCGGCGGTGTCTTTTCCTTCCCTGGACTTAGCCTCGAGACAGTACTGTACCGTAGCTTCTTTACGAGCGAAGGCATGTTCGGACTCACCGCACAGATATCCTCCACCTTCGTCTTCATGTTTATTATTTTCGGATCGTTTTTACTTCGCTCTGGCGCCGGCGATTTTATCGTTCGACTAGCCCAGTGCTTGGCCGGTCGCTACACCGGCGGAGCGGGTCTGGTTGCCGTAGTTGGCTCCGGCTTGATGGGCTCGGTCTCCGGGTCTGCCGTTGCCAACACCGTTTCCACCGGCGTGATTACCATACCGATGATGAAGAAATCCGGTTTCCCCGGAAAATTCTCAGCGGGCGTTGTCGCAGCAGCATCCACAGGTGGCGCGCTAATGCCGCCGGTGATGGGAGCTGGCGCCTTCGTATTAGCCAGTTATACACAGATCCCCTATTTGACGATCATCGCCGCTTCCACCCTACCCGCTATCCTCTACTTTTTGACGGTGTGCTATTTCGTCCGTATCGAAGCGAAACGTCTTGGCCTAACACTGACTGCAATAGAGGATACCGAGAAAGTCTCCACTGTTTTGAAAGAAGGCTGGCATTTCATTATCCCTATGATTGTCTTGGTAGGCTTCCTCGTAGCGGGGAGAACGCCAACGACCTCTGCCGCGTTCGCCATAATCAGCGTCATCGGCGCCTCTTGGATTTCTTCAACACCGATGCATCTCGCAGACATATTCGATGCGACGGTGGAAGGTGTAAAGACCATGGTCTCCACGGCCCTACTATTGGTTGCGGTTGGCATCATTATTAATGTTGTAACAACCACCGGTGTGGGCAACGCCTTCTCGCTTATGATCGTAGAATGGGCACAAGGCAGCCTTCTCATAACACTCGTCCTAGTCGCACTAGCCTCACTAGTATTAGGCATGGGCCTGCCAGTAACAGCGTCGTACATTGTATTGGCTACGCTCTCAGCACCGCTTATATTCGACCTGATCTCACAGTCACAATTACTGATTGCGTTGCAGGCTGGCGACCTTCCTTCAAATGTGGCGGCCACACTCAGTCTGTTCGGAGGTGACCCACTAATTGCACTGCAAGAGATGCCTTTAGAGATGAAGCAGCTTATCCGTCAGGAAATGCTGGAACCAGAAATGCTCACCGGCATGTTATTGAGTGCACACCTAGTAATCTTCTGGCTATCGCAAGACAGCAATGTCACGCCACCTGTGTGTCTGGCCTCGTTTGCTGCTGCGGGTATAGCGGGAACACCACCCATGGCTACAGGACTCACCAGCTGGAAGGTTGCGAAGGGTCTCTACTTAGTGCCGGTACTGTTCGCCTACTCGCCGCTAATATCCGGCAGCTGGCCGGAGCGTATTGAGGTCTTCATATGGTCCTGCATGGGGCTGTATGCTCTTGCCGGAATTTTACAATGGCACCTCGAGGCAAAGATTAATGCCGGAATCGCCGCGCTACTTTTAGTCAGTGCAACCCTCCTGATGTGGACGCCGTTTCCTATCGTCTACCATATTATCGGCGCAGCGATTCTATTTGGCATTGTTTTCATGCAGAACCGAGCAATTAAGGCTGCAGCTATCAGTGCGGCCTAGTGAAAGAATAGCGCGAAATCACTAGTTAAATATCCAAAACTCACACCACCCAATGCAAGAGTAAATAATGAGCAATCACACAGCCAAACAAATACACCTCATCAGCCGTCCAGACGGCATGCCAAACCAAGACAATTTCAAAGTCGTTGAGGTTGAACTGCCTGCACCAAGCGACGGCGAAGTACTGGTTAATAATCTGTATATGTCAGTTGACCCCTACATGCGCGGTCGCATGCGCGAGAACGCGGTCTATGCTGAGGCCTACGCACTCGGTTCTGTTATGTACGGCGGCGCTATAGGCGAAGTCGTTGAATCAGCTGACCCTACATTGCAAGTTGGCGACATCGTTATCAATGGAGCCGCCTGGCAGGATAAGTTCATTGCAAAAGCAAACACCGTAAGCAAGGTAGTTCCTTTCGATCCCGAGCAGCTTTCACTCTACTTAGGCACGCTAGGAATGCCCGGCTTAACTGCCTATGTGGGTTTATTTAAATATGGAGAGCCTAAAGCAGGAGAGACGGTTTTCGTTTCCGCCGCGTCTGGTGCCGTTGGTGCTAACGTTTGCCAAATCGCGAAGCTCAAGGGCTGCCGAGTAATTGGCAGCGTCGGCAGCGATGCTAAAGGACAATGGCTGATAGACGAATGCGGCGTAGACGCCGTAATCAATTACAAAACTTGCGGCGACCTGACGAAGGCGCTCGCTGAGGCTGCACCCGATGGCGTGGACGTCTACTTTGAGAATGTCGGCGGCGACCATCTTCAAGCTGCCCTTGAAGTGATGAACCCCTTCGGCCGTATCGCCGCCTGCGGCATGATCGCATCCTACAACAACGCCGAACCCGCACCGGGCCCAAATAACCTGATGCTAATTGTCGGCAAGAAGATTCGTATTAATGGATTCATCGTGTCCGATCACGCCGATATGCGCGATCAGTTCTTGTCCGAAATGATTCCGTGGATACAGGATGGAAAAGTAAAGAGTCGAGAAACCGTGTTCGAAGGCATCGACAATGCTGTTGACGCATTCCTTGGTCTATTCAGTGGTGAGAACTTCGGCAAGATGGTTGTAAAGCTAGGGTAACTCTAAGCAAATCTAAGGATCTACTTGTTCATTTCCATAGCGCGCTAGATACCGGTCAAGCGCGTTGGCAAATTCTCTCTTATCGGTCTCACTCATTTGAGCGGGGCCACCAGTATGAATACCACTGCTGCGCATAGTATCCATAAAGTCGCGCATATTGAGTTTCGCCTTTATGCTATTTGCCGAGAACATCTCTCCACGCGGACTCAAGACCTGCCCGCCCTTGGCAATCAATTCATCCGCCAAGGGAATATCGCTAGTAATTACCAAGTCATCTTCCTGCACCCTGCGCACAATCTCATTATCAGCCACATCAAATCCCTGACTCACCTGAATCGCAGTGATGTTCTTGAAGGGAGGTGTTTGCATAGGCTGATTCGCAATCAGGCAGAGAGAAACACCGGTCCGCTGTGCCGCTCGAAACAGAATCGCTTTTATTGGCTTAGGACAAGCATCAGCGTCGACCCAGATCGTCATGGAGCTACCCAGGAGCGCTGTTCAATTATTCTACTAAAAATCATCATAGCCCCGAAAGTGGTAACTCATGATCCTTTAAATCTTCAACAGCCTGGTTATGACTCAAATAGTTTGAGCCAGAAAGATTGGCAAACAGCGTTGTCTTTGTAAGCTTATCCATTATCGGCCCCTTCACTTCTGACAGGTGCAACTTGATACCGATTTCGCTCAGTGTCTGATTGATTTTTTCCAAGGTCTGCAGAGCACTCATATCGATCGCATTGACGGCGGTGCACATTAAAATCACATGCTCCAATTTCGGCTTTTTTGCCATCAGACTAAAAATCAGTTCTTCAAGAAAACGTGTGTTCGCAAAGTAGAGACTCTCATCAATGCGAATCGACAATATATTATCGAAGGTTTCAACATCATGCCTCTGCTCGTTTCTAAAATGCTCAGTGCCAGGAACCCTGCCAATAACAGCGACGTGTGGCTGAGAAGTCTTGTATAAATGCATCAAGATGGAAGCCAACACTCCAGAGGCAATTCCAATTTCAACACCCACCAACAATGTCAGGAACAAGGTAATAGATACCGCGGCAAAATCAGCTTTGGAGTAACCCCAAGACTTACCTAAGGCAGAAAAATCTAAGAGAGGATAGACTGCCACCAAAATTATCGAAGCCAGCGCCACCTTTGGCAGCCAATACAACAGAGGGGTTAAAAACAGGGCGACTATCGCAATGAGCATGGCCGTCAATAGACCCGCCGCTGGTGTTGCCGCTCCAGCATCAAAGTTGACCACCGAGCGCGAGAAACCTCCGCATACTGGAAACCCGCCTGAGAACGACGCGCCAATATTAGCTGCACCCAGACCCACCAACTCCTGATCGAGATCTATCTGCTCACGCCGTTTCGCCGCCAGTGTCTGCGCTACTGATATCGATTCAACAAAGCCAATAATAGAAAGCAAAATAGCAGACCAAAACAAATTACGAATTAGATCCACTGAGAAATCGGGGACTGTTAAGCCAGGAAGCCCAGCAGGCACATCGCCAAGCAACTGCACCCCTTGCTGATCGAGACGAAACACATAACAAAGCAAGCCAGTTAGCAAGGCAACGATAACTGGGCCGCTTCGAGAGATGCTAGTTACCAGCCTACTGCCAAGACCCAACTTGGTGAGCAAGGAATTCAGCCCGGTTCGACACCAAATTATAATTGCTATGGATCCCAATCCAAGACCCAAGGTTAGCCAGCTGATCTCGTTCATCGAGGCAGCCAGAGATGTTAGCAATTCAACTATATTCTGTCCGCTGGAACTGATGCCGAGCAGATGTTGCATCTGGCTAAGACCAATAAGAATCGCACTGGCTGTTATAAACGCGCTGATGACCGGATGTGATAAAAAGTTAGCCATGAAACCGAGTCGCATCAGTCCCAACAGCAGCAAAAACACACCAGAGAGGAATGCCAGGGTAAGAGCGGCGGCAACAAGCTCAGCGGAACTACTGAGCCCTAATTTTCCCAGCGCGGCGGCTGTCATCAAGGAAAGCACGGCGACTGGACCGACGGAAAGCGTGTTGCTGGTTCCACACAGAGCGTAGATAGAAAGTCCAAAGATGCTTGCGTAGAGACCAGCTTGAGCTGGCAGGCCGGCTACTAAAGCAAGTGCCAGCGCTTGTGGAACTAGCATAATAGCCACGATAACCGCAGCCATAGAATCATCGACCAACTTTACTTTATCGTAGTCTCTCCCCCATCGAAGAATGGGCAAGTACTGTGAAACTGAAATTTTTCTACTCAAGTAATTACTCAGCCTATCTAGGATAATTTTTGTCGACTTCGAAAATTCAGCGAAATGGCTAGAGACTTCTAAATTGGTTCTTCTTCTTGCGAGCGATCAGCCCTGCGCACTTTACACACCCAAATAGCCCAAGGTCTATGGCGATTGTTAGGAGCAGTGCGATAGCTAAACCCCATTCAATAGCAAGCATGTTCAGCGGTACTGTGTAGCCATACTGATTGAAGGTCTCATCGACAAATTCTTCATCGGCATTCAATATCACGTGCATCGCTGCGGCAAGAATGTTGCCAGACAAAGCCTCTCGCTCATTGGAAATACGAATATACCTGTCCACAATGCTACGTATGCTCTGTGCATCACTTTCAAACACCGAATCATTACTACCTTCGTAGTAAGCAATCAGTGCCTCCATATCACCAGCGAACAACAAATCGGCCGTGGATTGAAATCCGCTAATATTGGCGCTGACTTCCAGGTAATGCGCGTCAATTCGTCGCTCGTATTGATCGACGAAATTCGGAACCTGAATACCTAACAGTAAACCACCTGCAAAAATAAATAGCCGGCTATAGGTTTTTAGTAGCGAAAGAATCATGACTGAATGGCTCTCTAGTCGGAACACACTTACGCGCTGCATGGCACACTGCGCCTACCCCACCTATCCCTGTGAAAGCAGACTTCTCAAGTCAATAATCGCGGCATTCGCTCGTGATATGTAATTCGCCATAGCAAGGGAATGATTTGCAAATATGCCGAATCCAGAACCGTTGAGAATAATCGGAAAGAAGATCGGCCGCTGACTCGCTTCCAGTTCGCGAATAATTTGACTCAGGCTCGCGACAGCATTCTTATCCTGCAATACATCCTTAAAATCCACTTCCACGGCCTTCAGGAAATGCATTAATGCCCATGTCGCTCCGCGCGCCTCATAAAAAACGTCATCGATTTGCAACCAAGGTGTTTTAACAGAAGTCTCCGAACGCACCGGCGTAGATTGAGATGCTCCCATCTCACCTGCGGTATCCGTATTAACCCGCTGCTGAGTCACGCTCGCACTTAGACGCTGCGACAAACTGCCAAGCCGCGATTCAACCGCGAGCAGCCAATTAGCAAGATTATCGGCGCGGGCATAGAACTGCGCATCCGTATTCGTAGGATCAGTGATACGTGTCAAATAGGAATCGAGGCGATCTATCGCCTCCCCGTATTCACTTTCCGTTGCCGGGAACAACCAACTGTCGTTATTGAAATGAAAGTTGGGCTCACTAATGATCAGATCAGGATCTTCCGTCGATTGAGATTGAGAGCGACTAAAGCTTTCGCGAAAGGCGCGAACCAAATCACGCACTTGCACCAAGACGCCGAATTCCCAATTTGGAATATTGTCGAGATAAAGACCAGGGGGAGAAACGTCGTTACTAAGATAGCCCCCCGGTTTTTCCAAGAGCGTTTCTGCAACGGTTATCAGCGCAACAGCTGTAGTGCTTCCCACCACATTGTCACTGCCTAATAACTCGAGTCTCTGCCGCGCTTTCTGCTCCACAGAAAAAGCTGCAGGCTCGCTGCTCCAATAAAAGCCAAGCAGCACCACAAAGATGATTACGATAGCGAAGACTGTCAGGAATATGCGCTTAGGCATGCTTCCATCACCGGAGAAGGAGAACGCTGAGACCAGCCTATTTTTCATGGAAGTCCAGAACATAGGCGCAGTTTAGCACCTCGGGTTAACTTAGTGTATTTTCGCGCGGGCCGCAAAATAACAGGGAAAGCAGTCTGATGCCAAACTATTCGTCGCTTGGTATCCGCAGACGAATGCCAAGACGGCTGGAGAGCTCTATATTGCCACGCAGTCGATAGCCCGATACTGCCTCGCGCATCACCGACACCATCCATCGCGCCAGGTCATCATTGGGTGCTGTAATCAGAAAAAAGGCTTCGTGTTCTCGCGTCTGCCTGGCGATATCAGCGAGTTCTTCCTGCGCCAGCTCAGAACGTGTTGAATAACTAGGGTAATCCAACTTAAAGAAGAGATCGTCTGAATTCATCTCTAGCCGAAGCGCCTCTGTGGTACTAACGATTCCTGGATGAGTCGAGTCTACGAAGCGCGCCCTACCCAACATAGTCTCTGCCTCATCAAAAATACCACGACGCATCGATTCTTCTGCCAGCTGCAGATACCTCGCCACGATATCTTGCAGACCCTGCAATGCAAGCTCATTCTTAGAATCCATAGCAAGCACACGCTTGAACCGTCCATGGGCATTATCATCGACCGGTGTTAGTAATCTATCTTCATCCAACGCCTGCAATGCCGCATACAAAATGTCGGGAATCATGTCTCTGCTATCGGCATCAGCTGATCCGGAAAAAACCTCCGCATCGGACAATACTCGAATGTCCAGGGCGTCGTTCTCCGACCGAGTCTCTCCAGTCGTCGGCTCGAGCGCAGGTGCTTGGCAGTTGCTTAACAGCAGCGTGCCCAACAATAGAAATAGAAATCTAGGAGCTTGCATCGACATAGGGTTCAGGCCACAGAATTAGTTCAATAGTTCTGAAAAGGGAATGAATTCAAGATTATCGCCGATTGCCACCGCTGTATAGGGTGGCACTATACCCAAGCCGTCAGCTTGGCTTAGCGAAGCAGCTACTCCTGAGCTTTGATTACGGAGTGCCTGCAGAAAGCTCGCACCCTCCTCATCTTCTGCTAGCTGACAACGCAAATATTCCTGCCGCTCTCCGGACTCGGAAGCTGCAAAACCAGATGCTACTTGAAACGTCTTTGGCGCGGTTTGCTTGCCCCCCAACATTCGTAGCAAACAGGGCCGCACAACCAACGCGAAGGTGACAAAAGCAGATACGGGATTACCAGGCAGGCCGAAGAATTGAGTTGTCGCGATCTTGCCACAGGCCAGAGGTTTGCCTGGTTTTATGGCTAACTTCCACAACTGCAGCTCCCCTTCTTGCTCAACCACGGCCTTCACATGATCTTCCTCACCGACGGAAACGCCTCCGGTGGTTATTACACAATCACTCTGTGCGGCGGCCGCTGTAAGCGCTTGTCGCGTTCCCTCGAAATCGTCCGCCACTATTCCACAATCCAGCACGTCTACCTGCAAGCCCTCCAATAGAGCATGCAAGGTAAAATAGTTGGAGTTGTAAATCTGACCAGCCGCTAATCTAGAGCCCGGTTGCACTAATTCATCCCCGGTTGTTAACAGGCTCACTCGCAACCTTCTTGTAACGCTGACTGACTCCAAACCGATAGAGGCAAGCAAGCCGATGTCCTGTGGTTTTAGTCGATGGCCCTTAGCGAGTATTAACGCGCCGGCTTGTATATCGTCGCCCACCTGGCGTAAGTTTTCACCCGATTGAACATGCTGTTGCAGCACGCTGAGCACATCGCCACCGACTTTGCAGTTCTCCTGCATCACCACAGCATCTGCACCCTCGGGAACTGGGGCTCCTGTAAAAATACGCGCGGCCTCGCCTGACTCTAGCTGCCCGCCAACTTCACCCGCCGCAATTCTCTGCGTGATCTTTAATTGAGTGTTCCCCGATGCTAGATCGGCGCTTTTCAATGCATAACCATCCATAGCGCTATTGCGATGTCCTGGAACATTAATTGGCGACACACAATCATCAGCCAAGACTCTTCCTGCCGCCTGCCTTAAGGGCACGCTCTCCTTCTCAGTTATTACGGGTAACAGCGGGACTAATTGTTCGAGGGCTGTGTCGATTGGCGTCAGTGACATGTTCTACTCTGTACTCTCAGGGTGGTCGCTTTCATTCTCCGCTTCGTCGAGCTGACTTCGAAGGCGACCGATGTAGAGCGACTTGATGGTCTCCTGCAAATCTCCGTGCCAAGACTTCTGCTTAATACCAAAGGTATCGAATATCTTTTTACTGGATAGTGTTGAGTTAGGAAGTTCCGGCAGCCGCGGTAAATTTTCGCGGATCTTAGTGTGATCTAGCAGTTGATAGATTTCTTCATCATGATTGGCAGCGTACTTGAGAATCTGTCTAGCGAACTCGATTTCCTTCTTAATCTCTAATCCACTGTAGTGATATGTACCCCAGGCATTCGCGTCACAGTCCACCTGCTGAGTGACTGCTAGGATTGCCGATGCAATCTCGGCCGTTGCGGTCGGGCTAAACCGGCGACGCGACACTGTCAGCTCACCCTTACGCTTCTTGATGGAGTGAATCCAAGATTTGATAAGTCCACTTTTGTGTTTACCAAAGAGCCAGCCAGAGCGAATGATTATGTGCTTAGGGCTGTTTCGTACCGCCTGCTCTCCCGCCAGTGTATGGCGGCCATAGACACCCTGCGGATTAGGTTCGTCGTTCTCGTTATAGCCCAATTTTTTCTCACCATCGAATACATAGCTATTGGACAGGTGCAGCATGGGTATATCTAGCCGCTTGCAAATCTCGGCCAATGTGGCCGGCAAAAGAGCATTGATTCGTTTACAGCGCTCTTCAGAGGATTCTGCTCGTTTCAGTGCACTGTGATTCCTGGAGATGAAGTCGGCCATATTAACCAACTGAGTGGGGGCAAAATCGTCAATCATCTTGGCGATAGATGCTGCGTCATCAGGATCGAAGTTCTTATCGGCAGGCGCGAGAAAACGAATCTTGTTTTTCCGCAAAATTTCGATCAGGCCGCGGCCTGTTGGGCTATTCGCTCCTACTAAGAACAACTTCACTACTGACTGACTTCCATTACTAAAATGCGTTGTTAGCGATCGCAGCTAAAGATCACAGTTAGAGACCGCAGTTAAGAGATCTAGGTGTGTAGAGTCTGATCAAACGTGGCTGGAGTCAAGCAGAAGCTGGGCTATAGCCCATTGTTGTCGGATGATTGCGGGATGATTGTAAGAAAAATGCGGCGCAGCTCCTTAGGAGCTAAGTCGGCCCGCCTGTGCGGCGGGCTTGCTTAAGAATATCCTGACTAATTCCAGAGTGAATTCGTCTAGAAGGGTATGTCGTCGTCGAAGTTGTCGAAATTTGCAGGAGCCGCCTGTGGCGCTGCGGACGTAGAGGAAGATCTAGCCGCTGGCGCAGCACCGCCACCCTGAGCCGGCTGACCCTGACTCTGACCGAAGGAATTGTCACCCGCATTTCCGCCACCGCGGGAATCTAACATTTGCATCTCTGAGGCAACGATTTCTGTGGTGTAGCGCTTAACGCCGTCTTGCTCCCAAGAACGAGTCTGCAGGCGACCTTCTATATAGAGCTTGGTGCCCTTCTTGACGTATTGCTCTACGATCTCGGCTAGGCGATTGAAGAAAATCACTCGGTGCCATTCAGTTTTTTCCTGCTGATCGCCGGTATTCTTATCCTTCCAAGTTTCGCTGGTGGCGAGAGAGACATTCGCCACACCATTACCATTTGGCATAACCCTGAACTCTGGGTCATTACCTGCGTTTCCAACTAGAATAACTTTATTAACACCTCGACTTGCCACTATCTGTCTCCCCGACTAAAACCCGTTGTATTGCTATTTAGTACCTATGCTAGGGCCTAGACTAGGACCTAACTCTATAGGTGTTGCATCGCTGTTATATTGCAGCCTGATATCGATCCAGAACTTCGCACTAAGTGTATATCAAGCATGCACTCATTAGAAATTTTCGCTGAAATAAACTTCATTGCTTTAATGCGTAAGCTGTCCTTTACTCCTGCCTTCCTAATTGTCGATAATGGTCGGTTCCGCCTACCGCAGTGAGTGAGTCATGGATTCGATTATCGTAAGGGGTGCACGCACCCATAATCTCAAGAATATTAACATCACGATCCCACGCGATAAGCTCGTAGTCATCACTGGCCTATCGGGCTCTGGCAAGTCATCACTGGCATTCGACACCCTCTATGCAGAGGGCCAGCGCCGCTATGTCGAGTCGCTTTCGACCTATGCACGGCAATTCCTGTCGATGATGGAAAAGCCAGATATCGATCATATCGAGGGTCTGTCACCGGCGATTTCCATCGAGCAGAAGTCCACGTCCCACAACCCACGTTCGACCGTAGGCACGATTACCGAAATTTACGACTATCTCCGACTCCTATTCGCCCGTGTGGGAGAGCCGCATTGCCCAGAGCACGACATAAAGCTAGAGGCCCAGACTGTTAGCCAAATGGTAGACAAGGTCATGGCGCTACCCGAGGGCAGCCGCATCATGGTGCTGGCACCGATAATCCGTGAGCGTAAAGGAGAACACCTCCACGTCTTCAGCGAATTGAACAGCAGCGGCTTCATCCGCGCCAGGGTTGATGGGCTTGTGTGTGAAATCGAATTCCCACCGGAGCTGGAAAAGAATAAGAAGCACTCCATTGATGTAGTAGTCGACCGGCTGAAGATCAAGCCGGGTCTAGAGCAGCGTCTCGCAGAGAGCTTCGAGACAGCCATTCAATTAGCAGACGGCTTAGCACTAGTCAGCGTTAGCAGTGAAGATGGCGAAGCACAGCAGGATGATCTCGTGTTCTCTTCTCTATTCGCCTGTCCACAATGCGGACACAGCATCTCGGAACTAGAGCCGAGACTATTCTCCTTCAACAACCCCGCAGGCGCCTGCTCCACTTGTGACGGATTAGGTGTAAAACAGTTTTTCGACGAGAGCCGCATCATCACCGACGAGACGCTGGCACTCGCAGAAGGCGCGATTCGTGGATGGGACCGTCGCAACATCTACTATTTTCAGATGCTCACCTCCTTGGCAGATCATTACGGCTTCACAGTGGAGACACCCTTCAAGAAGCTCTCAAAGAAGCACCAGAACTTCATCCTCAAGGGAAGCGGCAAAGACGTCATCGATTTTCACTATGTGAACGATCGTGGCGATACGATCACGCGCAGCTACCCCTTCGAAGGCATCTTACCCAACATGGAACGCCGCTACCGCGAGACCGAGTCAAATCATGTGCGCGAGGAACTCGCCAAATACCTTAGCTCGCAATCCTGCCCGGACTGCGGCGGCACTCGACTCAGGAAAGATGCACGGCACGTATTAATCAAAGGTCTGAACCTGCCCAGCATTACCGGCATGACCGTCGCGCAATCGGCTGACTATTTCAATAAGCTCAAGCTCAGCGGCACCCGCGCTCAGATCGCGGAGAAGATTCTCAAAGAATTGCAGGATCGACTGAAATTCTTGATCGATGTGGGGCTAAACTATCTCACTCTCAACCGCAGCGCAGATACACTCTCAGGTGGAGAGGCGCAGCGCATTCGCCTAGCCAGTCAGATTGGCGCCGGCTTGGTTGGGGTAATGTATATCCTAGACGAGCCCTCCATTGGCTTGCATCAACGCGACAATAGCCGTCTCCTGAACACCCTGTTTCATCTTCGTGACTTAGGCAATACGGTGATCGTTGTAGAGCATGACGAGGAAGCGATCGCCAGCGCGGACCACATCATCGACATCGGCCCTGGTGCAGGTGTGCATGGCGGTGAAATTGTCGCCGAGGGCACGCTTGCCGACATCAAGAAGTCGAAAAAGTCGCTAACCGGAAAATTCCTCTCCGGCGTAGAAAAAATTGATATACCGAAGGTGCGCACTCCCTACGACGACAAGAAGCTAGTCACCCTAAAGGGGGCGACAGGCAATAATCTACAAAAAGTAGACCTAACAATTCCCCTAGGGCTATTCACCTGCGTCACCGGCGTATCTGGATCGGGAAAATCTACGCTGATCAATAACACTCTCTATCCGATCACCGCGACCAAACTCAACAAGGCTACCACTCTCAATCCATCACCCTACGATGAGATAGTAGGGTTGGAACAGCTAGACAAAGTGGTGGACATAGATCAAAGCCCGATCGGCAGAACGCCGCGATCAAACCCTGCGACCTATACCGGTATCTTTACGCCAGTGCGAGAACTCTTTGCCGGCACCCAAGAGGCGCGAACACGTGGCTACAAGCCGGGACGTTTCAGCTTCAATGTTAAAGGCGGTCGTTGCGAAGCCTGTCAGGGAGACGGCGTTGTAAAGGTTGAGATGCATTTTCTACCGGACGTGTATGTCGCCTGCGAAGTTTGTCGCAGCAAACGCTACAACCGCGAAACTCTGGAAGTAAAATACAAGGGAAAAAACATCAACGAAGTTTTGGATATGACCATCGAAGATGCACGGGTGTTTTTCGATGCCGTTCCAGCTATAGCACGCAAACTTCAGACTCTGATGGAAGTAGGTCTCTCCTATATCTGCCTGGGACAGGCAGCGACCACTCTCTCCGGCGGTGAGGCGCAGCGCGTCAAACTATCGCGAGAGCTCTCCAAGCGAGACACCGGAAAGACTCTGTATATCCTCGATGAACCTACGACAGGACTGCATTTCCAGGACATCCGGCAACTACTCAAGGTTCTTCACCATCTTCGCGATGCAGGCAACACAATCGTTGTCATCGAACACAATCTGGACGTGGTGAAGACTGCAGATTGGGTTATCGATTTGGGCCCTGAAGGAGGCAGCGGTGGCGGCAATATCATTGCCGAGGGCACACCAGAAGATGTAGTGAAAGTTAAAAAATCCTATACTGGCCAATATCTTAAGAAAACACTTAGTCAGAAACACTAGAACGGAGCCCCGCATGGCATTGATAACTACAACGCTAGATCACGCTAAAGTGACCAGTAAGCGGGTGCTAACAATCGCTATGGGGTTTCTTCTCATCGGTCTTGCTGCCAACAGCCCTGCACAGACGGATGTCTTATCGATTGATTTTGGCGATGACGAGAGCGCTTGGGCGAACGACCAGGAATGCGATGACCCTCGCTTCGTAGGAGAGGGCATGGCAGCCAGTTTAGTCGATGCCGATCGCCTACATGATGCTAGCGATTGCAGAGCACTATTCTTAGCTGGCTCCATCTTTTCGGTAGCACGCGTTTCAGGTCCTAGTGATGGCGGCATCGACTTTGGTGACGACAGCAGCACCTGGGCAAACAATGATCAGTGTGACGACCCCCGCTTTCAAGGCAGGGGCATGGCCGAGATACTTATTGATAGCGACCAAGCCCATGATGCTAGCGACTGCAGCGCACTCTTTCTGTCCGGCTCCATCAGCCTCATTAGTGACAGCACAGCCAACAACAATAACGGCGTAGATTTCGGTGACAACGCCAGCACTTGGGCCTTCGATGGGCAGTGCGATGACCCACGTTTCGCCGGGCGCAACATGGCGGCAACGCTGTTAGACACGGACATGTTTCACGATGCCGATGACTGCCGCGATTTATTCGAGCAAGACTCGATCCGTCTACTATCGGGTTCCAATGTGGTACTTGGCGGACGCTTCGAACGCGGCAACCTCCGAGACGGGGACAACACTAGAGCTAATGGCAGTTATAGCGACAGTTACACCTTCGTCGCTGATCGTGGCGATTCCACAATTATCGACTTGCGTTCGGGCGAATTCGATACCTTCCTAATAGTCCGCGGTCCCAATGGCGAAGAGCTCAGCAACGACGACTACGAGGCTAGCTTCGATCGATCGTTAGTTTCGATACCTAGAACAGAGACAGGTATCTACGAAGTAATTGTGTCGAGTTTTGCACAAGGCGAGAGCGGCGGTTACACACTCGAAATTACTAGAGACGAGAGACCACTGGAGTCTCTTAATCAGCAGATTAGTGGCGTATTAATAGACGAAGACAGCACCTTCACCGATGGCGAATACTATGACAGCTATGATTTCGAAGGCAGGCCTGGCCAATCCGTAACACTCGATCTACGCTCGGATGAATTCGACACCTATTTGATTCTCAGACAGCCAAATGGTGAAGCTCTGGCAAACGATGATACGGACGGATCGAATAGTCGTATCGAGGCTGTCCTGCCGGAGGCGGGCAACTATGAAGTAGTTGTTAGCTCTTTCGCAGGGGGAGAAACCGGTGAATATCGGCTTAACATTGCGGAAATAACCGCTCAATCCACAAGCGCCGATTCACAAGTAGCTACGCGCACCTTGAGCCTTGGGGACTCCGTATCTGGAGACTTGGACAACGGTGACGAACTTGCTGAGAACGATGAATTTCAAGATAGCTATTTCTTTACTGGCAATAGCGGCGAGACGATAGTAGTAGACCTGACAGCCAGTGAATTCGATACCGTACTCAGCCTACAGACCCCTTCCGGCGAATTATTCGAGAATGATGATTATCAAGGCAGCACGGACCAGTCCCAAATACAGCTGACTCTGCAAGAGTCGGGTCGCTATCGCATTCTCGTATCAACCTATAGCAGCGGGGAAACAGGCGACTATCAGCTTGCCGTTCGCCCCGCTGATGCGCTCAGTACAGTTTCCAGCAGCGCAACTTCCGGATCGCAAGTGTATGGCATTTTTGCCGGAGTCGCCGACTATCCTGGCACAGGTAATGATCTCGATTTAACTGATCAGGACGCTATCCGAGCTCGCGATGCACTGATTGCCGGCGCCGGAATGAATGCAAGCAATGCCTATACGCTGCTTAACGACAATGCCACTGGGGAAAATTTTCGGGCAGCCCTGAACACTATCAATGCAGACATAGGGGTCGACGACACGCTGGTGATTTTCTATTCGGGGCACGGCAATAGAGTGCCGCGGGCAGCAGGCCCAGATAGTTCCGACCCCGATGGTATGGATGAAACTATAGAATTCTACGATGGTCCTATGCTGGATGATGAATTAGCCGCCCTGCTGGACGGCAGCAACGCCGGTACAATTTTACTAGTTATGGACTCCTGTTTTAGCGGTGGATTCTCCAAGGATATCGTTTCAAGACCGGGCCGAATGGGCCTGTTCTCCTCCGAAGAAGATGTTACTTCACAGGTTGCTTTCAAATTTC
>OLHJ01000041.1_pt1 | contig 57020 bp, 57 predicted proteins | sample 1609491 | NCBI WGS metagenome assembly OLHJ01 (sample SAMN05416861, study PRJEB24817) | seawater metagenome | isolation source: Sea water | place: Canada:Atlantic | collected 2013-11
TGTATAAGAGACAGTACTTAATACTATACTAGAGATTTAACAATTGACAATTTGTCTAGATAAGCTGCTTGATTTCAGTCAATTTGACGCAATTTTTTAATGGTTTGGATTTTGATAATTCAATATTGAAAACAAAGTAGAACTACCACTTCGGTGGATAAAAATATAAAAGATGAATCTAAATAATTATACTATAAAGTCGCAAGAAGCCATACAGCAAGCGCAGCAACTTGCACAAAGCTATGGACATCAACAAATAGGAAATGAACATATTTTAAAAGCCATTTTTGAAGTTGATGAGAATGTAACTCCATTTATTTTAAAAAAATTAAATGTGAATGTTGCAATCGTAAAACAAATATTAGAGAAACAATTAGAAAGTTTTTCTAAAGTTTCTGGGGGTGATATTTTACTTTCAAGAGATACTGGCAAAACATTAAATGAAGCGAGCATCATTTCAAAAAAGATGAAAGATGAATATGTCTCCATCGAACATTTGCTATTGGCCATATTTAAATCTAAAAGCACTATTGCTCAAAGTTTAAAAGACCAAGGTGTTACCGAAAAAGGTTTAACCTCTGCTATTGAGGAATTACGAAAAGGCGATCGAGTAACTTCTGCATCTGCTGAGGAAACCTATAATTCATTAAACAAATTTGCTAGAAATTTAAATGCATTAGCTGCAGATGGCAAATTGGATCCTGTTATTGGGCGGGATGAAGAAATTCGTAGAATTTTACAAATATTATCTCGTAGAACAAAAAATAACCCAATGTTAATCGGCGAACCCGGCACAGGAAAAACCGCTATTGCAGAAGGATTAGCTCATCGTATTATTGCAGGAGATATTCCTGAAAATCTAAAAGACAAGATTATATTTTCTTTAGATATGGGAGCATTAATTGCTGGAGCAAAGTTTAAAGGAGAATTTGAAGAGCGGCTTAAAGCTGTAATCAAAGAAGTTACTTCTAGTGACGGAAATATTGTTTTATTTATTGATGAAATTCATACTCTAGTAGGTGCAGGTGGTGGTGAAGGAGCTATGGATGCAGCCAATATATTGAAACCAGCTTTGGCTAGAGGGGAATTACGAGCTATTGGAGCCACTACCTTAGATGAATACCAAAAATACTTTGAAAAGGATAAAGCTTTAGAAAGACGTTTTCAAAAAGTATTTGTAGATGAACCGGATACCGAAAGTGCTATTTCTATACTTCGTGGGATTAAAGGCAATTACGAAACACACCATAAAGTCCGTATTAAAGACGAAGCAATAATTGCTTCCGTAGAACTTTCACAGCGTTACATTTCTGATCGTTTTTTACCAGATAAGGCTATTGATTTAATGGATGAAGCTGCTGCCAAAATACGAATGGAAATTAATTCTAAACCAGAAGAACTGGATGTTTTGGATAGAAAGGTGATGCAAATCGAAATTGAAATTGAAGCGATTAAGCGGGAAAAAGATGAGAAAAAGTTAAAAATCCTTCGTTTCGATTTAGAAAACATAAAAGAAGAACGAAATTCGATTCATGCAAAATGGAAAAGTGAAAAGGTAGTTGTGGATGCTATTCAGAATCTAAAAAAAGAAATTGAAGAATTTAAACTAGATGCAGATCGTGCAGAGCGAGATGGGGATTTTGGCAAAGTAGCTGAATTGCGATATGGAAAACTTAAGGAAGCAAATGAGAAACTTTTAGAATTTGAAAAACAATTGGCCGAAAACGATGAAAATGATTCGTTAATTAAAGAAGAAGTTACTACCGAAGATATAGCAGAGGTTGTTGCAAAGTGGACCGGAATTCCAGTAACTAAAATGTTGCAAAGTGATCGTGAAAAACTTCTAAAACTAGAAGAAGAACTTCATAAACGTGTTGTAGGACAAGACGAGCCTATTGTGGCTGTTAGTGATGCTATTAGAAGAAGTAGAGCTGGATTGCAAGATGATAAAAAACCAATTGGCACCTTTCTTTTTCTTGGAACAACTGGAGTTGGTAAAACAGAATTGGCTAAAGCATTAGCCGAATATATGTTTGACGATGAAAATGCAATGACTCGAATAGATATGAGTGAATATCAAGAACGCCATAGTGTAAGTAGATTAATTGGTGCTCCTCCAGGATATGTTGGTTATGATGAAGGCGGACAATTAACAGAGGCGGTTCGACGTAAACCTTATTCTGTAGTTTTACTTGATGAGATTGAAAAAGCACATCCCGATACTTTTAATATTTTACTACAAGTATTAGACGAAGGAAGGCTTACCGATAATAAGGGTAGAGTTGCAGATTTTAAAAATACGTTGATTATAATGACGAGTAATATGGGAAGCCAAATTATTCAAGAGAAATTTGATGCTCTAAAAAATATCGATACCGCTATGGAAGTTGCTAAAGTGGAAGTATTAGGCTTATTAAAACAAACGGTTCGTCCTGAGTTTTTAAATCGGATAGACGATATTATTATGTTTACTCCACTATCGGAAGAAGATATCAAACATATTGTAAGTCTTCAATTAAATAGTCTTACAAAGATGCTTGCAAAGCAAAATATCACGATTGATGCTACTAAGGAAGCTGTGGAATACCTTGCGGCCAAAGGATACGAACCTCATTATGGAGCGAGGCCAGTTAAAAGAGTAATTCAGAAAGAGATATTAAATAATCTTTCTAAGGAAATCCTTTCTGGTAAAATAACGACAGATAGTATCATTTTACTAGATTGTTTTAATGGCACTTTAGTTTTTAGAAATGAAGATAATTTAGTTAATAGTTAAGTTAAAAAAAATCCCTTCAGAATATCTGAAGGGATTTTTAATATAAGATTGCTATTCTTACTAGTAATTATCTATTGCAAAATAATTTTAGGTAGACAAAATCAATTAAATAAAAACCCAAGGTCACAAGATGTAACTACAGTTCCTGAGGGTGTTTGCATCTCTTCAACTGTAAAAGCATAATGGTTATTACTATCACTGCTATTGCAATAAATTCCGTGACTTGTGGGTACAACTACAATGCCTGTAGATTCGCTAATTGTGTACATTTTACCTATACCTCTATCATTATTACAATCAAGTGGTCGGATATGGATAAAACTCCCCCAGGCAGCTTGATCATTAAATGAAAATTCAAATCCTCCAAATACGTTAGATGCACTAATATTACAATATGATGGCATTTGAAGGCCTTTAACATCTTTTGATTGATTTAAATTAATTTGTTCAAATTCATTTGCTTCATAAGTAGTTTCAATTAATTGATCACTACTACATGAGCACATAATGATTAATGCAAATAATAAAATAGTTTTTTTCATAAATAAATAATTTTTGGTTAATATATAGATTATGGGGAGCACAGTAAATGTAGTGATTTTCCTACGTAAAAATATATTTATCATTATTATTAAATATACCATTCGGTATATTTAATGTATATTTGCACTTTAAATGTTCAATATGTTATCCAAATCTAAATTAACTTCAAAATTTATCATTGAAACTGTTGCCCCGATTTTTAACAAAAAAGGATATGCAGCGACCTCTATGTCGGATATTACAAATGCTACCAATTTAACCAAAGGAGCGATATATGGTAATTTCGAAAATAAAGAAGCTTTAGCTATTGCGGCATTTCATAAAACTGTAAATGATTTATTAAAAAGGGTAGCTCTACATCAAGAACAAAGTAAATCCCCACTTCAGAAATTATATTTAATTACTGATTTTTATAAGAATTATTATGATTTCAGCAAAGAGCTTGGAGGTTGCCCTATTCTTAATATTGGTGTAGACTCAAATAATCAAAACACCACATTATTGATAGAAGTTAGAAATGTAATTACTAAAACCCAACAACATATAGCGAAATTAATAGATTGGGGAAAAGAAATTGGAGAGATTAAAGAAACAGTATCCTCTCCAGTTTTTGCTAAGCAATTGTATTCACGAATACAAGGCGCAATATTTATGACCTATACCATGGACGACTCAGATTATTTAAAACAAACCATGGAGGAACTAAACGAATACATTAAGTCTGAAATAGAAAACTAATCACTAAAAAAATATAATACAATAATGAATACACTTCCAAAACTTTTAGAAAGTAAAGTAAAAATTCGATTTCAAGATTGTGACCCTTTTAATCATTTAAATAATGCTGCATATATTAACTATTTTATAAACGCTCGTGAAGACCAGATTTCAGAAAATTACCATCTGGATATTTATAAAATGGCTCGAACCCAAGGAATAAGCTGGGTAGTTGGAAGCAACCAAATTACCTATATAAAACCCGCATTTTTAATGGAAGAAGTGGTGATTAGCACCCAATTAATTTATTTTAATGAAACACAATTGCAAGTAGAGCTTAGAATGTGGAACAAAGATAAGACAGAAATAAAAGCTGTGATGTGGAGCACTTTTGTTCACTTTAATTTACTGAAACAAAAAAGAGAAGAACATTCTGATGACTTAATGCAATTGTTTACAACTGTTGTAAATCCAATTGAACAAAGAGTTTTTGAAGAAAGAATCCTTTCCTTTAAAAAACAGAAAGTATAATAGATTTCTTATTGTCTTCATATCAATATTATGAATATATTTACTTAAATATAAATCTGTTATTATGAGAAATTTTCTGTTTCTATCATTTGTAATCGTTTTATTTTTTTCTTGTAAAACAGAAAAGAAGGAAGAAACAAATACGTTTAAAGAAACAACTATTTATTATTTAATAAGACATGCAGAAAAAGATAGAAGTACTTCTGGTCAAGACCCTATATTAACAGAGAAAGGACTTGAAAGATCCGTTAATTGGGCTAAAGTGTTCCGTTCAAAAAAGTTGGATCAAATTTATTCTACGGATTATAAAAGAACGCAACAAACAGCTTTACCAACAGCTACAGAAAAGAATTTAGAAATTCAAAGCTATAATCCAGATAAACTATATGATGAAGATTTTAATAGAGAAACAAAAGGAAAAACTGTTTTAATCGTTGGCCATAGTAACACCACTCCTGCTTTTGTAAATGCCATAATTGGCAAACAAAAATATGGTGATATAAACGATAGTGATAATGGAAAACTTTATAAGGTTAGCCTCACAAAAAATGATACTTTAGTTACAATTGAAGACCATAATTAGCAAACTATAATATTTCCACTATAATATTTTCGGTTTCAATTTTAGACAATAGTTTTAATTCTCCTTTTTCAAATAGTTTGTCTAAATCTTCTAGTTTTAAATCTAAAGATGCTGGTTTAAAGTTATTATAATCCACAAATCGAATTCCTTCTACAGTTCTTATATTATAAGCTTCTCTAAATCTTATCCCTCCCCCATTTGTAGCATATCTATACGCTAAATAATCTAAAGTAAAATTTTCTTTATGAATCCAATATACAAAGCGATCATCAAAATCTGTCCCCCCTCCTTCTTCAGAAAAAGTGACTTCAATTTCATAATAAGTTTGTCCTTTTATAATATCCTCGCCTAATAACTTTTTATGTACTGCTGATGCATTTAGTCCAAAAGGTAATTGCGCAAAATAATGTACAGAGTTAACACCGTCACTAATATTAACCTCTAAGGAATCTGGTACAGTAACTAAGGTATCGTTCTTATATCTTTTTAAACCTGAGTTCGATAAAACGTCATGAGTTTCATTTAAAGAATCGGTTTTAAATCGTTCTAAAAGATAATCCCCTTGTTCTCTTTTGCTTTTATAAATTCTATCTCTAAAAGTGAATTCGATAGCTGCCTGGTCACAATTACCCTGACAAGAAATATCTATTGCTTTGTCAATAATTGTTTGAGCTGTAAGCGCTTTTTGCTGGGACTCAACTTCTTTATTTTCTACACAAGATAAAATAAGTAAAAAGCTACTAAATAATATAATTATGGATTTCATAGGATTGTTTAGATTTCAAATTTAACTAATTAGTTCGAACAATTTCTTATGCCTTACATTTGATAGTTATAAAGAAAAGAAAATAATTAAATAGTATTATTTTTGCTGCTATGGCAATTCAGAAAACAGTTAAAATTAAAAATCGTAAAGCTCGGTTTGAATATGAAATCTTAGACCGGTTTACAGCAGGGATTGTTTTGCGTGGTACCGAAATAAAAGCCATTCGGGAAGGCCAGGCATCTATTGCTGAAGCTTTTTGTGAGTTTAGTAATAATGAACTTTTTGTTATCAATATGACTGTTCAGGAATATTCACATGCTACTAATTTTAATCACAATCCAAAAAGTGAACGGAAGTTATTACTCAACCGTAGTGAGTTAAAAAAATTAGAAAAACAGGTTAAAAATACAGGCTTAACGATTATTCCTCTTTTATTGTTTACCAATGATAATGGTTTGGCAAAAATTGAAATAGCACTTAGTCGTGGTAAAAAACAATTCGATAAACGAGAATCATTAAAAGACCAAGATAATAAGCGGGACCTAAGTAGAATAAAAAAATCTTTTAATACTCATGGGTAAGCAGTTTTCAGAAATACGTCCAGCAATTCAAGAATTTATCGAAAAGCAAAAAGTGTTTTTTGTAGGTACAGCCAGAACGGAAGGAAGCGTAAATATTTCCCCTAAGGGAATGGATTCCTTTAGAGTTATCGATAGTAAAAAAATTGTATGGCTAAATCTTACTGGGAGTGGTAATGAAACTGCAGCACATTTACTAGAAAATGATAGAATGACCATTATGTTTTGTTCTTTTGAAGAAATGCCGCTAATTCTAAGGCTTTATGGAAGTGCCAAAATTTACCATGAGAACGACAAGGAGTATTTGAAGTATAGTTCGCTTTTTGAAAATTTTGTTGGAGCCCGACAAATTATAGAAATGGATGTGAATTTAGTACAAAACTCTTGTGGCTATGCAGTACCCTTTATGGACTTTAAAGCAGAACGGTCGCAATTAAAAGATTCTGATAATAAAAAGGGGCGAGAAGGAATTAAACAATATTGGAAAGATAAAAACACCAAAAGTATAGATGGGTTTGATACTAATATGAATATTAAAAGTAGTTAATTTTTATCCTCTAAAAGCGGCACAAACCGAAATTCACCATATTCTTTTTTATCGAATTCTTTTGCAGATTTTCGGGTAAAAACTGTCATAATTTGAGATTTATCTCCAACCGGAATAACAAGCCTACCTCCTACTTTTAACTGTGCTAATAAGGGTTTGGGGACAAAAGGTGCTCCAGCAGTAACGACTATTCCGTCATAAGGCGCTTCTTCTTTTAAACCTATATATCCATCTCCAAAAATTAGTTTACGAGGTCGGTAGCCTAATTTTGGTAGAAAGATTTTGGTTTTTTTGAACAATTCGTTTTGACGTTCAATAGAAAAAACTTGAAGTCCCATTTCTAATAATACGGCAGTTTGGTAACCACTACCCGTCCCTATCTCTAAAACTTTATCCCCTTTTTTTAAATTTAATAATTCAGATTGGCGAGCAACTGTATAAGGTTGTGAAATAGTTTGATCTGCCCCTATAGGAAAAGCTTTATCCACATAGGCATGATCAATAAAACCAGAATCCATAAATAAATGGCGTGGAATTTTATTTATGGCAGTTAAAACATTTGCATCTAAAATGCCTTTAGATTTTAGGATTGCGACTAGTTTTTTTCGCATTCCTTTATGGGTAAAAGTATCTTGCACTTCTTATTTTTTATTTCTTCAAAAGTAAGAAAACAAGGGTCAAAAAAAAGGATGAAAACTGTTATCTTTGTTCAAAATATATATCAATGTTAAAAGCTGGAGTTATAGGTGCTGGACATCTAGGAAAAATTCATTTAAAACTTCTAAATCAATCTACTAATTACGAACTCATTGGATTTCATGATGCAGATCCTGAAGCTTCCAAAAAAATCTCTTCGGAATTTGGTTACCAATGTTTTGCTAGTATAGACGAACTTATATCTGCCTGTGATGTAGTTGACGTTGTTACCCCTACCTTATTTCATTTTGATTGTGCGAAAAAGGTTTTGGAAGCTGGGAAACATCTTTTTATAGAAAAACCAATTACCAAAACGGTTGAAGAAGCAGAAATAATAAGAGAGTTAGCTAAGAAAAATAGTCTTAGAGGTCAAGTTGGTCAAGTAGAACGTTTTAATCCTGCATTTACTGCTGTAAATCAGCAAATAGAAAACCCAATGTTTATTGAAACACATCGCTTGGCAGAGTTTAATCCTCGTGGGACAGATGTTTCGGTAGTATTAGATTTAATGATTCATGATATTGATGCAATTTTAAGTGTTGTAAAATCTAAGGTGAAATCTGTAACCGCCAATGGAGTTTCAGTAATTAGTAAAACTCCAGATATTGCAAATGCAAGAATCGAATTTGAAAACGGATGTGTAGCAAATCTTACTGCTAGTAGGATTTCATTAAAGAATATGCGTAAAGCTCGTTTCTTTCAGAAAGATGCATATATATCTGTAGACTTTTTAGAAAAGAAAAGCGAAGTCGTAAAGATGAAAGATGCGCCAGAAAAACCCGATGAATTTGCAATGATACTTACAAATGCTGAAGGAGTAAAAAAGCAAATCTATTTTGAAAATCCACAAATAGATCCCAACAACGCGATATTAGATGAGTTGGATGCTTTTGCAAATGCTATTAATACAAATACCACCCCAGTAGTATCTCTAGCCCAAGGAACAGAGGCCTTAAGAGTAGCGATGCAAGTGATAGAAAATTTTAAAATTATATAAAAAGAAGTTTAATTAAAGAATACCCGCCTTCGCGGACATATATATGAAAAACATTGCAGTTATAGGATCAGGAACCATGGGAAATGGAATAGCCCATACATTTGCTCAAAATGATTTTAGAGTTCAGTTAATAGATATTTCAGAAGAATCGTTAAAAAAAGGAATTGCCACTATTACCAAAAATTTGGATAGAATGGTTTCAAAAGAAAAAATTTCTGAAAAAGATAAATTACAAACACTTTCTAATATTAGTACCTATACTAGTATTGAAGAAGGTGTTGAATATGCAAGCTTAGTTGTAGAAGCTGCAACCGAAAACTTAGATTTAAAACTTAAGATATTTAGAGATTTAGAAAAGTTTTGTCCAGAAGATACTATTTTGGCTAGTAATACTTCTTCTATTTCAATTACTCAAATAGCAGCAGTGACTTCAAGACCAGAAATGGTAATTGGGATGCATTTTATGAATCCTGTGCCAATCATGAAACTAGTAGAAATCATTAGAGGATACAATACAAGTCAAGAAACTTATGATACTGTAAAGGGTATTTCAGAAAAATTAGGAAAAATTCCAGTAGAAGTAAATGATTATCCAGGATTTGTTGCAAATCGTATTTTAATGCCAATGCTTAACGAAGCAATTGAAACATTATACAATGGAGTTGCTGGTGTTAAAGAAATCGATACGGTGATGAAATTAGGTATGGCGCATCCTATGGGGCCATTGCAGCTTGCGGATTTTATAGGATTAGATGTTTGTCTTTCGATATTAAAAGTAATGAATGATGGTTTTAAAAACCCAAAATACGCTCCTTGCCCATTATTAGTCAATATGGTAATGGCTGGAAAATTAGGGATTAAAAGTGGAGAAGGATTTTATGATTATAGTGAAAACAGAAGAGCTGAAAATGTAGCTAAGATGTTTCAATAAGAAGTCATTATAAAATATACAATGGCAAAAATAATTCCTTTTAAAGCGGTACGTCCAACTCGAGATAAAGTAAGTCTAATTGCATGTAGACCTTATGACACCTATACTCCTTCAGAGAGAGAGGCGCGTATGCATGTAAATCCATTTTCATTTTTGCACATTGTAAATCCTGGTTATAAATACCAACAAAAATTAACTGGAGAAAAAAGATATGCTCTTGTAAAAAATAGATTTCAAGAATTTAAAGAAGATAATATTTTTCTTAAAGAGGAAGAACCCAGTTTTTATTTCTACAAAATTGTAAATAGAGATGGTCATGAGTTTTCAGGAATTATTGCCGGCTCCAGTGCTTGGGATTATGAAACTGAAGTAATTAAGAAACATGAAAAAACAATAGAAAAACGAGAAAATATATTTGAAGAATACCTTAAAACAGTAGGATTTAATGCTGAACCAGTACTTCTTACCTACCCTGATAATGATGAACTAAAACTTATTATTGAAGATGTAATGAAAACAAGGTCGGAATATGAATTTACAACTACATATAGAGACACTCATTATATATGGAATGTAAGTGACAAGATTATTATTGATAAAATAGCTGCCGTTTTTGCTGGAATGAATTCCCTCTATATTGCAGATGGGCATCATCGCTCAGCATCTTCTTATTTATTAGCAAAACATTCTAAGGAAGAAAACCCAAATCATGATGGAACTGAGTCTTATAATTATTTTATGACTTATCTTATTCCTGAAAGTGATTTGAAAATTTATGAATTCAATAGACTTGTAAAGGATCTTAACGGATTGAGTAAAGAAGAGTTTTTAATTTCATTAGACGAAGTTTTCAGAATAGAAGATCGTGGGAATGAATATTACAAACCATCAAAGAAGCATCATTTTAGTATGTACCTTGGTGGTAACTACTATTCTTTATACCTCAGAAAAGCTGAGTACGAAATAAAAAACGCATTGGATACTTTAGATGTTCAGATTTTATATGATACAATTCTAAAACCAATTTTGGGGATTAAAGATTTGCGAAATGATGATCGCATTGTTTATCCTCACGGGAAAAATGATTTAGCTTATATGAAATCTTTAATTGATTCTGGAGAGTTTAAAGTCGGTTTTAGTTTATTACCAATTACTACCGAAGAATTAAAAAACGTCGCAGATGAAGGACTAACTATGCCTCCAAAAAGTACTTTTATAGAACCAAAATTAAGAAGTGGAATTACAATTTACGAGTTTTAAATGAATACAATTTCTGAAAATCTTATTAGAATAAAATCTAATCTTCCCGAAGGTGTTGCTTTGGTAGCAGTATCAAAAACCAAGCCTGTGCCTGAAATTCTGGAAGCATATGAAGCTGGACAACGAATTTTTGGTGAGAATAAAATTCAGGAAATGGCTGCCAAATATGAAGAAATGCCTAAAGATATAGAATGGCATATGATTGGTCATATTCAAAGAAACAAAGTAAAGTATATGGCTTCCTTTGTGAGTTTAATTCATGCGGTAGACAGTTTGCGATTATTGACCGAAATTAATAAACAAGCATTAAAAAATAACCGAGTAATAAATTGTTTGTTGCAACTGAAAATTGCTTCAGAAGAAAGTAAATTTGGTTTAACTGAGGGTGAAGTAAAACAATTATTGAATTCTAATGAATTTCAGGGTTTTCAAAATATTAATGTTGTGGGGTTAATGGGGATGGCAACATTTACAGATAATAGGGAACAACTTCAAAATGAATTTGGAGCCCTAAAACATCTTTTTGATAAGCTTTCAATAAATAAGACTGATAATTGTAATTTGAAAACACTTTCCATGGGCATGAGTGACGACTACCCCATTGCTATAAAAAATGGCAGTACCATGGTTCGTGTTGGAAGTTCAATTTTTGGCAAAAGAAACTATAACATATAATTTGTACGCAATACTTGACATAGAAACCACTGGCGGAAAATACAACGAAGAAGGTATTACCGAAATAGCCATCTATAAATTTGACGGTCACGAGATAGTTGATCAATTTTCGAGTTTAGTAAATCCTGAAAAAAGCATTCAACCCTTTGTGGTAAATCTTACAGGGATTAACAATGAAATGCTTCGCAATGCACCTAAGTTTTACGAAGTTGCCAAACGAATTATAGAAATAACAGAAGGATGCATATTAGTTGCTCATAATGCGCAATTTGATAATCGCATTTTAAGAACTGAATTTGATAGATTAGGGTATGACTTTGATATCCCAACACTTTGTACTGTAGAGCTTTCTAAAAAACTTATACCTGACCTTCCCTCCTATAGTTTAGGGAAATTAGTACGTTCTTTAGGAATACCTATAACAGACAGACATAGAGCGCAAGGAGATGCAAAGGCTACGGTAACACTTTTTAAAATGCTTCTTGAAAAGGATACTGCAAAAGAAATAATAACTGAAGCAGTAAAAAAAGATCCAAAACGACAATTAGAACCCAAACTATTAGATATTATTCAATCGGCACCAGAATCGATCGGTGTTTATTATATGCACCGCAAAAATGGTAAAATAATATATATAGGAAAAAGTAGAAACATAAAAAAAAGGTTAGTACAACATTTTTCTAATGATAATAAGAAATCAAAAAAAATCCAATTAGAAGTAGCTTCTGTAACTTATGAGGTTACTGGTAATGATTTAATTGCGCAATTAAAAGAAAGTAAAGAAATAAAAAAATTGAAGCCTATTTTCAATCATGCACTTAAACGCACAATATTTCAGAGTCAATTGTATTCCTTCACAGATGAAAAAGGATACCTTAATTTGAAGATAGAAAAGGTTACTTCAGAAAAAGATGCATCTAAAACTATATTGACCACTTTTACTAATTACCAACAAGCCAAAAGTTTTTTGTTTAATATAACAGATGAATTTCAGTTATGTCAGAAGTTAACTCATTTAGAAAAAGAGGAAGGAAGTTGCTTTAATTTCGGAATCAAAACCTGTTTCGGAGCCTGTATTGAAAAAGAATCTCCAAGTGATTATAATGTACGTGTTCAAAAATTTATTGACAAAACCAGCTATGAACACAACTCTATGCTAATATTAGATAAAGGTAGAGATGTAGACGAACATTCTGTTATTCTAATCGAAGATGGAATCTATAAAGGCTATGGCTTTTACAATTTAAACTTTCAGATTAACAGTCCAGAAATATTAAAATCAATTATAGTTCCAATGGAAAACAATAGGGATACACAACATATAATTCAAGGATATTTACGGAAAAATAAAAATTTAAAAGTGGTTAAATTAACTTAGCTATATTAGCTAAGAGAAATAAGTAAATTATATTTTAAAAAATAAATTATCAGCTCTACAAAAAAGCATACTTGGCAAAGTAAACTTCATGAAATAATCTATGAAGCAGATACTCCATTAGGAAAAATTTTCGATGTCACATTACTTGTTCTAATCCTACTAAGCATTGTTTTAGTAATGTTAGAAAGTGTAAAAGAAATTGATAAAGTATTTCACAGGATACTCTTATATGGGGAATGGATTATCACTATATTTTTTACGATAGAATATATTGCTCGAATAATTACTGTAAAGAAGCCCTTTAAATATATATTTAGTTTTTACGGAATTATAGATCTTATATCTACAATACCTCTATATCTATCCTTCTTTATTGTTGGCTCGCAAACACTATTAACAGTGCGAGCACTAAGACTATTAAGGGTGTTTAGAATATTAAAAGTTACCCGTTATATTGGAGAGTCTAATAAATTGATAAATGCTTTAAAGCATAGTAGAATAAAAATATTTGTTTTTTTATTTGCAGTCATAATTATCGCTATTATATCGGGCACATTGATGTATTTAATAGAAGGTGAAGAAAGTGGATTTAATAATATCCCAGTGAGTGTTTATTGGAGTATTGTAACATTGACTACTGTAGGTTATGGGGATATAGCACCAATTACTCCATTCGGGCAATTAATTGCTTCCTTTATTATGATTCTTGGTTATGGTATTATAGCTGTTCCTACTGGTATCGTTAGTGCAGAATATAGCAGACACAGCCATGATGATGTTCAATTAAACACTCAAGTTTGTAAAGATTGCCAAGAAGAATTGCATGCAGACAATGCTAAATTTTGCCATCATTGTGGTTTTGATTTACATCCAGAAATAGAATCATAAAGTGCAAAAAAAACCTTTACTTATTTGTGTAATAGGACCTACTGCTATTGGTAAAACAGCATTAGCCATAAAAATTGCAAAACATTATTCTACGGAAATTATTTCAGCAGATTCTAGACAGTTTTACAAAGAAATGGAAATTGGTACCGCAGTTCCCAATAAGGAAGAATTAGCTGAAATACCCCATCATTTTATACAGAATAGAAGCATTTTTGAAGATTATAGTGTAGGAGATTTTGAAAGAGATGCCTTAATGTTTTTAAACTCTTTATTTAAAACTAAGGATGTTATTGTAATGGTTGGTGGTTCTGGATTATATATAGATGCTGTAATAAAAGGTTTGGATAAATTCCCAAAAGTTCCTATAAAAATTGTGGGAGAACTTAAAACAGAGTATGAAAAACATGGAATTGTGCCACTCCAAAAGGAATTATTAGAAAAAGATCCTATTTATTATAATAAGGTAGATCTTCAAAATCAACATAGAATTATTAGGGCATTGGGAGTTTGCAGGAGTCAAGAACTACCTTACTCTTCTTTTTTAAATACAGCTAAAGAACCTAGAAATTTTAATTTTATTTATATTGGATTAACCGCAGACAGAGAAATCATTTACAATCGTATTAACCAACGTGTGGACATTATGATGGAAGAAGGATTGGAAAACGAAGCTAAAAGTCTATATGACCACAAGGACCTTAACGCCCTTAAAACAGTGGGATACAGAGAGTTATTCAACTATTTTGGAGGAGAATACTCTAAAGAATTTGCTGTAGAGGAAATTAAAAAAAACACTAGAAGGTTTGCCAAAAGACAAGGAACTTGGTTTAGAAAAAATAAAGATATCCTTTGGTTTGAATATAATACAAAGCCTTTAGATATTATCAATAATATAATTAACGCCCAAAATAAATAATAATATTTTAGGCGTTAATTAATTACACCTAATGATCAACTTCATTTTTAACAACTAATCGAAAACCTTCTCCGTGGATATTGACGATTTCAACTTCATCATCCTTACTTAAATATTTACGCAGTTTGGCAATATATACATCCATACTACGAGAGGTAAAATAATTATCATCTCTCCATATTTTAGTAAGTGCTAATTCTCTTGGCATTAAATCGTTCTTATGTAAAGCCAATAACCTTAATAAGTCATTCTCTTTAGGCGACAATTTAACTGGATTATCTTTATTATAAGTTAAAAAACGCAATCTTGAATTTAAAAAAAAGTTTCCTATTTCGAATTCATATTCTTTACTATCAGCTAAGGTATCTGTAGCTTTTCTTTGAATTATTGCTTTTATTTTCATCAATAATACTTCACTATCAAAAGGTTTATTCAGATAGTCATCTGCTCCTACCTTATAACCTTTTAAAACATCTTCTTTCAATGCTTTTGCTGTTAAAAAAATAATTGGAACATCTTTATTTTTCTCTCTAATTTCTTTAGCAAGTGTAAAGCCGTCTTTGTAAGGCATCATCACATCTAGAATACAAAGATCGTAATCGCCTTTTTTAAATTTTTCAAAACCTTCCATTCCATTTTTAGCATGAGTTACGTTATAATCGTTCATAGCTAAATAATCTCTAAGGATAGTACCAAAGTTTGGATCGTCTTCTACAAGTAGAATTTTTTTGTTTTCTGTTTCCATATTATTATGATATTAAGTGCATTTTAATAAAAAAGGTACTCCCTTTCCCCTTTTCGCTTTCCACATATATTTCGGCATCATGGTCATCGAGAATTCGTTTTACATAAGACAATCCAAGACCGTGCCCTTTTACATTATGGATATCTCCCATTTGTTCCCTATAAAATTTTTCAAATATTTTTTTCTGTACCGCTTTAGTCATTCCAATCCCCTTATCCACAACTTTTAAAATAATAAATTCATCTTCATTCTCTGTATATATATCTATTTCTGGGGCTCCCTCAGTATATTTAATCGCATTATCTATAACATTTACTATGATATTCGTTAAATGTACATCACTAGCCTTAACAGACGACTTTTGAGCATTAAAATGTGTTTTAATGTACCCTCCTTTATTTTCTACTATCAAACTAACATGAGTTATTGCATCTTCAACAATTTCATGAAGTAGTACTCTACTTTTATCTAAATCAAGCTCATCTTTTTCTAGTTTAGAAATACGCAATACATTCTCTACCTGTGTATGCATTCTACGATTTTCTTCTCGAATCATTTTATGATATCGTGCAACAATCTCTTTGTTATCAGACACCTTCGGGTTTTTTAAAGCATCTAAAGCAAGGTTAATCGTTGCTATTGGTGTTTTAAACTCATGAGTCATATTGTTAATAAAGTCAGTTTTAATCTGAGATATTTGTCGTTGTTTTAGTAATTGTCTTAATGCGCTGGTATAAGTGAATATAATTATCCCTGTAAATACAAGAGATAAAATTGCCATTCCTAAAATAGAACTCAATACAAACTTCTTCTTATCTGAAAAGTTTACATACAATTGAAAACTTGTCTTAATATCTTCATTTACAAAAAGTGGCACTCCATATGTTGAAACTGGGTTTAAACTAAAGTCCCTAGACCTTATTTTTGTTGCCAAATCATTACTATAAATTGCATATTCAAAATTGGTGCTTAATCCTCTTTCTTTTAATTCTTTAGAAATTAGTTTTTTAATTTTATCTCCTGTTATCCTTTTATGAATAGGTGTCTTCGCCAAAAGGTTTCGATATGCATTTTCAAATTGATTTCGTTCATAGTCTTTTAACCTCTTAAAGTTTTCAGTTTTGGATTGAACACTTTTACTACCATCTATACTTGGTGTAATTTTAGTAGTAATTTTTCTACTTGTAATTTTTTTAAATTGAATGCTATCAATATCCAAATCTAAAGCATTTGTAGATAATTTATAATTCTCTTCTAAAACTCCATCAGAAAAAATAAAAGTTTCATCGTTTCGATCGTTTGTGATGGTATAAATTAATTCACTAAAACTTGCTTGATCGGGAACCGTAATAGTATCAATTATTCCACTATAGACTTCGTAATATTTTTCAATTTCATCTAATTGAATTTCTTTTGAAACAGAAATCAACAATTGTCTAACGTTCAATGTGAACTGATCCTCCCTAGTTTCATAGGAATTTCTAATCCAATATCCTTGTACAAAAACAATCCCCAAAAGGGACAATGTCATTAAAGCAATTAATAATGGAAAAAGCCTATTATTCATTGTTCAAAAATAGGATTTTAACATTTAGAGGGCTGTCTATTTAACCAAATGTTAACAGAATGGAGAATTGTTAATTTAACATGTTTTTTAACAGATTTAAATGAATTGCTTTAACTTTTTTAAGTGTAGTGTCTAAATGTATATTCTCAATTATAAAATCTGCAAATTTTTCCTTTTTTGCATCTGTCCATTGGTTCTTAATACGGTCTAAGATTTCATCTTTAGTTATGGAGTCCCTTTTTAATACCCTTTCTATTCTAAGCTCTAAAGGGGCAGTTATCAATATAGTAAAGTCGCATTTTTTATATCCATCATTTTCATATAGAATAGCCGCTTCTTTTATAATATAAGGAGCATCCTGCTCAATAGACCATTTTTTAAAATGTTCTGCTACTTTAGGGTGAATAATTTTATTAATTTTATTTAATAATTTAACATCGTTAAATATTAATTCTGCTACATACTTATTATTAAGTTTTTCCTTTGCATAAGCTTTTTCACCTAAAACTGCAATAATCTCATTTCTAATTATTTTGGAAGTATTTGTAAGTTTTTTGGCTTCAATGTCAGCAATATAAATTGGAATGCCCAATTCTTTAAACATCATGGAAACAGTAGTTTTTCCACTGCCAATACCTCCGGTAAGTCCTATAATTTTCATTTAAAAATTAAGTATTCAATTTTTTCATTCCTTAATAAAATATTTTGAACCAAAGTAGATTTTTTTTCCAATACAGGAATCAAATAATTTTCATCAATATTCCTATCCTTAAAATCACATGCAATTGTAAAATCTTTTTCAAAAACACTGTTAAAATTTGTTACGGAAACATCAAATGTAATTGAAACTATATCCGGAATTAATTTAATATTAGTACCTAAGGGTAAATTCTTAATCTTTATTGGAATGGTAAGGGTTTTCTGAGTAAACTCTTCAACAACTATACTATATGCTATCGACCTATTTGAATAGGATACATTTTTAATATTAATAGCTTCAATTTCTATTTCACCAGAAACAGTACTACTTAATAACTCATACTTTATGGGTTTCGTAAAAACGCTTTTCATACTTTCCATTACTTTGGAAGGGCCTGATATAATAATTACATTAGTATCTAATGTAATTTCTTTTACTGCTTTAAACCCATTTTTAAAAGTAATATCCGAAACAATTTTTAGTGGAATTTCTTTAGAAATAATTGTGTCCAGGTTTAAATTTAATTCATTAATAGAAACATTTTTAACAGCAATATTACTTTTTAATTCTGAAGTAATAATTTTAATCAAATCATTATTACTTAAACTTACGGGCATATCCTCTTTAAGATAATTAGTTACATTAATAGCAACAACTGGTTTTTTGAATTTATAAGATAAAAAATCAAAGCCACTAGAGGTTAAATCAAAAGTTACTTTATCCACATTATTATCAGCTAATACAGTATTATTAGGTAAATTTATATAACTTATCGACGCTTCTACTGTTGCAGTAAAATCTTTTGAAAATTTTGATAAAAACCAAATAAAGAAGGTGACAAACAAAAAAAACAAAGCCATTTTTAGCTTTCCTTTTTTCACTTGTTTTGCATGTTTCCTTGACATAATTTTATTATTATGTTAAATTTACTTAAAAAATAAATGAGGAAACTGTTTCTCTGCATCTCTTTTTAAAATGTTAATATAAATAGTAGATTTAAAAAAAGCCAATCCATATCCGAAATATTGTATAAACAAAGCAAGTACTGATAATAAGCCTACATATAAACTTTTATTCTTAATACTAGAATCTAAAAATATTAAACATAAATAAAGACCCAAAGGGAAAATAAAAAATACATTTACAAATATCGATAATGAGATGGATACTGACGAAAACAATACAAAGACCGTAGGAAACCAATACGTTATTTTAGCCATTGAAGGGTGCCAACTATTCAATATAGGTCTAACTAATCCAAACTTTTTCACCTGCATATAAAACTTAGCCCAGGATATTCTTCGCTTATGATACACATAAGCATTGGGAATGAATGTTGTTTTAAAGCCTGATTTTAATAATCGTATGGATAAATCTGGATCTTCTCCTGGATGAATCTTAGCAAATCCATTTGTAGCATTAAATGCTTCTTTTGAGATGCCCATATTAAAACTTCTAGGTTCAAAATTAGAAACGCTTTTTTCGCTTCCTCTGATTCCTCCTGTAGTATAAAAAGAGGTCATTACATAATTTATAGCCTTTTGCAAAGTAGAAAAGTTAGAATGGGCTGCATCTGCTCCACCAAAACAATCATAATAATTATAATTTAAAAAAGAAGAAATCGTATTTAAATAATGAGATGGCAGAATACAATCTGAATCTAAAATGATATAGTAATTACCTTTAGCCCGTAACATACCATAATTTCTTGAAGCACCAGGACCAGAATTTTCTTTAAAATAGTAAGATATATTTAATTGGGAGGAGAAGGATTTACAAATTTCTTCAGAAGATAAAGTAGATCCATCTTCTATAATTACAATCTCATATTCTATATTAGAATTTAATTCCGTAAAACTTTTTAAGAGTTCTTTTGTTTCCTGAGGTCTATTATAAACTGGAATAATAAAAGAAAAGTTTAACTGCATTAAGCAAAGGTAAATAAAAAAAGCCACCCTGATTATTATCAGGATGGCTTTCTAATTATTAATAAAAATTAATTATTAGTACTTAATAATTAGTTCTTAATAATTTTATAAGTAGCTGATCTACCGTTTACAGAAACATCCATAAGGTATGCTCCAGTTACTAAGTTAGAAACATCTATTTGAGAGCTAGTTGCATTGATATTTTGATCAACAACTTTTTGACCTAAAATATTGTAAATAGCCACTCTTTCAATGTTATCTTGAGCAGATACATTTATAACAGTAGTTGATGGATTTGGATAATAACTAAATCCTTCAATTGTGTTATCACTAGTTCCAAGAATTGTACAAGTACCAGAGAAAGTGTAAACACCTTCTAATGTAGCATCTATAACAAATCCTCCACCAGCACCATCATCATAAGCTTCTCCATTACCAACTAAACCAGCAGTAGAGTTTTCCCAGAATACATTAGATGCATCGGCAGCTTCTACAGATAATCCAACCCAGTAAGTTGTTGCAGCTCCAGCTTGACCAGCAAGATCTACTGGAGTAATATCCAATACAACTTCCCAAATCTGGAAACCAAAGTTAGCTCCTATTTCAGTTTGTGATGTTGGCACTACTCCTGCTTGAAAATCAATTTCAGCACCTGGAGCTCCAGCATTATCTTCATAAACATGAACATCTACAAATGCAGCATTAATACCACCTGCTTCAGGTCCAATAAATAAGTTAGCACTTATTGTCTCTAAAGACATATCCATATCAGCCATAACATCCATATCATGAGCAACTATTCTACCTAAGTTAAAGGTACAACTTTTACCATTCTCAAAAGCATTACTTGGCGCTGTAGAAACACAATCATCGTTTCCTCCGATTATCTCACAAGCAACATTTAAGTCATAAAGACCAGAATTTGCACCAAATGCAGTTACATAAATAGTATACGTTTCTCCAGAAGTTCCTACAAAATCAATTAAAGAAAGCAATCCTGTTCCACCATCGTCATCAGAAGCTACACAAACTAAAGCTCCACAATCTCCTGTGAATAAACCTAGTTTTGTATCAAAGTCAGATCCTTCAGTGTCTATAGAAACATTATAATCTCCATCAGCTGGGATAGTTAAAGAATACCAAACACCTGGTCCAGTATTTAAAGCTAAACCATCACAATCTGCAGGAGCATCTGTATTAGTTGCATCTGTAGTATCTCCTGAATTTGTAGTACCACAATCAACAGCAATTGCATCAGCACACTCATCATTTGGAGGTCCAGCTAAAGGAGCTTCACACATAACAATAGTGTAAGCAATTACTTGACCAGAATCTCCACCAACTTCATCACATATTTTTAATGACCAATCTCCAGTAATAACTTCACCATCAAAAGCAGCAGCAAAAGTACCACCTTGTGGCGCAAAAGGCTCTGCATTATATGGAGGAGTAGCAGCAGTAATATCTGCACCACCATCCATAAAGATAGTATTGTTATACGCGTCATCATCATTACCACCTAATGGTCCAGCTAATAATAGCTCAGCACCTGTAGGAGAAACTAATGAAAGAACTAAATCTCCAGACCAAGTATGTGTAATATCAATAGTAACGCTCACAATACTAGAATCTACATTAATAGTACCTATTCCAGCTACAGTTGCAGGAACTAAGTTTGGCGCTGCAACACAATCAGCAGTTGAAGTGTCAGCACCATCAATATCGAAAGGTACATCAGTTGCGTCATAAGGCACATTATCTCCAGTACATACGAAAGGAGGTATCACTTCTGGCTCACAAAAAGAAATAGAGAATGCAATTACTTGACCAGTATCTCCACCAACTTCATCACATACTTTTAAAGACCAATCACCATCAATAGATTCACCATCAAATGCAGCAGCAAAAGTACCACCTTGTGGCGCAAAAGCCTCCGCATTATATGGAGGAGTAGCTACAGTAATGTCTGCACCATCATCCATAAAGATAGTATTGTTATACGCATCATCATCATTACCACCTAATGGTCCAGCTAATAATAGCTCTGCACCTGTAGGAGAAACTAATGAAATAACTAAATCTCCAGACCAAGTATGCGCAATATCAATTGTTACATTGTCAATAGCAGCATCTACACCAATTGTTCCACCTTCAGCAGAAGCAACAGTTACAGGAACTAAGTTTGGAGCTGCAACACAATCAGCAGTTGAAGTGTCAGCACCATCAATATCGAAAGGAACAGCAGTAGAGTCATACTGTACAATGTCACCAGTACAATCCACTGGATCACCTCCTGAACATTCTCCAAAAGAAATTTGAGATACTAATTCTGCTGCACCTCCTGTAAGATCTTCTATTTCAGCACTTACTATTATTTCATCAGCAATATAACCAAAGAATACTGGTCCTGGAATTGACGTATCAACAGTAACTGTTTCAATTAGTCCTCCCGTTCCAAAAATTCTTACATCTACCGAAGCAGCTGCAAAAAGTGCATTAATATCAAGTCCAAATGAATTTACATCACCATTTGGAAATTCAACAATAGTAAATGAAGTAAATTGATTAGCTCCAACTACATCGTCAACATTAACATCAAAACCTGCAGGTGCAAAAACCATAGGATCAGCGTTTGCAGGAGTATTTGTTGTAATTGATATTCCTGGTAAAATTTCTCCAGGAGCATAACAACTGTTTCCTCCATCATTTATAGGACCATCACAAGCACTAATCGCGCCTGGACCTCCTGCTAAATCTTCTAATGGTAAAGCACCAGCTTCAGCATCAAAAGCAGCTCTATCGGTAAAAACACCAGCAGTACAACCGCCGCCGCCACCGCCGCCGCAATTTCCAAACATAAGGTTTGCCATAAGCTCACCACTACCATTTGCGCCTTCGATTTCTATATAACCAATTGCATAATCAGTCATTACTCCATAGAAATTTTCTGTTGCAACAGTATTGTTTATTGTCCAAGAATCCTGTAAAACTCCACCGGCATCAAAAATTCTAAATTCAGTATCTGGATCAGAATTATTCCATAGAATCATTCCAACATCAAAAACATCATCAGCACCATTAAAGGTTAAAGTCATCGAATCTCCAAAAGAATTAGGACCAACAAGATCAACAGTATTACCTAAAAATCCTATTTCAAGCCATACAGTCTCTATAGTTCCTGCACCAAAAGCTTCCATTTCAAAGCCTTCTTCAAGTACACCTGGAGCATAACAACCATTTCCTGCACTACTCATAGGACCTACCCCACAAGCCATTACTCCAGTACCTGGAGCTGGACCATCTCCAAAATCTTCTTCAGTTAAAGCATCTGTACAAGAAGCTTGAAAGTCAGCAAGAACAGTAAAAACTTGAGTACCACCATTACTTTGATTGTTAGTAACAAATGTACTTCTATTTGAAGTTATTGATGTTCTATTCACAGTAGAACTATTTTCTAGTTCAGTATAAGATACTTCTCCAGACAAATAATTTTCATTACCTGTTAAAACGATTGGAGTATTCGCTTTAGCTTGGGTATTAATTTGTGTTTGTAACCGATCCGGATTATTTTCCGCCCAATTAGTTAAGCTTCCTGTTTGGCTAAACCCAATAGCGCAAACAAAAAAAGCAATTAATAATGTAAATTTTTTCATAATATTATAATTGTTTTATAGTTAATAAGCCACTAATGTATCACAAAAAAAAAGTTAGTGCAAATCTTTTTCGATAAGAAGTATTAATTATCGATAAAAAATGTAAAGTTATCCTACATAAAACATCTAAACCTGCATTTTTGGAAAGAAAAAACCCACTCTCAATATTTTGTAAGTGGGTTGTTAAGTTTTAAAAAAAAATAAAATTAACTCATAAAAGAATCCATAACTTCATTACTTACTCCCATATTAGAAAATCCTCCATCATTATATAGATTCTGTAGAGTTACCCTTTTTGTTAAGTCACTAAACATTGCTATAGTATAATTCGCACAATCTATTGCAGTTGCATTACCTAAAGGAGACATTTTTTCTGCATAAGCAATAAAACCATCAAAGCCTTTAACACCTTGCCCCGCAGTTGTTGGTGTAGGGGATTGTGAAATAGTATTTACTCGTACTTTTTTATCTTTCCCAAAGAAATAACCAAAACTACGTGCAATAGATTCTAAATAAGCTTTATTGTCTGCCATGTCATTATAATCTGGAAAAACTCGTTGCGAAGCCATATAAGTTAATGCAACAATACTTCCCCATTCACTCATAGCATCTTTTTTATATAATACTTGCATTACTTTATGAAAAGATCCTGCAGATACATCCCAACCCTTTTGCGTATAACTATAGTTTTGATCGGTATAATGATTCCCTTTTCTAACGTTTACAGACATCCCTATAGAGTGTAATACAAAATCAATTTTGCCTCCAAGGATTTCCATTGACTTTTCAACCAAATTTTCCAAATCTTCAATACTAGTTGCATCCGCTGGAATAATTTCTGAACCAGTCTTTTTAGCTAATTCGTTTATTTGCCCCATACGCATCGCAATAGGTGCGTTTGTAAGTACAAAAGTTCCACCTTCTTCTGAAACACGTTCAGCAGTTTTCCAGGCTATGGAATTTTCATCTAAAGCTCCAAAAATAATTCCCCGTTTCCCTTTTAATAAATTATAAGACATATTCTATTTGTATTTTTATTTCTAAATTATTTATTCAATTTTGTAAATATACACTTTAATTCAATAATTCTTTTGCGTGATTTAAAGCAGCAGCAGTAAGTGTTTTTCCACCTATCATTTCTGCTAATTCGTTAACCCGCTCCTCTTTATTTAATTTTTTTAATCTAGTTATTGTAATTTCATTAGTGTCTTCTTTGTATATTTTAATATGATTATTACCAGATGCTGCTATTTGTGGTAAATGTGTAATGCAAAATATTTGCATGGACTGACTCATGTTTTTTAATATACCAGACATTTTATAAGCAACTTCTCCAGACAGGCCTGTGTCTATTTCATCGAAGATTAATGTTGGCAATGCTTTATATTCTGCCAAAACAGCTTTTATAGCAAGCATGATTCTACTTAATTCTCCACCTGAAGCAACTTTCTTTAAAGTGCCAAAAGCCAAACCTTTATTTGCAGTAAATAAAAGCTGTAGATTATCTATTCCATTTTTCCTGAAATTATTTGAAGTCGTAATTTCAAACTTAAATTGTGCATTTGGCAAACCTAAATCTACTAATAAAGACTTTAGTTTTTTAATTAAAGTTGGAATTACTTTAATTCTACTAGTATGTAACTTACTTGCAATTTCCGAAACTTCTATTTGCAAATTCTTTTGGTCTTTCTCTAAAGCTTCAATTTTACTGTCGAGGTGATGGGTAATATCAATCTTTGATTCTAACTGTTGTTGCAATAAAAGTAGATCTTCAACAGAATCTATGCTATGCTTTTGTTGTAATTTATAAAGCAATTGAAGTGTATTATTAATTTCAAATAACTTAGTGGGATCTGCTTCAATAATATTTGCTTTATTTTCTAAGCCTTCAGAAACATCTTCAATCTCAATTATCACACTATTTAGTCTATTCCAAAACTCTTCAAAATCTGAAGATATATTTCGGAGATTAGCCAAAGTTAATCTCACTTCTTTTAATCTTTCGAAGGCGCCAATTTCTTCATTAGAAATTAGTTGATTAATCTTAGACAAAGATTCTTGTATTACTTCAGTATTAGAAAGCGTGTCGTAAGTTTCTTCTAATGCATTCTGATTTAGATTAGCCAAATTTGCTTCTACCAATTCGTTATACAAAAAGGTATTATAATCTAATTCTTTTGAGGCTGTTTCTTTCTTATAATGTAATTCGGTTAAGATTTCAGAAGTTTCATTAAACTCTTCCAATTTTTTAATATATGTTTTAAGCAAGGCTGTATTCCCTGCCAATACATCTATTACTTCTATTTGAAAGGTTTCAGAAAACAAGGATAATGTTTCGTTTTGACTGTGAATATCTGCTAAATGTGGCGCAATTGCCTGCAACTGTGACAGTGTTACTGGCGTATCGTTTACAAAAGCTCTTGATTTGCCTGAAGGCAAAAGCTCTCTTCTTATTATAGTATGAAAATCAAAGTCCAAATTATTAGCCTTGAAGATGGATAAATGCAAATGTTCTTCTAGCCTAAATTCTGCTTCAATAATACATTTTTTTGAAATATCCTGAACACTACTAAGATCTGCTCGCTTTCCTAACAATAAAGCCAATGCTCCTAATAAGATTGATTTCCCTGCTCCTGTTTCTCCAGTAATTATGGTTAATCCTGAATTAAATTGCACACTAATATCATCTATTAAGGCATAATTTTTTATGGAAAGGCTAGTAATCACAGAAACAATTATTAAAGTATTCTAAGCTTCTAAAGTAAGGGAGTTTTATATTTTTTACAAAAAAATAAAAGAATTAATATTTAATCTTACTCCAGTTCTCTCTTTTAGTTGGTGCCATTCTATTTAGATTATTAACAAGCTCTGTAATATCTACGCTAGGCCCTCCACTAAATATACTTTGAATTTCATCTGACTTGGCATCGAAAAAAGTCCGTAATAAATAAGAGTTTGGTCTACGGTCATTGATTCCCTTTAAAATAGAAATTGATTTAATAATATTCTCTTTTGCATCTTTTTGAGATTTTACCATTGCATCCATTCCATACATATGATACTCATACATTGCTGTATGAAACTCTTTATAAACTTGAGAAATTAAAGCATCATTATATCGAAATCTTGATTGAGTTCCATCAGATGACTTCCATCCCTGAGAACCACTAGAAGCGGCGTTATTAACAATTTGTTTTGCTATATCAAAATATTCTCTTCCTCCATCTAAAGTAAAAGTACTTGCATCTAACCCAAGTATAGTATACACATGAAATGCAATCACCGATGTTAAATTAGAGCCAAACGAATTGATATTAAAGGTTAAGGATTCAAACTCAAAATATGTGAAATTAAATTGCTTATCATTATAATTATAAATTGGAGTAGAATAAGAAGAACGATAAACTGGCCTTGATGCTTGTATTTGTATCGTTGCTTGAAAAACATTTGCCTCAAAATTTGTTATAATTATGGACATGTTACAATCGATTTTTTCTTGGTTTTTAAAATCTTTATCCGTCCATTTTGTAGTATTAATAAACTCAACTAATTGAGTTTCTAATGTTCTAAAAACTTGCAAATTTGGTTGCCCTGTTTGGTCTGCATTAATAGAAACCGAAGAATTAATTTCTTGTGCTGTACTTGAAATTGTTGCAATTAATAACGAAATTAAAAATAAAAATCTAGGCATAAATTTGTTTTATAATATGTTGTAAAATATCGATTGCTACTTCCCTCTTGGGTTTAACTTCAAAAGGATATATTTTATTGTCTTTAGAAATTAAAGTCACTTTGTTGGTATTGGTTTTAAAGCCTGCCCCTTTATCATTTAGCGAATTTAATACAATTAAATCTAAATTCTTTTTTTTCAGTTTTGTTTTTGCATTTTCTAATTCGTTTTCTGTTTCTAATGCAAATCCAACTAAAAATTTATCCTTTTTAATCTCGCCTAATGAAGCTAAAATATCTTTTGTTTTTTCAAACTCAATTATTAGAGTATCTTCTTTCTTTTTAATTTTTTGCAATGCTTTTTCTTTTGGACTAAAATCTGCAACAGCAGCACTAAGAATAGCAATATCACATTCGCCAAAATAATTATGAGTTTCTGTATACATCTCTTTAGCCGAAGTAACATTAATGACTTTTACAAAACTATTAGTGATGGTTAAATTAACTGGTCCAGAAACAAGTGTTACTTGAGCACCAAGACTAGCTGCCTCTTCGGCTATAGCATAGCCCATTTTTCCGCTTGAATGATTCCCGACAAAACGAACGGGATCTATAGCTTCAAACGTTGGACCCGCAGTAATCAAAATTTTCTTTCCCTTTAAAGGGAGTTTATCCAATATATCATTTTCAAGAAATGAGATAATTGCTTCAGGTTCTGCCATTCTACCTGGGCCAACTAATCCACTTGCCAATTCTCCATCTACCGCTGGTATCTGAATATTTCCAAAGTTTTCTAGTTTTTCGAAAGAATGCAATGTTGTTGGATGCTTGTACATATCTAAATCCATTGCCGGAGCGTAATAGACAGGACATTTTGCAGAAAGGTATACAGCAAGAAGTAAATTATCACAAGTACCATTTGCCATTTTAGACATGGTGTTTGCTGTAGCAGGAGCAATGATAATTAAATTTGCCCAAAGGGCTAAATCTACATGATTATTCCATTGGGCATTATCATCATCTTCCTTGGTGAAAGAGGAATATACTTCGTTTTTAGATAAAGTAGAAAGGGTTAAAGGTGTTACAAATTCCTTTGCTGAAGGAGTCATAACAACTTTAACATTAGCTCCATTTTTTATTAGAAGCCTTACTAAAAATGCAGATTTATAAGCAGCAATACCCGCAGTGACGCCAAGTAATATATTTTTACCGCTTAAAACTGACATTCTTATTTTTCTATATCTTGGTCTAGTGTATTTCTATGGTAGATTTTATCGTCTAACCATTCTTGAACAGCAATTGCATGTGGTTTTGGTAGTCTTTCATAAAATTTTGAAACTTCAATTTGCTCTTTGTTTTCAAATATTTCTTCTAAACTATCATTATAAGTAGCAAACTCATCTAATTTTTCAAGTAGTTCTTTTTTAATATCTCCATTGATTTGAATCGCTCTTTTTGAGATAATAGAAATTGCCTCATAGATATTATTAGTTGGAGCATCCACTAAATTTTTATCTATTGTAGTTGTGTTTGTTGGGGCTTCAGTACTCTTTAAATCTTTCATATTCTTTTTATTAACTTGACTTTTCGGTAGAAGTTAGTCTACTCTCTATATCTTCTTTTATTTCGTTTGCATCTGACATTAAATCACTATCGGAATAATACTTTACAAAATCATCATAGTATTCTAATGTAATTAATAGACGGTCATTTACTTTTTCAGGAACACTATTGTTTGCTAGTTCGTATTCAGCTTCCATCTTTCCAAAGAAAGCATCTTTTCTAAATACAGAACCTGGAAAATCACTTATAAAGTTATCAAAGGCTTCAATAGCATTGCTATAAGAACCTAGTGCTTCTCCTGTTTTTAAATATTGTTTCGCAATCTCAATTGCTTTTATTTCTAATTTATAGCGCAATTCAGCAACTTTTTCATTTGCTTCTAAACGGAATTCAGAATCTGGATAGGTATCTATAAAAACCTGTAATTTTTCCAATCCTGTATAGGTGTCTTTTTGATCTAAGGAATATCGAGGTGATAATTCATAATAACTAAGCGCAGATCTATAAGAAGCTAATTCTACACTATCACTTTTTGGATAGGAATTTGCAAATCGCTCAAATTGATAACCTGCAAGATAAAAATCTTCCAAATTGTAAAATGTATTTGCATACATATACATCAATTTTTCAGCTTGAGGTTTCCCTCTATAAACTGGGACAATTTGCTCCATCAGCTTTAAAGCTTTCTTATATTTTCCTTGAACATAAAGAGATTCTGCATAAGCATACTTCTCCCCAGCATTAGGGTTTTTTAATACTTTTTGATACTCCCCACAGGAAGAAAAAAGAAGGACTGTAAATAATAGTAGTAAACTCGCTCTCATAAATTTAAAAAACATCGTGCAAAAGTAATCAATTATACCTGATAACAAAAACTTATTATTAAGCTAAAATATTGCTACTTCCGTTATAAATATTAGGTTTTTGAAATATTTAACTTAGTTATTTCAAAAGCTATTTAAAATTCTTCAATAAAGGCATCTATTTTTGACTGTAAATTATCGCTAATACCTACTAAAGGCAAACGAACATAGTCCTCACATATTCCTAACTTTTTGAATACTGATTTTATTCCTGCGGGGTTTCCCTCTTCAAAAATATAATCTATTGCAGGAGCAATTTTATAATGTAGTTTATAAGCTTCTTCTGCTTTTTTATTTAGTCCTAGGGAAACCATTTTAGAAAATTCTTTTGGGAAGCCCTCTCCTATTACCGATATAACACCTGCTCCTCCTGCTAAAACCATTGGGAGTGTTATCATATCATCTCCAGAGATTACTAGAAAATCTTTAGGACATGCATTAATAAGTTTCATCGCCTGAACAATATCTCCAGCAGCTTCTTTTATTGCAACAATGTTTTTAAAATCATTAGCCAAACGCATCACTGTATTAACTTCCATATTTGAAGCTGTTCTTCCAGGTACGTTATACACAATTATTGGCTTTGGAGATTCTTTAGCTATTGCAGCAAAATGTTGATATATCCCTTCTTGTGTTGGTTTGTTATAATATGGAGAAACCGATAAAATCGCTGCAAAATCTTTAAGATTTGTAGATTTTATTTCTTCGATAACCCCTGCAGTATTATTTCCTCCAATACCTAAGACTAAAGGTAATCTTCCATTATTAGCATCAACAATAGTCTGAATTACTAACAGTTTTTCTTCCTTAGAAAGTGTTGCGCTTTCGGCAGTTGTACCTAAAACAACCAAATAGTTTATTCCATTTTCTATATTGTAATTAACCACATTCTTCAATCCTTCTAAATCTATTGAATAATCTTCATTAAATGGTGTAATCAAAGCTACTCCTGTACCTATAAACTCTTTCATATTTTATTTAAAACCTTTAAATATTTTATTAACTCATTACCAAATCGATCTACTTGTAAGGGATCTTCCTTTATTATTAAATCAAAAAGACGTTTATCTATTTCAGAAAACCCAACTTTAAATTTTGCATTACTGCTAGAAACCATAACATCTAAATAATCATTTTTAGAATTATAATACCCAACCAAAACATCAAATTTCATTTCTAAAAATTCTTTTGCACTTTGGTTATGAATTTCTCCTTTCCAGGTAAAGTGTTTGTTATTTATTTGATTTTGCAATAAGGATGGCAACTTCTTCTTTACTTGCATAAACGTAAATATTTTTACATCCTTACGTTGCAAACCCATTTTTTCTGAAATGGAATACAATTTTTCAAAATCATTAAACAACTCTTCATCTACTAAAAATCCCAAAGTTTTAACAGCATCATTTAACTTAGATATATCTCTATCATTAAGATTTTTATCTGTTAATTTTCTTAGAAACCGTTGTTGTATTTTTTTTAGCATTGAAAATAACTATTCTTAGCAAAAATATAATTTTTGAAATCAATTACTCCTAAATTACGAAATCATTAGTAAAAATTCATCCTCAGTAATAATAGCAACTCCCAAACCTTCAGCCTTCGTTTTTTTACTAGGTCCCATCTTATCTCCAGCAATTACATAGCTAGTCTTTTTTGAAATAGAACTTGATACTTTTCCGCCATTTTTTTCAATTAACTTTTTCAATTCAGTCCGAGTTACTTTGACAAAAACTCCAGAAACTACAAAAGTGCTTCCAGATAATTTATCTGTTTGATTAGCTAACTCTTCTTGTGATATTTCTAATTGAACACCAAACAATATTAAACGATGGATTGTATTTTTATTTTCTTCTATGGAAAAGAAATTAATTACACTTTTTGCTATCACATCACCAATTTCATCCACATTAATTAACTCTTCTTCAGATGCATTAGCAAGAGCTTCTATGTTTTTATAATGTTTGGCTAATTTTTTCGCAACTGTTTCTCCAACATATCGAATCCCCAAGGCAAATAAAACTCGCTCAAAAGGAATTTGTTTGGAAGCTTCAACACCTGCGATTAAATTTTCGGCACTTTTCTCTGCCATTCTATCTAGAGGAAGAATTTGAGCTACATCTAAATCATATAGATCAGCATAGTTATGAATCAATCCGTTAGTTACTAATAAAGCAACCGTTTCTCCACCCAAGCCATCAATATCCATTGCTTTTCTAGAGATAAAATGTTGAATTCTACCTATAATTTGTGGCGGGCAGCCATCTGTATTTGGACAAAAATGTTTTGCATCTCCTTCTTGACGTATTAATTCGGTATTGCATTCAGGACAATGCGTAATATATTGGGTAGGCATTGAATTTGGTTTTCGATTTATTAAATCAACCTCAACAATTTTAGGGATTATTTCACCTCCTTTTTCTACCATCACAGTATCCCTTTCTCGTATATCTAACTTAGCAATCTGATCTGCATTATGTAATGACGCTCTTTTTACAATAGTTCCAGCTAGTTCAACAGGCTCTAAATTCGCAACTGGAGTAATCGCTCCAGTTCTTCCAACTTGATAAGTAATTTCATTTAAAACCGTTACCGCTTGTTCAGTTTTAAATTTATAGGCCATTGCCCATCGCGGAGCCTTTGCCGTATATCCTAATTCATCTTGTTGGTAAATATTATTTACTTTTATTACAACACCATCGGTTTCATAAGGTAAATCATGACGGTGGATATCCCAATATTCTAAAAACTCAATCACCTCCGTCATAGAGCTTACAACCTTTGCAATAGTCGGAACCTTAAAACCCCAGTTTCTTGCTTTTTCTAGACTTTCCATCTGTGAAGTTAAAGGAAGGCGTTCTCCAACAATTTGGTATAATAAACAGTCTAATGGACGTTTTGCGACCTCAGCACTATCTTGCAATTTTAAACTTCCCGAAGCTGTATTACGTGGATTTCGATAAGGTTCTTCCCCTGCTTCCACTCGTTCCTCATTCATTTTTTCAAATCCCTCTAAAGGAAGAATGATTTCACCACGAATATCAAACCTTTTAGGAAAATCTCCTTTAAGTCTTAATGGGATAGAATTTATCGTTTTTATATTTGTAGTTACCTCATCTCCTTGATAGCCATCTCCTCGAGTTACAGCTCTTTGTAACAATCCATTTTCATAGGTTAAACTTATTGAAGCTCCATCGTATTTAAGCTCACATGTATATTCAATCTCACCATCCACCATTTTTTTTAATCGCGTTTCCCAGTCTTCTAAATCTTCTTTTGAATAGGAATTAGCTAAAGAATACATTCTAAAATCGTGAGTCACTGTAGTAAAGTTTTTGGTAATGGCACCTCCTACTCTTAAGGTTGGAGAGTTAGTATCATAGAATTCTGGGTTGGCTTCTTCTAAAGCTTGAAGTTTCTTCAGTTTTATATCAAAATCATAATCTGAAATCGATGCATTATCCAATACATAATAGTTGTGATTGTGCTTTCGGAGTTCTTCTCTTAGCTGATTGATTTGTTCTTCCATATTCATAAAACAAATATAAAATTCATTCACTAAACATTTAAAGATAGAAAAACTGTTTATAAACAAAAAAGGCCATCTTATTAAGACAGCCTTTTTATATATTAATAAAGTTTAAATTATTCCTTTATAAACCTTTTAGTAATAGCCAATCCGTTTGAAATAAATTTTACAAAATAAATTCCTGTCGAAAATTGAGAAACATCAATACTATGCTTGTTATTTAATTTTTCTCCTTTATAAACTAAAATACCAGTAGAGGAATAAACTAAAAATTCATCATAGCTACCCTTTAATATTTCTATATTCAATAAAGAATTAGTTGGATTTGGATATAGACTAATATTCGCTTCTGCATTTTCAGTAAACGCTTTAATCACTGGAGCTTTATTAATAGTAACAATAGATGCCATTGCATTGTCTCCAGTAATAATTACTTGATCAAACCAAATATTATCATTATTCGCACTTGCATCACATCTAATTCTAAATTTATTACTAGCATTAAAACTATAGTCCCCAGAACTTAAAGATATACTCTCATTTAGATAGGTGCCATTAGAGAAATCTGTACCACTTACATATTGTCCAATTACTTGATAAGACGATCCATTATAAAATTCTACAAAAAAGTCTTCACCAGTTTCCATACTATTTGGATATACATGGAACTCAATATCTATTTGAGTATTTCCAGATAAATCTAATACAGGTGATACTGCATTTGAAGTAGAAGAATTATCTCTTAATTTAATTGAATAAGTACCTTCATACGAGTTTGCAGATGCCTGTCTTGCACAATCATTTCCACCATCAGTCCAACCTTGCAAACCACTTTCAAAATAATAAGCTGCAATTTCACCAGGATTACCTGTACCTCCTCCTTCTAAAGTTGTAAAAGAAGTATTTACTGATCCAGAATCATTTCCTGCTGCATCTTCTGCATTAACAGAAGCATTATAAGATGTTAATTCTGTAAGTCCCGTAACATTATAAGATGTTGTAGTAGAAGTACCAACCACATTGCCAGCTATAGAAACATTATAATGATCTACCCCTACATTGTCTGTAGATGCATTCCAAGTTAGTGTTGCATCACTTGACGTAATATTACTAGCTACTAAGTTAGTTGGGTTAGAAGGTGCTTCGGTATCTGCAGGTCCAGCTTGAACTTGAAACGCTCCCACAACTCCTTTTCTTCCACTCTTATAATATTCATCAATAAACCAAAATGTAGAATCATCTGATGGATCCACATCTATTTTACTATAATCTCCATAACGAGTTCCTGGTATTTTACCAGTCCCTGCAGCTATGGTTCCTTCCATTAAAGTCATAGTACCTAATGGGTCTGAACTAGTTCTTCCTGTAAAATAAGAACCTATATAAACCGTACTAGATGTATTAGGCCCAGACATAGAAGTATAACCTAAACCAATATTACCTTGTCCATCCATAGCCAAACTTGCATTCCAGGCATGTCTTCCGTCTGGTGCCGTATAGGTTCCTTCTTGGTATAAGGACCAAGGTTGATTATCTCCATTTTGACGGAATTCAATCCAACGAACACCAGCTCTTTTTCCTGTAGAAGCATCTGTATCCACAACAAAATTAAATACTGCTGAATTATGAGATCCAAATTTTCTGAATTGAGCTTGATTCATAATGGTTGCCTGTAAAGCATCTACTTTTACTTTTCTTCCATTTCCAGGTTGTACTAAATTTGAAAAACTACCATTATCGAAAACACTAATAAATGGAGTTGTTGCTATTTGTTGTGCTCCAGATATCGTAGAGTTTGCAGCATTGGCCCAATCTACATCGATTGTCCAAAGTTTTATATGATCTGAAGATACTCCACTCCATGCATCATCTTGCATATACACAACAGTAGCTCCTCCTGTAGCAGGTAAATTATCATCTGTTACATTTAATACCTGTGGACTAAAAAACCCACTAGTTGTTATTCCTGGTAGATTAAATCCTAAAATTTGTGCATTTGAATCTCCATTTAGCATAGCAGAACGTTCCAATGCCCAAACTTTATTTGAACCACTTGTGTTTTCAGTTAAATAATAACCATCACTCCAAACCGATAGTTTTTGATAATCTTGTATTGCTGATATAGTATAAACATACCAACCAGAAGTTAAAGGGTTTGGCCCATCTGATACAGCAATTTGAGCACCACTTCCTAAAAAGGAAAGCACCCATCTGTCTGCTGCATTATCATAAGACACTGTTAAGTCACAACACCCTCCAGATGGAAAAATTGCTGGGTTAGGAGCAGTTTGTCCTTGTAATTGATTACCAGATTTATCGTAAATGGCAAACCCAGTATTATAAACTACCATTACATGATTAGGTCCTATTGCTAAAGAAGGATCTGTAGGCTGTGAACCTGACGAATAAGCATCAAATACAACACTTGGTGAAGAAGCACGTACAGATTGCTCCATTTCATTTCTGTTTCTCACAAAATAATCGTCTTGGGTTTGTGGATCCTGTCCTTCTGCAATTAGATTTGCAATTGACCTTTTGTCTTTTGCTTCTTTTACTGTAGTATCTGGCGGCAATAAATCGCTAGGTCTTGAAGACATAGATGACACATACTCAACATATGTGATTTTACCAGTGTAGCTAGCTTTTGTTTTTTCATTTTTTTGAGCAAATCCAGAAAATGTAAATAGGATTAATACTCCTAATAATAGATGGTTTTTTTTCATTTTAAAAAGATTAGTTAGTAATAATCAACAAAGTACGCAAATAAATGTGTGAGTAAGTTTTTTCCTACTTTTATTCGTTGAAATACAAAAAGGGCTTCAATATAGAAACCCCTTTTAATTAGTATTAATCGTCAATAAAAACGTTCCTAACCAAGGCAGCTACCACAGCTCCGGCTATAGGAGCAACAATAAATAGCCAAAGTTGGCTCAATGCCATTCCTCCAGCAAATAATGCAGGGCCTAAACTACGAGCAGGATTAACAGAAGTTCCAGTAATAGGAATTACAACCATATGAATTAAAACTAAGGAAAGACCAATTGCAAGTCCAGCCATTTGAGGAGAAGCTGCTTTTGCAGTGGTACCAAAAATGACCATTAAGAATAAGAAAGTGAATACAAATTCTGCAGTTAAAGCAGCTGTCATATCGTAAGCTCCCCCATATCCAGTACCCCAACCATTAGATCCTAATGCCCATTCTCCCATAGAGAATCCAGCAGAACCAGTGGCTAACATATAAAGAACTCCTGAAGCAGCAATCGCTCCAATACATTGTGAAATTACATAACCCACAGTATCTTTCATTGATAATTTACCAGCTACTAACATTCCTATGGAAATCGCAGGGTTGATATGACATCCCGAAATTGGACCAATGGTATAGGCCATTACAACTACAGTTAAACCAAAGGCGAGAGAAATTCCTAACACTCCTATTCCAACAGGTCCTGAAGCTGTAACTCCGGCTATAACAGCCGCGCCACAACCAAATAAAACTAAAGCAAAAGTCCCTAAGGCTTCTGCAAAATACTTTTTTGATGCACTCATATACTTAAATATTTAATGGTTAATATCTTTAAATATAGATAGTTTGAACCAATGGCTAGGCAAAATGTTAAAAAGTAAATTGAAATAGTTAATAAAAAAAACGCTAAGACCTTTCAGAATTAAGCCATTTTGGCGCTTGTGGATCCTTAAAATTTTTCATTTTATGAAGTAAAGAATCTATCTTATCGTCTACAAGTAGTAGCTCTAAATTATCCATAGAAAGAAAACCTTTTTTTACCATTTTCTCAAGCATTAAAATCAAATCATCATAATAATGATTCACGTTTAACAAACCGATAGGTTTAGAATGAAGTCCTAACTGAAGCCAAGTTATTAATTCGAAAAGCTCTTCCATAGTTCCCATGCCCCCGGGCATAGTAATAAAACCATCACTTTTATTTTGCATTAACAATTTGCGATCGTGCATGTTTTCTGTGGTAATTAATTCAGTTAAGCCCAAATGAACCACTTCTTTTAATTTTAAAAATTCTGGAATGATTCCTATCACCTTACCATTAGATTCTAAAGCAGATTTAGCAATTAACCCCATAATGCCAATTTTTGCTGCACCATATACTAAGGTGATTTCATTTTTAGCTAAGGCCTCACCTAATTGAGAAGCTGCACTAATAATTTCATTATCATTTCCTTCTTTACTTCCGCAAAACACACAAATACTTTCTAATTTTCTCATAATTTCTTACATTTTATCATCCTGTCTTTTTCAAAAATATCCTTTTTAATCTCGATATTAGTAAAACCTTCTTTCTCTAACATATCCTTCATATCTTTTCCTAAGTATTCATTTATTTCAAAAAACAATAAGCCTTCCCGTTTTAAATATTCTTTACTTAGTTCTACAATTCTTCTATAAAACAATAAGGGATCTTCATCTTCTACAAATAAAGCAATCTCTGGTTCATACCTTAATACATTAGCTTGCATTAATTCCTTTTCAGAAGCTCTCACATAAGGAGGATTAGAAACTATAATATCGAATTTTGATTCTTTATGGATCTGCAAGTCTTTACTACTATCAAACTGAAGAACATCTACTTCGATAAAGTTAACATTAACTTTGTTAGCTAGCGCATTTTGATTTGCAATTCTTAAAGCATCTGTAGATACATCAATTGCGCTCACCTTTGTTTCAGGCAATTCATTTGCCAAAGTTATTGCTATACACCCACTGCCAGTACCAATATCAAGAATGCTTGTTTCTTTACTTTGAGTTTCATTTGTAATCCAAGACACTAATTCTTCTGTTTCTGGCCTTGGAATTAAGACACTTTTATCTACTTTAAATGGCAAACCATAAAATTCTGTTTCACCTATAATATACTGAATAGGTTCAGATTGTTTTAATCTAATAATGGCATCCGTAAATTTTTCAAATTTTTCTTCTGAAATTTCTTTTTCAGGTTGCATTGCAGTTTCTATTCTAGATAGTCCCAAATATGCTTCAGATAATAATGAGAAAAAGGATTGAATCTCTTCGGGAGGGTAATCTCCAGAAAGTACATCCACAAAATTTTGTTTTATAACTTTTAATACCAAACTTATAGTTCTTTTAACATGTGTACCGGACAGGAATAATGCCCCGTATTCCCCATAGGGCCATCCAAATATTTAAATCCTTTTTTTAGATAAAGACCTTGTGCTGCCTTCATATAAGTCATCGTTTCTAAATAACATTTTTCAAACTTATATTCTTTAGCTTTTTCAAGGCATAAATCAATCATTTTATTCCCTAGTCCCAAGCCCCTGCATTCTGGAAGAAAATACATTTTTTGTAATTCACAGATGTTTTCATTACAATTTTCTAATTGCGACAAACCTACTCCTCCGATAACTTTTCCTTCAAGCTCCACTACAAAATATATAGCACGAGGATTTTGATAAACTTCATACAAAGTGTCTAAAGTTATATCTGCATATGCAGTTCCTACTTTTGGCACTCCAAAATCTACTAATACCTGTCGTATCACTTTAGCCATCTGGGGATTATCTTTTTTTAAAATCGGTCGAATGATTGCAGTACTCATATAAACTATTCCTTGTATTTTTACAAGGTGAAGATAAATGAAAAATATATGATGCGCTGCATGGAACTTGCTAAAAATGGCTTGGGCACTACCTACCCAAATCCCTTAGTAGGAAGCGTTATTGTGTATAAGGATATTATTATTGGTGAAGGCTGGCACAAACAATCAGGATTGCCTCACGCTGAAGTAAATGCAATAAAAAGTGTTAGTGATTTATCCCTTTTAAAAGACGCTACCATATATGTAAACTTAGAACCCTGTAGTCATTTTGGAAAAACTCCTCCTTGTGCCAATTTAATAATAGAAAAAGGAATTAAAAATGTAGTGATTGGTAGTTTGGATCCTAACCCTGCTGTCGCCGGAAATGGAATTAAAAAACTTAAAGAAGCGGGTTGTAATGTGGTTGAAGAAGTTTTAAAAACCGAATGTGATGAATTAAATAAGCGCTTTTTTAACTATCACATTCATAGAAAACCTTACATTATATTAAAGTGGGCGGAAACTCTAGATGGCTTTATCGCTCCTGAAAAAAGGGAAAACAAAAGCCCCGTTTGGATTACGAATAAACAATCTCGACAATTAGTTCATAAATGGCGTGCGGAAGAACAAGCTATATTGGTAGGTACACAAACTGTACTAGATGACAACCCAAGCTTGAGTGCTAGAGACTGGCAAGGAAAATCTCCGATTAGGGTCGTTCTGGATAGAAGTTTAAAGATTCCTGAAAAAGCATCCGTATTAGATGGAAGTATGAATACCATAATAATTACTGAAAAGGAGGAAGACAGCCATGAAAACCTATCTTATGAAACTATAGATTTTTCCAAGGACATTTCTAGTCAAATAAGTGATCTATTATATAGGTATAAAATTCAGTCTGTGATTATTGAAGGAGGAGCTAAAACAATCAATACTTTTATAGATGCAAATTTATGGGATGAAGCAAGAGTATTTACTGGTAATTCTATATTTAGGGAAGGAACAAAAGCACCCATATTATCAAGAAAAACTGTTTTAGAAGAAAAAATAAAAGAAGATACTTTAAGAATTTACAAGAATGATTAAAACCATAATTTTTGATTTCGGGGATGTTTTCATCAATCTTGATAAAGAAGCTACTTTAGTCCAATTGCAAAAATTAGGCATAAGCTCTTTTAGCGAAGAAATGCTTCAAATAAATATATTATACGAAATCGGTAAAATAAATACGAATACTTTTTTAGATTCCTATATAAAATTATTTCCTGAATTTAACCGGGAGCAATTAAGCAAAGCTTGGAACGCTATTATTTTAGATTTTCCAGAATACCGGTTAAACTTTGTGGAAACACTTTCAGAAAGTAAAAAATATAACTTGATTTTATTAAGTAATACCAATGTATTGCATATTGAAAAGGTAATAGAAAACATGACCTTAAAAAGGTATCATCGATTTAAAAATTGTTTTGATTCATTTTATCTATCCCAAGAAATTCAGTTACGAAAACCAAATTCAGACATTTATAATTATGTTTTGGATACCCATAACCTTATTCCTGAAGAATGCTTATTTATAGACGATACCTTTGAGAATACGGAATCGGCAAACCATTTAGGAATTCATATTTGGAATATAAATCCTAAAAGGGAAGATATCATCGATTTATTTAGCATAAGAAAGGAATTATTTTAAATTTAACATTTATTAACCCAGATAAAAAGAAACCCCATTGATTTACTTACTACTTAGCATTGTTGCCTCTACTTTAATATTTATAACCTTTAAACTCTTTGAAAGATTTAATATAAATATTCTTCAGGCAATCGTTGTAAATTATGTGATTGCATTTACTACCGGAATTATAGCTTATAATGGCACAGTCACTATTTCAGAATTACCTAAAGTTGACTGGTTTTATTACACCTTAGCCTTAGGTGCATTATTTATTATTGTATTTAATTTGATGGCAATTACTACGCAAAGAAGCGGCCTGTCTGTTGTATCTGTAGCAACTAAAATGAGTGTAGTAATTCCTGTACTGTTCGGACTTTTTTATTATAATGAAAGTTTAGGAGCATTAAAATTGATTGGCATAGGTTTAGCCCTAGTAGCTGTTTATTTATCTTCTGTTAAAACCAATAAAGGAATAAATATAGACAGGAAGCTAATTATACTGCCAATTTTAGTTTTTCTAGGAAGCGGTGTAATTGATACTAGTATTAAATTTTTAGAAGATACTTATGTTGCACAAAATGATGTTCCATTGTTTTCTGCTATAATATTTCTAGCAGCGGCAATAGTTGGTGTATTTTCATTGATATTTCAAGCAATTAATGGTAAGTTTAAGTTTGAATTTAAAAATGTTATTGCAGGAATTTGCTTAGGTATACCTAATTATTTTTCTATTTATTTTTTAGTAAAAACATTACGCAGCGACATTCTGGATAGCTCAGGAATATTTACCATTAATAATGTAGCCATTGTAACTTTATCAACATTAGCAGGTATCGTTTTATTTAGAGAAAAACTATTACCAAAAAATTGGCTTGGAATACTATTAGCTATTATTAGTATTATTTTAATTGCATTATAGATTTACAATCTATGGAAGATAAAAAAGACACATATAAAACCTTAACTAAACCTTCTAAAGAAGTACTTTTTAAAGATAGAGCTAGTAAGTTTTTCGGTTATGCATATCCTGTCAATTCTGAAGAAGAAATAAAACTTCGTATTGAGCAATTGAAAAAAGACCATTACAATGCTCGCCATTGGTGTTATGCATGGCAATTAGGCAAGGAATATGAATATTATCGAGCAAATGATGATGGAGAGCCTTCAAATAGTGCTGGGATGCCAATCTATGGTCAATTACAATCTTTTGACGTCACCAATGTTTTAATTGTCGTTGTGCGATATTTTGGCGGAACTAAACTCGGTGTTGGTGGGTTAATACAAGCCTATAAAACCGCTGCTAAACTTGCCTTAGAATCTTCAAATATAGTTGAGAAAACAATAGACGAACTATTTCAATTAAACTTTGGATATCCAGAGATGAATATTGTAATGAGAATTATAAAGGATGAAAAAATTAATATTAAAGAGCAAAAAATGGAATTAGACTGTGAATTTTTTCTTTCTATTCGAAAAAAAGAAGCTAATCGGATTTTTGAAATATTTAATAGTACTTATAAAGTAACTATTAAAAGAGAAGAGGATATTTAATTTTCAATCAATTTTTCTAAAAGATACTCTGGAGCTTTTCTAAGTTTATTTGTGCTACTATTTACAAAAACTAAAGTAGTTGTTGCAGTGATTAATAGTTGCCCATCTTGATTATGTATTTCATAATAAAATTCAATTCTTACGGTAGGAATTTCTTTAAGTGTAGTTGTAATATTAATTACATCATCATAAAGTGCTGGTTTCTTATAATCGATATTTAGATTAACTACTGGTAAATGGATATTGTTTGCTTCCATAAACTTATAGGAGAAGCCCAAGGTACGAAGCCACTCGGTGCGTCCTTGTTCTAGATAATCTGCATAGTTACCATAGTAAACAATTCCCATTTGATCGGTTTCACCATATCTTACTCGTAATTTAGTATGTGTTTTTTTCAAAATAATCTTGAATAATAAGGAAGTTTTGTTGTAGATTTAACCGTGAGATAATATGCAAAAAAAAAACTAGATATTCAATACCCAAAGTGTTTTTTTTATAACTTATTTGTTCACATATTTGCAATGTTAATAAATTGTTATGGGGCATAATAATTTTTAATTTTATTACTATTTTTTTAACTAACCTAACACCAACAATTTAACTATGAGCAAAACTGCAAATTTGGTTTGGAATAAATGCCTAACATTTATCGAAGACAATATTACTGCTCAAGCATACAAAACCTGGTTCGAACCTATTAAAGCAGTTAAGCTTACCGAAGATGCACTAAGTATACAAGTTCCGAGTAAATTCTTTTATGAATGGTTAGAAGAGCATTATGTAAAGATTCTTAAAGTTGCACTTACTAAAGAGTTGGGTGCCAATGCCAAATTAGTTTACATTATTAAAATGGAAAACACCTATGGCAACAAACAACCTTTTACTGAAAAAATACCAAGTTCCAACAGAGGCCATTTAAGATCTCAAGAAATTGATGTTGCAATAAAAAATAAAAGCCCAGAACTCAAAAACCCTTTTGTAATTCCAGGAATTCGAAATGTAAAAATTGAATCTCAATTAAATCCAAATTATAATTTCGAAAATTTCCTTGAAGGAGATTCAAATAGATTAGCTCGTTCCGCTGGAATGGCTGTCGCAAATAAACCTGGAGGAACTTCTTTTAATCCATTATTAATTTTTGGGGGAGTTGGTTTAGGAAAAACACATTTAGCACATGCTATTGGTGTTGAAATAAAAGACAAGTATCCTGAAAAGACAGTTTTATACATTTCCGCAGAAAAATTTACACAACAATATATAGAATCGGTAAAGAAAAATAATAGAAATGACTTTATTCACTTCTATCAAATTATCGACATTCTAATTGTAGACGACATTCAATTACTATCAGGTAAAGCAGGTACCCAAGATGTTTTCTTTCATATATTTAATCACCTTCATCAAAACGGAAAACAAGTTATTTTAACTAGTGACAAGGCTCCTGTTGATATGATTGATATTGAACAACGTTTATTATCTCGATTTAAATGGGGGCTTTCTGCCGAATTAAACCATCCAGATTACGAAACTAGAGTTGCTATCATTAAAAGCAAACTATATCGTGATGGAGTTGTTTTACCAGAAGATATTATAGAATTTTTAGCTAATAATATTAAAACAAATATTAGAGAATTAGAAGGAGCTATTATATCTTTAATTGCACACTCTTCTTTTAACAAAAAAGAAATCACCATAGATCTTGCTAAGAAAATAGTTGACAATTACGTTAAAAACACCAACAGAGAAGTATCCATAGATTATATTCAAAAAGTGGTTAGTGAGTATTTTCAAATGGATGTAGATACGCTTCAGTCCAAAACTAGAAAGCGTCATATTGTGCAGGCTAGACAATTGGCAATGTTTTTTGCGAAAAAATTAACGAAAGCTTCCTTAGCATCTATTGGTTCTCAAATTGGTCAACGAGATCATGCTACCGTACTTCACGCTTGTAAAACTGTTGATAATCTTTCCAGTACGGATAAGCAATTTAGAAAGTATGTTGAGGATCTTAAAAAGAAGTTAACTTTATAGTTTTAAAACTTAACTAATTTTACTTCAGGAATGAAAACAAGGATACTTATGGTTTGTCTTGGCAATATATGCCGCTCCCCATTGGCTGAAGGTATTTTAAAGTCAAAGGTCAACTCAGAAGATATATTTGTAGATTCTGCAGGTACTGGCTCATGGCATGTGGGACAACTCCCCGATCCTAGAAGCATTGATATTGCAAAAGTTCATGGATTGGATATTGCCAATCAAAGAGGAAGACAATTTACTCCAAAAGATTTTTTAGATTTTGATTTTATTTTTGTGATGGATAATTCCAATAAAGGAGATGTCCTACAACTTTCACAAAATGAATCTGACGTTAAAAAAGTACAACTTATTCTTGAGGAACTTTTTCCTAATGAAAACGTAGATGTTCCAGACCCATATTATGGTGGAGAACAGGGCTTTGAAAGTGTTTATCAAATGCTGGATAAAGCTTGTAATGAAATAGTGAAAAGGTTATAATAATATTAGGTGTTTTTATTACTTTAGTATCTTCTAAAAAAAAACCTATTATGAAAATTCTATCAAGACTATTATTCTTATTATTAATATCCTTCTATTCTTACGCACAAGATGTGGATATTGAACTTTTTAAAAGTGGATTTTCAAGTCCAGTAGATATCCAAAATGCAGGAGATGACCGACTCTTTATTGTTGAACAAGCTGGGCGTATTCAAATATTAAATGCAGATGCAACCATAAATCCAGTTCCTTTTTTAAATATAACTAGTATTGTTTCATCTGGTGGAGAACGTGGATTATTAGGATTAGCCTTTCACCCAGATTATGCTAATAATGGTTATTTTTTCGTTTATTATACAGACAACTCTGGTGACACACAAGTCGCTAGGTATACAGTTGATGGTTCAGATCCAGACATAGCAGATCCAGCATCTGCCTTATTAATTATTAATGAATTTCAACCTTTTGGCAATCACAATGGAGGATGTATACAATTTGGTGCAGATGGCTATTTATACATTGGCTTAGGTGATGGTGGTAGCGGTGGAGACCCAGGAGATAGAGCACAAAATCTACAATTACTATTAGGAAAAATGCTTCGCTTAGATATTGATAATGTTGAGGGAGGAAATAATTATGCAATACCTGCAGACAATCCATTTTTAGGAAATCCAGATGCATTAGATGAGATTTGGGCTTATGGATTAAGAAACCCATGGCGTTTTTCTTTCGACAGCGAAACTGACGAATTATGGATTGCAGATGTAGGACAAAATCAAATAGAAGAAATCAATCGAGAAGAAAGCAATCTTGCAGGTCTTAATTACGGATGGCGATGTTATGAAGGATCTCAAGCCTTTAACACAAGTGGTTGTCCAGATCCTTCAGAATTAACTTTTCCTGTTGCTGAATACACACATTCTGTTGGCTATTCGATCACTGGAGGTTATGTATATCATGGTAGTGTATATAGTGACATACAAGACTTATACTTTTTTGCAGATCTTAATGGATTGATTGGAACTGTTGATAACGATAATAATTTAGTTAATCATGGTAATTTTGGAGGCACTTGGGTTTCCTTTGGAGAGGATATAAATGGTGAAATTTATATTGCAAATATTTCTGGAAGTATTCATAAAGTAATTGGAGGCGAAATTTTTGACACAGAAGATTTTTCTAGTTCAGATGTTGCCATAATACCAAACCCTGCTTCAGACAGTTTAAGTGTTTCTATTAATAATAGTTTAATCTCTTCGATTACTATTTTAGATTTAAAAGGGTCTGTGATTATTACAGAAAGCAATATATCTACTTCAGAAAAAATAATTCCTATCCAAACCCTTAATAGTGGTATTTATATTGTTAAAATAAAGTCTGAAAATGGAAAATCTATTATTAAAAAAATAGTGATAAAATAATAATTTATGAACCCCCAAGGTAAACTATATTTAATTCCCTGTACATTGGGGGAAACTGCTCCTTTAGAGGTTTTACCATTATTGGTAAAAAAAGCAGTAGAAGAAATTGATCATTATATTGTAGAACATGAAAAAAACGCCAGAGCTTTTATAAAAAGTATTGTTCCTAGAAAATCGCAACCCGATTTACATTTTAGTTTAATTAATAAGTATACCGAAGAAATTGATATTCCAAATATGCTCAACCCTTGTCTTAATGGTATTGACATGGGCGTAATCTCGGATGCAGGCTGTCCTGGCATTGCAGACCCTGGAGCCGCTATAGTGGAACAAGCACATTTAAAAGGGATTAAAGTAGTCCCTCTTGTAGGTCCCTCTTCTATTTTAATGGCAATGATGGCAAGTGGTTTTAATGGTCAGAACTTTGCATTTAATGGCTATTTGCCAATCGACAAACAGGATCGGAAAAAGGAAATAAAACGACTAGAAAGGCTTTCAGAAGAACAAGATCAATCACAATTATTTATTGAAACTCCTTATCGAAACAACCCCTTTTTAGAAAGTCTTATTAATACATTACATCCTCAAACAAAACTTTGTGTTGCGTGTGATATTACTCTTTCTACAGAATATATAAAAACATATAATGCAAAGGAATGGAAAAAAATAAAGGTGGATCTTTCAAAAAGACCCACCTTATTTATTATTCAGAAATAATTATTTTTAAGCTTTTGCTCTTCTATCTGCTATAACAAATGAAGTATCATAGCCTGAGAATTTTTTAAGGTAATATTTTATGGAAGTTCCAAAAGCATCATTAAAAGTTTGGGTTCCTCCACTTCTTAAGTATTTCTTTACATTTCCTGCTCCAGCAAGATGTGCTGCTGCTAAGATACCAGATTCTGTAATATTAATTCCTCCTATGTTTCGTCCAACATAATTATTAATATCTCTTCGTAGAATCCATTTGTTTCTAGAAGTATTTGCAGAAAAAGCTTTCTCTTGAAGTTGGCTATCTAACATAAAGTTATTAGAATCATAAATACCAATCAATTTAAGTGTGTTCTTACCAAATTGATACTTACCCATATATCCATATTTATTTATAATAGAATAATCTCCTCTAGATTCCTTAAAGCCAAGAGCTTCTTTAAAACCTACATAGGATTTACCCAAGAAAATATAATTTAATGGCTTTTCAGAATGAACATACTTCACTTCTTTCTCGTTTGGCACATTATAACACATCTCTAAATCGTTCATTAGATAATGTGATAAATCCACTTTCTTTTCAAAAGAAAACCCTGTTGTTATAGCTAGTACAACAATTAGTAATAAACTTGTTTTAAATAAGTTACTTTTCATTTTGTATAAAATTTAGATACATTAAGCATCTTCGATTTCAGCGTGCAAAGATACAACTTCTTTTGAAATTAAATAATCTAACATTTTAGCCAATTATTTAACTTCTATGGAATAAAAATAAGTAGGATTTACCCTACATAAAAATATATGATAGGGTTTTAGATGTACAGTGAAAATTATACGTTTAAGTACTTAAGAATATTTCTGAAATGTTAAAAAAGTAGGATTATCTATTCACTTTTTGCTTAGAAATCCATGCCACATATTCTCGTTTATTTCTGTTATGCTGAGAAAGTGTTCTAGCAAATTTATGATAACCAAAGTTTTGTACGTTGGCAACAAAATAATAATAGGAATGATTTTCAAAGTTTAAAACTGCGTCTATTGAAGTAATATCTGGCATAGTGATAGGTCCTGGAGGAACACCCGCATACTTATACGTATTATAGGGAGAGTCTAATTCTAAGTCTTTATATAAAACTCGTTTTATTTCTTGGTCGAAATCTTTATCTAATTTCTTTTTAGAATAAATAACCGTAGGATCTGCCTGCAATAACATTCCTCGTTTTAACCTATTTATATAAACACCTGCTACTCGTTGCCTTTCATCTACTTTGGCAGTTTCTTTTTGTACAATTGCTGCCAAACTGATTACTTCTGTTTTACTTAGGTTTAACTCAGCTGCTTTCTGTGTACGACTTTCATTCCAAAAAGACTGGTATTCTTTAAACATTCTATCTTGGAAACCCTTTGCAGATATATTCCAATAGATTTCATAAGTATTAGGGATATACATCGACAATGCATTATCTGGAGTAAATCCCTTCTTATCTAAATAATCAATATTTCTAAATACTTTCAGAAAATCTAAACTATCCAACTCTAGTTGTTTAGATAATTTTCCAGCAAGGTTTTCTAAGCGCTCTTGATTGTTAAATTTTATCGATATTGGAATATTACCAATTCGTATAGAATTAATAATATCGTTATTATTCATTCCCTTTTTAATAATAAAATGTCCAGACTTAATATTTTGGGGGTATTCTTTTCTATTTGCAACAGCTTCAAAAGAAATAGGATCTTCTAATAAAGGTCTAAGTTCTTCCATAACTTCGCTAAATTTAGCTCCAGTAGGAATATAAACATGTGCTTCATTATTATTAAAAGCAGTATTAGGAATAAAGACAGCATTATATACAAAATATGCAAAACCTGCCATAAGCAACAGTCCAATTAAAGCAACTGCTAGTAGTATTTTTTTAATATACATTATTTATTAATTGATAGTGTAATTCGTTTTTATAGGTTCCTTGAGAATAGATCCAATCCACTTTTAATCCAGATTTTATAAATCCAGATTTTTCAAAAAGTTGGATACTCGCAGTATTATCTTCTGGGATATTTGCATATACCTGATGAACATTTAAATGTGCAAAAGCATAATTGTACAATAACTCTAGAGCTTCTGAAGCATAGCCTTTTTGTTTTTCTTTATCTGACGAAATAAGAACCCCTACTCCTACTCGTCTATGTTTTGGCTCAAAGTCGAATAAATCAATACTACCTAAAGCCTTATTTGAATCTATCTTACAAATTACCAATCGCAATTGTTTTACTTCAAAAATATCTTTATGCGAATTTTCTAGATATTGATTTAATATAAAACGAGAATATGGACTTGTAGTATTACTAACTTCCCAAACCGATTCATCATTTTCCATCTGATAAAGAAAATCTAAATCAGTTGGTTCTAATGCTCTTAGAAGTATTTTTTTTCCTATTAAAGTTTTCATTGCCAGGTTCCTTTAAAAACTTGCGATGCTGGGCCTATTAAATATACATCACTATATTCTCTATCTTTTTTATTAAAAATAACATTCAACACCCCACCTTTAGTTTCTAGGTTAATACTATCTGAAGTAGTTTTATTCGTTTCAAATAAAGCAATTGCTACGGCTGTAACTCCTGTACCACAAGAAAGAGTTTCATCTTCCACACCCCGTTCATAAGTTCTTACTGCAAATGTGTCTTTTTCAATAGCTTCTACAAAATTCACATTCGCTCCAGTATTACCATAAGTACTATATCGAATGGCAGCTCCTTCTTTCTTAACCTCATAACTTTCCAAATCTTTTACTAGTTGTACATGATGTGGAGAACCTGTATCTAAAAACACATGATTTGCAGATACTTCAATATCTGAAACATCATTCATTTTTAAGGACACATTCTCATTATCTAAAGTAGCTTTATGAATTCCGTCAATCGCTTCAAATGTAGTTTGATCTTTAATTATATTTAAATATTCAGCAAAACGAACAATGCATCTTCCTCCATTACCGCACATGGAACCAAGATTACCATCTGCATTAAAATACTGCATCGTAAAATCTAAACTTGCATGATTCTCTAATAAAATTAACCCATCTGCACCTATACCAAATCTACGGTCGCACATTTGAGAGATCAACTCTATGTTTTCTTTAGGAAAGGACTCATTGCGATTATCAATAATGACAAAATCGTTTCCTGTTCCTTGGTATTTGTAAAATTCAATTTTCATTCCCGACAAAGATATTAAAAGCAACCCGTTGATTACATCAATAGTGGCTGTTAAATACTAGTTAAAGTCAAACTTTCAGAAAATATATAAACTAAATCCAAGTTTATTAATAACATCAATCAAAATCATTTCTTATGAAAAAAACAATTCAACTATTCATCATAGCATTTTTAGCAGGAGTTTTTACATTATTAGGCTATAAATATTTTATGGAACCTGATGAAATCATTCATGTAAATCAGCCCATTAGCTCTTCATTGATTCCAGTAACCAACTCTCTTTCTGAAACCAATGCATTTAATATAGATTTCACTGAAGCTGCAGAAAAAACGGTACATACTGTGGTACACGTTAAAAACACTACTATTAGTCGACAAGCAGGAAACCTTAGCGAATATTTTTTTGGAGGAGGAGAACCTCGAGCCATGATTGGCTCCGGAAGTGGTGTTATTATATCTCCAGATGGTTATATTATTACTAACAATCATGTGATTGAAAATTCTACACAATTAGAAGTTACCTTAAATAATAATAAAACCTATGAAGCGGAATTGATCGGCACAGATCCAAATACGGATATTGCTTTAATTAAGATAAACACCGATATCGAGTTGCCATTTATTCCCTTTGGTGATTCGAATGAAATAAAAATTGGAGAATGGGTATTGGCGGTTGGAAATCCTTTTAATTTAACATCTACCGTAACTGCGGGAATTGTAAGCGCAAAAGCTCGCGATTTAAATGAGTTTGACGGTAACCCTCAATCTTTTATCCAAACTGATGCAGCTGTAAATAGGGGTAATAGTGGTGGCGCATTGGTCAATACCAGAGGAGAATTAATAGGAATTAATACCGCGATCACTTCAGAAACTGGGAACTTTGTTGGTTATTCCTTTGCAGTACCTTCAAATAATGCCAGAAAAGTAGTTGAAGATATCATGGAATATGGAAATGTTCAGCGAGGTATTTTAGGAATTACTGGGGGGAGTTTAAATTCTGAAATCGCTAATAGATTGGGCGTTGATGAAACGGAAGGTGTTTATGTAAATGGAATTGAAGAAGGAAGTGGCGCAGATAAAGGAGGAATTGAAAGAGGAGATATAATTAAACAAATTGACGGTCAGAAAATAGGCAAATTTTCAGATTTAGCAGGATACTTAGGTTCAAAGCATCCAAATGATATTGTAAAAGTCACCTTTTTAAGAGATGGAGCTCAAAAAACAATACCAATTACTCTAATAAAATTGGAAACCTATGAAATTGAATCCTTAGGATTAGAAGTTAAAAACACTAGTAAGCCTGAATTAAAAGAAAGGGGTGTATCCAATGGGGTGAGAGTTAGTCGAGTTTTAACTAATGCTATGAGAAATTACAATTTAGAAGGAATTATAATTTTAAAATTAAACGATCATGTCATTAATAATATAGATGATGTAAAAGAAATCATTAATAATAGTAATGCTAATGACCCTATCGAAATGACCTTTGCAAACCCTAATGGAAAAATTAGCACATTTATCTTTAGATAATTTTTAAATAATTACAAAAACCATCCTTTAAAAGCAATTTTTTGAAGGATGGTTTTTTTAGCTATATATATATTCATATACATTATAAAAGGAGTATTTTTGCAAAATATTTTTAACCAATAAAATCTAAGCATTATGAGTATTGCAGACGTTTATGAAAAAGAACTGTCTTATCAAACAGATCGTCGAAAAGCAACAGTTGAGTTTATTAAAATTGCTAGTGACCTATGGTATGATAAATCTATCGAATTAGTACTTTTTAGAAACCAATTAATTGACCGAAGTGTAAGTGATATATTAGACCTTCACAAATACGCAAAGGATTTTGTGCAAAAACCGATTTCAATATTTGATTCCGTAGAAATTGCACAAGCAATTAAATCTTTAGATTTACCACCTTCAAAACTAGATATTGGTAAACTTACTTATGAATATCATTTGGAAGACAACAAGTACCCAGATGCTCTTGCCTTTGTAAAGGACAAACTAAAAAATGCGAAAGATGGAAATAACATCAGTCCAAAAGATGTAGTTTTATACGGATTTGGACGTATTGGCCGATTATTAGCAAGAGAATTAATGTCTAAAGCTGGTAAAGGGTCTCAAATGCGATTAAGAGCTATTGTTACTAGAGGAAAAATTGATAAAACGGTTTTAGAAAAGAGAGCCTCTTTATTAAAAATGGATTCCGTTCATGGTGATTTTGCTGGTACAGTTTCAATAGACGAAGAAAATAATGCCTTAATTATAAATGGTACAACAGTTTATATTATTTCAGCAAATGCTCCAGAGGATATTGATTATACTCAATATGGAATTAAAGATGCTTTAATTATAGATAATACTGGTGCTTTTAGAGATGATGTTGCTTTAGCTCGTCATTTAAAAGGCAAAGGCGCTTCAAAAGTATTATTAACAGCTCCTGGGAAAGGGATTCCAAATATCGTACATGGTGCAAATCATTTAGATTATGATCCTGATAAAGTGGATATCTTTTCCGCAGCTTCTTGTACAACAAATGCTATTACTCCTGTTTTAAAAGCAGTAGAAGACACTTTAGGGGTTGCACACGGACATTTAGAAACAATACATGCATATACAAATGATCAAAATTTGGTAGACAATATGCATAGTAAATATAGAAGAGGTCGTGCAGCAGCTTTAAATATGGTAATCACAGAAACTGGAGCAGGAAAAGCAGTTTCTAAAGCATTACCTTCTTTTGAAGGAAAACTAACTTCAAGTGCTATTCGGGTTCCTGTTCCTAATGGATCATTAGCTATCTTAAATTTAGAGATTGAAAAGGATACTACAAAGGAAGAGCTTAATGCTATTATTAAGAAATATGCGATGGAAGGTGAATTAGTAGAGCAAATTCAATATTCAATTAATAATGAATTAGTTTCCAGTGACATCGTAGGAACATCTGCTCCTTCTATATATGACAGTAATGCAACAATTGTTGCAAAAAATGGAAAAAGTATTGTTCTATATGTATGGTATGATAATGAATACGGGTACAGTCATCAAGTAATTAGGTTAGCTAAGTATATCTCTAAAGTTAGAAGATTTACTTATTATTAATATATTATTTAAACCATAAATATGATTTTTTTTCTTTTACAGTTTGGCTATTCAAATTTAATATTGATATTAATTGTGATAGGTGTGTTTTCTTTTTTTTTAGGAAAATTCATTAAGCATAAGTCACTTTATCCATTTATGCCATTTAGATACGATTTTAGAAAAAGAAGAAATACATATAAAAGAGTATTGTCTTTATTAAATGAGATAAATGCTAAAGTAATAATAGAAACTGGAACATCTCGTGAGGGATTAAGGGGAGCAAAATCTAATGGAGCTGCAACTATCGTTTATGGTAAATGGGCAAAACTAAATGATGCACATTTACATTCTGTCGACATTAGTGAAAAATCTATTAGAGTTGCAAAACAAGAAGTTGAAAAGCAAAACCTTTCGAGTAATGTTACATTACATCTCAATGACTCTGTTGATTTTCTAAATAAGTTTGAAGGAAAAGTTGATTTTTTATACTTAGATAGTTATGATTACACTAATGATAAGGCCCAACAATTGCTAAGTCAAAAACATCATCTTGCAGAATTTATTGCAATTGAAGATAAATTACATCAAAATTCAATTGTACTAATTGATGATTGTGATTTAGAAGGTGGAGGAAAAGGAAAATTAGTTATTGAATATATGATAGAAAAGAATTGGAATATAGATATGGAGAACTATCAGGTTTTATTATTACATGAAAAATTTTCAAGTTAATTAATAGGATAAATTCTAAATAGCCCGTTGATTTATCTTCGGGCTTTTTTAATTGATATAATTGAGAAATCAAAAATCTAATAAAAGCTGTAATTTTGTAGAATGAATATTATTAAAGCAACCATAGAAAATCTAGAACAACTTCTTCCATTATTTGAAGCATATAGAAAGTTCTATAAACAGTCTTCCAATACTGAATTTGCTCGTGATTTTTTAATTGATCGGTTTAATAAAAAAGATTCCATATTATTTATGGCATTTAATAATGAAAAAGAAGCTATTGGTTTTACACAGCTCTACCCTACTTTCTCTTCTGTAACCATGGAACAAACTTATATTTTAAACGACCTATTTGTTACTTCTAATTCGAGAGGAAGTAAAGTTGGAGAAAAAATATTAAATCACGCTAAACAATTTGTAATAAAGAACAATTTCAAAGGATTAACATTAGAAACTGATTTTAATAATCCTGCCCAAGAATTATACGAACGATTGGGTTGGAAAAAAGACACAAACGTTTTACATTATACTTGGTTAAATAAATAAAATAATGCGAATAGATATCATCACCGTTTTACCCGAATTATTAAAAAGCCCATTTGAAGCTTCTATATTAAAGCGTGCAATAGATAAGAATCTAGTTTCTATTCATTTTCATAATTTAAGAGACTATACAACAAGCTCCTACAATCAAATTGATGATTATCAATTTGGTGGTGGTGCCGGTATGGTCATGATGATTGAGCCTATTGATAAATGCATAACAAAATTAAAATCGGAAAGAGATTATGATGATGTCATTTATATGACTCCAGATGGGCCTACTTTTTCTCAAGGAATTGCTAATCATATTTCACTTAAAAAAAATATAATTATCCTTTGTGGTCATTATAAAGGAGTGGATCAGCGAGTAAGAGATCAATTTATAACTAGGGAAATTTCTGTAGGAGATTATGTGTTAAGTGGTGGTGAATTAGCAGCAGCAATAGTATGTGATGCTGTTATAAGGCTTATTCCTGGTGTTCTCGGAAATGAAACTAGCGCTTTAACAGATTCATTTCAAGATGGTTTATTAGCTCCTTCAGTTTATACAAGACCATCAGATTATAAAGGATGGAAGGTTCCTGAAATATTACTAAGCGGTCATTTAAAAAAAATTGATGAATGGCGTGAAGAAGATGCTATTAAAAGAACAGAAGAAAGAAGACCAGATTTATTAGAATAAATTTTGCTATGAAACTGGAATCTAATTTAATTAAGATAGAAACCCATAGGGTTCCGCAACTAGAAAATAGAATCCGACTTTCAGATTATACTCCTGGAATTTTCAAATCCATTTTTTCAAAAAAAGGAATCAAAAAAGCAATTAAGAAAGAACTTGTTACCATTAATGGTGATATTGGTTATACTGCAGACTATATTATTGGAGGAGAAATAATAGATCTATATCAATCTAATTTATCAATAGAAAAACCAAACATAAATTTAGATTTAGAAGTTGTTTATGAGGATGACTATTTAGCGATTATCAATAAACCCGCTGGAATAATTGTTAGCGGGAACAAAAAATACACTATCGAAAATGGCTTAGTCAAAGTATTGAAGAAGAGTACACAATTGGATGCATTACATAGGCCAGAACCTATCCATAGGCTAGATTATCCTACAAGTGGTGCTTTATTAGTTGGCAAAACAACACAAGCAGTAATGTTACTAAATAAAATGTTTGAGGAAAGAAGGATAAATAAAGCCTACTTCGCAATTACCCTGGGTAAAACAATGGATAATGGATGCATTGAAATTCCCATTGAAAATAAAACTTCTAAATCTGAATATAAAACTATAAGAAGACTCGAATCTAGAAAATATGAATCTTTAAACCTAGTTCAACTAATACCACATACTGGAAGAAGACATCAATTAAGAATACATTTAGCATCTATAGGAACACCAATTTTCGGTGATTTAAAATATGGGAAAGAAGGACTAACTGGAAAAGGAAATGGATTATATCTACATGCTTCTTCCCTAACATTTCTTCACCCTATAACAAGCAAAGAAGTTTCAAAAACGATTAAGCTTCCAAAGAAGTTTTTAAAGTTATTTCCAGATGTTTATAAGATATAATTAATATTCTATAAATATTCAATTTACTATGGTCATATAGTTAAAAATAGCTATTTTTGCACCCGTCTACTAAAATATGGTAGAAAACATTTATCCCAACCTCTGGCGAAAATCGCGAATGTTGTTTTAAATATAACATTAACAAACTATTACAATGGAAGAGTTAGTAAAATTTGTTCAAGACGAATTTGTAACCAAAAAAGAATTTCCAAAATTTGGAGCTGGTGATACTATCACCGTTTTTTACGAAATTAGAGAAGGTGAAAAAACTAGAACTCAGTTTTTTAGAGGTGTCGTTATTCAAGTAAAGGGAACTGGATCATCACAAACTTTTACAATTAGAAAAATGTCTGGTACTGTAGGTGTGGAACGTATATTCCCAATCAACTTGCCAGCACTACAAAAAATTGAGATCAATAAAAAAGGTGATGTGCGTAGAAAACGTATTTATTACTTTAGAGGACTTACTGGTAAAAAAGCCAGAATTAAAGAAAAAAGAATGTAGTAATACTTCTTTGCAAATTAAAAGCGACCTTTTCAGGTCGCTTTTTTTATTAACAAAAGTTAATAAGTAAGGTTTACAACTTGTTTATATCTAATAGGTTAGAGACTCTTGTTTTTATATATTTCTGTTTTATATTTGGTATATCAAAACGAGGTAACAATAACAATCGTTTGTATTAAAGTAACGTTCTTTAAAATTTTTTTTAATCCAATTGAGTTCCTAGACAGTTTACTGCAAAGTATTTTGAATGAAGAATTTAATTGAAGTGATATTCTAATTCCAATTCGAGCAATCGAAAATGGTTTTAGCCTCAAAACATTAGATAGAGAAATCTACTAATTAAGAGTGATGAATTTCGATTTTAGTTGAAAGACTAAAATATTCTTAATTTTCGATACATTTCGGAAACAAATAGAAATAGAAACGATATGCAAGAGGCCTGTCATTTCACCAAAAGCTTGCTGGAGGTGATAAAATAATAACATTAGCTTAGGCTAATTGTAATTAGAGACAGATTACCTAGAGCACAGAAACGAGAAATTTTATAAGCTTAATATATTAACTTTCTTTAGAGATTTAGTATGGAGATTAAAAAAGGAGTGCTGTTTTATTCATTTTGAAGGCTCTAGTCAGCAAAATAAACAAAACAAAACTCATGGAAGCAAATCACGACTGCAAGGGTTTAATAAACTTGCTTCAAATTGTAATGATTAGTCGGTAAAGGTTAGTTTCACAAGAAGCCATATCAAAGTAGAAATACAGTGATATGGCTTTTCTTGTTTTATAATATTTATTAATTCTACAAATATTATAGTACTCTCCCACTTTTCTAAGGCTACTCAAATTTGTATATTTGCTGTCTCTTATACACATCTGACGCTGCCGACGATCTACTCTGTGTAG